>JAABUQ010013100.1_pt1 | contig 10140 bp, 6 predicted proteins | sample 5560001 | NCBI WGS metagenome assembly JAABUQ01 (sample SAMN10711888, study PRJNA513371) | rock metagenome | isolation source: Antarctica rocks | place: Antarctica: Victoria Land, Finger Mt nord | collected 2015-12-18 | reverse complement strand
GTTCGCGAAGCCGGACGCCACCGGGCAGTTGCGGGTCGACGGCCTGGCCGCGGCGGGCGCTGCGGTGGGGCGGCTGGTGGCTGATGTCCAGGGCAACGCCGGGCGGATCGGGCTGCATGCGACCGCGGACGGCGTGCGCCTGCCGGGGCCGAACCCGGCGGTGCTGGCGGCGGCGCCCGTCGTGCTGGACGCCGACGCGCGCCTGGACGATCCGGCCCGGCCCGTCAGCTTCACGCTGGCCCATCCGCTGCTGTCCATCAAGGGCGACGCGCGGACTGGCGGCGACATCTCGGCCAACGCCGACGTGAGCGCGCCGGACCTGACGCCGCTTGCCGCGCTGGGCGGCGTCGACCTGCATGGCAGCACGGCGCTGCACTTGCAGGCGGCGACGGCGGCCGGGGTGACGCGGGTCGAGGCGGACGGCAAGGTTGTGGTGACGGGCGGCCTGGCGCCGGTGCCGGGGCTGATCGGGGACGCGACCCTGGGCGTGTCGGCGCAACTCGCCGGTGCGGACGTCACCGTGTCGCGGCTGGAGGTCGCCGGCAAGGCGCTGCGCCTGTCGGCCCACGGCAGCAGCAAAGCGGGCGTGCTGGACGCCACCTTCCATCTCGGTCTCGCCGATCTGGCGGTGCTCGCGCCCACGCTGTCCGGGGCGGTCGAGGCCGATGGGCACGCGCAGGGACCAACGGACTCGCTGTCGCTCGACACGACCGTCAAGGGCGAGGTCGGCGCGCCGAACGTGCCGCGTGGACCCGTGACGCTGACAGTCGCGCTGCAAGGTTTGCCAGGAGCGCCGACCGGCACGGTGCTGGCGGAGGGCACGCTCTCCGGTGCGCCGCTCGCACTGTCGGTTTCGGCGCGGCGTGAGGCGGATGGCGGGCTGCACGCCACGATCGAGCGCGCCGACTGGCGCAGCCTGCACGCCGAGGGCGCGCTGACCCTGCCGCCCGGCGCCAAGCTGCCGTTGGGCCAGGTCGACCTGCGCATGACGGAGCTTGGGGACCTGCGCCCCTTCATCGGCCAGCCACTGTCCGGCAGCGTGACGGCGAAGGCCAACCTGGATGCGCACGAGGCGACGCTGGATGTCGAGGCCCGCAACGCCGGCCTGCCCGGCAGCCGCGTCGGCCATGCGGTGTTGACCGCCCGAATCGCCGAGCCGACGACCGAGCCGGTGGTCAACGCCCAGCTCTCGGCGGATGGGATCGACGCCGGGGGCGCGAAGGGGTCGGCCAAGGTGGAGGTGTCGGGACCGCAGGCCGCGCTGGCCGTGCGCGCCACGGCGGCCGTGCAGGTCAACGGGACCGACGCGCAGGTTTCAGGCAACGCGGTGGTGGACGCGCCGGCCAAGCTCGTGCGGCTCAGCGCGTTGCAGGCGACGGCGAGGGGCGAGACGGTCCGGCTGCTGGCCCCGGCGGAGATACGGCTGGCCGACGGCGTCGCGGTCGACCGGGTGCGGCTCGGCGTGCGGGAGGCGGTGCTGGACCTGGCTGGCCGGCTGTCGCCCACCCTGGACCTGACGGCGACGCTGAACGCGCCGGCGGACCTGGCGCGGCTGGCCTCGCCGGAGTTCGCTGCGGAGGGCACGGTCGCGGTGGACGCCCGGCTGACCGGCGCCCCTGCGGAGCCGTCGGGGACCATACGGGTCATGGCGGCCGGGGTCCGGCTGCGGTCCGGCCCAGGCCGGTCGGTGCCGCCGGCGAACCTCGCGGCGACGGCGCAGTTGGCCGGGGGCGCCGCCCGGATCGACGCGCGGCTGTCGGCTGGGCCGCGCCTCCAGCTTGCGGTCAACGGGCAGGCGCCGCTTGGGGCCGGGGCGCTCGACCTGCGGACGACGGGGGCACTTGACCTCGTGCTGCTCGACCCGGTGCTGACCGCGGGCGGGCGGCGCGTGCGGGGCCGGGTGAGCCTTGATGCGCAGGTGGCCGGCACCGTGGCCGCGCCCCGCATCAGCGGCACGGCGCAGCTCGCGGGCGGCGAGGTGCAGGATTTCGGACAGGGCGTCCACATCACCGACATCGCCGCCAGCCTGCGGGCGGAGGGCGACACGGTGCGGATCGCGAGCCTCACCGGCAAGGCCGGGCCGGGCACGGTTGCGGTGGCCGGCAGCGTCGGCGTGCTGGCGCCGGGGCTGCCGGTCGACCTCACGGTGACGATGCGCAACGCCCGGCCTCTGGCATCCGACCGGCTGACCGCCAACCTCGACGCCGACCTTACCGTGCGCGGCCAGGCTACGGGGGCATTGCAGGCGGGTGGGCGCATCTTGATACGCCGTGCCGAGATACGCATTCCCGAGCGCCTGCCCGCCACGGTCGCCGTGCTGGACGTGCGCCGCCCCGGCCAGCGCCCGCCTGCGCCGGCCGGGGCGGCGAGCGTCATCGGCCTCGACCTCACCATCAATGCGCCGCGGGCGATATTTGTGCGTGGCCGCGGCCTGGACGCCGAGCTTGGGGGGGAGCTGCGGGTGCAGGGGTCGAGCACGACGCCGCAGGTCGGCGGCAAGTTCGAGATGCGGCGCGGCGTCATCAGCGTGGCGGGCACCACGTTGACGTTCACCAAGGGCAATGTTGGCTTCGACGGCACCGGGGTCACGGGCAAGATCGATCCGACGCTCGACTTTGCAGCCGACAGCACGGTGGGGGCGGTGACGGCGACGCTCAACATCGGCGGCTATGCCAGCGCGCCGAAGATCACGCTGTCGAGCGTGCCGGAGCTGCCGCAGGACGAGGTTTTGGCCTACCTGCTGTTCAAGCGCAGCGCCAAGGATTTGGGGCCGTTCCAGCTTGCGGAGATCGCCGCTTCGTTGGCGAGCCTGACCGGTGTGGGCGGCGGGGTGACCAACCCGCTGGAGAGCATACGCAAGGGGCTGGGGCTGGACCGGCTGTCGGTCGGCAGCGGCGCGTCGGGTTCCACGCCCACGGTTGAGGCCGGACGGTATGTGACGAGTGGGGTATACGTCGGGGCGAAGCAGGGCACGACGGGCGCGCAGACCCAGGCGACGGTGCAGATCGATATTACCAAAGGGCTGAAGGTGGAGACGGACGTGGGGACGGGGCTGGGGGGCAACTCGGTTGGGCTGACTTATCAGTTTGAATATTGAGGGTGCTTTGATGGATGGAGGCGGCAGCCGGCGCGCACGAGACGGAACAGCAGGCGACGCTAGTCAACGCTCAAGGGCCGGACGGTCTGATAGAACTTATCGTAGAACGCCGGGAACGCCGGGTCGTCGCCATAGGGCGACCGCGCCTGCCACCACGCGAGCGGCTGCCGCGCCGCCTCCACCGAACGGTATGCTGCGGCGAACCGCTCGGCGTTCCGGCGCAGGTCAAGCTCGCGCGCGTCGGCGAAGATGGCGTCGAACCGCCCCTGATACGGGCCGAACAGCGGGTCGTCGTAAAAATCAGCTTGAGCTCGGTCTCGTACACCTCGTTCGGCCGTTGCGGACCCTGCGCCTCGGCCAGCGCGCCGGGCTGCGCAGGCAGCCGCCCGTAGGTCATCAGCGAACGGCGGGCGTCCGGGTCCCGATACGCCGAGGCAAGGTCCACCAGCCCCAGGTCGTTGGTGCGCCGCATCAGGTTCACGAACTCGTTCCTCGGCACCGGGAAGTCAAACACCGAGACGAGAAACGGGCGGTTGATCCGCCATGGCGCCCACAATCCCGCGGCGGCCAGCGCGTTGTGCGCCAAATGGATGCAGTTGTCGGTGAAAACGCTCCATTCGAACACCTGCGCGCCGCTGCGGTACGGCGCGTTCTGCTCGTTCAGGAACGCCACCATCGCCGCCACCTGCGCCCGGCTCGCCGGCACGCGCGCGCAGTACCGCCCGCGGCCCAGGCTGATGGCGTAGTCGGTCGCGACCGAGACCTCGTACTTCGCGTCCTCCTCTTGCAAGCCTGGCTCCGTCTCCAAGCCCCGCCAGCCCGGCGGCATCACGTCGAACGCCTCCGGGTGGAAGGCGATGCCCTCATAGATGCCGAGCCGCTTGGCCTGCCGCTGCACGCGGACATAGCCGTCGCGGGTCAGCGGGGCGTCCGGCGCGAGCCCGCCATGGAAGAAGAACTCCCGCCCCGGCGTCGCCACCCACTTCGCGTTCATGAAGTGCGCGTTCATGCTCAGGCCCACGCCATCCGGCGGCTGCCCAGGCGCACCGTCGCACACCTCCAGCACCGGATAGCCCAGCCCGGCGACGCGGCAGGCGCCGTTCAGGTAGAACACCGCGTGCCCGCCAATCTCGCCCCGTATGTCCGCGCCGTAGCCCCGCTTCTTCTTGATCTGCGACAGCGCGCAGAACTCGGCATAGTAGGGGTGCCGGGCCACATAGGCCGCCTCGTCGCCGGCTGCGCCCGGCAGGTCGAAACTGATGACGGCGCAGCCCGCGGTCCACAAAGCCGCAAGCAGCGGCCCCAAGCGGCGCGCGATCATGCCGGATGCTGTAACGTCCAGGCCTGTCCATTGTCCAGCCACAGGACATCGGCACATTTCTTGCTACACTAGCGGAACCGTGCCGGAATGCCCATTTGGCTCCTCGACACCGCCGCATCAGCCGTCTTGACATCGCTGCGCGGGGCGGTGTCTTGCCGATGGCTGACCGCTATCGCGTGCCTGAGCTGAGGAGAATTCGGTTTGATACCTAGTGACACGCTGCGCGACCCGGCGCCCTTCACGCTCGGGTTGGCCGGGCTGCGCGTGCTGTTGGTTGGCGGCGATGCAGCGGCGGCCCAGTTCCTTGCAGGGCAGGGCGCCCTGCTGCACGTCGTCGGCGCCGACCCCGATGCAGCAACGCAGGCGTTGGCGGCCGAGGGCAAGCTGCGGCTCGACCGCCGCGGGTTCATGCCGGGCGACCTCGACGGCGTGCGCCTTTGCGTCGCCGCGCCTGGCCCGGCCCAGGCCGCCGCGGAGGCGCGCGGCATCATGGTCGGCGCGTTGCCGCCCGCGCCGCGCCGCACGGGCCGCGCCAGTCTGGTGGGCGCCGGGCCAGGCGCCGCTGACCTGCTGACCGTGCGCGCGGTCGACGCCATCCGCGACGCCGATGTCGTGCTCTATGACAAGCTCGTCGGCCCCGACGTGCTCGCGCTGGTCAGGCCGGGCGCGCGGCGGATCGACGTCGGCAAGCGCTGCGGCCGGCACGCCATGGCGCAGTCGGCCATCAACGCGCTGATCGTCAGCAACGCCCAGGCTGGCCGCCACGTCGTTCGGCTGAAGGGCGGCGATCCCTTCGTGTTCGGCCGCGGCGGCGAGGAGCTTGAGAGCCTGCGCGCCGCCGGCGTCCCCACCGAGGTCGTGCCCGGCATCACCGCGACGCTCGCAGCCGCCGCGCGCCTGGGTATCCCGCTCACCCACCGCGGCGCGTCGCGCAGCCTGCACCTGATCACCGCGCATGGCAGCGACGATCGGCTGCCGGAGCACGACTGGACGGCGCTGGCCCGCGCCGGCGGCACGCTCGCGGTTTACATGGGGGTCCGCACCTTGCCGCTGCTCGCCGCGCGGCTGCTGGCGGCCGGCATGGCGCCGGGCACGCCGGCCATTGCGGTGGAGAACGCGACGCTGGCGAACGAGCGCCAGGCCCTCGGCACGCTCGGCAGCATCGCCGACTTGGTGGCCGCCGCCGGGCTGGACGGGCCGACGCTCGTGCTGATCGGCGCTGTCGTCGCCATGGCGGACGTGGGGTGCGTAGACGGGATGCGCGTAGACGGGGCGCGCGTAGACGGGGCGCGCGTAGACGGGGCGCGCGTAGAAGAACACCTTGCAGCCTGACCCGGCGGCGACGCTCGAAGAGCACCGCTTCGCCGCCTATGTCCGCACTTTGGGCCGCGGCCCCGGCCGTTCCCGCGCGCTGACCCGCGAGGAGGCGCACGAGGCGCTGTCGATGGTGCTGCACGGCGAGGCCGACCCGCACCAGGTCGGCGCATTCCTAATGCTGCTGCGCTACCGCGGCGAGGATGCGGCCGAGATGGCCGGGCTGGTCGATGCCGCCCGCGCGCACATGGGCGCCGGGCTGCCTCCGGGCGCGGTGCCGGTGGATCTTGACTGGCCGTCCTACGGCGCCGGGCGGACGCGCGGCGCGCCCTGGTTTCTGCTGGCCGCGTTGGCGTTGGCCCGCGCCGGACGTCGGGTGCTGATGCACGGCACGAACGAGTTTTCCCGCGCAATGTCGGTGCCGCAAGGGCTGGAGGCGCTCGGCCTGCGCCCGGCCAAGGACCGCGCGGACGCGGCGGCGCAGCTCGACCAGACCGGGTTCGCCTATCTGCCGCTCCCGACGCTTAACCCGGCGCTCGACGCATTGTTGGGACTGCGGCGCGTGCTCGGCCTGCGCTCGCCGCTCAACACCGCGGCGCGGCTGCTGAACCCGTTCGATGCCCAGGCCGGCGTGGACGGAGTGTTCCATCCCGCCTACATCGCGCTCCACCTCGCGACCGCCGAACGCCTGGGCCGCCAGCGTCTGGTGGTCGTCAAGGGCGGCGGGGGAGAGGCCGAGCGCACACCCCTCAAAGCGGTGGCCGCGCATTGGTTCGACCACGCCAGCGGAACCGGCGAGGCCGTCCTGCCGCCGCTGTCCCCCGGCCTCCCGCTGTCCCCCAGCGCAGAATCCGGCGCTGACCTGCTGCAAACCTGGCAGGGCGGCGATGGCTCCGGCGCGGCCACCGCGGTCGCCACAGTGGCGCTGGGCCTGATCGCGCTGGGGAAGGACCCGGCCGACGCCGACGCCCGCGCCGCAGAAATCTGGCGCCGCCGCCATGGATGACCGGGAACCGCCCTTGCCACCGCGCGCCATAACCGGGAAGCTGACGCCTGATCTACAGGCGGACCCCATGGCTGAGCAGGACAGAATGACGGCGGCCCTGCTGGCCGCCATCGCCCATAGCACGGAGCCGCTGGTGCTCAGCGACGCGCGCCAGCCCGACATGCCCATGATCGCGGTGAACTCGGCGTTCGAGGCGCTGTCCGGCTACTCCCGCGTCGAACTCGTCGGCCGCAACTGCCGCCTGCTGCAAGGCGCCGGCACCGACCCGGCCACCCGCGCCCGCATCGGCAAGTGCGTCCGCGCCGGCGAGGGCTGCATCGAGTGGATCGTGAACTACCGCAGGGACGGCAGCGCGTTCTGGAACCTGCTGTTCATCTCGCCGGTGTTCGGACCCGACGGCACGCTGCGCCACTACCTCGGCAACCAGCTCGACATCACCAAGGGGCTGCCGGATTGGATCGGGGAGGTCACGTTCGGCCGGGCGCACATGTCGCCCACGATCCAGGCCGAGTTCCACGGCCTGCTGCACGAGGTCCTGGAGAACACGGACACCGTCGTCTCCAACTCCGCCTTGGCGCTGGAGCGGATCATCGCCGCTGCCCGCCGCCTCTCGGAGCTTTCGACCCAGCTCGATCCCGGCAGGCTGACGCCGCCGGTGGGCTCGCCGCCGCTGCCGGCGTCGTCTATGTCCGCCGTTCCAGTACGAAATGGACGGGCCGGTCCGGCTGTGTCGTGACAAAGCCGCGCGGCATCACCGCGCCGCGCCCGGCGAAGCTGATCCGGAACGTCCGCAGCAGCCGCGCCAGCACCAGCACCGCCTCCGTCAGCGCGAACTGCGCGCCCACGCAGATGCGCGGTCCCGCCCCGAACGGCATGTAGCTGTAGCGGCTGGGCGGTGTTGCGCCGGGCATGAACCGATCGGCGTCGAACCGGTCCGGGTCCTCCCACAGCTTGCGGTGCCGGTGCAGCACCCAGGGCGAGACGCTGACCACGGTGCCCGCCGCCACCTTGTGCCCGGCGATCACATCCGGCGCCAGCGCCTCGCGCACGATCAGGAACGCCGGCGGATACAGCCGCAGCGCCTCGTCCACATGGGCGCGTATGGCGGGCAGCGACCGCAGCGCATCCGCCGCGCCGTCCTCGGACAGGTCGGCCGCCGCGGCCTCGGCGGCGAGGCGGTCCTGCTGGCCGGGCAGGCGGGCGGCGACGTAGCACGCCCAGAACAGCGTGACGGCCGTCGTCTCGTGCCCGGCCAGGATCATCGTCGCGACCTCGTCCCGCAGTTGCGCGCGGTCGAACATCGCGCCGGTGTCCGGGTCGCGCGCGGAGGACAGCATATCCAGCAGGTCGCGCGGCCCGCCGTCGGCCGGGGCCTGCGCCGCCCGCGCGTCGATCAGCCGGTCGACGAAGCGCAGCCACTCCGCCCGGAACGCCCTGCGCCCGAGGTCGAGCGGGGAAGGGATGGAGATTGGCAGCAGCAGGTCGAGCGCGCCGGGCTGGGCGAAGCGCTGGGCATAGTCCACCAGGCGCGCCCGCAGCTCGGTCCCGAACCCGGCCATTTCGAGCGAGAACATCGACTGCCCGGCGATATGCAGCGCCAGGTGTTGCAGATATGTCATCAGCACAATGGGCCGGCCCACTAGGCCGTCCAGCGTCGATTCGGTGTGGCGGGCAGCGGTGACGACATGGCGGGACAGCACCGGCATGCTGCGCGGCGCCATGGCCGGGGCAATGGTGCGGCGCTGGTGCCGCCAGGCCGCGCCCTCGGCCAGGAACAGGCCGCGGCCCAGCAAAGGCTGCAACACGCGCCGGGCGCCGACGTTGCGGCCGTAGTTCTCGTGGTTCGCCACCAGCACGTGGCGGATCGCGTCGGGGGAGTTCAGCATCAACTGCTCGCGGCCCAGGAACCGGCCGCCGAGCACGTCCTGTTCATAGGCGGGCGCTCCCCACAGCTCCAACGGGTTGCGCCGCAGGACGAGGAACGACTCGACCTGGGTGCGCACCCGCGTCGGCATCGGCGGGCGTGGCAAGATTGCGGTTGTGGCCGGGGCAGGGTGCGGTGCATCAAGCATCAGCGTGATATGGGACGAAATGAGGATCGGACCAGTTCGAGTCGCACCGACCCAGCGGCTTGGACGGCAGATGGCCCGGAAACAAGGAGACTGCGATGCTTGACGGCCCCAAGAGCCTGGCCTGCGCCGACCTGCGCCGGGTCGGCGCCCATCCCGACCATTGGTACCCGCTGGCGTGGTCGCACGAGGTGAAGCCGGGCAAGACGCTCGGGGCGCGCTTCGCCGGGGCGCCGATCGTGCTGGTGCGGGGCAAGGACGGCGGCGTGTTCGCGCTGGAGGACCGCTGCGCCCACCGCCAGGTGCCGCTGCACAAAGGCGTGGTGGACGGCGACGCGATCCGCTGCTGCTACCACGGCTGGACCTACGACCGCACCGGGAGCTGCGTCGACGTGCCCTACCTCGGCAAGGGCCGGCTGCCGAACGGCGTGCGCGCCTATCCCTGCCGCGAGGCCGAGGGCCTGGTTTTCGTGTTCCCCGGCGACGCGGCGCTGGCGGAGCAGCGCCCGCTGCCGGCGCTCGGCTCCGTCGCGAACCCCGCCTACAAGACCCGGCGCTTCGGCAAGCCCATCGGCTGCCACTACACGTTCATGCACGAGAACCTGATGGACATGAACCACCAGTTCCTGCACCGGGCGCAGATGGGCCAGATACGGCCGCGCTTCCTGGGCCGGCGGATCGGAGAGGGGTGGTTCGAGATCGACTACACCTTTGCCCGCACTGGCGGCGGGCAGTCGTTGGGGGAGCGCGTCATCTTTGGCAGCAAGCGCGTGGGCGGCTGGGAGAACAACCGCGACAAGATGACGATCCGGACGGACTACCCGTATCAGACATTGAAGATTTGGGCTGGGGACGACGTGCCGATCATGGACCTTTGGATCGTCTATGTGCCGCTCGACGCCGAGCAGCGCACCAACCGGACGTTTGGGCTGCTGTCGGTGCGGCGTCCGCGCATTCCTGGGCTGATCGAGGCGGTGTGGCCGTTCCTGGTGTTCTTCACCGAGCGCATCTTTGCGGAGGACCGCGCCATCGTGGAGATGGAGCAGGCTGCGCATGACCGGCAGGGCGAGGATTTGAACCAGGAGGTGTTTCCGGCGATCCAGGATTTGCGCGGGCTGCTGGCGGCGTGCGGGACGGCACCGGGTTAGGTATCTGGTTGCAGGCGACGGCGATACTGGGCATGACCGGAGCAGTGCGTGGTGGCCCCGTCCAAGGGCCTGCTACGCTGTCGCCAGTTAGCCGCCATTATTCATGAGCCTGAAGCCGCTCCCGGCTGAAACGTGTGTTTCTCGCGTGATAGTTGTAGAGACGTGCGGGTACGCGACCACCTCGG
>JAABUQ010013099.1_pt1 | contig 10140 bp, 12 predicted proteins | sample 5560001 | NCBI WGS metagenome assembly JAABUQ01 (sample SAMN10711888, study PRJNA513371) | rock metagenome | isolation source: Antarctica rocks | place: Antarctica: Victoria Land, Finger Mt nord | collected 2015-12-18 | reverse complement strand
GGCCACCTCCGTGGTCGACGTTGGCGATAGGGCGATAGCAACGCCGACCTTCGACACCCTTTCTATGTCCCCTCGGCCACCCGCTCCACCCACAGCGGAACGGAATCACTCATCTAGCCGATGCCCGCATGCGGGAGATCTGCGGCGCCCTCGCCATCGCGGTCGATTGCCGCCAGAGCTGACGCTGGGAACCGGGCGCCGGTGACGGTCCCGGTCTTCCGAGAACCGAACGGCAGAACTGCTGGTCACCGCCGCCAAGGGCGCTGGCTCCAAGGACGCGGCGCTCGCGATGGCCTACAAGCTGCTCGACGCCGCTCAGGACCGCTGGCGGATGATCAACGGCGCCGAGCTGGTCAGAGAGCTTCTCGACGGTCAGACGTTCAAGGACGGAATCAAGGTCACTGACGAGAAACCACCACGGACGAGAGGGTCGCCGCCTGATTCGCTCTTGCGCTACGGCAAACATCCCGTCATCCGAGCTCGCGTTTCAGAGAATGCGTTCTGGGCCCGCGTTCCGCGGTTGCCACCTCTCGCCTCAGGTCCCAACCCCGCACAGCCTGGACGAGTACGGCACGCCGTCCTGCAGGCCCTGCCCGCCCAGGTCGTGTGGCTCGCGCCCGACGGGCGTAGGCTGCGCGTGTTCTCGCCACCCCCTGCCTAGCAGTTCTAAGCCCGACCGTTAAGGTGCGTCGGCCCTCTCTCCCCCCCGACTCTGCGTTCGTTCCTGGCGGTGGCCGATGAACTGCACTTCGGCCGCGCCGCCGAACGACTCGGCATCGCGCAGTCAGCCGTCTCCCAACAGGTCCGTCGCCTAGAAGGCGTCGTCGGCGCCCAGCTGCTTACGCGCACCAGTCGCCGCGTGGAGCTCACTCCCGCCGGGCGGGATGCTCCTACGGGTGGGCGCCGCACGGGTGGTCGGCGACCTCGACCGGGTCGTGGCGCGCACCCGGGCCGCGCAGGCGGGCGAGGTCGGCACGATCGTCGTCGGCGCCCAGGGCGCCGCCCTGAACGCGCTCCTCCCATCGATCATCGCCAGCCTGGCCCAGCGCGCAGAGGGCCTGCGGGTCGACCTGCGCCAGCTCACGTCCGAAGAGCAGGCCGCCGGCATCCTCAGCGGCACGCTCGACTACCGATGGATGGGCGCGGTACTCTCCGCTGTCGTGCCTGATTGGACAGTCGCTGGCGTCTGGTCCACCATCACCTGATATGAGCTCACGCGCGCGGCCCGGCGTCCAGCGTTCTTGGGCGGGGCGGTGTCAGGCGACCTGCTCGACTCTGTCGCGGGTGTACTCGGGAGCCCGTCGCAGCGCTGGTGTGAGCGTGGCCGCGCCCGCGAGGGTGACTGCGTAGGCGGTGAGCGCCAGCACGGTTGTGGTTTGTCCCGTGTGTTGAAACGCGACACCGACGGCGAGTGGGCCGACCCAGCCGAGCGACATGGTCAGCGTCGTTGCGGATGCCTGCACGCGTCCACGCAGGCGGTTGGGGGTCAGTGCTACGCGCTGTCCGGCGACGATCGAGTTGGTCAGCGGCGTCAAGAACTCCGCGGCGGCGACGACGAAGCCGATAGCTACCGCGGCGTGGACTACCAGCAGCAGCGGCAGCGTTGCCGCGAGAAGCCAGTCCTCGGCGAGCACGGCGCTTCGTGCCGACAGGTGCCGGCGCAGTGGTGCGGCCACGAGCGCACCCAGCAGTCCGCCCGCGCCGACAACGGCGAACATCAATCCCACCGCCGCCGATGACGCTCCGTGCTGCTTGGCCAGCAGGATCGCGAGCAGGTACAGACCGGTGAACAGCGGGTTGCCCGCCGAGGACAACAGCGCGGTCGCGCAGAAGAACGGCCGCTGCCAGATCCATACCAGCCCTTCGGCCAGCTCGCTGCGCACGCCACCGCGCCCCGGTGTACGCGGCTGCTCAAACGGCGTTCGCGTCAACGCCACCGCCAGCGACGAAGCGGCGTAGGAGACCGCGTCGGCTAGGAACGGCAGGGACCGACCGGCAGCAAACAGCAGGCCGCCCAGCGGCGGGCCAGCCACGCTGGCAGCAAACCACCGCGCCTCGTTCTGCGCAACGGCACTGGGAAGCTGCTCTGGGGCGACAAGCTGGCCCAGCGCGCTGCGCTCGGTGACATAGGAGACCGCGAACAGCCCACCGTCCACAAAGGCCACCACGACAACCTGCAGATACGACAGATGACCAACCGCGAGCACCACAGGAATACTGGCCAGGACCAGCGCCCGCACCCCGTCGCAGACGATCATCAGTCGCTTGCGGTTCACGCGGTCGGCGAGAACGCCGGCCGGCAGCGCGAACAGCGCCACCGGCAGCCACTTCGCGAGGCCCACCACACCAGCCTTCACCGCCGATCCTGTCAGCGCCAAGACCAACAGCGGATAGGCCACCGTCGAGATCTGCGACCCAAGCTCCGATAGCGTCTCGCCGCCCCACACCAACATGAAATCGCGATTGCGAGCAAGCGGCCAAGCACCCATCAGCCCCAAGATAGGCAAAGCACGTTTGCGGAAAACCTGCAGAGGGCCAGATATCAGCCCAAACGCAGGGGAAAGGGGCGGTCCGGCGGCTCAGCCGATTAGGTTCGATGGGGCGCGATTCAGGCGGATCTGGGCACCGGATCGGGGTCAGTGCCCAGACGCAAATCGTGCCACCGTGGGCCGGTCCGAGGGTGGTCCATGCTCACCTCTTCCTTCCCGTCGTCGAGGAGGGCTTGCGTTTCCGGCCGTGCGTGCGGCTCTCGAAAGCCTCGGCGGTCGCCCGATCGGCCGGGAAGAGCAATTCGATCGCCAGCTCGGAGGTTGTCACCTCGAAGGGTGTGTCAAACGTGGCGAACATGCCGAAGAACGACCACTCGCCGCCGCCGGGTGCGCGCAGCCTGAGCGGCCCGAGGAGATCGCTGGTGCCGGCATCGGACGTGGGGTGACGCTCATCGACGGCTGCGGGGTAGCCGACGACCTCTTCGAGCAGGGCAGCGAGCTCCTGGTCTCCGGTTACATCGACCTGGCGCGCGAGGCGCTCTCGGAAATGCGCGCGCCACTCACCGGGGTTGAGATACAGGGGCGCGAGCCCTCGGGGATGCAGGCCCAGCCGCAGCACGTTGACCGGCGGCTTGAGCAGCGCGGGGTCGACCTCCACGTCTGCGGTCAGTGCCCGCATCGAGGCGTTGACGGCTACCAGGTTCCAGGCGCGGTCGACGACGACCGCCGGGTAGGGCTCGTGGCGAGTGAGGATCAGGTCGAGCGCCTCGCGTACCGGTGCCAGCTCGGGGCGGTCGAGCGAGCGCTCAGGGAAGGCTGGTGCGTATCCGCCGGCGAGCAGCAGTTGGTTCTGCTCCCGAAACGGGACCTCGAGTTGCTCGAGGATCCGTTTCAGCGTCTCGCGGCCCGGTTTGGAGCGACCCGTCTCGACGAAGCTCAGATGCCGCGTGGATATACCCGCGCCGAGCGCCAGGTCGAGTTGGGTCAGCCGCCGTCGCTCGCGCCACTTGCGCAGCGCGGACCCAATATCGGGCCGGGAGTTCAAGATCGCATCCCGATCCCGAGCCTACTCCCCGAGGCGCAGCCGCTGGATTACCTTGAGGTAATCGACAGCCCCACCTCGCGTTGGGATGATCGGGGGCGTCTACCGGCTGGAGGTGCAGTGTGATGGCAGAGGAAACGATGGCGGGCAGCGCGTCAGGTACACGCGCCCTGGCCGAGCGCTTCGACGTGATTATCGTCGGCGCACGTTGTGCGGGCTCGCCGCTGGCTACCTTGCTCGCTCGGGCCGGACTGCGCGTGTGTGTCGTTGACCGCGCGAGATTTCCCAGCGATACGGCCTCGACGCACGGCGTACAGCCCTCGGGGGTAAGGATCCTTGAGCGCCTGGGAGTGCTGGAGCCACTGTTGAAGGTGACCCCGGCGATCGAGCGCGCAACGCTCGCCTTCGACGACGCTCGCGTCACGGTCGATGACTTCACAGCGCTGGTCGGGGCGCCGATGCTCACGGCGAGGAGGGTCACACTCGACGCAATCCTCCTCGAGGCAGCCGCCGCGGCCGGTGCTGAGGTCCGGACACAGACGGCGGTAACGGGCCTGGTCGAAGATCGCGGCCGCGTCGCGGGTGTGAAGACCAAGACAGGGGAACTGCGCGCCCCGCTCGTCGTGGGCGCCGATGGCGCTCGGTCGGCCGTGGCTCGCCTGGCCGGGGCCGCGAAGTACAACGAGACGCCCGCCGGCAGGCTCTTCACCTGGGCCTACTTCAAGGGCGCCGAAGCAGACGACGGCCACATGTGGCTGGGCAGTATCGAAGACCACGGGTTCCTTGCCTTCCCCGTCGACGCCGGCCTGTTCATGGCCGCCGTCGTTCCCTCGATAGATCGCAGGGACGAGGTGCTCGGCGACCGGGAGGCCGCCTTCGCCGCAGGGCTGGCCCACTGGCCCGAACTCGAGGCCGCCACGACCGCAGCGAGGCGTGTTGGGGCGATCCGAGTGATGTCGCGCGACGGCTTCTTTCGGCAGTCCGCCGGGCCGGGCTGGGTGCTCGTCGGCGACGCCGGCCACTTCAAGGATCCCACCCCGGGCCAGGGAATCTCCGACGCCCTGCGACAAGCCGTCGCACTGGCGCCCGCGATCGAGAAGACCCTCGGCTCTACAGGCGCCGCCGATCAGGCGCTGCACGACTGGTGGCGGTGGCGTGATCAAGACGCCTGGGAGATGTACTGGTTCGCCCACGATATGGGTGCTCCCGGCCCGCCGCCGCGGCTGGTCGTCCACGAGATCGAGCGCCGCATCGCGTCCAACCCGAAGCTCACCGACGGGCTGCTGCGGGTCTTCAACCACGACGTCACCCCCTCCAAGGTATTCACTCCGTCCCTCGCCTTGGCCGCCACCGCCAAGGCGCTTGTGACGAGTCCCGGACAACGCAAGGTCGTGCTCCGCGAAGCGCGCACGCTCGCGGCTAACAACTGGCGACGGCGCACGCCATCGCATCCCTCACCAGCGGCGGGACGCCGACGCGGCGCCCGTCGTCCTCAGGGCCCCAGCGTAGGCCGGAGTTACACGCGCTCGTCACTGGGGGCCGTGCCGTAAGCCGAACCCCCCTGGGGGAGAATCTGGTGATGGTGGATTGGCCAGGTTGGGCGACTGAGACCGTCGAGATCCGGCCGCCAGATGCGGCTTGGCAGCAGCGTGGCGAACAGGAGCGACAACTACTTGAGGCCAGACTGGGGCCGTGGCTCGTCGCCGAGGTTGAGCATGTGGGCTCCACCGCAGTCCCAGGCCTTGCTGCCAAGCCGATCCTTGACCTGCAAGCCGCCGTCGCGGACCTCCGGTCCGCGCCACGCATCGCAGCCACCCTTGAGCCGCACCGCTGGCATTACGTCGAGCCAGAACTCGATGACCGTCCGTGGCGTCGGTTCTTTGTCAAGGTGAGCGACGGCCACCGAGTTGCTCACTTGCACGTGATGACACTTGCCAGCGCCCGCTGGCACGAGCAGTTGGCGTTCCGCGACGCATTACGCGCCGACGCGAGGCTGATGGAGAGCTACGCGGCGATCAAGAGCGCTCTGGCCGCCGAGCATGCTGATGACCGGGAGGCCTACAGCGCCGCCAAGTCCTCCTTCATCCGGGCTGTTCTCGACCCCGGCATAACCGAAGGGAACCCACGATGATGCTCCGTAGCGTCAGCGGGACGCCCAGCGTTGACCAATCCCCGGATCGCGTTCTTTTCCGCTACGCAGGTTCGCCCCGGTTTTGGTCGGCCTACGAACGCGGCGTCAGAGCGTGTCGACAGCGCTCCCGAGTTTCCGTCGCGTACGACGGTCTCGGGAGCGCATAAGCAGGCTTTCTGCTATCGGTTCAGCGGGGCGCTGACAGCGATCACGCCTTTGCCGGGATCGACGATGACGGCGTTGCGAAAGCCGGGCGTGGTCATCGGCGCCATCACGAGCGCCCCGCCTAGCTCAGTGGCTCGCTCGGCGATGTTGTCCACGTCCCTGACCTGGAAGTTGACGGCCCAGTGGGGTGGAATCTGCCCGGGAGCTTCGATCGTCGTCATTACGGCGACGACGTCGCGCGGCATCGGCTGATCGTCTCTACCCCCGGTGTAGCCGGGAAGCCGCCAAAGCGCAAACGGTGCCTGCGGTTCGGCTTGGAGCTTCCAGCCAAACACGGTTGTGTAGAAGGCCTCTGCACGCTCGCGGCTGGGCGCGTGCAAGGCGCTCATCGCCCAAGCGCCGGGCTCGTTGACGAGCTGCGCCCCCACGCGGTCGCCGGGCTGCCAGATGCAGAACGCGACTCCATCTGCGTCGGCGAGCAGCGCCTGACGTCCGTCGGGACCGGCCTCCAGCAGCCCGACGAGGACCGCGCCTTGGGCGCTCACGATGCGAGCGATGGTCGCCTCGACGCTCTCGACACAGATGTGCGTGCTCCAGACCGCCGCTGTCAGGTTGCTCGGGGCTTGACCGATGCCGGCAACAGCCAGGCCACCGAGACGAGCTATGAGGTACTGCCCCTCAAGTCCTCCGGGCATCGGACGAGGTTCGTCGAACCGCCAGCCGAAGAGCGCGCCGTAGAAGCTCGCGGCGATCTGCGGATCGGGCTGCCAGGTATCCACCCAGCACGGTACGCCTGGTGGATAGTGATGAGGCTGCGTCATGTGGGTTCGTGCTCCTGAGGTTCGGGCGCAGAGCCGCGCCCGGTGGTCGGGTCAGATCCACGACTGGCAGTCGTGGACGATCAGCTGCGACGGGCCTCGTTGCGAAGCGAGGCCGTTGGCGCGACGCGCGAGGCTACGCGGCGACGACGAGGCAGACCACGAACCGCGACAGCCAGCAATCACCTGTAGGCGCCGCAGAAGCCAGGCAGATGGCCCAATTTTCACCGGCGAACGTGGACCAGTCTTCGACCGGCCTTGACCTCACCGGGATACCCGGTGAGAAGATGCTGCCCATGTGAGCGTCGGTGGCGACGCTCAGTTGTCTTGCATGAAGCAGGCGATGCGAACAAGGCTACTCCAGCTCGCGTGAAATCGGCCTCTCAGACCTGGGACGAAGAGCGTCCCTGTGATCGATCGCTACCGGGACGATAACCGCCAGGTTGGCGTCCTTGGCTATGATGGCAATATGAGTCGAGACGAGACACACGTTGAGCTGTCGGTCAGTCAAGCGCGCGATCGCTTCTCGGACGCGGTCAACCGCGCAGCGTTTGGTGGGGAGATCACCTACGTCATCCGAGGACGCGGGCATCAGCGCGCAGCCGCGATCGTCCCCGCAGACCTCGTCGAGCGCTACGAAGAGATGGTCGATCGAGAGGATGGTCGCATCGCCACAGAGCGGCTGGCTGACCTCCAAGCTGGCCGTGCAACAGCGGTTTCGGCCGATGAGGTGGCGCAGGCGCTAGAGCAGTGAACGATCCTGGGTCGTACGCGGTCCAGTACGACCCGCGGGCGCTGAAGGAGTTGACCAAGCTCGACAAGCATGTTACTCGGCGGATCGCCAGGGCGAAGGGCAAGGTCGAATCCGACGTCCCATACGTCCGGGAGCGGCTGCTGCGCGGCCACAGCTTCACCAGCTACGAGCAGGCGAACGTCGCCTGGCTGTCCTGGAACGAGGAGATCGCCCGCCAACGCGTGCATGGCACCCACGGCGAGGTCGTCGCGGTCCGCGCACAGCGCGATCACGCGGCGCTGCTGCCGTTGCCGCCGACCGCGTACCTGGTCGTTGAGCGGACCACCCGGATCGTCGCTCGTGACGGGTTCTTCAGCTTCGAAGGGCGCCGGTATCACGTGCAGGACGCCAAACCGGGCGAGCGGGTCGAGCTCGTCCTCGGCGCCAGCGAGCTCGAGGTCCACTCACTTCTGGATGGCCGGCGGTTGGCGCGGCACGAACGCGGCCGCCCCTCACGGGTCTTGCCTGATCCGGTCGAGAGCTCCGTGTCGCTCGCTCAGGTTCTCTCCGCGCTCCCGGACCCAGAGGTGCACCACCGGCCACTCTCGCGCTATCAGGAGGCGATCGATGGGTGAGCTGATTTCAGAACGGATCCGCCGCAACGCACGGGAGTTGAAGCTCTACGGACTGGCCCAGACCGCGGACGAGCTGGTCGACCGCGCCGAAGCGGGGAAGCTCGGCTACCGCGAGTTCCTCGACCTCGTGCTCGAATCAGAAGTCGGCGTCCTCGAGGGCCGCCGCTACGCGTCGCGGTTGAAGCTCTCCGGGCTGCCGCACCACAAGACCCTCGACGAGTTCGACGCCAGCTTCCAGCCCGAGCTCGACCCCAAACGCCTCGCCGAGCTCCGCTCGCTGCGGTTCATCCAGAACAAGGTGTGGTCCTTGATCCTCGGCCCGCCCGGCGTTGGGAAGCACATTTGGCTGTGGGGTTGGCGATGGAAGCGCTCCGCGCCGGCTACCTCGTCCGCTACACCACGCTCGACGATGTGGTGCGCGAGCTGCGTCAGGCCGATCAGCTCGGCACCCTGCGCAGCAAGCTCGCGCACTACCAACGCCCGCACGTTCTGATCGTCGACGAGGTTGGCTACGTGAGACTGGAGCACGCCGACGCGAACCGGTTCTTCCAGCTGATCAACCGGCGTTACACCCGCTCCTCCATGATCGTCACCAGCAACAAGTGCGTGTCCGAATGGGCGGAGCTGTTCGGCGACGAAGTCCAAGCCGTCGCGATCCTCGACCGCCTGTTACACGACGCCGAGATCCTCACCATCAACGGCCCCTCCTGGCGACTACGCGGCCGCGGCGACCTCCTGAACCGCCAGCCCGAGAGCGCCCAGAACGGCGAAAACAGCCCGACCAATACCCCTCGCCAGCCCGGCCCAGGGCCGCAGAAAGGCTCACACGACGGCGACTAGCCCTATCAGAGCACCTAACCGCCCGAATCCGGCGCAGCATCGAGAAACCGCTGCACCTCGCCCCGTCCGCAACCGGATAACCCGGAAGCCGCGCAGAGCGTCGGGCCATTCACGGCGCCGCCGGCAGTGTGAGCGCAACGCGTACGCGAACAGCGAATCGCGCCCCCAGATCGCCCCAGAAAGCGTCTCCCGGTTGCCATTCCACAGCTGCTCCCGCCGGCGAAGGCGCTGCCACGTCCGTCGAACGAGACGCGGGAACCACACTCAGACCGGCAGATCAAGCCAAACGATCACCTCGGCAGCATCGAGAACAAAGTCGCCTGATACGCCCCATCGATCACCCAACCATCCGACGCGACGATCGGCTCGAGCTGCCCACGCAGCACCGCATCAGGCGTCTCAGCCCATCCCGGTCCGTGGACCAGCGCGTCAAGCTCAACGAACCGAACGCCGAGAGTGCGCGCCAACTCACGCCCGACCGTCGTCTTGCCGTTCCCGCTCGCACTCGCAATCACCGCGACCTTCAGCATCGCCAGCATCGACCGATTCTCTCCGGTGCTGCGCGCCCCCTACAACCACGACCTCAAACTAAGATCGAGGGCCGCAGCCGACCGACATTTTTCGATGGCGATCCGACGACATATTTCGATGGCGCTTGACACGCCTAGCTAGACGGTGGCGGTGAGCACCCAAGTCGAGCCAAGGCTCCAGCGACTCCGGCCGATCCTTGACTCGCCGTGCCTGAATGGCCGCCCGGATAGTCAGGCGCGTTCGTCTGGGCTAACAGCCCTAAACGTAGTGCATCGCGAGCACTCGCCCCCGCAAGCTGATCGGCCTGCGACGACGATCGAGCGCCAGGTCGCGAGTCAGTCAGACGTATCCGCATGCGGTTAGCTGACCGCGACGCGGGGCCCGGTCTCGTTCATCCTTTGAGCAGTGGCGCAGCTGACCGGCGGCGAGGCGCAAAGACGTGCACTGAAGTCCGACACTCCGCCCCTGGCGGCCGCCGCGCCTCACTAGGATCCCAGCTGTGGACCAAGTGGACTATGTGGACACTTTCATAGCCGTCGCTGACGACAGCCAAACGACGAAGGGGATGCCGCCGCCGGTCAACCCGGACAGGCCGTCTGTCGCCGCGCGCACCTATCAAATGGATCGCGGTAGGGACGGGTCTTCGTCGTTGAGGACTCGACCCGCCCCCCGCGCAGATCCCAGCGTGCACTGCTAGCGCACTGGGCTCCTCCCTTGGGTTCTGGCGTCCCCTCTCTGTCAACGTGGGGTGAGACG
>JAABUQ010013097.1_pt1 | contig 10143 bp, 8 predicted proteins | sample 5560001 | NCBI WGS metagenome assembly JAABUQ01 (sample SAMN10711888, study PRJNA513371) | rock metagenome | isolation source: Antarctica rocks | place: Antarctica: Victoria Land, Finger Mt nord | collected 2015-12-18 | reverse complement strand
CCATGCATCTGGGCCACGCTTTCACCTTCGTGTGCTTTGACGTTCTGATTCGCTACCTTCGATACCTCGACCACGAAGTACGCTACGTTCAGAACATTACCGATATCGACGATCCGCTCTTTGTAAAAGCGAATCAGCTCGGCATCTCCTATCAGGATCTTGCGGCGCGTGAGACAGAGCAGTACCTGGCCGACACTCGGACGCTGAACATCCTGCCCGCCGAGGTCTACCCGCGAGCCAGCGGCGAGATCCCGGAAATGATCGCATTGGTGCGGCGATTGTTGGATGCGGGCCATGCATACCAGGTGGCCGGCTCGGTCTACTTCTCGATCGATTCCGATCCCAATTATGGGATTCTGTCCAAATACAGCTGGGACCGAATGATGGCGCTGGCTCGCGCGCGAGGCGGCGACCCGGACGATCCCGACCGCCGGAAACCGCTGGACTTTGTGCTGTGGCGTCCCTCCAGGCCAGGGGAGCCGAGCCTGGCCAGCCCGTGGGGCGAAGGCTTGCCAGGCTGGCATCTGGAGTGTAGCGCCATGTCACTGAAGTATCTCGGCGCGCCGCTCGACATCCATGGCGGCGGCTCGGACCTGATCTTTCCGCACCACGAGAGCGAAATCGCGCAATCGGAGAGCGCCACCGCCATCCGCCCCCTGGCTCGACACTGGATGCACACCGGCATGGTGTTCATGGATGGAGAGAAGATGTCGAAGTCGCTGGGGAATATGGTCTTTGCCCGGCATCTGGCGCCGAAGTACGGGGCCAATGCGGTTCGGCTCTACCTCTCGGGCTGCCACTATCGCGCCGACCCGCACTGGAACGAAGCGGCCTTGAAGCAATCTCAACGGCTGTCCCGTCAATTAGCCGAAGCCGCTACTCTGAAGGCGCAGGGATCGCGATTGGTGCTCGACACCGCCCACTATCGAGATGGCTTCATGCAATGCATGAACGAAGATCTTGACACGCCTGGGGCGATAGACGTGCTACGAGACCTGGCGGATGCCATTCGCCAGGGTTCAGAGCACGGAAACGAAGTAACCCAAGCCCAGGGAATGCTACGGGATCTGGCTGGCGTGCTGGGGCTGCGACTGGATGGCGCACAGGGAGTGACGTAAAGACGTTCGAGTCATATTCCTCATGCGCCGCCGTACTACGGTGAGATGGGCCGGCGTTGATGGGAATAATCACCTGCGCCGTCATCCGCCGAACACCGAGACCGGCAGGGCGTAGAAGACCACGGCGGCCATGGCGTACAGCACCAGTAGTTGGATGCCTTCGAGCCAGTTGGTCTCGCCATCGTGGGCAATATACGCGAAGATCAGAGCGAGCAAGGCCAGAATGGCGATCTCTACCGGACTGAACACCAGATTCATGTGGTGCGCGGTTAGGCTGTAAAGCACCACCACCGGGGCCACGAAAGTAGCAATCTGAATTGAAGAGGCGGAGGCGATGCCCAGAGCTAGATCGAGACCGGAGTCCTGAGCGTCGGGTGAGCTGCCGCCGCGCTGATAGGCCAGTCGGATGGCGGCATACCCCTCGGCCACGTTCCCGGCATTGGCCACGATGATAATCCCCACGAAGACCTGGGTCCATCCCAGGACATGGGTCACCGGGTCGACGCTGCCGGTAAGAATATCCGTCACAGGAATCAGTGCCGCCGTCGAGAGTCCCAGCACGAGCCCAGCAAACCAGGCCGGCCAGGTGGCCGGTCCCGGCTCCTCCGCCTGTTGTTGAAGTCGCCGGGCATCACGGCCTTCCTTCGTCCCATGGGCGAGCGATTCCAGACCGAAGATGCCATAGGCGATGTAGGCCGCGTACGCGATCAGCAGGGCGACCGAGATTCCGATGCTGACGTGCAGGATGGTGTCCGAACTCGTGACGGAAGCGCAGTGCGTGCTGCCACAGAGATCAATCGCCCCCACCGAGGGGAAGAGCACCGCGGCCACGGTAAGAAAGATCAACACGCTGTGGTGTCCCGCTTCCTCTCGATCAAAGCGTGGCTTGTGAAAGCGCAGACCGGCCACCATACAGCACAATCCCATAATGAGCGCTGAGTTGCTGATAAGGGCGCCGATCAGGGTCGCCTTGACCAGCGGAATCAACCCCTTTTGCACGCCAAACACACCGACCAGCAGATCGGGCGCATTCCCGAACGTTGCGTTGAGCAGCCCCCCGATCCTACCGCCCAACCTGTCCGCCAAAGCCTCGGTGGCGGCTCCGATAAAGGCTGCGAGCGGAATAACAGCCAGTACCGACAGAAAGAATTGCAGGGTAGGCGACCAACTCAGGCCGGCCGAAAACAACGCTGCTACCACGGCCAGGAGCAGTACACCCATCACGCGGTCTTCGCGCGAAAAGGTCAGGCGCACCCGGTCGGTCGTCATGGCTTCTCCCGCATCACACTGTGCGACGACCCGATGGGGGACGCGCTCGTCCTCCAGTGTGTTGGAGATCGAGGCATCAGGTCAACGTGGCAGTCGTCATCGAGGAGCGAAAATACGAACGCTCCGAGTATCATGGCAGGCTGAGAGGGGGAGGGTTGAGTCGCGTGCGACCGCCAATGAGGGTGCTAGGCGCCGCTTGTGCGCTGCTAGGCTTGGCGCTAGCTATCGTCACCGTCGTGCGATTGGCGCAGCCAACGTCATTGGCGGGTCAGGCTCCACGCCGCCCCACGGTGGCGTGTCACGGTGGGATCTGGTGCATCAAGCACGTCGTCTTCATCATTAAAGAAAACCACACCTACGACAACATCTTTGGTCGATTTCCAGGAGCGGATGGGGCAAGCTATGCCAGGGCGGGCACCCGTCGCGTGCCCATGGCGCGCATGCCGGATCACCTGGACAACGACATTCAGCACGATGGAAACTCCGCCGGCGTGGCGATCAATGCCGGCCGCATGAATCTGTTTTACTCGCTGCCCGGCGCCCAGCAGCGCCGGGTAAACTACGCTGACGCCAGCTACGATCGCAGCAGCATCCCGAATTACTGGAAGTACGCCCAGACGTATACTCTGGCCGACCGTTTCTTCTCGACCATTCGGGGGCCGAGCTTTCCCAACCATCTGGCCACCATCGCGGCTCAGTCCGGCGGCGCCGTGGACAACCCAGGCGGCGTGAATCTGCCCAGCACGCCCCGCACCTGGGGTTGCGACTCTGTCCCCTCTTTTCGCGTCACCGTCCGTACCGCGGTCAATGCCCTGGTGCAGCAGCGTCCGTGCTTCGACTTTCCCACGCTCGTTGACGAGGCGATTCGGCATCACGTCTCCTGGCGCTATTACGCTCCTCAGCCTGGGCACCTGGGCTATGTATGGGACGCCCTGGATGCGGTAAAGCATATCCGCTATGGATCCGCTTGGGCACATGCCGATGTGCCCCAGCGACGATTTGCCCGAGACGCGCTACACGGCCGGCTCGCCGCCGTGAGTTGGGTGATACCCGATATTTCCCACAGTGAGCATCCGCCGGCCAGCGAGTGTATGGGAGAGAACTGGACGGTTCATCAGATTAACGCCATCATGCGCAGTTCGGCATGGTCGTCCACCGCCATCGTGCTTACCTGGGACGACTTCGGCGGATTCTACGACCATGTCCCCCCGCCTCAGCGAGGGAATCTCGGTTTCGGTCCACGCGTGCCGGCGATCATCATCTCGCCCTATGCCCGACCCCACGCCGTCGATGCCCATACCTACGACTTTAGCTCGGTCGTCCGCTTTGCCGAGGATGTGTTTCACTTGGGGCATCTCGCCGGTTTCGACCGCAGCGCGGGCGATTTACGGCATGCCTTCAACTTTGAGCAACGACCACCAGCCCCACTGGTTCTAAAGAGCCGGCACTGTAGTCAGTATCGGATGCACTGGCCGCCGTAAGACGGTACCACGCAAGCAGGTAAAGGCTAACGCGCATGAAGTGCGTGAGGAACGCGACTTACTTCCGCACCAGATCGTGTGCGTAGCGATCGAGCCCGTGCATCTCATGCGCACTCTGGCGGAGTTCGGCAATGGCGCTGGCCGCCGCATTTGGGTCTTTGCTGTCCGAAGCCGCGCTACAGTTGTTGAGGGCGGTGAGATCGTCCGAGTAGGAATGGTGCGCGCTGGCGTACAGACGTCCGGCCAACGATTTCGGGGCGAAGCCGTGCGTAATGCCTTCAAATTGTGCTGACTGGACCTGAATCTTGGGGGCATATTTGTCGCAGGCGTTAACCAGATCGGTCAAGCCGTTTTTCTGGAGGGACGCTGCGGAGGCCGATCCCAGAGCCTGATCGAAGAGGGGCGCACTATTACTCAGGATAGGGGCCGCGCGGCGAGCGTAGGAGACCAATGCGGCGTCCTGTTTCCTGGTCTTCAATTGCTGGGCGGTAAGCGTGCTGGTGGCTCTCGGAAGGGCAGTATGAGAAACGCTGGGAGCTACCGGGCCCGCTGGTTTCGCGGTTGATGAGCCCGAGCCGCGTAGGACGAAAAAGATCACGGCAATCCCGATGATGACGAACAGGAGCACCAGGAGTAGGGCGCGACGCGACAGATTGAGCCGGCCTGGGACCTTTTGATTCCTGGGAAGCCCGCTAGCCACGAACGATCCCCCTCGACCCATACCCTGGCATCATTGACCACCTTGTATACACAGAATCTCTGACGGTGGAGCGAGATCCACCCCGATTGGAACCAGCTCCTCCCCCAGATGATGCACACAGCATAACCCAGTCGAGGGGCCGGGCGTTAGTCTTCACCCTGGGCCTTGGTGAAGCCCGGTTGGCCGTTGAACTCGTTCAGCTTTTCGAGGTGCGTCCAGCGATGTTCAGTCGCCACCCGGTGCAGGAGGTCGAACAGCATCTGGTCGTCCATCTCATCACCATCGCGTGGCACAAAGCGGCAAAACCAGGCATCCACGCAGTCGGTCATGGCCCCGGTGGGTGTATATACCTTGGTGCCCCGGTTGGAGATCATCTTCAGCGCCACCGGTGTGCCGTCGACCGCCTTCTCCAGACTGTGACCCAGTTGCTCAGCGGTCAGCGCGGATTCCAGAAAGAGGTCAACGCCGACCACGCGCCGCTGGTTGGCGTGCACGAAGTCTGGCGCGGACGATACCTCGGGTAGCTTCATCGGGCGGTGCTCGCGGACCGTCCAGCCGGCGGAACGTCGGCCCAGGTTACTGATGATCGCGTCGGTATAGTCGGTGGTCGAGGTTGCGCCCTCGTCACCGGCGATATCTCGGGTGCGAATCCCCGACTCCAGCGTGACCAGTACGGCGTGCTCGATGTTCTCGGCCGCCTCGAATTCTCCGAGGTGACGCAGCATCATCACGGCGGTAAGAATCACGGCCGTGGGATTGATCACGTTCTTGCCGGCATACTTAGGCGCCGAGCCATGTACTGCCTCGAAGATGGCCACTTCGCTGCCGATGTTGGCAGAGGGGGCAAAGCCCAGGCCGCCCACCAGGGCGGAAGTGAGGTCGCTCAGAATGTCGCCATTCATATTGGTGGTGACAATCACGTCGAACTGGCTGGGCTTCTTTACCAACTGATGGGCGCAGTTATCGACGATGACGTGCCAGGCTTCGATCTCCGGATACTCCGGCGCAATGGCTTCAAAAGTACGCTTCAGCGTGCCCTCAGTCAGCTTCATGATGTTCGACTTGGTCGCGCACGCCACGGACGTGCGCCCCTCCGAGCGAGCGAACTCGAAAGCCAGACGGACAATCTTCTCGCAGCCCTTGGCTGAAATCAGCTTGAGGCACTGCGCCACACCGGGGGTCTGCATGTGCTCGATGCCGGCATAGAGGTCCTCAACGTTCTCGCGCACCACCACCAGGTCGATGCCCTCGCCGCTGTAACGGGTGCTGACGCCCGGCAGCTCACGGACGGGGCGAATGTTGGCATACGTCTCAAAAAGTTTGCGCAGAGTCACGTTCGCGCTCTTTTCACCATAGCCAACCGGCGTGCCCAGCGGACCCTTGAGCACGACGCGCGTCTTGCGTATCGACTCGATGGTTTCGGGCGGCACGCCGGAGGGCACCCCCTGTTTGAAGACGCTCTCGCCGGCGTGGCGAATCTCCCACTCGATGGGAACACCGGTTGCCTCGACGATCCGCTGCGCGGACCCGACAACCTCCGGCCCGATGCCGTCGCCGGGAATCAGCGTGATCAGTTTCTTGCCCTGGGGGGTTCTGTACGCGGTGGAACTCAAAGCCTCTCTCCTATCCCTGCAGTGGACGTCGTCGTGGGGAATCGCTTCCCAAGAAATTACAGACGGTTTCCCGCGGAAAAGCTGATTCACGACCAACGCGAGACGCTTTCACTGTAGGCGATGCCCGGAGGAGGGTCAAAGCGGGTGTCGGACGAGTGACCACCGCTGCGTGGCGTCGAAGCTGTCGATGACGCACTGACGACCGATTAGCGCGACCCCACCATCGCTGTACGATTTTAGAAATAAGGAAACATTCGCAGCCAAAGCAATGATCCGGGACAGTCTCCAATGCGTATCTTCAAGCGACCTCCTTATCCCTGGTGACCGCCCCCGGCGCCTATGCACTGCCCAGCGTAGACGCCGGGGGCATCTTGTATTGAGAAAGCACCGCGGCCAACTCCCTGACACCCTTCGCGATCTCCTCTTCCGGCAGGGCCGCAAAGCCCATGAGGACGTGTGGCCGCGCCGGCGCAACGGAGTAATACGGCGAGGCCGGACGCAAACCGATACCGCCTCCGGCCGCCATTATGGCCAGTTCCGCCTCAGAACAGGGCAGATTGAGCGCAATCAACATATTGAGGCCACCGTGTCGTTCACCGACCTCGACTCGATCACCGAAGTAGGTCTGCAAGGCCGTGAGCAGCGCATTCCGGCGGTCGCGATAGAGGCGTCGCATACGGCGAATATGCCGCTCAAAATCGCCGGAGCGCATGAACTCCGCCAAAATCGCCTGCTCCAGCATGGGCGCGCCGCTATCCCATAGCGATTTAGCGGCCACAAAGGGACCAACTAGATCGGGCGGCAGCACCAGAAACCCGATGCGCAGCCCGGCAAGCACCGATTTAGAGAAGGTGCCGCCGTACACCACCAGACCGTTGCGATCGAGTCCCTGTAAGGACTCCACCGGACGACCCTCATAGCGAAACTCGCTGTCGTAATCGTCCTCCAGGATCAAGCACTCGGTCCGTTCAGCCAGCTCGAGTAACGCCAGGCGACGAGCCAGCGAGAGCGTGGCGCCCGTGGGGTCCTGGTGAGAAGGTGTGACATGCACCAGGCGATGCGCCGGCAGACCGGCCAAACGCTCGACCATCAGACCTTCACCATCGACCGGTACCTGGGTCACCTCTAGCCCACGCGCCTCGAATGCCAGGCGCGCGGCCGGGTAACCCGGATCTTCCACCGCTACTCGGTCGCCTGGCTCAAGCAGCAGGTGGACCAGCAGATTCAATCCTTGCTGGATGCCATTTACGACGACTATCTGATCGGCCGAGCAGTCCACCGCTCGATAGCGGCGAATGTGAGCGGCCACCAACTCCCGCAGCTCGGGATGGCCGGCGGAGGGAGGATAAAAGAGTAGCCGCGTGCGGTCGCTGCTTAAAGCACGTTCGGCGGCTCCACGCCAGGCATTCCAGGGAAAGAGATCCTGAGCCACGCGATGGGGGCGGAAATCGTACTGAAACTCGTCCTGAGAGGGCGGTCGAAAGAGAGCCTGGTACTCTTGGGTGGCGATTCGCTCTCCCCATTGAGAGAGATGGACCGGGCGCCGAGCACTGGCACCCTGTTCTCCGTCACCCGCCGGTACTTGCAGCGTCTCCTCGGGGAGATCGGGCGCCACGTAGGTGCCCGAGCCGTGCTTACCCTGGATATAGCCCTCCGCCTGCAATTGGTCGTATGCCTCGGCGACGGTGGTGCGAGAGAGTGCGAGCTGTTCGGCCAGCGCTCGGGTGGCGGGCAGCCGATCTCCGGCCCGTAACCGCCCATGCAGGATAGCCGCGCGAATGGCGTCGTACACCTGGCGGTGCAAGGCAACGGCGGAAGATGGGTCGATGGAGAGAGGGAGTTCCATGGTCGTCAAGCGAAGCGCCAGAGACGGGCGCTAACTCTGCCCCTCGACCATCTCCACAAAGTATCGATGCAGACGCGCATCGTCGGTCAGCTCGGGATGAAAGGAGGATACCAGAAGGTTCCGTTGACGCGCCGCAACCGCGCGACCGTCGTCCAGCTCGGCGAGCACGTCCACCTCCTGCCCCACTCGCTTGATCAGCGGAGCACGGATGAAGACAGCATGGAAGGACTCCCTGCCGAGCGCGGGCAGGTCGAGGTCGGTCTCGAAGCTATCCACCTGACGACCAAAGGCATTGCGCTGCACGGTGATGTCCATACCGCCGATGGACGGCTGGTCCTGACCGGCGTCCTCGATCTGGTCGGCCAGCAGAATCATACCGGCACAGGTGCCGTAGACCGGGAAGCCGGAGCGAGCGCGCTGCCGGATCGGGTCCAGCAGGTCGAAGCGCCGGAGCAGCTTGCCGATAGTGGTGCTCTCGCCACCGGGGATCACCAGCCCATCGACCTGGTCCAACTGCTCGCGGCGCTTGACCATCACTGGCTCAGCGCCGGCCTGGCGCAGCATGGCGCCGTGTTCGGCCACGTCGCCCTGCAGCGCCAGAATACCGACCCTGGTCACTACCAGCCCCGCGTGGCCAGCAGCTCTCGTTCCGGAATCTGACTGATCTCCAAGCCGCGCATGGCCTCGCCCAGTCCCCGACTGGCCTCTGCCACAATGGCCGGATTCTCGTAGTGAGTGGTCGCCTCGACGATCGCTTTGGCGCGACGGGCCGGGTTGTCGCTCTTGAAAATACCCGAGCCAACAAAAATCCCATCGGCGCCCAACTGCATCATCAGGGAGGCGTCCGCCGGCGTCGCCACGCCACCCGCGCAGAAGTTGACGACCGGTAGATGACCGTTCTCGTGGACGTACACCACCAGATCATAGGGCGCCTGTAGATCCTTGGCCTCCGCCATGAGCTGCTCGCGCGAGAGGCACTGCACCTTGCGAATGCCGTCCATCACCGCGCGCATGTGCCGCACCGCCTCGACGATATTGCCGGAGCCGGCCTCGCCCTTGGTGCGGGTCATGGCCGCGCCCTCGCCGATGCGGCGCAGCGCCTCGCCCAGGTCGCGGGCGCCACAGACAAAGGGCACGGTGTAGGCGTGCTTGTCGATATGGTAGCGATCGTCGGCCGGGGTCAGCACCTCGCTTTCGTCAATGTAGTCGACACCCAGCGCTTGCAAAATCTGCGCCTCGGCGATATGCCCGATCCGCGCCTTGGCCATCACCGGAATTGTCACCGCGTCTTTGATTCCTTCTATCAGATCGGGATCACTCATGCGGGCCACGCCGCCCTGTGCCCGAATATCAGATGGCACCCGCTCCAGCGCCATGACTGCCACCGCGCCCGCCTCCTCGGCAATCCGCGCCTGATCGGCGGTGACCACGTCCATGATCACGCCGCCCTTGAGCATCTGCGCCAGGCCGGCCTTGGCCCGCCAGGTTCCGGTTTCCATCTCGATCTCCTTGTGCACAACGAAGTAGTCCATACCCGTAGCATAGGCGAAAAGTGGACCACTTCCCAGAGCCAATTGTAGCAAAGATGACCATGCCACTTTAATGGATCACTGGCATAGCCTCTCATTCCTTGACCCTTATAGGGCCGTAGATTTAGACCTGTCGCTGCATGACCTGGGAGGCCCACGTAGGCCGCGGTCCTTGGAACGTTGGCTCGGCTCTGATTCGTTCTGCTTCGAGGTCGCGGACTTGGCCGAGCGAGAGGAGAATGCGGAAACGGAAATACAGCCATCGACGGATGAAATGCAGGCGACAGTCATGCGTCAATGCAGCTTGGCGATTGGCAAGGCGGACTTCTCTCCGATCAACGAGATGCAGCCGCCGGAAATTCGCGAACATCCCTCCGTCATCTGGCTGTATCCCCGGCAGGAAGAGGGTGTTGGCAAGCGCAACGAGGAAACGTCCATCCTTCTCGCGCATGCCGACCACAACGCACGCACGTTGGAAGTCATCAGCTAGGTCTAACAATCGTTCAACAACACAGACCTGGATACGGTCAACGCTCGCCTTGCCCAGTTCGCAGGTGGGATGCACCACTTGAACGATTGGCGTCCGG
>JAABUQ010013096.1_pt1 | contig 10144 bp, 11 predicted proteins | sample 5560001 | NCBI WGS metagenome assembly JAABUQ01 (sample SAMN10711888, study PRJNA513371) | rock metagenome | isolation source: Antarctica rocks | place: Antarctica: Victoria Land, Finger Mt nord | collected 2015-12-18 | reverse complement strand
CCTTGAACGACATCTTCGGGATGTGGCGACGGCGATCGGCGTTGTGCTTGTGTGGCATCGGGGGGCTCGAACCAGAGAAGGAAGAGCATCCTACCACCCCTCAGATCGTCGAAGTGCACCAACGCCACATGGATGGCTTGCTGTTCGACACCGAAGCCCTCTACCAGGAGGCGTTCGACAGGGCGGCAGCAGACGAGGGTTACGAGCTGCCCTCAGCCCTGTTCCTCAGCATGGTGGGCAAGGGATGGCCCATGAACCGCATCCAGATGTTGGAGCACTACGGCCAAACCTTCCCGGTTGATAGGTTCAGGGACACCGTGCGGCGCCATTTTGGGGTGATGGCGGACACCCAGTTGCGCTTGAAGCCCGGCGTGATCGAGTTGCTGGACACCCTGGATGACCTTCGGATGCCCCGGGTCATCGCCACCTCGTCCGCCCACAGCAGCGTGCAGCATCACCTTTCGGCGCAGGGCTTGGTTGACCGGTTTCATGCCGTTGCTGCCCAGGGGGACTACGCTGCGGGCAAGCCTGCGCCAGACCCGTTCTTGAAGGCGGCCGAGCAGCTTGGAGTGGAAGCACGCGCCTGCTTGGCCCTGGAAGACTCCCACGCCGGGGTCCGCTCCGCTTCGTCCGCCGGCATGATGACGATCATGGTGCCGGACCTTCTCGAACCGACGGACGAGATCAGGGCGCTCTGCACGGCTGTGGTTCCGACTTTGCACGAGGTCCGTGGCCTGATCCTGGCTGCGCAGCCGGTCCCATTGAGGTGAGCATGGGGCAGGACCTAACCTGATGCGCATCGCCGCCCTTGCCGACGCGCACGGCAACCTGCTCGCCCTTGAAGCCGTGCTCGCTGACCTGCGGACGCAGGCGCCCGACCTGGTGGTGAACCTGGGCGACCTGGTCAGCGGTCCCTTCGATCCAGCCGGCAGTGCCGACGCACAAATTGCGCTGGGCTGCCCAACGCTCGCCGGCAATCACGAACGCCAACTCCTGGAAGGCGATGACGCAAGCCCGTCTGACGCCGTCGCGCGGCCTCGCCTTTCGCCAGCGCACCTGGACTGGATCGCCGGGTTGCCCAAGACGCTCCAGCTTGCGGACGGCGAGGTGTTCGCCTGCCATGGCAGCCCGGCCGGCGGCGACCTGGAATACCTGCTTGAAGACGTGAGCAGTTGCCGGCCGGTCCTCGCGCCAGACGATGCGATCCGGCCACGGCTGGAGGGGATCGGCCCCGCGCGCCTTGTCCTATGCGGGCATACGCACATGCCGCGCCTGGCCCAACTCGGCGGGGTGCTGGTAGTCAACCCGGGCAGCGTAGGGATGCCAGCCTACACTGATGACAACCCTATGCCGCACGCCATCGAGAGCGGCACGCCGCACGCGCGCGCTATGCCCTGATCACGCGCGGTCCGGGTGGCGTGTGGTCGGCCGAGCTGCGCGCGGCCGCTTATGATTGGGACCAGGCGGCCCAGCAGGCAATGGCGAACGGTCGGCCCACAGTGGCGCGCTGGACAGCGACCGGGCGCGTATAGGGCAGGGATGGGTAGCGAAATATTCCTGTTGCGCCACGGCGAGACCGAGTGGAACGCTGCCGGGCGATTTCAGGGTCGATTGGACTCGCCCCTGACCCAGCGCGGTCGGGACCAAGCTGCAGAGGTTGGCCGCACCCTCGCGGCAGTGCTCGCGGGCCGGTCTACACCACCGCTCCATGTCAGCCCGCTTGGCCGGGCGCAGGAGACCGCTTCCATTGTCGCTTGCCAAATACCTGGCCTTCATTCCAGCCGGGTGGAGCCGCGTTTGCAGGAGGTCACGACCGGCTCATGGGATGGGTTGACGCACACGGACATCGAAGCAGGCTGGCCCAACGCGCTGGACGGCGCCACCGAGTTCGACTGGTACTTCCGCTCCCCTGACGGTGAGGACTATCCGGCTGCCGTCGGGCGTGTCCGCACCTGGCTTGATGGACTTGACGGGTCGGTGATTGCCGTCTCCCACGGCCTGCTCGGGCGTCTGGTGCGGGGCGTCTGGTTGGGCTTGCCCCGCGAAGAGGCGCTGCTCCTGCCCGTGCCGCAGGACGTAGTTTGGCACCTTTCAGCATCCGGCGTGCGTCCGCTTGCCAGCGGGCTAGGACTGTAAAGGCTTGCGGATGATTTCTGCCGCTGACGTTTCCGCTTTCATCGCGGCGCAGCCCGCAATGCTGGACCGGCTGACCGCGCTGGCCGCACTCTGCCTGCCTGACGCCTGGATCGGTGCTGGTTTCGTCCGCAATTCGGTCTGGGATGCCTTGCACGGCCGCGTACCAGAAGTGCGGGCCTGGCCGACGTGGACGTGGTGTTTTTTGATCCAGTCCAGCTTGGCACGGAGCGGGAAGGGGCCATTGAGGCTGCCCTTGCCGCGGTCCGACCCGGCGTGCCCTGGTCCGCCCGCAACCAGGCGCGCATGCACCGGCGCAATGCCGATCCGCCCTATCGCGACACGGCCGACGCCATGCGCCACTGGCCGGAAACGGCTACGGCCGTGGCCGTGCGGCTCCGTGCCGGTCGCGTCGAGTTGCTGGCACCCCACGGCATCGAGGACTTGGTGAGGCTTGTCCTGCGACCCACTCCCACGACGGCTTCCCGACCTGGGCATTTGGAAGTTTATCGGCAGAGGGTGGAGGCCAAGGGGTGGGTGCGGCGGTGGCCGTCTTTGACCGTACTTGGCCTCGATATGTAGTTCGGCTGAGTGGGATTGACCCGGTTCGGTGGACGGTTTGCTGGCTTGCGGGCTACGTCTCGGTCATGGCGGCTTGCATGTTGGCCTTGTCGTAACCTCCGTGCCAAAAGTGCCGATCTGGAAAGCATGTGATCTCAATGCGTTGCATTGTATGTGGCACAATAATGCATTGATATAGCTAGAGATTCAGCTTTTCGTTTCGACAAGCGGTTTTTGGGCGGCCAAGAGTGCCGGGTGCAGTAAGCTGGACCGGCAGCAATCCATTCACAACCGTCGAGTGACAAGGACAGACTTAGGGCTGGGGCATGGCCCTTGCTTCGGCGGCGATGCGGCCGATGGTGGCGCGATGGACCCGGAAGATGCGGGCGACATCGGCGCCGGAGCGCCCGGCTGCGAGCATGCCGAGGATCTCGATCCGTTGATGCGGCATCAGCACCGGACGCCGCCCGCCGACGCGGCCCTGTTCACGAGCCGCCTTGAGACCGGCACGGGTGCGCTCCTGAAGCATGGCGCGTGTCACGCTGCACTTAATTACGATACTCAGTTCTAAGCGAAATCAGGCACTTGCGCCTGCAGTTAATGTGAGACGCTTCACTTAATCGTGAGACCCGCCCGGAAACGCTGCACCTAACCCTGAGACGCACCTGGACAACGTTGGACACAGACGTTCTCTCTCCAGAATGCACTTGGTGAAGGAGCGGCGGCGACCCACGACGCGGCAAACCTCCGTTTGTAGCGTCTGGACGGGGCAGGGTAGGGGCGTTAGGATTGGGACGATAGTCCAGCCTGGGAGTGCAGTCCCATCATCCGCCCTTTCGTCGCCTACTACCGCGTCTCCACCGACAAGCAGGGCCAGTCCGGGCTTGGGCTCGACGCGCAGCGTGCCGCGGTCGAGCTGCACGCCCGGTCGGTCGGGGCCGAGGTCATCGCCGCGTTCCAGGACGTGGAGAGCGGGCGCAAGGCCGACCGCATCGGGCTGGCCGCGGCGCTCGTCCTGTGCCGGGTCAGACGCGCGACGCTGCTGATCGCCAAGCTCGACCGGCTCGCGCGCAGCATCGCCTTCATTTCCAACCTGATGGAGGGCGGCGTGAACTTCGTCGCCGCCGACATGCCGAGCGTGAACCGGCTCACCGTGCATGTCCTCGCGGCCGTCGCCGAGCACGAACGCGAGATGATCTCGCAACGCACGAAGGCGGCGCTGGCCGCGGCCAAGGTGCGGGGCACGCGGCTCGGCAACCCGCGCCTGCCGCCCGCCGGCACGCTGGCGGTGGCGCCGAAGCCAAGCACGCCCGGCGGTGTGGCGCGGGTGGCGACGGCGCGGTCCCGCGCCGTCGCCGCTTACGGGGAGGCGATCGAGGCGGCCCGGGTGGCTGGGGCACGCTCGCTCGGCGACTACGCCCAGGCGCTGCAAGGAGCAAGGCTGCCCACACCCCGGGGCGGAGATCGCTGGTCGCGGCCGTCCGTGGCCCGTGTGCTGCGCTACTGCGACGCGAGGCGGAGCTCTTCCCCGATCACCCATACCAGGGGCACGTAACCGTTCTTCTCTTATATTGGGGCGGGGCGGGGAGGGGGCCGAGGAAGCGGACACACGCCATGAAACGTTGAACGCGGTTATCACGCGTAGCTCAATTATATGGCGTGAGGTTCTGGCAGTGCCGGTCATCGGCGGTCAACGGCTATCAAATTCTAGCCAGCCGCCGGGAGTGTCAAAGCCTGGGGCAGCCTGCTTGCACTTGGCAGGCTGATCGGCCTGGCTGATGCCTGACCATAGGAGCAGCAGGCGTGATGCATTGGACGATGCGACTGGAGGCGAGGACAAGCGCGGGCGAGGTGAACACGACGGAGTTGGTGACGTTCAGCCGGCCGGGGGTGGTCAGCACGCTTGCGGAGATCGGCCTTGTGTTGTCCGAGACCAAGGCGCTGCTGGCCAAGCTGCAGGCGAGCATGCTGTGCGGCCAGGTGGCGGCGTATGCGGCCCATCATCGGGCCTGCCCGGAATGCGGGGTGCTGCAGCCGCTCAAGGACCGGCGCACGCGCCGGCTGCAGACGCTGTTCGGCACGGTCGAGGTCGAGGCGCCGCGGTTCAAGGTGTGCCGCTGCCGCCTGACGACGTCCCTGGCGGAGGTGACGGTCTCGCCGGTCTGCGCGCTGCTGACCGGCCGCTGCACGCCGGAACTGGAGCAAGTGCAGGCCGAGTTGGGCGCACGCACCTCGTTCCGGGATGGAGTGCGCATTCTGGAAGCTCTGCTGCCCGTCTCGCCGGCGAACCATGAGAGCCTGCGCACCCGCACCCATGCGGTTGCCCTGCAGCTCGAGGCGGCCGACCGGCAAGCAGCAGCCGAGATCATGGCTGCCCGAGACGATACGGCCAAGGCCGCAGCGGCGGACGCGAGCCGACCCGTCGTCATGCTCGATGGCGCCTACATACGTGCCGTGCTCGGTCATCAGGTTCGGAACTTCGAGGCGATCTGCGGCAAGGTCGAGCGAGACGGACAGCCCACCCGACGCTTCGCGCTCGTGCGCAGCGTGGCCGAGCAGCCACATGCTTTGCTGCGCGCGGCGCTGCTGGACCAGGGCTGGCGGGAGGGCGTCGCGGTGACCGCGATCAGAGACGGCGACCTTGCGCTGCCGGCGCTGGTGCGCTCGACCACGGGCGGCTCGGTCGAACACATCCTGGATTGGTTCCATCTCTCCATGCGCGTGCAGCACGTCGAGCAGGTCATGCGCGGCCTGTGTGCCCTCGAGCCGCTGCCGCTTGCCCCGATCAACCAAGCGCAGATCGACGTGGAACGATTGCGCCACCTGCTTTGGAACGGCCACCACGACAAGGCGTGCGAGGCTCTGGGCCGGATCGCAAGCGGGGCCAAGGACGCCACCATGCTGAACGACCCCGCAGTGGAAGCAAGGGCGAAGCGCCTGGTCGCGCGTTGCACGGAGCTACAGGCCTACATCGAAAGCAACGAGGGCGCGCTGATCGACTACGGCGAGCGCTACCGAGCTGGCAAGCCGATCTCGACCTCACAGGCCGAGGGCACCGTCAATCAGCTGGTGAGTGCCCGCATGAACAAGCGCAAGCAGATGCGCTGGTCACCGCGCGGCGCCCACCGCGTGCTTCAGGTCAGGGCCGCAGTGCTGGACGGACGGTTTGGCCACTAAGCACTCCAGCTCGCGGCGTAGCGCCCCAGGTTTTTGACACTCCCCACCTACTTCCGCATGAAGCCGCCGCGGACGCCGGACGTGGTCGCGGCGGCCCACCGTGCCAGCCCGGCAACGTCGGCCCGGCGGGTGACCATGAAGTAGTAGCCGTAGCGGACCACGTCAGCCGCGAGCCACGCCCACATGCCGTACTGGCAGAAGATGTAGCCGCGGTTGCGAAACTGGTAGAACTGCTTGCCCTTCTCCCGCGGCACCACGGCGTAGAAGCGCCCGAGCAGGATCGGGTGGATCTCCGCCTGCGATCCCGGATGCAGGAAGTGGGCAGCGGTGTCGAGCACGATGCGGGCGCCGGCGCGCCGGGCGCGGAACAGGAACTCCACCTCGTCGCCCCGGATGAAGAAGCGCGGGTCCGGCAGGCCGATCCGCCGGAACAGCCCGGCGCCGATCAGCGCGCCGTTGAACAGATGGGCGAAGCCGGGCACCGGGCCGTGCCGCACCACGCTGTCCACGTCGAACAGCGTGCGCCCGGCGATGCGCACGGGGAACGACAGGCGGCGCGGCTCGTCGGCGTCGATGACGAGCGGGCCGACCAGCTCGGCGCGGCACGCGGCGGCGGTCGCGAGCAGGCCGGCGAGGCAATACGGCCCAGCCGGCCGGCCGTCGTCGTCCATCAGCCATAGCCAATCGGCGTCGTCGTTCAAGGCGTGCCATATGCCCGCCTGGAACCCGCCGGCGCCGCCGAGGTTCTGTGGCAACCGGATGCGTCGGACGCCCGGGTACTCGTCCAGCAGCGCGCGGGTCGCGTGCTGGCTGGCATTGTCCACGACGACCACCGCATTCGGCCGGCGCGCCTGGCCCAGCACGGCCTCAAGGCATTGCCGAAGCAGCGCGGGCCGGTCACGGGTGACGACAACGGCGACCACGCGCGGCTCGCGCGCCTGGGCGACGTGGAGCAAAGGCGCATGGCTGGTTGGGCGAAGCTGCAGCAATTCCGGGCACCCGCGTTTTATGGTCCTCACGCTGCCGAACCATGGCCTATGATCTATGTTATCTTGATCACGTTGGATCACTGTCATACGCAAAGGTGATGTTATATTACGGTCTGGTATGCCCATCCTGGAACATCTGGACAGCACAGCCGGCGCAGACGCAGTTGTTGCCACTGTAGTTCTAACAAAAATTATACTAGATGCGCAAACTGCTTTGCAGCCGTTTTATTGGCGTGCTGAGGGCGTGGAGGGGACGGTGATTGGCGCGGTCCAGGCCGGTGGCGATGGCGCATTGCGGATCGCGCAAGGCGCAACCGTATCGTTCGACACCTACTTCAACGCGCTCTTTGAACGGCACTGGCGGCTCCACACCTGTGCCGGCGCCCTCACGCTGTCGTTGCAGGTCGAGGGGCGGGCCGCCGTCAGGATCTGGCGCCGCAGCCCTGACACCGGCCGCGCGCTCCTGCACGAGCAGGAGGTCGCCGGACTTACCCGCATCGCCGTGCCGATGGACGCGCCGCATTACCGTCAGGCCGGGCTGCTGTGGTTCGACCTGACGGCGCTCGACGGGCCGGCGGCGCTGCGGGGCGCAAGCTGGTCCACCCCGGGCGCTGGGCAGCCACCGGCCCGGCTCGGGGTGGTGATTTGTACCTTCAACCGGGAGCCTGAACTGGCCGCGGTGCTGGCGGCCATCGCCGGCAGCGAGGACCTCGGGGCCGCGGTGGCCCGGGTCATCGTGGTGAACCAGGGCCGTCCGGGACTGGCGGCACAGCCCGGCGTCTGCGCCGCCGCCGCCGCCCGGCTCGGCCCCCGGCTGCGGATGGTTGAACAGGGGTGTGGTTCAGATCAGGGTAACACCCAAAACGAGAAATCCCTTTACCATCAAAGCTCTGTCGATTTCCGGTGTTACCTGGAAATGGCACTTTTTGAACCACACCACCCGTTGGGGCATGATGGCGTTGCGTCGACGAGACCCAGATGGAGCCTGCACGTGAACCGATTGAGCCCGTATCTGTCCGGCCTCGTGTTCACTCTGGCCGGGTGACATAGCCGTGATGACTCATCCTATGTCGTTGCGCGCGCGGGCAATTCGCTCGATCATGCGAGCGCGGTGACAGGCAACGCGTTGGCTCGCGCCGGGCAGGCCACGGGCAATGCGCTCGATCGCGCCGGCAATAACGTGCAGCGCACGACATCGCCCTGACGGAGCCACTCGTCTACAGGAGAGAGCCATGCAGGTTGAGAATACGGAGAGGTCCTGGGGCGCGGTGCAGCAACTCCTGCACTGGACGATCGCCACTATGGTGATTGCCCAACTCATTGTCGGTGATATCATCTGGCTCTCGCCCGAGGGCAGCACGCCGGCGCTTACCTCCTACGCGCACCCGACGGTCGGCATCCTCATCGGCCTGTTCATGCTGGGCCGGCTAGTTTGGCGCGAGACCAACAAGGTGCCGGCTGTCCCTGAAGATATCCCGACGGGCTTGCAGGCCCTGTCTCAGGCAACGCATTACGCGTTCTATTTCCTGCTGATCTGCAATCCGATCATCGGCTACCTGCTGTTGGGTGCGTTCGGCGGACACTCCCATTTCTTCACGGCGCTGTTGCCGAATGCGATTGGGAAATCCGCATTCTACAGTAGCTTCTACTTTTGGATGCATCTCGCCTTCGGAGGCGCCATTGGCGGCCTGTTCCTGCTGCATGCCGGGGCGGCGCTGCGGCACGAACTCACCCTGGGCGATAACGTGTTGCGGCGGATGCTGGGTTTCCTCCCTATGACGGCGGAGCGCCAGGCCGTGCAGGACGATCCTGCGACGGTCGACCGTGCCCGGGCGCCTCGTGGCGCACTGGCGGCGCGGCTCTCGCGCTCGTCCCGGTAGGCACAGAGCTCTGCCCCGGACGCCGCCAGAGGATAGTCGTTCTCTGGGGCGTTAATCCTCTGGAGGGGCGTGGTTCAAAAAGTGCCATTTCCAGGTAACACCGGAAATCGACAGAGCTTTGATGGTAAAGGGATTTCTCGTTTTGGGTGTTACCCTGATCTGAACCACACCCGCGGGCGTGCCTCGACCGTGACGGCCTTGGCCAGTGTGCCGCAAGGCATGACTCTACCGGAGTTGATGGCCTGGTGCGGGCACCGCAATCCCAAATCGACCATGCACTATATCCGGGTCAGGCCGACCCAGCTTGCCGGCGCGTTCGTCAAGGCCGACCAGATGGCGCACATGGTCCGAGTGCTGATCGACCAGGAGGCCGTGCTCAGCGGTGCGGCCCGGGACGGCGCGCCGTGCCACTCGTACTGCACCAACGCCTTCTGGAGCACCTGTCCGCATCGCATGGCCTGCGTGGGATGCTCGTTCAACCTGCCCAAGACCTCGGCCAAGGCAATGGCGGTCGAGGCGCTGACGTCCGTGACGCGGCTGCTGGAAGAAGTGCCGCTCAGCCCCGACGAGCGGGCGGCGGCCGAAGGGGACATGGCGGCGCTGGACGGGATGCTTGCCAAGCTGCGCGAGGTGCCGGCGCTGGATGGCAGGACACCTCACGAGATAAACTCCGACCACGATCGTCCCACCTGACGACAGCAATCGACCCGTTCCCGACGTGATGCCTGCTGGCAGGCTGCCCTTTGCCCGCATCAGCTCATCCGGCCTTTCGGATGGCCAGGCGTAGGACAGGCTCCACCTCCTCCAGCACCGGCTCGGTATTTGCGCGTTGCGCTGCCTGCTCGACGGCCGCAGCCATGTGCTGCCCGCAGATGAGCAGGGCCACCATTCGCATGGCGGCGATCACCGCATTGGCCTGTTGCAACTCGTCCAGGCGGTGGCGGTCCTGTTCCAGCATTTGCTGCGGCCCGCGGACCTGGCCTTCGATGCGGCGAAGCCGTTGCAAGACGGGCTCGCGCTCCTCCGGTGTCCGACGCAGAAACAGGCGGCCGCCGGTGAACTCGTGGTCCACGGGATGTTGATACGTCCCAGGCGTGTCTCGTTGGGTGACGAGGCGTTCAAGCCCGGCCTACCCAGCCAAGCAAGAAGGAGCTTCCTCATGTTCTACCACGACAAGCGCCTACAATACCCCGTCAAGGTCGGGACGCCCGATCCGGTCTTTGCCCGCATGCTGCAACAGGCGATTGGCGGCGTTGAGGGAGAAATCCGTGTTTGCATGGGCGTTGGTGCACGGACCCGGGCATAGGCAGCAGGGCCCCTGACCCGGACGGTTCAGCGGCGGACGGAGACGGGCTTGGCGGTGCGGACCATACGGTTGAGCACCTGGATGGCAAGGGCGGCCTC
>JAABUQ010013095.1_pt1 | contig 10145 bp, 8 predicted proteins | sample 5560001 | NCBI WGS metagenome assembly JAABUQ01 (sample SAMN10711888, study PRJNA513371) | rock metagenome | isolation source: Antarctica rocks | place: Antarctica: Victoria Land, Finger Mt nord | collected 2015-12-18 | reverse complement strand
CGCGCATTCCGTGATGCCACCGGCCTGACCATCCCCCGCGCAAGCGATTGGACTGATGTGAATTACCGCCAGTGGATCGCCTGGAACTATGCGCGGCGTGCCGAGATCTGGGAGCTCAACAACCGCGTCACGCGCGATGCGGGTGGTCCCGACTGCCTGTGGATCGGCATGAACAGCGGCGACCTGGTGGCTCAGAGCACCCGTTTGCGCGACTACAAGGCACTCTGCGAGCGGACCGAGATCATCATGCTCGACTCGCAGGCGCGCACCGCGTCCGGCGGCTTTCAGAGCAACGCTGAGATGGGCAAGCTGATCCATGGGCTGCTTGGCTGGGAGCGACTGATTCCTGAAAGCATGGCCATGTACCAGGCCGGACGGCCGACGTTCCGTTTGGCAAGCAAGCCCGAGCCAGAGGCGCGCATGTGGGTGCTGGAGGGCTTTGCCGGCACCATTCAGCCATGGTGGCACCACATCGGTGCAGACCACGACGATCGCCGTCAGTACCGTACTGCCGAGCCGCTGTTTCGGTGGCACGAGACCAACGAGCAGTACCTGATCAATCGCCGGCCAGTGGCCAGCGTGGGCATCGTCTGGACCCAGCAGAACGTCGATTTCTACGGGAGAGACTCGGCTGAAGAGCGGGTGGTGCTGCCGCGCCTGGGCATACGCGAGGCCCTCGTCCGCGCACGCATCCCTACTGTCCCGGTCCACGCCGATCACATCGACCGCGATGGAGGTGATCTGGCTGCGCTGGTGTTGCCCAATCTGGGCGCACTCTCGGATGCGCAGTGCGCCGCGATTCGGCGTCTCGTGGACCGCGGCGGCGGGCTGGTCGCGAGCGGCGAAACGAGTTACTACGACGAGTGGGGCGAGCCGCGTACGGAGCCCGGGTTGGCTGACCTCTTCGGCGTTGATGCGACTGGCGTGCATCACGGCTCATCGGGACCGGCTGATCCCAGCTGGGAAACCTGGGCCCAGCACAGCTACCTTCGCCTCACACCTGAGCGGCGAGCCGACATGTACGGCCCGGGCACCCCAGCTGAGCCGCTCGCCGAGGATGCGCGCCATCCGGTCCTGGCGGGCTTTGAACACACTGACCTGCTGCCATTCGGTGGTCGCCTCGAAATCGTCCGCGCGCATTCTGCGACCTCCGTGCCGCTGACCTTCGTTCCCCCGTTTCCCATCTATCCACCCGAGACGTCGTGGATGCGCCAGCCAACGTCCGCCTTACCGGCGCTGGTGCTGAATGAGCCCTCGCACCGCGGCAGAGTGGCGTATCTAGCGGCCGATCTCGACCGCTGCTTCGGGCGAGATTACCTGCCCGATCACGCGGTCTTGCTAGCCAACCTGGTCCGCTGGGCGGCCCGCGATCGGATTCCGCTGTCCGTGGACGGGCCCGGTCTGATCGACTGTCACCTCTACAAGCAGACCGGCCGACTCATCCTGCACCTTGTCAACCTCACCAGTCCCGGAACGTGGCGTCCCCCGCTACACGAACTGGTGCCTATTGGTCCGGTGCGGGTGCGTGTGCTGCTTGGAGAAAGCGCCGCCGGTCGGACTGCCCAGCTGCTTGTCGCAAACGGCACGGCGGCGCTGAGCGTGGAGGCCGGTTGGGCATACTTTGAAGTCCCGACAATTCTGGATCACGAAGTTGTCGTCGTCACATGACGACCGGCGAGCCATCGCGTGATGCGCCTGGGACCGCGCCGTCACGTCTGATGATGACGAGGAGGAGGTTATGGTCAGTCCGTTCGTAGCTGTGCAGGTGGGCGCGGTTTCGTTCGTAGACGAGGGTGTCGAACCGGTGCTCGACGTCCTGCAGGAACGCGGAGGCGCCAATGCGCTGTTTCTGGCCACGCCGACCTGGACGCGCGGGACCGGCGGCCGGCAGATCCCCGGACACCCGCTGCCAGATCACGGCGTGCGCGAGTATGACCTGGATTGGGTGGGCGGCAATTACGCCACGATCCATCCCGAGTACTACGCGGGAACGATGCTCGGGCCCGTCGGGCGCGCGCCCGAACATCCAGGCTGGGACATCTTCGAGGCAGTCTTACCGGCGGCCAGGCGGCGCGGACTCAAGAGTTTCGCCTGGATCGAGGAGAGCAGCTACGCGGACGAGCTGCGGCGCTACCCGAATTTTCCGAAGTGTCTGGAAGTCAACGTCTGGGGACAGCCGGTGCCGCTGTTCTGCTTCAACAATCCGGACTATCGCGCGTGGCACCTCAGCATCGTCGAGGAGTATGCGAAGAGTTACGACTTGGATGGGCTGGCGTGGTGCTCTGAACGGGCCGGACCACTCAACCTGCTGCTCCAGGGGCCGGTCCGTTCAGAAGACTCACGGACGCAGGTGACGTGCTTCTGCAAGCACTGCCAGGTGGTGGCGCGCGAACGCGGCATCGACGTGCGGCGAGCTGTCGAAGGCTACCGCCTGGTATCGGAGTGGAATGCCAGGCTTGCCGCCGGTGACCGTCCGCGTGACGGCGCATTCACCAGCCTCTGGCGTCTGCTGCTGCGCTACCCCGAGACTCTGGCCTGGCAGACCCTGTGGACCGACAGCCAGCATCAGCTGTATCGCGACGTATACGGGCTCGCCAGGGCGTGCAAGCCGGACATCCAGGTGGGCTGGCATGTCTTTCACACCATCTCGTTCAGTCCGTTCTATCGAGCCGATCAGGACCTGGCGGAGATGAGCCGCTATTCGGATTTCATCAAGCTCGTGGCCTATAACAATTGCGCCGGCCCGCGCTTTCACCGGTGGGTCGAGAACGCCTGCCAGGCGTTGTTCGCCGACGCGACGCCAGCGGAAGCGTACCCGCTCCTGTTGCGTCTGCTTGGCCTGGAGGAAGCCGCTTTCGACGAGCTACCCACCCGCGGCTTCTCGAGCGACTATGTCCGTCGCGAGACGGAGCGGGCCGTGGCGGCAGTGGAGGGCCGCTGCGCCATCTACCCGGGTATCGACATCGACATCCCGACCGGCGAGGACCTGGCGCAATGCAGCCGCGACGGCGTCAAACAAGCTGTGCTGGCAGCTATGGCGGGTGGTGCACAGGGCGTGGTCCTCAGTCGCAAGTACTCCGAGATGCAGCTTGAACATCTCGCCGGAGCGGGCGACGCTGTCCGCGAACTGGCGTAAGTGGCGCGTCTGAGCCTGCCGATCGGCTCACCTTGAGTGGCTCGGGGTGTGACCGACGTTTGTAGGAGAAAAGGCTAGGCGCCCATGGGGAGAGGGCGGTCGGACAAGAGGTGGGCGCGCAAGGTGAGGATGGCCTGGGCGCCAGGGCGGCTCCAGCGCTGGCCCGGGCGCTTCATGCGTAGTTGCACCAAGTGTTTGGCGCCGGATTCGACCGCGCCGGAGCCACAGGGCGGACCCTGGCGGCGGAAGACGGGGTAGTGCATGCGGGGAGCATTGGTCTGGAAGTAGCCGCGCTCGCGGCGGAGCACCTGGGCAGCAGGGGTGGGGGGTAGGGCCTGCAGCAGCAGCTCCCGCAGGGGCGTGGGGCCGTGCCGCCACAGCAGATGTTTGGCCTGGTCCAGCCAGCCCTGGGTCCGCGCGGTGCCCTCACCGAAGAGCGCGGTGGCCAGGGTGCCGAGGTGCTCGCTGGCGTGGTACCAGTCGACGATCTCGGTGCGCTCGCTGCCGAAGCTGGCGGCCACCTCGTCCCAGATCCACTTGGCCCCGTCGCCGACGATCACCACCGGCCGTAGCAGGGCCTCGTGCCCGCCGCCATCGCGGGCCGACCCCCGCCAGCCGACCACCTCGAGGGCCCCGCGGCGGGCGGCCTCGCCCACCAACCGTTCGGCACAGCGGCGGGCCGGCTCGCGGGCGGCCACGTAGCTCGGGGCGTGCAGCTGCCCGTCCTGCCAGCCACCGACCAGCCCCAGCTTGACCTCGTGCCAGGCCTCGGTCGGCGGCCGGTCGCGGTAGCGCACCATGACCCCATCGGCCTCGACCAGCAGCGTGCCTGGTGCGGGCGCCTCGGTGCCCGGGGGCGGCTCGTGGTGCTGCTGCACGTAGGCGGTGGTGGCCCGCTGGTCCAGCTCTAGGGTCGCCCCGAGGCGCTCGGCATGGCTGCGCACCGTCTCGGCGCCCAGGTCCACCCCGGCTAGGTCCGCCAGCAGGCTGGCCGCTTCCCGAAACGTGGCCAGGCCGGCCACCCGCGCTGCCCAGGCCTGCAGCCCGGCGCTGGTGCGCTGGTGCGGCTGCAGGTGCAGCGCCTGGTCGCTCGGGCTCCAGCCATGCCCGCAGCCCGCGCAGTGGTGCCACGGTCGCTCGAGGCTGAGCGGCCCCAGCCGCGTCTGCACCTGGCGCGTGCGGCGACTCTGGACCGGGCGGCGCTGCCCACAGCCAGTACAGGTCGCTGAAACGGGTCGCTGGGTCGGGTCCAGGCCCGTCGTCGCCTGCTGGACCGTCGCCGCTAACACCCCCGGCGCGGCCGCCCGCCAGGCGTCCAGCACCGCCTGCTCGTGGTCGGCCAGCGGCTGGTCGCGGTGGCTGCGGGCGTGCTCGACCAGCACGCGGGCCAGCTCCAGCAGCGGTGCTAGCATCGTCTCCGGGAGGTCGTCGGTCTGCATCGGGGCCTTCCTGCGGCCCGTTCTTGCGCTCACAGGAACGGGCCTTCCTCTTCCTGATCCGCCCACCGTATCCGCCCCGCCCCTCCGCCTGGTAGCCCCCGTACATCTTCCGGTCACACCCAGTGGCTCGCTCTGACTTGCAGGTCGGGGAGGATGGGCGTATCGTAGACCGCAGCCGCGGACGTGCCGGCCATGGGCCGCGCGCTCGCGGAAAAGGGGGATGACGCGTGGACCCAATCTGCCGACGAGCGTTCATCGTCCTCGCTACAGGTGCCGGGGCAAGCTCCTTGCTGGCTTCCTGTGGACAGGCGGTCACCCCGCCCGGCCAGCAACCGAGCGGGGCACAGCCGGCGGCGCAAAGCACGCCTGCCGCCGCCGCTCAGGTCACCTCAGGCAAGCCGAGCATCAGTGTCTGGACGTGGACCAGCGTCGAAAACATGACCTCGTGGAATGCGGCCGCAGACGGATTCCGCACGAAATATCCGGACATCACCCTCACGCTTCAGCACATTCCCATCAACCAGTACTGGGAGAAGGTGACCGTCGGCTACGCCGGTGATGCCTTCCCGGACATCGTCTACCTGCCAGCAGTCCAGGGCCACGATCTCGGTACTCGCGGCATACTGACTGACCTGTCGGCGTACGTGAAGGCCGACAATTTCGACCTCGCGGCGATCAAGCCAGCTACCCAGAAACCATTCATGTGGGGCGGCAAGATTTTCGCGATCAATGCGATGAACGATACGGCCTACCTGGCCTACAACGCGAGCTTGCTCAAGGACGCCGGCATCACCGATCCGCTGCCTCAGAAATGGGACTCGGATTTCTCGGTGGACCAGTTTCTGGACGTCGCCCGAAAGCTGACCGATCCCGCCAAGCAGCAATGGGGCTTCGCCCAACCCGGTCGCGACCTGCACTTCGTCTACCTCTTCGGCGGCCAGCGCTGGGACGACGACGACTACCCTACCCGGTGCGTGCTCAATTCACCCGAGGCAATCGAGGGACTTCAGTTCATTCAGGACCTGATCTTCAAGTACCGCGTCCATCCCGGAGCCGGAGACTCAGCTGGAATTGGCGACCCGAGCGGTATCGGGCCGACCGACGACGTCTTCAAGACCGGCAAGATTGGTTTCGTGTACGGCCGCTACAAGCACGCGACGGGCATCTTCAAGTCGATCACCGACTTCGAGTGGTCGATGACGACCTTCCCCAAGCACGCCAGCTTCCCGCGGCGCACGGATATGGGGATTAACGCCTTCGGCATCGTCAACAAATCGAAGAATCAGGACGCCGCCTGGCAATGGATCAAGTGGATGACCGCCGACCAGGGCAACGCCCAGCTGCTCGGCAATACCTCGCTGCCGGCCAACAAGAACGTCGACGCCTACAAGGTCTCGCCGCTTGCGAAGTGGCAGACCGACCTGACGCTGGACGCCCTGGGCAATGCCTGGCTGCAGTCGCCGCACCCGAACGTCCGGCCAGAGATGATCGACACGCTCAACCAGGAGCTGGATAAGCTGTGGCTGAACAAGGGAACCGGCGCCGAAGTGGGCAAGGCGGCGGCGCAGGCGGTCAACGGCGTGTTCCAGAAGCTCGGACCAGCGGTCCCGAAGTAGCCCAGGAGTCGAGTGAAGCGTGCACCGTGAGGACCTGACAGGAGCCGAGCTCCATTCACGTGACCGGTCCAGAGGCGCGGATGGCGACCGCCGTTCGTAGCCGAAGCTCGGTCCAGACGCGCCGCGAAACGCTCGCGTTCTACGCATTCATCTCGCCGTGGCTGGTGGGTTTCGTGCTTCTGACCGCCGGTCCCCTGGTGGCCTCATTCGTGTTGAGCTTCACGACCTGGGACATGGCCTCGCCGCCGCTGTTCGTCGGGCTGGGCAACTACATCGCCCTGTTCACCGTGGACAAGCTGCTGGGCACGTCACTGGCGGTAACGCTGATCTGGGTGGTGATCGGCTTGCCGCTGCGGCTGGTGGTGGCCTACCTTGCGGCGCTGGCGCTGAACCAGCGGCTGCCGGCCATCAGCTTCTTTCGAACGGTGTTTTACCTGCCGGCGGTGGTCTCCGGAGTCGCCGTGGCGCTGCTGTGGGTGTGGGTGCTGCAGCCGCAATATGGGCTGCTCAACAGCTTCCTGCGGCTCGTCGGCATCCAGGGCCCAGCCTGGCTGGGCAGCGAAGAGTGGGCTCTGCCCGGGTTCATCGTGATGAGCCTGTGGAGCACTGGCGGGGCCATGGTCATCTTCCTGGCAGGCTTGCAGAGCGTGCCCGGTGAACTCTACGAGGCAGCCGAGATCGACGGCGCCGGAGCGCTGGCGAAGTTCTTGCGCGTTACCATACCCATGACCGCGCCAGTCATCCTGTTCAACCTGGTCATCGGACTTATCCAGTCGTTTCAGGTCTTTACGCAGGCGTACGTGATGACCGGTGGCGGCCCAAACAACGCGACGCTGTTCTACGTGCTCTACCTGTACCGTGTCGCCTTTAACTACCACCAGATGGGCTATGCCTCCGCAATGGCATGGATCCTGTTCTTGATTGTGCTCGCCTGCACCTTGCTGGTGTTCCGGTCATCGGCGAGGTGGGTGTACTACGAAGGCGAGGCGAGGAGTAGACGATGAGCGGTCTGCCTGTCGCTGTCCCAGCCCGCGGACGGCCGCACATTCTGCTCCGCTCGTTCGGCGACCGGCGATCCCGCCGCCTGCTGTCTCAGAGCGCCGTATTCGTCCTGCTGTGCGTCGTGTCGGTAACCGTGCTGCTGCCGTTCGTATGGATGCTCTCGACGTCGCTCAAGGCGCCCGGGGAAGTCTTCCTGCAACCACCGCGCTGGATCCCGCGCGAGATTCGCTGGCAGAACTACCCCGAGGCACTGACCGCCCTACCCTTCGGCCAGATGTACCTGAACACGACAATCATCTCGGTTACGGCCACCATCGGCCAGCTGCTGAGCGCCTCAATGGTGGGCTTTGGGTTCGCTCGCCTGCAGGCGCCGGGTCGGGATCTTCTGTTTGGCCTGCTCATCAGCACCATGCTGCTGCCCGAGCAGGTGACCATGATCCCGCAGTTCATCATTTTCCGCACGCTCGGCATGGTCGACACGTGGGCGCCGCTCATCGTGCCATCCTGGCTGGGTGTGTACGCGTTTTACATCTTCCTGTGCCGCCAGTTCTTCATGACCCTGCCGCGCGAGCTGGACGAAGCCGCCAAAATAGACGGTGCCAGCTACTTCACCATCTACTGGCGCATTCTCTTGCCCCTGTCCAAGCCGGTGCTTGCCTCGGTCGGCGTGTTCTCCTTCCTCAACCGCTGGAACGACTTTCTGCACCCGGTGATCTACTTGACCGATCAGACGAAGTACACGCTCTCGCTCGGCCTGGCGCTCTTCCGTGACTACAACGGTATCCAGTGGCACTGGCTCATGGCTGCCTCGATAGTCATCATGCTGCCGTGCCTGGTAGTGTTCTTCGTGAGCCAGCGGCTGTTCGTGGCCGGCATTGCCACAACCGGGCTCAAAGGCTGATGGGCTTCGGCACTGCCGCGCCGGGCGATGAGATCGCCTGGACACTTCTCACTCTCGGGCATCTGTCAGCCAACAAGTTCTGGGGCGAGACCGAGCGGGTGCGCGCGCCGCTGTGCACCAGCACCCTGATACGCACGAGCGCGGGCCTGCTGCTGGTGGACCCGGCTCTGGACCCGGCGCGTATGTTCGCCCTGTTGCACGAGGCAGCCGGTGTGAGGAGCGAAGACATTCGATATGTCTTCATCACCCATTCTCATGCCGACCACCGCTGCGGGCTGGAGGCATTTCCGGCGGCCACCTGGCTGATGGCCGAAGCCGAGATCGCATTCTGGCGAGCCCGGGCTACCCACGACGATTACCACCTCTTCGAGCGACTGACTCCAGCTGATGCCGTGCGCCTGCCCGGCCTACGCCCGCTGCTCACGCCCGGGCATACTCCGGGCACCACTTCGCTGATCTTCGATTGGCGCGGCCAGCGGGTGGCTGTGACTGGCGACGCGGTGATGACCCAGGACCACTTTCGCGCGCGCGAAGGCCACACCAACTCCATCGATGTCGACCTGGCACGCGCGTCGATCGCGCGCCTCAGTCTGGAGGCGGACGTGATCGTGCCGGGCCACGACAATGCTTTTGTTGTGGCGTGGGCGAACGCGGGGGCGGACTGAGCATGCAGCTTCGCGCGTTCGGACGCACCGGTCTGCGCGTGCCACCTATCGGGCTGGGCGGCTTTCCTTTTGGTGGTCTCAACCGCGCCGCGGGCTGGGACCCGTTTACCGAGGATGGGCAGCGCACCGCCGTGGCCACCGTCCACCGGGCCCTCGAGCGCGGCATCAACTACCTGGACACCGCGCCCAGTTACGGCGACGGGAACAGCGAGCGCATCTTCGGCCAGGCCCTCCAGGGCCGACGCGAATCCGTTGTGCTCGCGACCAAGTGTCCCTGGTCAGGCGATGCCGAGTCCGTGCTGCGCAGCCTGAGCGGCAGCCTCGAACGACTGCGCACCGACTGGGTCGACATCGTCCAGTTCCACGGCGGCATGTTCACCCCCGAAGACGTCAATCACATCCTGCACGAGGGGCCACTGGAGGTGCTTCGGCGGGCGCGGGAGCAAGGGATGGTGCGTTTCCTCGGCGTCACCTGCGAGGAACCCTGGACGGCACGGCCGCTCATCGCCTCCGGACAGTTCGACGTGGTCCAGCTCCGATACAACCTGATCTACCAATCGGCTGCCCTGCACGCGCTCGACGACGCGCGTGAGGCGGACCTGGGCGTGGCCGTCATGCGGCCCATGACCTCGGGAATGCTTCAGCGGATCCTCCGCTTCCTTCAACCCGAGTGGTCCACGGAAGCGGTGTACGAGGTGTCACTCAAGTTCGTGCTATCCGACTCACGGGTACACGTCGCAAATGTCGGCATGCGCTGGCCCGAGGAGGTTGATCGCAACGTGGACCTCGTAGAGCACTTTCGTCCGCCGACGGATATGGCCGATTTGCCGCGGCTCACCGCCGGTATCTATCGCGTCGAAGACCAGGAGGTTGGCGCCGCACCGCCGAGTTGAGGAGACCAACGATGCCCGATCCGTTCCCGGCTACGGTACAGCCCGTGATGGCATCGTCCTTTGGCACCCGACGGCCGCGGATCTCCTACCGCACCGCGCAGAAGGTCTGGGGGGTCCTGTTCATCCTGCCAGTCCTCCTTCTGTTCCTCGGCTTCCGCGGTACGACCTCCTTTCGCCGCCGCGGTGGGTAGGCCTCGACAACTACAGCTTCGTGTTCTCCAACGAGCGGGTGCTGAACTCCTTCCGGGTTACCGGAATCTTCATCGTTCTCCAAACCGTGCCGCTCGTCCTCATGGCACTAATCCTGGCGATCGTCCTGTTCTCGCTGCCGCGTTTCCGCCATGTCTTCGAGCTGACGTTCTACTTTCCCGTTGTCATGACGGGGGTGGTCGCCGCGCTGATTTGGCTCACGCTCTTTTACCCACGCGGCTTGCTGGACCAGATGGTCGCTCCGTGGTTCCCCCAGGGTGTCCCGTGGCTGACGAGCCCGCTG
>JAABUQ010013094.1_pt1 | contig 10146 bp, 10 predicted proteins | sample 5560001 | NCBI WGS metagenome assembly JAABUQ01 (sample SAMN10711888, study PRJNA513371) | rock metagenome | isolation source: Antarctica rocks | place: Antarctica: Victoria Land, Finger Mt nord | collected 2015-12-18 | reverse complement strand
GAAAAGGACGGCACGCCGACGATGGGCGGCTACGCCGATCGCATCGTCGTCGATGAAAACTACGTGCTGCGCCTGCCGGGCAACTTGCCGCTCGACGCAGCCGCGCCGCTGCTGTGTGCGGGAATCACGCTCTATTCACCGCTGAAGCATTGGGGCGCGGGACCTGGCACCCAGGTCGCGATCGTAGGTTTCGGCGGCCTCGGCCACATGGGCGTCAAGCTCGCGCACGCGCTCGGAGCCGAGGTAACGGTCCTCAGCCAAAGTCTCAGCAAGGAAGCCGACGGCAAGCGTCTCGGCGCGAGCGCGTATCACGCCACGTCAGAAAAAGCGACGTTCGACAAGCTCGCGGGCTCGTTCGACCTCATCATCAACACCGTATCCGCGGCGCTCGATTGGAACCGATACGTCGGCCTGCTCAAACCGAGCGGCACGATGGTCGTCGTCGGCATTCCAGATGCTCCGATTCCCATCGCCGCGTTCGGCCTCGTCATGGGTCGCCGCAGCATCGCGGGCTCACTGATCGGCGGCATCGCCGAGACGCAGGAGATGCTCGACTTCTGCGGCGAGCACGGCATCACGAGCGAGATCGAACTCGTCGATGTCGACGGCATCAATGCCGCCTACGATCGTGTCGTGGCGAGCGACGTGCGCTACCGCTTCGTCATCGATCTCGCAACGCTGTAGGATCTTTTCGTTTACTCGAGCGTACCAGTGACGCCGAACGACGCCGCGGGTACGTCTCGGGTTCTCAGGCAAGAGCGGCTCGATCGCAGCAATGCGTACCTACGCACGAATGAACATACTTTAGTTATGAAGTATGGGAAACGTCGGCGACACAACGTTTTGAACGATACGCCCTCGGGTATCACAGTATCCTCGTGGTGTGCTCGACACACCGCGCCAACGCGAAAGAGGAGCGATTATGGGATTGATGGATGGAATCAAAAAGGCGGTCGACAACGTGGCGGATGCGGTCAGCGAAGCGGGCCACAAGACCGCCGCGGAAGGCGAACACGCGAAGCGCGAGACGGCCGGCGACGTCATGACTCCGGGCGAACACGTCGGTTCCGTGCTCAACGAGGGCAAGGAAGAAGTGCTCGGCGGCGTCGACCACACGAAGCGCGACGTTCGCAACGCCTAGCCACCAGGGACAAACCCCCTCGGGAGGCGGGCGGCTTCGGCCCCCGCCTCTCGTTGTCTCTGAGAGACCCCGCGGAAAGGAGCGAACGTATGTGTTGGAGTCTGAATGCAAACGATGTCCGGGCAGCCCGTGAGGCGCGTAAAGAAGCCACCTTGCGCCTGGGGCGGCATACGGCTTCTTTGCACGCGCTAGGCGCGGCCGAACTGATCATCGGCGAACTGCTCAGCAACGCCGCGCGACATGCCGGCGGTCACGTCTGCTTGGAACTTGGATTCAACGGTGGCCACGCGCAGATCTCGGTGCACGATACGTCGCCCGCGTTCGCGATGGATTTCAGTCGGCCGCCCGATACCTTTAGCGAGAGCGGTCGCGGCCTCTACATCATCTCCGAGTTGGCGCGCAAGATCGCTGTCAAGCCGCTCAGTGGCATTGGCAAGTGCGTCACGGTCGTCCTCGATCTCCCCGTGGAGCAGCACGACGCCTTCGAACCTGCATGCTCGCGCACGTGGTTACGTCACGAAGAAGGCGTTTGCATGCGACCGCGCATCGCGAAATACGATCCGGAGGGGGCGACGTTCCGCGACGAACCGTGACCACGGTCCTCGCACACAACGTGACGAGCGGTTACGATACGCGTATGCGTTCGCTTCTCGTCACGTGCGCGTCGATTTTGGCGCTACTGCTCGTGGCATCAGTCCTCTACGTTCGGCTCCCGGGCTATCAGGCCGTGGGACTCGCACTCTTCGGCGGCTGCCTCGCCGGGCTCGGCGCGTTCGGCGCGTGGATCGCGGTCGAAGAAAATAAGCGCAGCCACCATCATTAGCTACGAACGGTGGATGTCGTCCTGCCAGCGGACCGTCTGCGGCTCGGCGACGGCGTCGAGGTCGAGGTTGACGACGACGGGTTCTTGACCACTGCGCACGAGCACGCATTCGAGCGGCTCGTTCGTGCTTGCGTTGATCTCCTGATGCGGCACGAACGGCGGAACGAAAATGAAATCGCCCGGCCCCGCCTCGGCCGTGTACTCCAAGCGCTCGCCCCAGCGCATCCGCGCTCGGCCGCGCACGACATAAATGACGCTTTCGAGGTCACCGTGATGGTGCGCGCCCGTCTTCGCGTTCGCATGAATCGTCACGGTTCCAGCCCACAGCTTTGCAGCACCGGTCCGCGCGTGCGTGATCGCCGCCGCGCGATCCATGCCGGGCGTCTGCGGCGTGTTGCGATCCGTATCGTGCGCCGCAATGACGACGACGCCGTCGGCTTTCCAATCGCGCGCGCTCATACGATCCGCAACACGGGCGCGGTGGCTCCGGCTTTGAGCAACGCATCGAACAACCCGCTTGCGAAAAATCCGCCGTCGCTTTCGGGTTCCAAGAGCACCGACGCCAGCGGGCCGAGCGTCTGAATCACCGGTACCTCGATCGCACCGAATTTTGCGACGTACTCCGAACGCGGGCCGAAGCGTCCTGCGATCGGCCGCACGCTCGCGAGCGAGTACGACGCGACGCCGAACTTTCGCGTGCCGATCAACTGTTCGAAGATGATGCCGTGTTGCTCCAGGAGCGGTAGCACGAGCGATGCGTATTCGTACGGAATGAGATAGCCTTTTGGCTGCGTGATGTACGTGCTGCCGACGTAGCGATCGTAGATCGGCATCTTCGCGCTCGAGAACGTACCGGTTCGCTTGAAGCCCGGCGGCACGCCCGGTTCTTTTTCCGCCGATGTCAACGCGAGGACCTCCCACTCGACCGTTTGCATCGCCACCTTCGGCGGAAACGTGGCGCGGATCGGAAGTTTGCCGCCGAGCCAACGCGACGCCGTATTGGCCACGCCCTCGATTTCGTCGGCGTGTTCGCTCGAATATCCCAGGGCCGATTCGACGAACGCACGCGTGGTATAGATGCGACGTTCGAACGGATCGTGTGGATAGGCATCGACCCGTAGCGCCACCGTCCCGCGTAGGCCGATGTAATTGACGCAGGCGTTGGGGCTATGGTCGGTTGCGAACCACCCGAAATCCGGATCGCCCGGTGCGGGTGGCGCGGGCAACGCGTTGGCGCGCCCGAAGTGCCCCATCGGGAACGTTTCGATACCGAACTTTTCTTGCAGTTCCGTGCGTATTTTCGGCAGCATCGTATCGCGCGCGTACGCGCCGCCGTAATACGCTGCGGGATGCAGCGAGCCCGCATGCGTCACGCCGAAATCGTCGAAACTGCCGCTGCCTTCGTGCAGGTCGATGAAGAGATCGGGTTTCCACAACCTCACGAACGCGACGACCGCGCGTGTTTCGGGGGCCTCGAAGCGGACGTAATCGCGGTCGAGATCGATACCCGAGGCATTCTCACGCGCTCCGACGCGTGCGGGTCCGTCGATTTCGGGCGCGTTGCGCGACGCAGGACCCTGATGCTCGTTTCCATCGACGTTGATGACGGGCGCGACGATGAGGACGATATCTTCGAGCAACGTCTTGTCGGTCGAGACGCAGAGGTCGCGCACGATCGCGAGCATCGCTTCTTTGCCCGCCACGTCGCCGCCGCGCACGCCGGCCTGAACGTAGACGATCGGCCGCCCGAGCGCGCGCGCCTGGTCGGGCGTCGACACGCGCGGCCGCGACGCGATGACGTAGGGGATATTGCGCCCCTCGCGCGAGCGACCGAGGGAGCCGCGGACGATCGGCGCACCGCGCCCGTCGAGCACGGCGAAGAACCGCGCGATATCGGCGTTGGTCGAGGTCGCGGCGAAGTCGCTCGATTCCGCACGCGTCGTGAGCGCGTCACGCGACGTGAGCTTCACCGTCAGCGCGGCCGCCGGTGTGCCAGCAGCAACAGCGGTCGCCGCGGACGCGAGGAAGAGACGCCGTTTCACGTCGCCTCTGGTTTGCCGCGAGCGACCACGTCGCCCCCCGCGCCCCCTACGGCAGAACCCGAGGCACCGCGAACGTGCCGGCGGCGGCGACGACGAGATCCCGATCGTGGAGGTACGCCGCAATCGCGCGCTCGACGTCGGCGCGCGTCACGGCGGCGAGGCGTTCGCGATACTCATCGACGTAGCGATCGCCAAGGTCGTAGTAAGCGAGCCGTTCGAGCTGCGCCGCGATCCCGGCGTTGCTCGCGAGCGAGACGTGATGCGCACCGGCCATGGCGTTGCGCTGGGCGACCAGCTCGCGATCGGTCGGTCCATCCTGGGCGTACGAGCGCACGACCTCGCGGACCGACGCGATCGCGCGATCGACGTTGGCGGGATTGACGCTGACCCGCGCGCACCACGCGCCCGGTAGCTTCCCGCCCGCGATGAAACCGCTCGTCACGCCGTACGTGAGGCCCTCGCGATCCCGCAGCCGCAGCCCCAGCCGCGAACTCAAGGTCGACTGGCCGAGAATCCCGTTGCCGATCAACGCCGCATCGAAATCCGCATGCGCGCGCACGAGCGTCGTCGCGCGACCGATGACGATATCGACGTTCGCCTTCCGTTCGAGTTCGACGCGCTCGAAGGCGGCTTGCGGCGCGCGCGCGCGCACCGTCGGCAGCGCCACGGTGGGCCGGGCCGCGAAGGGCACGCTCCCGAGCGTGCGTGCGAGGAGCGTATCGAAGGCCGCTTCGCGCGCCGCGCCCGTGGCGCTCACCAGCAACGAGCCGCGCAAGACCGTGTCGCGATGGTAGGCGCGCACGGCATCGAGGTCGATCGCGGCGAGGTCGGCGAGCAACGCGTCGATGTCGGGCATCGCGTTGACGTCGCCGGCTTCGTAGATCACGTGTGCGAAGCGTTGCTGCGCTCGCCAGCCGGTCGCGGTCCGCGCCAGCCGTAGCGCGCCCTCGAGTTCGGCCTTCACGAGCGCGAGTTCTTCTGCGAGAAACGCGGGCTCGCGAAGCTCCTCGGCGATCGTCTCGAGCATGAGCGGTAGATCCGCCTCCGTGCACGCGCCGGCGAAACGAAACGCGAGGGCGTTGAATCCGCTCGACGCGTCGTCATCGACGTCATAGCCGCGCCGGATGCCCGCACGCTCGAGCCGCTCTTCGATCGCTTGGCGCGTGGTTCGCTGCGTGCCGCGGCCGAGCAACTCGGCGACGATCTGCGGCAAGAGCGGCCGATCGACAGAGAACGCCGGGCCCGCCTCGATGAGACCGCGCACGTGCACGGTGGGCGTCACCGCATTGCTCACCAGTTGCCACGCCACGCCCGGGCCGCTCGTTCCGCGCGCGATGCGCTCCGCGAAGGGCATGGCCGCTTGCGATCGCGGCTCCGGCAACGGCGCCGCCGCGACCGCCAGTGCGGCAGTCCCGGGTGGCGCGACCGGCTCGAAGGCGACCACATCGAACGTGCGCGCCGTGCCGGGCACGAGCGTTCCCATGGTGCGGTTATCCTCGTGCAGATACGCGCGCGCCGCGTCGCGTACGTGCTCGGTCGTGACCGCCGCGATGCCGTCCGCATACGCAACGTCAAGTCGCCACGAACCGACGGCTTCGTACTCGGCGTAGCGTGCGGCGAGCGCGTGCGACCCGTCATGGGCGAATGCGCGCTGCACGGCCATCTGCGTTTGCGAACGCTCGACCTCGCTCGGATCGACACCGTGCTCGACGATCGCTTCGAGCGCGCGATCGACTTCGCGTCGCACGTCGTCGAGTGCGACGCCCGGACGCACGGTGACGGAGATTTGGAAGAGTCCGGGATCGCGCGAACCCCAATTCCAAGCCGACGCGTCGAGCGCGAGCCCGGTATCGACGAGGGCACGCGACAGGCGCGACGTCCGCCCGCGTCCGAGGATTCGGCCGAGCACCTCGAGCGCGTAGCCGTCGTTGTGTTGCGGCGGCGCAACCGCACGTTCGGCGAGCGCGCGCGACGAGAGCACGTCGTGTTGGCCGAGCGCGGCCGGCGTATGGAACGCGTACGTGAGGAGCGTCGTATCGCCCGGACGCTTGACGACGACGCTCCGTTCGCCCGCCTGCGCGGGTTCTTGCGTGTGCACGTCGGGCACCTCGACCGCGGAGCGCGGCAACGCGCCGAACGTGCGCTCGATCGTCGCCCGGGTGCGCGCTTCATCGTATTCGCCCACGACGAAGAGCGTCGCATTTTCCGGATGATAGAACGTGTCGTAGAGTTCGCGTAACCGTTCGGTCGAGACGCCCTCGACGTCGCTACGCCACCCGATCGTCGGGTGGTGATAGGGATGCTCGCGGAACGCGGTCGCGACGACGGCCTGCGAGAGCACGCGGGACGAATTGTTGTCGTTGCGCTCGAGTTCGTTACGCACGACGGTCATCTCCGAACGCCGGTCGTCGTCGGCGACGAACGCGCCGCGCATACGATCGGCCTCGAGCTCGAGTGCGTACTCGAGATACCCCGACGGTACGGTCTCGAAGTAATTCGTGCGATCGATCCACGTCGTCGCATTCTTGCTCGCCCCGATCTCGTTCATGATGTCGGCGAACGCCCGACCGTTGCGGCGATTGTTCGCAGGCGTTCCCTTGAAGAGCATGTGTTCGAGAAGATGCGAGGAGCCCGTGTAGCCGACGGCTTCGTTCCGCGATCCGACGCGATAGACGACCATCACCGTCGCGACCGGCGACGCCGGCATCGGGACGAGGACGACCTTGAGTCCGTTCGGGAGCGAGGACTGCGTTGGGGCGAGACGGGGGGACGTGAGCATCGCTCGTTAGTTGACGTGGGGCGCGCCATGATTCCCGCAGTTGCGAGCGGGGTAGCCTGGCGCGCGGTCGGGAACGAACGGCTCGATGCCGCACCTCTTCGCCGCTTCACTCCCGGCCTTTCTCGCGTCGCTCGTCGAGTTCGTCGAAGCGTTGACGATCGTGCTCGCCGTCGGCGTGACGCGAGGCTGGCGCTCCGCACTCATCGGCGCCGCGGCCGCGACCGCCGTGCTCGCAGCGCTCGTGCTCGCCTTCGGCCCGGCGCTCGGCCGCATTCCGATCGGCGTGCTGCAACTCGTCGTCGGTATTCTTCTGGTCTTCTTCGGACTTCGCTGGCTGCGCAAAGCCGTGCTGCGCTACGCCGGAGCGATCGGGCTGCACGACGAGGCGAAGATCTTCGCGAAGCAACGCGACCGGTTGGCCGGCGAGCGCCAGGGTGCCGCCCGCATCGATTGGATCGGCTTCACGACCTCATTCAAAGCGGTGCTGCTCGAAGGGCTCGAAGTCGTCTTCATCGTCGTGGCCCTGGGCGCAACCGCGGGCGCGCTCGTTCCGGCGAGCCTCGGCGCCGCACTTGCGGGCGTCGTCGTGATCGGCGCGGGGCTCGCGCTGCATCGGCCGCTGGCCAAGGTGCCCGAGAACACGCTCAAGGCCATCGTCGGCGTCATGCTTTCCGCCTTCGGGACGTTCTGGACGGGTGAAGGCCTGGGCATCGCGTGGCCCGGCGCCGACCTCATCTTGCTCGCGCTCGTGGGCGGGTACGCCGCCGCGGCCGCCATCGCGTTCGCGCTCGCGCGCGGAACGGTCGCCGAACGGACCCGGGTGACGGGGGCGAGCGCGTGAACGCGCTACGCGGCGTCGCTGCCGAACTCGTCGGTCTCTTCATCGAAGATCGACTCTTCGCGCTTGCGATCGCGGTGTGGCTCGCGATCTCGTGGGCGCTCGCCGCCGCCGGCTTTGCGACGCCCGAGATTCGCGGTCTCGTGCTCTTCGGCGGGCTCGCGATCGTGCTCGTCGCCGGCATCGTGCGTGGAGCGCGTCACGGTTAAGAGCGCGTGAAATCGTGGCATCGGTCTCCGTTGACCCGAGGTTTGCCATGCGAAAGTTCCGCGTTCTCGTCAGGTTTCTGTTCGTCGGCGTCGCGGCCGGCTGTGCTTCGTCGTACAGTCCGATCGTCGCCGCACGATCGTCGATAGCGCCGCCGCACGCAAGCTCTCGGCGATCGTCGATGACCAACGCGCCCGCCACACTCGATTCGCAGAATCGGCCCGCGATCACCGGCGCATACGAGGCCGTAAGCCGCTCGCTCTAAGCGAGCGCTACTCGAACCGTAGCGCCACGATCGGATCGAGACGCGCGGCTTTCGACGCCGGATAGTAGCCGAAGAACACGCCGACGATCGCCGAGAAGCCGACCGCGACGCCGATCATCGAAAGCGGAATCGTCGCGGGCCACTTCGCGAAGAATGCGACGGCGAACGAGCCGAGCGCACCGACGACGACGCCGATCGCGCCGCCGGCCGTGGAGAGCACGACGGCCTCGACGAGAAACTGCCACAGGATCGCACGGCGGCGCGCGCCGACGGCGACGCGCAAACCGATCTCGCGCGTCCGCTCCGTCACCGAGACGAGCATGATGTTCATGATGCCGATCCCGCCGACCAGGAGCGAGACGCACGCGACGCCTGCGAGCAACAACTGCATGACCGCAGCCGTCGCCGATGCAGCGCTCGCGATATCTTGCAAGTTGCGGATTTGAAAGTCATCGGGAGCGCCGGGCACGATGCGATGGCGCGCTTCGAGCAGCGTCGTCGCTTCGGTCTGCGCCGTCGCAACGTTCGCGGGATCGTCGGCGGATATCAGCATCGAGCCGAGCGTCGTCTGCCCGGTCAACCGCTGCAGTGCCGATGCGTACGGAATGAGCACCGTATCGTCTTGATCTTGGCCGACGCCGCTCTGGCCTTTGGGCGCGAGCGTTCCGATGACGACGAACGGCACGTTGCGCACGAGCACGGTCTTGCCGATCGGGCTGGATCCGTCGGGAAAGAGATTCGTGACGACGGTCGCGCCGAGCACCGCGACTTTCGCTGCGGTGGTAACGTCGCGTTGCGAGAAGAAACTGCCCGCATCGGTCGACCAATTGCGAATGTACGTGTAGCTCGGCGCGACACCCGTAACCGTCGTCTGCCAGTTGTTCGACCCGGCAACGACCTGTGCGCGAACGACGACCGTCGGCGAGACGGCCGCGACGTGCGGAAGCGCCGCGAGCGCGAGACCGTCGTCGATCTTGAGCGTGGATGCGCCGCCGCTACCCGAACGCGCGCCGCTCGTGTTTACGCTACCCGGCAGCAGGATAAGCATGTTGCTGCCAAGTCCGTTGATCTGATTTGCAACCGACGTGCGCGCGCCCGCGCCGATCGCAACCGTCACGATGACGGCCGCCACACCGATGACGATGCCCAGCATCGTGAGCATCGAGCGTGCGCGATTGCGCGTGAGGGCACCGACCGCGATGAGGAGCGTTGCGATGAATTTCATGACCGTACCAATTCTTTGCTCGCGGGCGGAGCATCGGAAACGATGCGGCCGTCGCGGAACGTGACGATGCGTTTGGCATGCGCGGCGACGTCGGACTCGTGCGTGACGAGCATGATCGTGATGCCGCGCTCGCGATTGAGTCGCTCGAAGAGCGCCATCACGTCCTCAGAGGAGCGTGTGTCCAGCGCCCCCGTCGGTTCGTCGGCGAGAATGAGACTCGGTGAGTTTACGAGCGAGCGCGCGATCGCGACGCGCTGTTGCTGACCGCCCGAGAGTTGGTTCGGCCGATGCTGCGGGTAACGCGAGAGGCCGACTTCGTCGAGCGCCGCGAGCGCCGCCGCGCGACGTTCGCGCTCGCCGACGCCGGCGTAGAGCATCGGGAGTTCGACGTTCTCGACCGCCGTCGTGCGCGGCAACAGATTGTATGCCTGAAAGACGAAGCCGAGATTGCGGCTACGGATATCGGCAAGATCGTCCTCACGCAGTTCCGTCACGTCGCGGCCTTCGAAGAAGTATTGCCCCGACGTCGGCCGATCGAGGAAGCCGACGATGTGCATGAACGTCGACTTGCCCGAGCCAGACGGCCCCATGACCGCGACGAACTCACCCGCATCGATCGTGAGATCGACGCCCGCGAGCGCGACCACCGGCTCGTCCGCGAGCGGATAGACCCGGCGCAGCGCGCGGACGTCGACGACGTGCGCGGCCATTAGTTGAGCCCCCGCGTCGCGCCGCGACCTGGGCCGGCGCCGCCCGCGAACGGGTTGGCTGCGGCCGGTGCCCGCTGCGCGGCGCCCTGCGGCTGCGCGTCGCCTGTCACGATGAG
>JAABUQ010013093.1_pt1 | contig 10146 bp, 5 predicted proteins | sample 5560001 | NCBI WGS metagenome assembly JAABUQ01 (sample SAMN10711888, study PRJNA513371) | rock metagenome | isolation source: Antarctica rocks | place: Antarctica: Victoria Land, Finger Mt nord | collected 2015-12-18 | reverse complement strand
CGATTGTTGCATCTTGGTCTTATTTTTAGATTCTTAATCTTATCTTCTAATAAGATGCTTTTGATCAATTTTCGCATTTCTTGATTTATCACTATCAAAATCTCACGTTTGATAGAGTGAACTTTGCGCTTTTAATAGCATATCTTTGATAGAGTCTAAATTAACATTGAGAAAGTTATTTGATTGCAAAGTTTTTGTGTTTCGAAGCGTGTCTTAAAATCAAAGATCGACTTGAACTTCTTAAAGTAGTAGTATATGTTAACGAACTTTGCAATTTCTATAGCTCTAGCAGTTTATGATCAAAACTTACAAGTAAAGCAGTTTTAGAAAGCGCATAGTGTCTAGAGTAATAATTAATTAATTCTATATATTTTAATAGCGAAATACGAAAGTTGATCAAAATTATGTTGCTAGAAGTTGGGGTCGAAGATCTAAAAATAAGGTCAAGGGGCGACAATCGTTGTAAAAGCGCTAAATCTAATAAATCTATAACATCGATAGAAAGATTCAACAAACTTGATTGTATTACATCAAAAAGATTGATCTATCTCATTAGATGTGCAATTATCGAAAATCGATGTAATATTTATCGAAACAGGATGTGCGAGAATTGGCTACCTAATATTAATAATTATTTTTAATTATTTTTGTAATTAATGTCTTGCAATCTTTTATCTTGTTCTTTATTTTAAAATATTGCAAAGATTAAGAAATAAAATTTAATAATAATTGTTAACTTTGCTCGATATATTAAATTAAGAAATTAATTAACTTAAGTCGACAAAAATAATAGAACTATAAGAAGCGTCAAGTAAGATATTGAGACTATAAGAGAAATAATTGTGCTTATATACAGATTGCGATTTTGATTTTTTTTGAGACTATTATATTAAAATTAATATTATAGTCAATAGTTAAGCTACTTAATTTTAAAAAGAACGTTGTTGAATAGAGTATAAATAAAAGTAATAAAATTAACTTGTTGTTAAACGCAAAAATCAAAGTATTCGCAATTATTAGATAATAAGTTGCGTATATATATTTAAAAAACATAATATAAGTGTTTTTAATATATTATTATCAAAAATAATGTTAGAATAACAAGAAATAAGAGTTTCGTTCTTAAATTTAATGCAAAAAAAATTACGCTATAACAAACATTATATTCAATACGAATGTATTTAGACATGCTAAATGCTAGTGTAGCTATCGCGTCGAAACTAATCTCTAGTGTTAGCTCTAGCGCGACCCTAACATAAGCGAACTCGCTAGGGTTTGCTTGAGGGTTGTTTCATTTTTTTTGCATAGGTCTAACTACTGAGGCAATAAGGAAGCATCGATTTCTGATCCAAAAATGGCCCGTTTTCTCTCACCTCTCAACACATTTTGCATGTGTAATTACTACTCTTTCGAAGCTCTTATTCAACCTTATTTAAGACCTCAAATGATTGCCTATTTGCATGCAGTTCGCCCCAAAGAAAGGATTCGTTTTTGGTGATAACCAGGTTGCTTTCTCGCATGCTATATGGTGGTTGCATTAAATTCACCGTCTTCCTATTAGTCACTCAGAGCGGAACAACCTTAATTCTCTTAGAGTTAGTAGCAATCCTAAAATTGGGAGTGCATTTACCGAAAGTGGGAGTGTTCCTTACCCAAAGTGGGAGTGCGCGGACTGTTTACCTATAATTAAGGCAGGTTATCGGGTTTGGGGCCGCAGACAGCCTGTGATATGGAGATGTTAGACTGTTTCCGTGACCAGCCGATCGGAATCTACGCATATCGTAGGGAGCTTTATCATACCTTCAACAACCTGGCTTAAGAGGTTCTTTCGCTGCAGTCAGGTAAGCCGCTCCTCTAGCACGATTTCGATCCCTTACAAAACACCTGCGGGTCAACCATCTATAGCTCCTGAAGTATCTGCATCAATCCAGGATTGACAACGTTGAGCCCTCCGTCCCGAAACAAGTCGGTCGTGGACAATGCTCAGAGCGAGGCTCCAGAATTGTAGACTACATGATCCAACACCTGATGGAAGCTCGCAGGATCGCTGTATCTTGGAAAGCGAGAGTTGAGGTCTCAAATCTCAAAAGCGACGTCAAGTTAAGTGGCAAGTGCATCCTTCGTCGTGCGCGAGAGCAATTCCCGATTTCTCTATGTGCTTTGGATTTGGAGGCTTCTTGATAAATTAGACTATGTGTGGAGCATCAGAGGAGAGAGAGTAGCACTTTCTTGAGCCAGCGAGAATCCCTATCATAGGTCAAGGTGATCGGAGACACGCGCATGAGAGAGCCATGGCTGCATTCGATCTACTCTAATGAGCTACGAATCTCCGGGGAATAAGAATGCAAGGCTTATCCTGACCTCATCTTGCAGAGCGATAACATATGTCGGCAGCTCGGTGGCTGAGCAGGTTCGACCAGACGACCATCTCGCACCTTACTTGTTATATATCGCTTGACATAGGGTGAATTGCAAAAGCCCTTTTACTTCATGTAAGTAATACGGCACCTTCAATACCCGAGAGAGTAGCGTCAGCGAAGACGTTCTCGGGGCCGAAGTAGGCTCAGACAGGCGATCGCGAACCGGAACAGTGTAAAGAGTGCGCTATTCAACGCGTTTCGATGCTCTCAGAATTCGCATCGGTACCCATTCAAGACGGCAGAAGGTCGAACCGAGAATTTTCCAGTCACTGTAGAAGAACATGAACGTTTCGACGATTATCCTATAACGATATAAGAAGTTGGCAAGAAGAGGAGGCCAAATCTGGGAGAACTTGCCCAAGTTACATGAAGGAAGCTGTTCGATGTTCTACAGAAAGAACTGTTGTTCAAGGTGGGGGATAAGGGGTGTGCAATCTCGAGGTAGCAAGCTCCGTACTTCAGGTGGTGCGCTTCTACTTGAAAGCGAGTGTGATGTGATCATCACACATGTTCCGGACATGCGCTCGTGATACCGTCTCCAACGGCTTCACCCGCCGGCGCGGGAAGTACTTTGTCGCTTGAGACATCTGTAAGAACATATAATCTTCTTCTTCGAATCTGGGGAAACTCGATCTAAGATTCCACTTATCAAGGTTGAGATTTAAGTCCGTATACGACTATATGTATTGATATTGTCCCTATCGCTTAATGCTTGCGTCGCATCTTTAATGCTATGTCGATACCTGTCATGGCTAACAGCAACCTTACGGCTTTCTTCGCGTGAGCCTCTCCTTGAAGACGAAACTTTATGCCTTCTTACGACGATTGACACTCTAGCAGCACTGCTCTTTCAGCACTTCCCAATGCGACAGATCTTTCGTTGCCCTTCGACCCGTCGCGCTACCCGCCTTCATTTCCCTATCGCTTGCAACTTGCCTCGATATCCGACAAGCCCGTCAGCAATGGTCAATTAGTGTATCACATCCTCTGGATCCTCATCACCGTCTGGCTCCGCGTCTACAATGCGCCCATTCTTGAAATTGAAGAACTAGACGATCCCTCGTTTCTACTTTATACCGTGATTCGTCCGATTTATACCTCTCCCCACCATATGAACTGGCAAACTCTGGGCTATGTACTCCTAGACGTCATCAGCCATCTCTTGGATGCAGTGCACTGGGGCTTTGCCCTTCAGATGATAATTTACGACACAGGTTTTCGGCCTGAAGCACCTGTCATCAACATGGTCGTTGGCTACGAGAGCAATGCCGAGACTTTAGTCAAGGGGATGCCAGAGAATAATGTGACAACAAGTGCAACGCCAAGCAGGCCCTACCTAGTCAACGGCAGTATACGTGCAGATGTGGAGTTCACCGGCACAAATATATCACGACGTAATATCATATACCTCTTCACGAAATTGCTGACGCTCGTATTCCGCCAAGACAGGAACGATCCGGTACCTCCGGCTGGGACTGGGACCTTAGTGACGCCTGACGCGAGTGCCAGGCTCCAGATCACCTCCATCAACAGTGGTCCTCATGGTTACGTATATCTTGTATCAGAAATGGCCCAAGGTATCATGGAGGTGCTATATCAATTTGCGAGGATAGATCGCTGGGAGAGCGCCACGACCGCGGTCAGATATCATGAGTATCTGTTCTTCACTCTGACGCTAGACCAAGTGGGTTCAGGGTTGGATGGGCCCACTAACAGTGGTAACGGGACCGCTGTTGCTTGAATACTGGACCTCCGTCGCTACTTTAGTAAACAGAGAATCAAGAGGCGCTCTAGTGAGCTTTACTAAGGAGTCGACATATATTATGGCATGGTGATCCGTTTAGAATGGTTTCGAGGATACTCTCCACAGACCCCGGCTCGGCTTAACACGCGAACAAACGGCATAATCTCGCCACATTGTCAACCGTCCATTTGCTGCGTAGCGAATAGCGAGGTAACCAAGATAGAGGCATGAGGTAGTATCCTAAGGCACTTGAGGATTCAAAAGAGTTGGCAGATCCATCGTTATGACAATGGTGGGTGTGTCAAGAAATGGCGGGCCGAAAAGCGCGCGGTTATTAGCGGTTTCATGATCATGTAGATTTTAGCGCTTTCACAACGGTTGTCGCCCCTTGGCCTTATTTTTAGATCCCCGACCCCAACATCTGGCAAGATAAATTTGGTCAACTTTCGCATTTCGCTATTAAAATATATAGAATTAATTACTTATTACTCTAGACACTATGCGCTTTCTAAAATTGCTTTGCTTATAAGTTTTGATTACAAATTGCTAGAGTTATAGAAACTACATAGTTCGTTGACATATGTAACGCCCCTAGGGTAATAGGTGCCCAGGGCCCATCGGGCCAAAAGACCACAGTAATCGCGACCTGACGAGCGCGATATCACCTATTACACATATATACTAGGAGTGCTGCCCCTGCGCGCCCGGGGGGCGAGCCCGGCGACATGACAACATATAAGAAGTTTAAGTCGATCTTTGTTTTTGAGATACGCTTCGAAACACAAAAACTTTGCAATTAAATAACTTTCTCAATGTTGATTTAAACTTTATCAAAGATATGCTGTTAAAAGTGCAAAGTTCACTCTATCAAACGTGAGATTTTGATAGTGATAAATCAAGAAATGCGAAAATTGATCAAAAGCATCTTATTAGAAGATAAGATTAAGAATCTAAAAATAAGACCAAGATGCAACAATCGTTGTGAAAGCGCTAATTGCTTGGCGCACAAAAAATCGACTTTCCCCCCTCCCCCACCACATATACACCTTCATCAATTGAATAATAAGAAAAATCGAAAGAGTACAAAAGGAAGTACATATTATAACATAGCTAGCGCTCGAACTTGAGCAAGTTTAAGCAAGCTTCAATCGTGCCAGAGTCTATATAAAATATTGCCAAGCATTGCTCCAAAAGCTTAAACTACTTGAACACAATATAGAGCCTTCAATACTTCTTGTAAATGTCTCAAATTTGGAGCAAAGATATGTTATTATCTATAGTATCTATGTATTAAATTTTTAAGGTTATACTTTACTTTTGTTGAAGGTGTCTACATGCTAGTGGGAGAGGAAAGTCGATTTTCGTGCGCCAAGCAATCTACATGATCATGAGACCGCTAATACCGACATTGTCACGTGATCTCGCAACCTCCCAAGATAAAGTACTTACTTTACCTGACCATCCGACGAACCCGCTTATCATGACGATAATCGCTCTCGTCAAGTCATTCGGTCATTGAGAGCCTACCACATTTCTGCCATGGGATATTTCAACTCTCTAGCGCGATGACGCATGCATTGTGCTTCATTCTTTCGAATGAAGCCGTTGCCCGCATCCACGATGCTGTTCTATGCCTGGCAAAATTTGGAGAGCTCGTATCGCTTGAAGCCCGTCGTGATAGAGTGAGCACTCTTGTAGGATTCGTATGATTTCAGCACTCATTACTTCGTAGCTTACAATGACCACGCTAAATTCCTCCCAATCCGCGTACGCGTCTTTCCGCCTGGACAAAAATCTCTTCTTTGAGAGCTACGACTATAATGTTGGTCAAGTTCAGGCTGAAGAGGCCAAGAAGGACGTGGATGCACGATTCACCTGCCAATTATTTAACAAAGTATGAATAAATCTACGGCGAAGTACACTTGTTGACTCGACGTCGGCAGGCGCTGCTGTCAGTTTTCAGGGGCCGCCTGCTTGACAAGCGAAATGGAGATACGGCTGTCGAGCGATGCGAGGTCCACGTACAGGACCACAGCGAGAAGGCAGAATGCCGACTTGTGGTGAAAATGGTTTGCCGGCACGGTATGCGCCGTCCTTCATCTACCGCTCTCGTGCTCACGATTCAATGTCTTAAGGTGTAATCAAAACCTATAAACTCACGTATGAGTCGGTCGAGGTTGTGCATGCCGTGTTTAACAGAGACGCCGCGAGGAATAGATGGAGGATAGGAGCTCATGTGCTAAGGTCTTGGATCGAGTACTTTGGAGTCGGTACTGAACATCTCGACATCTGCTCGGAAAATGGGCGTGTATCATTCACGAGCTACACAGAAAAGATAATGAATGAAAGAGGTCTGCTGCGCAGTGGAGCTGGTTGTAGCAGGATCAGAAGGACTGATTGCTTACAGAGATACTGAAGCATCCCCTGCAGACATCCATTGCCATCGACGAACTAGACTTTGAGGAATTCGCTGTCGAAGAGAAGCTTCGAATCGGCATCAGTGTCAAAGACTTCAAGGCTATTGTCACCCACGCCGAAACGCTCAAAACGAGTATTAGCGCGCACTACTCGTATCCGACCCGGCCATTGCAGCTTACTTATCAAGGACATGGTATGCAATGTGATTTCACACTCATGACGATTGGCGAATACCGAGGTGGATCTGTCACCCCGGCTCCAACAAACATGCGAAACGGCTCAGTGGCAGTATCCGAGAGACAATCTTCTCGTCCGACCTCTCGTCCTCCCTCCCGACCGCTCTCACGACAGACGTCACGTCAGCCGTCCGAGCAGGCCGGCGATCATGAACAGCAAGCACCTAACCCCATGCCGCCACCGGCGGAACCAGCATCACGGAGCTTCGTTCGCGAGCTTCCCAGCCAGAGGTCGCAGAGGCCGTCGCCACCGCCCCCCAAGCCGAGCGTGGACACGCAGAGCTTGTTTCTGCCCGTTGATGACGATGAGGACGAGCGGAAATGGGGTGAGAGAGATTACGAGGAGGAAGAAGATACACTGGGCTGGAATGCGAATGCCAATGCTGTAAGTTACTCTAGCCCGCTTCTCAGTGACCATTCCCAATGTCCGTATTTAGGAAACTTTCTCCGCGAGCTTTCAAAGTCTTCGCCGAGATGAGGGTCAAGGTTCCAGACTTGAGCCATATCCAGCCTGGCTAGACGATACCGAGCAACGCGTAGCACCGACGCAGAAGATATCAGACGTAGGTCTTGTTGTCTTCTTAAAGAAGGTTTACGTTGACACAGTTCCAGATCCCATCAATCTTCGACTAGTGGCTCGAAGCGCTGACTTGGCACGCTCTTGTACGCCGCTCATAGCGCTTCGACTTGGGATTAACATTCTCTTCGGATGTTCCCTTCGGGCTTCACTCTTCCGTGGGCCTCAAACGCTCCAGCATCATTTCTCGCCCAACGCTACGCGCTGTAACCTCACCTCAAAGTTTCTCCCTCTGAGACAAAAAGGGTGACAAGCGCGCTCAAATTCGACTGTAGTTGGTCCCACCGCAGCGTCGATAAGCCACTAGCTGAGATATTCGAAAGCCGTCCACATGAAGCTTGTGGCGCAGCCAGCAGCAATGCCCACGATTGGCGTAGATGCATCGATCAAAGACGGAATTATATTTCGGCCCTCGCCACTTACGTTGCCGTTCTCGTCCACCCTTGGCCCGCAATTACCGTGCTCGCCCCATCCCCAGGCTAGCACTCGTCCTGGACTGGTCAGCGCCAGAGTATGCTCACTTCCCACGGCGATCTGCTCGAAAGTTTCGCTCGTTGCTCCGCCACTGGAGTCAAGTTGTCCTCGATCATTACGGCCCCATGCGACGAGCCTATCGGTGTCAGTCAAGGCATGAATGCCTCCCCAATTGGAGCCGATGTCTTTCCAACCCTGCATGCAGGTCGATAGCTGTGCCCTGACTCCCCATTTGTTGGAACCTAACACGCAATGCCTGCCTGATCTTGGCTCACCTACAACATAGGAAAACTCCGAGCCACAAGTAACGCGTCTCATGAGTCTAAGTCCCTCAATTTGTCGTGGGTTACGGACAATCCCTATTGGTTCACCTAGTTGGGCATGCCGACCATGGCCCCATCCGTAGACATTACCGTCCGACAAGACTACGACCGTGTGCTTGATACCGCTAGCTATGTCGACAATGACCTCTTGGATTGGGGGGATTCTGGGAAGCTTTTCAAGATTTCTTGATTTATCTATGCCCGTACCAAGTTCCCCTTTTGGTCCGTTTCCAAAGCTGTACACTTCATCGTCAGAAGTCACAATTATGGAAGCTGCCCACGTAGCGGAGCAGAATTTGACTTTGGGAAATCCCGTAGGAAATCTGACTTCAGTAAAAGTCGCACATGTATTAGGCAAGTCTGCTGCTATGCTTGCACTTGATTTAATGCCCGCTTGACCATGAACATTAGATCCAGCAGAGAATACTCTACCGCTATCGAACAGCACCAAAGTATGATTGCCCCCAGCGGCGATCCTTTTGATAGTCCCAGGAGGATCGTTTTCGTCATATTGAAAGATGCACTGCTGAGCTTCTGATACATCGTCGTAATTTCCTATACCAAGTTGGCCGTGACCGTTTGAGCCGAGCGCATAGAGCATACTGCAATATCGACCTGCAATGATCGATGTTGTTCTGATGTGACCCTGTTGAAGGATGGGATTTCTTTACGTGGCTGGCCAATGAGAAGTCGCGAAATCTGGGCGGCCTACTAAGCGAGAAATTAGTGGCATTTCCGATCCGCACACACATCTGAACCTCGAGCAGTGTTCTTCAACAACGTCAACGTACGCAATACCGCAAACATGTCTAGCACACAGATGGTGCAGTGCTTCGGCAAGAAGAAGACTGGTAGGCCCAGCTAAAGTCCTGCGAAGTCATGGGTGCTAACAGCTTTCAGCAACTGCTGTTGCACACTGCAAAGTAGGTATTCTGGGAGGATTCAAGAAACCAAGTGGTCAAGGCGGCCACTGTACTAATGACCCTTCATCTAGGCGGGCAAAGGCCTCGTGAAAGTCAATGGCAAACCCCTCTCCCTCGTTGAACCTCAAATCCTCCGCTTCAAAGTACGACTTGCAGAACCCTCATACCACAGTCTATACATGTCCTGATTTGGTCTACACAGGTCTACGAGCCCCTCCTGATCGTCGGAGTTGACAAATTCGCGGGTGTTGATATCAGAGTGCGCGTTTCCGGCGGTGGTCACACATCTCAGATCTACGCTATCCGACAAGCCATCGCCAAGTCGATCGTGGCATACTACCAGAAGTACGTGGATGAGCATGCGAAGAACCAATTAAAGCAGGCACTCGTGCAATACGACAGGACACTGCTGGTGGCGGACAACCGAAGATGCGAGCCGAAGAAGTTTGGTGGACCTGGAGCGCGGGCGAGGTACCAGAAGAGTTATCGTTGAGCTGGGCTGGGGTGTTAATTGGGTGTGGCATGCTGTCAAGATTTGAGCATCAAGAAGAGCAACTGGAGCAGAGCAATACATGATCCACAAAGCGTCTTTGCTTCCATGTTCTGATATGATACGCGAGTTTCGTACAACGGACCTGCAGGTCGACAATTATCTCCGGTGCCATCGCTATGCCGTCAAACATGCCTAGGATACAGCTTCACAGCTCCACCACTACAGGCGCGTAGTCGCCCGTCTCATCCTCGCCTTCCATTTCCTCCATCTCCATCTCAACCTGCTCCCCATCCTCCAACTCCAACATCCCCCTCCTAACAAACGAATCACTCAAATCCCAGCCATAGTCCCCCTTCAAAAACCCCTCCAACTGCTCCATCTCCAACTTAACATCCTCCCCCTCCCCCTCTCCAAACACCTCCCCCAACGTCCTCCTAAACCCCTTCAACAACCCCTTCAAATACGCTCCCCCCTCATCACTCATATCAAACAACCCCCCCTCCACATCCCCCCCCCTCTCCAACTGCCTCCTCAACCC
>JAABUQ010013091.1_pt1 | contig 10148 bp, 4 predicted proteins | sample 5560001 | NCBI WGS metagenome assembly JAABUQ01 (sample SAMN10711888, study PRJNA513371) | rock metagenome | isolation source: Antarctica rocks | place: Antarctica: Victoria Land, Finger Mt nord | collected 2015-12-18 | reverse complement strand
TCGACGAGGGCTCACGGGTCGAGGCCGGTGACGTCATCGCCGACGGACCGTGCACCGACAACGGCGAGATGGCGCTCGGCAAGAACCTGCTGGTCGCCTTCATGCCGTGGGAGGGCCACAACTACGAGGACGCAATCATCCTCTCGCAGCGCCTGGTGCAGGACGACGTCCTGTCCTCGATCCACATCGAGGAGCACGAGGTCGATGCCCGTGACACCAAGCTCGGGCCCGAGGAGATCACCCGTGACATCCCGAACGTCAGCGAGGAGGTCCTCGCCGACCTCGACGAGCGCGGCATCATCCGCATCGGCGCCGACGTCTCGCCCGGTGACGTGCTGGTCGGCAAGGTGACACCCAAGGGCGAGACCGAGCTGACGCCGGAGGAGCGCCTGCTGCGCGCCATCTTCGGTGAGAAGGCCCGCGAGGTGCGAGACACCAGCCTCAAGGTGCCGCACGGCGAGAGCGGCAAGGTCATCGGCGTGCGCGTGTTCAGCCGGGAGGACGGCGACGAGCTGCCTCCGGGCGTCAACGAGCTGGTGCGCGTCTATGTCGCCCAGAAGCGCAAGATCACGGACGGCGACAAGCTGGCCGGTCGGCACGGCAACAAAGGCGTCATCGCCAAGATCCTGCCGGTCGAGGACATGCCGTTCCTGGAGGACGGCACCTCCGTCGACATCGTGCTCAACCCGCACGGCGTCCCGCGCCGGATGAACATCGGCCAGATCCTCGAGACCCACCTGGGCTGGGTGGCTTCGACCGGGTGGCAGGTCGACTCGGGCAAGCAGGAATGGAAGTCGCGCCTGCGTGCCATCGGCCTCGACGCCGCTGCGCCGAAGACCAACGTGGCGACCCCGGTGTTCGACGGCGCCCGCGAGGAGGAGATCACCGGCCTGCTCGACAGCACGCTGCCGAACCGTGACGGCGTCCAGCTGATCGGGGCCAGCGGCAAGGCACGGATGTTCGACGGCCGCACCGGGGAGCCTTTCCCGGAGCCGGTGTCGGTCGGCTACATCTACATCCTGAAGCTGCTGCACCTGGTCGACGACAAGATCCACGCTCGCTCGACCGGCCCGTACTCGATGATCACACAGCAGCCCCTGGGCGGTAAGGCCCAGTTCGGTGGGCAGCGGTTCGGCGAGATGGAGGTCTGGGCGCTCGAGGCCTACGGCGCCGCATACGCGCTGCAGGAGCTGCTGACGATCAAGTCCGACGACGTCCTTGGCCGGGTCAAGGTCTACGAGGCCATCGTCAAGGGCGAGAACATCCCCGAGCCCGGCATCCCCGAGTCGTTCAAAGTGCTGATCAAGGAGATGCAGTCGCTGTGCCTCAACGTCGAGGTGCTCTCCAGTGACGGCAGTGCCATCGAGATGCGGGACACCGACGAGGACGTCTTCCGGGCTGCGGAGGAGCTCGGCATCGACTTGTCCCGGCGCGAGCCGAGCAGCGTCGAAGAGGTGTGAGCAGGGCGGCTGACGCCGCGACTGGTCACTGCCGGACGCACGAATACATATTCATAAGCGTTACAGAAAGCGGGCGAACGACGTCGTGTTGGATGTCAACTACTTTGATGAGCTGCGCATCGGGCTGGCCACCGCGGAGGACATCCGGCAGTGGTCGCACGGCGAGGTCAAGAAGCCGGAGACGATCAACTACCGCACCCTGAAGCCGGAGAAGGACGGCCTGTTCTGCGAGAAGATCTTCGGACCGACTCGCGACTGGGAGTGCTACTGCGGCAAGTACAAGCGGGTGCGCTTCAAGGGCATCATCTGCGAGCGCTGCGGGGTCGAGGTGACCCGCGCCAAGGTGCGGCGGGAGCGCATGGGCCACATCGAGCTGGCCGCACCGGTGACCCACATCTGGTACTTCAAGGGCGTGCCGAGCCGGCTGGGCTACCTGCTGGACCTCGCTCCGAAGGACCTCGAGAAGGTTATCTACTTCGCGGCTTACATGATCACGAAGGTTGACGACGAGGCGCGCCACCGTGACCTGCCCTCGCTCGAGGCCAAGCTGGGCGTCGAGAAGCAGCAGTTCGAGGACAAGCGCGACGCCGATGTCGACGTCCGGGCCAAGAAGCTCGAGGAGGACCTGGCGGCCCTCGAGGCCGAAGGGGCGAAGGGCGACGCGCGGCGCAAGGTGCGGGAGTCCGCCGAGCGTGAGATGAACGCCATCCGCCGTCGCGCCCAGGAGCGGCTCGACCGTCTCGACACGGTGCTGACGCGTTTCAAGAACCTCGCCGTGCAGGACCTCGAGGCCGACGAGCTCCTCTACCGCGAGCTGCGCGACCGGTTCGGCCAGTACTTCGAGGGTGGCATGGGCGCCGAGGCGCTGCAGCAGCGCCTGGAGGACTTCGACCTCGCCGCCGAGGCCGAGTCGCTGCGCGACACGATTCGCAACGGGAAGGGCCAGAAGAAGGCCCGTGCGCTCAAGCGGCTCAAGGTCGTCAGCGCCTTCCTCAACACGCGCAACAGCCCGATGGGCATGGTGCTCGACTGCGTCCCGGTGATCCCACCGGACCTGCGCCCCATGGTCCAGCTCGACGGTGGCCGGTTCGCCACGTCCGACCTCAACGACCTCTACCGGCGTGTCATCAACCGCAACAACCGGTTGAAGCGGCTGCTCGACCTGGGCGCACCCGAGATCATCGTCAACAACGAGAAGCGGATGCTGCAGGAGGCCGTCGACGCGCTGTTCGACAACGGCCGTCGCGGCCGCCCGGTCACCGGCCCGGGCAACCGGCCCTTGAAGAGCCTGTCCGACATGCTCAAGGGCAAGCAGGGCCGGTTCCGCCAGAACCTGCTGGGCAAGCGCGTGGACTACTCGGGCCGCTCGGTCATCGTTGTTGGTCCGCAGCTCAAGCTGCACCAGTGCGGGCTTCCCAAGCAGATGGCGCTCGAGCTGTTCAAGCCGTTCGTCATGAAGCGGCTGGTCGACATGAACCACGCGCAGAACATCAAGAGCGCTAAGCGGATGGTCGAGCGGGCGCGCCCCGTGGTCTGGGACGTGCTCGAGGAGGTCATCACCGAGCACCCGGTGCTGCTCAACCGCGCGCCGACACTGCACCGCCTCGGCATCCAGGCCTTCGAGCCTCAGCTGGTCGAGGGCAAGGCCATCCAGATCCACCCGCTGGTCTGCACGGCGTTCAACGCCGACTTCGACGGTGACCAGATGGCGGTCCACCTGCCGCTGTCTGCCGAAGCGCAGGCCGAGGCCCGCATCCTGATGCTCTCGAGCAACAACATCCTCTCGCCCGCGTCGGGGCGCCCGATCACCATGCCCGGGCAGGACATGGTCACCGGCGTCTACTTCCTGACCATGAGCAATGAGGATGCCAAGGGCGAGGGCCGCAGCTTCTCCTCCGTCGCCGAGGCCGTCATGGCCTATGACGCCGGTGACCTGGAGCTGCAGGCGACGATCAACGTCCGGCTCGACTCGCCGGTCGACGCTGTCGTCGACCTGATCGCCAGCACCACGACCGGTGGGGCCACGATCCTCGAGGCCACGCCGGAGGCGCCGCAGGGGCGGGTCTCGACGACGCTCGGGCGGTGCCTGTTCAACGAGACGCTGCCGCTGGACTACCCCTTCGTTAACGTCGAGGTCGACAAGAAGCAACTTGGCTCGATCATCAACGACCTCGCCGAGAAGTACCCGAAGGTGCAGGTCGCGGCGTCGCTCGACGCCCTGAAGGCGGCTGGTTTCCACTGGGCCACCCGCTCGGGCGTCACCGTCGCCATCGACGACATCGTCGCGCCGGCCAACAAGCAGGCACTGTTGGAGCAGTACGAGACCAAGGCCGAGGACATCCAGAAGAAGTACGACCGTGGCCTGCTCAGCGACGACGAGCGGCGCCAAGAGTTGATCAAGGTCTGGACCGACGCTACCGCCGAGGTTGCCTCCGAAATGGAGGCGAGCTTCCCGCGCCGCAACCCGGTCCTCATGATGGTGAACTCGGGCGCGAGCGGAAACATGATGCAGATCCGGCAGCTGTCGGGTATGCGCGGGCTGGTCGCCAACCCCAAGGGTGAGATCATCCCTCGGCCGATCAAGGCCAACTTCCGCGAGGGCCTGACAGTGCTGGAGTACTTCATCTCCACCCACGGCGCCCGCAAGGGGCTGGCCGACACCGCTCTACGCACCGCCGACTCGGGCTACCTGACCCGTCGCCTCGTCGACGTCAGTCAGGACGTGATCATCCGCGAGGAGGACTGCGGCACCGAGCGCGGCATCACGATGACGATTGCGGAGCCCAACCGCGAGGGAGTCTTGACGCGCAGCCAGCACGTCGAGACGGCCGTCTACGCGCGGACACTCGCCGCCGATGTCGAGGACACCGACGGCAGCACGCTGGCGGTCGCCGGCGAGGACCTCGGCGACATCGTCATCGACCGGCTGGTCGCCGCCGGTGTCTCGACCGTCCGGGTGCGCTCGGTGCTCACGTGCGCCTCGGTGCTCGGGGTCTGCGGGCTGTGCTACGGGCGCTCGCTCGCGAGCGGCAAGCTCGTCGACGTTGGTGAGGCGGTCGGCATCGTCGCCGCGCAGTCCATCGGCGAGCCCGGCACGCAGCTGACAATGCGCACCTTCCACACCGGTGGTGTGGCCGGCGACGACATCACCCAGGGTCTGCCCCGCGTCGTCGAGCTGTTCGAGGCGCGCCAGCCCAAGGGCAAGGCGCCGATCTGCGACATGGCCGGCAAGGTCCGCATCGAGGAAACCGACAAGACCAGGAAGATCGTTCTGATTCCGGACGACGGTTCGGAGGAGGTGGCGTACGCGGTATCGCGGCGCTCCCGCCTGCGCGTCGTCGACGGTCAGTCGGTCGGCGTCGGCGAGCAGCTGATCGACGGCGCAATTGACCCGCACGAGGTGCTACGCATCCAGGGCCCCCGGCAGACGCAGATCTTCCTCGTGGCTCAGGTGCAGCAGGTCTACCGCTCGCAGGGCGTGTCCATCCACGACAAGCACATCGAGATCATCATCCGGCAGATGCTGCGCCGGGTGAACGTGCTCGAGAACGGCGACACCGACCTGCTTCCGGGCGAGCTGTCCGAGCGCGGCCGCTTCGAGACCGAGAACCGCCGCGTCGTCGAGTCCGGTGGTCAGCCTGCCTCGGCGCGGCCGGTGCTGATGGGCATCACCAAGGCTTCGCTCGCGACCGAGTCGTGGCTGTCGGCGGCCTCTTTCCAGGAGACCACCCGTGTCCTCACCGACGCCGCGATCAACGCCCGCTCCGACAGCCTGCTCGGGCTCAAGGAGAACGTCATCATCGGCAAGCTCATCCCGGCGGGTACCGGCACTGCCCGGTACCGCAACATCCGGGTCGAGCCGACCGAGGAGGCGCGGGCCGCCGTGTACTCGATGCCCTCGTACGACGAGGACTGGACGACGGGTGCCGGCTTCGGTGGCGGCACTGGCGCTGCCGTCCCGCTGGAGGACTACGACTACCGCGACTACCGGTAGCGGGTAGTCAGTCGGTGTAGCAGTGCAGTCGGTGTAGCAGTGCAATCGGTGTAGCAGTGCAGTCGGTGCGGAAGCGGCCCGGGGGCGATCGCCCTTGGGCCGTTTTCACGTGCGTGGGCCACCGAACCGCCACCTGCTGCACCAGCACGTCAAGGCTCCCGACCCGAGGGTTGCCCGTCGGGAGTTCCCGGGCTGCCGCCTGTTCGACACGGTCCCGTCTGTTGGGTAGGCTGACCCCTTGTGGTTGCGGGCGGCTGCCCGCGACCGGCGATCTGCGCCCAGGCCCTGGCGTTGTGGTGTCCCTTCTTGGAGGGCATGCCGGCGGTGACGGGGACGTCCCTTCAGGACGGGGTGGCGTCCAGAGCCCTTCGGCCATGCGATGACAGCGTGGTCGTGTGCTCAGAACGCGACACACCCGACAGCGGGGTGCAGGACTGCAACACGCAAGGCAGCACCACAAGGCAGCGACACCCACGATGCAGTAGCGACAGGAGCGGTCGGCAGCAGATGCCCACGATCCAGCAACTGGTCCGCAAGGGCCGGCAGGACAAAATCGAGAAGACCAAGACGCCGGCGCTGAAGGCGTGCCCGCAGCGCCGCGGCGTCTGCACACGCGTTTACACAACCACGCCAAAGAAGCCGAACTCGGCGTTGCGCAAGGTCGCTCGTGTACGGCTCACCAGCGGTATCGAGGTGACGGCCTACATCCCGGGCGTCGGCCACAACCTGCAGGAGCACTCCATCGTGCTCGTGCGCGGAGGTCGAGTGAAGGACCTGCCGGGCGTCCGCTACAAGATCATCCGAGGCTCGCTCGACACGCAGGGTGTCCGTAACCGTAAGCAGGCGCGCAGCCGCTACGGGGCGAAGAAGGAGAAGAGCTGATGCCGCGCAAGGGACCAGCCCCGAAGCACCCGGTCATCTCCGACCCCGTGTACGGCTCGCCGCTCGTGACCGCGCTCGTCAACAAGGTGCTGCTCGGCGGTAAGAAGTCGCTCGCGGAGCGCATCGTCTACGGCGCGCTGGAGGGCACCCGTGAGAAGAGCGGTGCCGATCCGGTCGTCACGCTGAAGCGGGCGCTCGACAACGTCAAGCCGAGCCTCGAGGTGCGCAGCCGCCGCGTCGGTGGCGCCACCTACCAAGTGCCCGTCGAGGTGCGCGCCTCGCGCAGCACAACGCTCGCGCTGCGCTGGCTGGTCGGCTACTCACGGCAGCGGCGCGAGAAGACGATGACCGAGCGGCTCATGAACGAGCTGCTCGACGCGAGCAACGGCCTCGGTGCCGCCGTCAAACGGCGCGAGGACACCCACAAGATGGCGGAGTCCAACAAGGCTTTCGCCCACTATCGCTGGTAGCGCAGCGCTCAAAGGTTACTGACATGGCTGACGTGAACGTTCCCCTCGCCGACACCCGGAACATCGGGATCATGGCGCACATCGATGCGGGCAAGACCACTACGACCGAGCGCATCCTCTTCTACACCGGCCGGTCCTACAAGATCGGTGAGGTGCACGAGGGTGCCGCCGTCATGGACTGGATGGAGCAGGAGCAGGAGCGCGGCATCACCATCACGTCCGCTGCCACGACCTGCTTCTGGCGCGACCACCGCATCAACATCATCGATACTCCGGGCCACGTCGACTTCACGGTCGAGGTGGAGCGCAGCCTGCGCGTGCTCGACGGCGCAGTCGCCGTGTTCGACGCCGTGGCCGGCGTCGAGCCACAGAGCGAGACTGTCTGGCGCCAGGCCGACCGGTACAACGTGCCGCGGATCGCGTTCGTCAACAAGATGGACCGCGTCGGCGCCGAGTTCCATCGCACCGTCGACATGATGATTTCGCACCTGGCGGCGGTTCCTGCGGTCGTGCAGCTGCCATGGGGCGTCGAGGCCGAGTTCAAGGGCGTCATCGACCTGGTCCGGATGCAGGGCCTGCTCTGGCACGGCGACGACAAGGGCGAGGACTACGACGTCGTCGACATCCCCAGCGACCACGCGGAGCTTGCTGCGTCGTGGCACGAGCGCCTGGTCGAGACGGTTTCGGAAAACGACGACTCCCTTATGGAGAAGTACCTCGAGGGCGAGGCGCCGACCGTCGACGAGCTGGTCGCCGGCCTTCGTCGCGCCACCATCGCGGGCCGCATCAACCCGGTGCTCTGTGGTTCGGCGTTCAAGAACAAGGGTGTGCAGCCCATGCTCGACGCGGTGGTCGACTACCTCCCGTCGCCGATCGACGTGGGTGCGGTCACGGGCCACGCGATGAACGACGAGGAGAAGCTGATCCAGCGTCTCCCGGATGACTCCGAGCCCTTTTCGGCGCTCGCTTTCAAGATCGTCAGCGACAAGCACCTCGGCAAGCTGACGTACATCCGCATCTACTCGGGCGACCTCGACCGCGGTGCTGCGGTGCTCAACAGCACCAAGAACAACAAGGAGCGCGTCGGCAAGATCTACCTGATGCACGCGAACGACCGCGAGGAGCGCGAGAGCGTCGGCGCTGGGCAGATCGTCGCCGTGCAGGGGATGAAGAACACGACCACCGGCGACACCCTGTGCGACCCCGACAAGCCGGTGATCCTGGAGTCGATGAACTTCCCGGCCCCGGTCATCTCGGTCGCGATCGAGCCCAAGACCAAGGCCGACCAGCAGAAGCTGGGCGAGGCGATTCAGCGGCTGGCGGAGGAGGACCCGACCTTCCAGGTCAGGACCGACGAGGAGACCGGCCAGACGATCATCGCGGGCATGGGTGAGCTGCACCTCGACATCCTGGTCGACCGCATGAAGCGGGAGTTCCGGGTCGAGGCCAACGTCGGCAAGCCACAGGTCGCCTACCGCGAGACCATCCGGCGCAAGGTCGCGAAGCTGTCCTACACCCACAAGAAGCAGACGGGTGGCTCCGGGCAGTTCGCCAAGGTCGTCATCGACCTCGAGCCCTCGCCCGAGGAGGGCGGCGGCTACGAGTTCGTCAACGCCGTCACGGGCGGGCGGATCCCACGGGAGTACATCCCGAGCGTCGACACCGGCTGCCAGGAGGCCATGGAGTTCGGGGTCCTGGCCGGCTACCCCCTCGTCGACGTCAAGGTCACGCTGCTCGACGGGCAGTCACACGATGTCGACTCGTCTGAGCTGGCCTTCAAGATCGCCGGATCTATGGCGTTCAAGGAGGCAGCACGGCAGGCCGACCCGGCGATCCTCGAGCCGATGATGGCCGTCGAGGTCACCACCCCGGAGGACTACCTGGGTGAGGTCATCGGGGACATCAACAGCCGCCGTGGCCAGATCCAGGCAATGGAGGAGCGGTCAGGGGCGCGGGTCGTCAAGGCGCTCGTCCCGCTCGCGGAGATGTTCGGCTATGTCGGGGACCTGCGCTCGAAGACCTCGGGCCGGGCGAGCTACAGCATGCAGTTCGACTCCTACGCCGAAGTCCCTGCCAGCTTGGCGAAGGAGATCGTGGCCAAGTCCCGCGGCGAGTAGAGCCGCTCCGGTCGGGCGCCGCCGCCGGACAGACGACGACTGACGCACTGCCCCACAGACACAGCATCCGCAGACACAGCGTTTCCGTAGCTACACCGTTCGTAGGAAGGACCACCCAGTGGCGAAGGCGAAGTTCGAGCGGAACAAGCCGCACGTCAACATCGGCACCATCGGTCACATCGACCATGGCAAGACGACGCTGACCGCGGCCATCACCAAGGTGTTGCACGACAGGCACCCCGAGCTCAACCCCTTCACGCCGTTCGACCAGATCGACAAGGCGCCGGAGGAGAAGGCCCGCGGCATCACGATCTCGATCGCGCACGTCGAGTACCAGACCGACAAGCGGCACTACGCCCACGTCGACTGCCCTGGCCACGCCGACTACATCAAGAACATGATCACGGGTGCCGCGCAGATGGATGGCGCGATCCTGGTCGTGTCGGCCACCGACGGCCCGATGCCGCAGACCAAGGAGCACGTGCTCCTGGCCCGCCAGGTCGGCGTGCCCTACATCGTGGTGGCGCTCAACAAGGCAGACATGGTCGACGACGAGGAGATCCTCGAGCTCGTCGAGCTCGAGGTCCGCGAGCTGCTGTCGAGCTACGAGTTTCCTGGCGACGACGTACCAGTCGTGCGCGTCTCCGCACTTAAGGCGCTCGAGGGCGACTCGGAGTGGAGCGAGAAGCTCATGGAGCTGATGGACGCGGTCGACGCGTCGATCCCCGAGCCCGTTCGCGACATCGAGAAGCCCTTCCTCATGCCGATCGAGGATGTCTTCACGATCACCGGTCGCGGCACCGTCGTGACCGGTCGCGTCGAGCGTGGCTTGATCAACGTCAACGAGACCGTCGAGATCGTCGGCATCAAGGAGAAGACGGCCAGCACCACCGTCACCGGTGTCGAGATGTTCCGCAAGCTGCTCGACCAGGGCCGGGCCGGTGACAACGTGGGTCTGCTGCTGCGCGGGATCAAGCGCGACGACGTCGAGCGCGGGCAGGTAATCTGCAAGCCCGGCTCGATCACGCCGCATACTCAGTTCGAGGCGAACGTCTACATCCTGTCCAAGGACGAGGGTGGTCGGCACACGCCGTTCTTCAACAACTACCGCCCGCAGTTCTACTTCCGCACCACCGACGTCACCGGGGTCGTCACGCTGCCTGAGGGCACCGAGATGGTCATGCCTGGCGACAACACTGAGATGACGGTGCAGCTGATCCAGCCC
>JAABUQ010013090.1_pt1 | contig 10148 bp, 8 predicted proteins | sample 5560001 | NCBI WGS metagenome assembly JAABUQ01 (sample SAMN10711888, study PRJNA513371) | rock metagenome | isolation source: Antarctica rocks | place: Antarctica: Victoria Land, Finger Mt nord | collected 2015-12-18 | reverse complement strand
CCATGGTGCGGCCGTTGTAGAAGCCGAACTGGGGATGGCGACTATGCGACAGCGCATCCCACTGGCTCGAAGCCTGCGGGTAGAAATTGTCGTAGCGATCGTCGGTACCGTCGACCACCGCCGTGATCGTGTGCTTCAGCGCGCCGCGGGTAAATAGGGGCGGGCTGGGATTCTCCAGACTCCAGTTCAACGAGAAGAGCGCGCCCTTGCGTACCAGTCCGGCAGCTCGGCGGAGCCGCTCACGGCTCAGAAGGTTGATCGTTCCCACCTCATCGTCGTTGCCAAAGACACCCCAGGCAGAATGCAGCGGACGGGAGGCATCGAGGGGAAGCTGGCGGTAGAGCGGCAGCCTCCGCGCTGTCTCGTGCGTGTCTGACATGGTCTCCGCAACTCCACGCGGCGCGACCACGGCGGGGACAGGGACACTCCTGCCACCGTGGGGCTGTCCGCACGCGTGAGCGTACAGGATTGCCTGTCGCCAGCAGCGTACCTGTAAGCTCACGTGTGCAGAGACACAGCGAGCGGCCGAGACCGGGAGACGCAGGTGAAGGCACTCGAATAGCAACGCCCGGACCGGGCCCCGTCGCGTTGGCCGACAAGGCTGTCCGCGAACCGCGGCCGGGTGAGGTTCTCCTCGAGGTCGTGGCGTGCGGCGTCTGCGGTACAGATCTGCCCATCCAGGACGATGAGTTCCCCACTGCCCCGCCGGTCACCATGGGCCGCGAGATCTCAGGGCTCGTCCTGGCCGTCGGCTCCACCCCCGACGAAGGCTGGCGTGGGACCACGGTCGTCGCCGAGGCGTTCTTTTCGACCTGCGGGGTCGGCGAGTGGTGCCGTAGCGGGCGACCGAACAAGTGCCCGCAGAAGCACGCGCTCGGCACGTTCGTCGACGGAGGGTTCGCTGCTCAGGTCGTGGTACCTACGCGCAACCTTCACCGTGTCCCGGATTGGCTGGATCCCCATGCGGCGGCGCTCACGGAGCCGCTCGCCTGTGTCTGCAATTGCCTGTGTGATCCTAGCCCGATCTCTCCGGGAGACGACGTCCTGGTCGTGGGGCCCGGCACCATGGGGCGGCTGGCGGCACAGGTTGCCCGGGCGGCTGGCGGTCGGGTGGTGATCAGCGGGACCGCCCACGACGCGGTACGCCTCGCGCTGGCAGGGGACCTCGGCTTTGCAACGATCCTCGCGGACGACGCGGCGGCATTCGCGAGACTTGGCGGTGGCTTCGGGGCGGACGTGGTAATCGAGTGCTCCGGTAGCGGCGCCGGGATCACCGCCGCGCTCCAGGCCGCTCGCCCGCGCGGGCGGTACGTGCAGGTCGGCATAGCCGGCAAGGCGGTGACCGTGCCGCTTGATCAGATCTGCTACCGCGAGCTAACCGTCACGTCCGGCCAGGGTGCCCCACCGCACGCGTGGCGCCGGGCCATGGCGCTGATTCAAGCTCGCCTTGTCGCTCTGGAGCCGCTGGTCAGCGAGGTGGTGCCGCTCGACGAGTGGGCGCGCGTCTTCGCGGGCATCCGCGCAGGCGTGGGTGTGAAGTACGTGTTCGATCCCCGCCTCAGGCAGGCACGCGCCAACCGGACGGCTGTCCCCTGTACACGCCCGGGCTGGACCGCCGGTGGTCACGGGCACATGGCCTGGTGGCGGAGGCTCCCGTTCGGTGCCATGGGCAGCCCGGCGGACCGGTGGGGGTCCCTGCCAATCCAGGCGGCGCGGCGCGGGGCAGCTACTCACGCAGCGGGCGACCGAACAGACAGGTTGGATGTGCGCTGATGAACGTGCGCAATCACCCCATCGGTTGGTTTGCATTGCGAACCGTTTAGTTCACTCCCGGCGGAGCTACTGCCACGCTACGTCGTGCCAACCGTCGAACTCAAGGGACCGACGAGGCCATGCGCGACATGATCACAGCTGCTGCGCCACATTGCGGCGGTCCGGAGAGGTTGACGTACAGTCCCGCCCGCGCTACACTCACCGACGGTGTTTATGAATCAGGACGTTCACAGCGTGAACCACGCAGCAGCAATCGAGCCGGCTCGGGTCCGTCGCGATTACGTCTCGGGCACGGTCCTGCGGGCGCTGGCGGTCTTGGACGTCCTGGTAGCCGAGCCCAGGGGCCTTGGCCTCACTGCCGCCACCAAGCGTGCTGGCCTGGACAAGGCGACCACGTACCGCCTGCTGAGTGCACTCGAGCGGGGTGGGCTGGCCATCCGGGACCGAAACACGGGCGCCTACCGCCCGGCGATGAAACTGGTGCGGATGGCCGAGCAGGTGCTGCAGGCGCTTGATTTCCGTACCGTCGCTCGTCCCTACATGGACCGACTGGCCAGGGCCGTGGGCCACGGCGTGCTCGCGGGGATTCTCGAGGGTGACCACGTTGTCCTGGTCGACTACGTCGAGGGCGGTCAGGTGCTACGGGTCCACCAGTACGTCGGCGAGCGTAGCCCGATTAACTGCAGTGCCACCGCCAAGGCGATCGTATCACAACTCCCGCCGGCCGAAGCAGAGCCCATCGTCGACGCCTGTGAATTCGAGCGACGGACCGAGCACACGATCGTGGATCGCCAAGTTCTGCTCGCGCAGTTCGAAGAGGCCCGGCAACGAGGGTGGGCCCTGGCGCGCGATGAGTCCACGATCGGCGTCTCGAGCGTCGCTGCGCCCGTGTTCGACTACTCCGACCGTGTGGTTGGCGCCCTCGTGATTTCGGCGCCGTCGTTCGCGCTACGTGGCACTGGACTGGACCGCTGTGTCTGCGCGCTGCTCGAGACCTGTCATGAACTGTCGGAGGAGCTTGGGCACGAGCACCCGTCCCAGACCGGAGCCTCCGGTGCATCGCGGATCTAGTGGTCAGCAGGATGGATCGAAGATAGGAGGCAGCATGCGCCAGTTGAGCAAAGCACAGCGGGAGCAGTTCGGGCGTGAAGGCTACCTGGTGGTGGAGGACGTCCTTGATCCTGAGCGAGACATCGCCCCGGTCCTTGCCGAGTATGAGCAGATACTTGATGAGATCGCGACGGCCTTGTACGAGGACGGGGCCATCGCGTCAACGTACTGCCGACTCTCGTTCACTGACCGCCTGATCCAGATCTGCGCCGAGAGTGGGCGCACATTCGCGCAGCACTTCGACATCAGCCTGCCCAAGAGTCAGATCAGACGGGACACACCGCTCCACGTCGGCCCCGCTGCGTTCGGGATCCTCACCAACCCGCGTTTGCTCGACGTTGTCGAAGACATCGTCGGCCCGGAGGTCTACTCCAACCCCGTTCAACACATCCGCATGAAGCTGCCCAAGCGGGCCCTGCGCGAGCAGACGTATGACAGCCTTGTCGTCAAGACATCGTGGCATCAGGACAATGGGGTCATCCTACCCGAGGCGGATGAGTCGACGATCCTGACCGTCTGGCTGCCACTCAACGACGCCACGCTCGCGAACGGCTGCCTGACGGTCGTTCCTCGCAGCCACCGCCAAGGCCTGGTGACTCACTGCCCGTCGGCCGTCGGGACCTGGATCCCTGATCGCCTAGTTCCAACCGAGCAGGCAGTACCGATGCCGATGCGCGCTGGGAGCGTGCTGCTAATGCACCAGCGCACCATTCACGCCTCTCTGGACAATGCCACCGACAGCGAGGTCCGGCTCAGCCTGGACCTGCGCTACCAGCCCGTTGGGCAGGCGTCCGGCCGACCGATGTTTCCGGGCTTCGTCGCGCGGAGCGCCACGCGCCCCGAGACTGTTCTGCGCGACTCGGTGACCTGGGCGCAACGCTGGTACGACACGCGCGATCAACTGGCGGACCACGAGGACGTCAGCTTCAAGCGCTGGAGCAGTGACGCACCGGTGTGCGCCTAATGGACTGTCCAGGAGGCGCTCACCCGTATCCAGATGGGCTTTGGACGTGAGCTTCACTTGCCCGTTCGCGCTCGTTGACCCGTCCGACCCTCGGGCCCAGACCGGCCTGTTGGCGACGAGCACAGAGCCTAGCGCACGACTAACCCGTCCCGCTCACTGAAACCTCAGCAGACCGTCATGGTGCTCCATCAAGTCTTAGCATCCAATCATCTGCTGAAGCGGCCTGACGATCTGGGCGGGCAGCTCGACCAGAATGCTGGCAGGGAGCGGCGACAGGTTTGCGCCCCCCATCCTCCAGAAGTCAATCCGGTGCGACCCGGACGCAGCGAGGCGGCGGACGGTCGCTGCGTGTTCTGGGTGCGGCTGGGTCGGCCGCCGTGGCTCAGAACATGGACATTCACGCGCGTGGTCACCACGGTACTCGACCCCTCTTGCCGTCCAGCCCATTCGGAGCGGTTCCGGTCGAGGCGAGCCTGAGGAAACGAAAAGACCTGGACCCGCCACGCTGGCTATGTGCACGGAGGTACCTGTGATGGTCACGGCTCGAACACAGACAATGACACGGCGCACATTCCTGGCCGTCGTTTCCAGTGCGGCCGTCGGACTGGCAGCGGCCTGCGGCCAGGCCCAATCGTCGGACCAGCCGCAAGCGCCGGGCCAGCCGCAGGCCAACACCTCGAGTCGGACCCTGGTTTTCTGGCATTCCTACACCCAGAAGGCCCGGACTGACTACATGCAGCAGCTCACCGACAGGTTCGCGAAGGCGAACCCTGGCGTGACGGTCAGCATCGAGGTCGTCCCTTTTCCCGCCTTCCCGCAGAAATGGCCCGCGGCACAAGCCGGCAGGGCTCTTCCCGATGTCTCCATCGCGGTTGCCGAGGACGCCATCAATATGTACACCGCGGGCGCCCTCTACCCGATGGACGACGTTCTCAATGACCTCGGCGGCGCCAGCGCCTTCCTCCCCGGCTTGCTGGACAAGATGTCCAAGTACCAGGACCACTACGTTCTGCTCCCCCACTACGTTCACGACCGCATCCTGATCTACCGCAAGGACCGCCTCCAGGCCGCCGGCGTGGACATGACGCCTTTCACCAGCGACCAGGTCACCTGGGACGATGCGCTCAAGGCGGCTACCGCCACCAACCAGCCGCCTGACCACTATGGCTGGATCCTCCAGCTCTCCAAGAGCGATGTGGCGGCCGGCTATCTGCTGTGGATCCTCACGCGCGCCAGCGACGGCCACTTCTGGGATCAGGACGGCAACGTCACCTTCGACTCAGCGCCCGTCCGCGAGGCGGTGAGCTACCTGGCCGAGATCGGCCGCAAGGCCAGCCCGCCCGACGCGGTCAACTACAACATCAACGACAACTTCAACCTGGTCCAGGGTGGCAAAACAACGCTCGCCTACGACGCGGCCGCCGTCGTGGCGACGGCGCTCCAGCAGCAGCCGGACGTGGGCAACCAACTGGACGTGACCTTCATGCCCAAGAAGACGCAAGTGGGCAATCTCGTCGGCGCTGTGAACCTGGTCCTGCCACGAGGGCACAACCAGGCCGATGCCAAGAACTTCGTGAAGTTCCTCTTCAGCGAGGAGAATTACGTCCCCTTCCTCCACACCATCCCGCTGTTCATGTTCCCGTCGCTGGCCAAGGCGACCACGAAATTCCTCGACGAGCCCACCATCAGCCAGCACCGCAAGATCGCCGACATCACCCTGAAAGGGGTTCAGGATGGCTCCGGTCCGGGCTTCGACTTTGGCCCGAACCCGTGGGCCGGTCCGGCCTTCGCCAGCCACCAAGTCGAGCTCATGATGCAGAGCATCCTGTTGCAGAACACACCAGTGGAGCAGGCGGTGGCAGACACGGCGCGACAGCTCGGCCAGGTCATCAGCGGTGTCAAGTCCAAGCTCAAGCAGTAGTCCCAAGACACGACGCTTCGGCCGCCATGCGTGATGCCAGTTCTCCCGCCACGATGCCGCTGCCCAGCCGGCCCGAGCTGGCCCGTGCCCAGGGTTGGGCCCATCCGGTGCTCGAACTCCTCGATCGCCACCTGGGCATCGTTTTTCTCCTGCCGGGCCTGCTCTGCCTCCTTGCGGTGATCGCGTATCCAATCCTCTTTAACCTGGCCTTCGGCTTCACCAACAAGGATCTTGTCTTTCCCACGATCGGCTTCGTCGGCGTTGCCAACTACGTCGCGACGCTCAACGACACCGAGTTCTGGCACGCGCTCCTGACCAGCATCAGCTGGACCGCAGCATCCGTTGTGGGGCAGCTGGTGCTGGGACTTGCCGCGGCCCTTGCCCTGGACCGCATCAGCCACGGCCGCACGCTGCTGCGGATGTTGCTCATCGTTCCGTGGGCTTTCCCGGCGATCGTGATGGCCTTCGTCTGGCGATTCATGCTCGATCCGCTGTATGGAATCGTTAATTACTTCCTCATCGTCCTCCACGTACTCGCCCAGCCCATGGCCTTCCACGGCACGCCGGGCACGGCCCTGCCGTCAGTCGTTCTCATGAATGTCTGGTTCGGTTTTCCCTTCATGACGGTGGCTATCGTGGCAGCGCTGCAGGGCATTCCCCGGGAGCACTACGAGGTCGCACAGATCGAGGGCGCCGAATACTGGCAGGAACTCGTCCACGTCATCCTGCCGGCCATCAGGGGAGTGTTGGCGATCCTTGTCGTGCTGCGCACCATCTGGGTCTTCAACAATTTCGACTTTATCTATCTCACGACGGCCGGCGGCCCGATCAACGTCACAGAAACCCTCCCGATCTACGCGTTCACCATTGGCTGGCTTGGGCACGACATCGGTCGCATGGCAGCGATCTCAACGCTGATGCTGATCGTGCTGTCGATCATCACCAGCATCTACTTTCGCCTTCTGCGAGTGGGAGCTCAAGGACAGTGAGCGAAACGTCAACACTGAAGCCGGCAGCCATGGCAGCGCGGACGGGCATCTGGGCCTGGCTCATCGCGCTGGCCGTCTTCGCCGACTTCCCGGTCATCTGGATGGTGCTTTCCTCAATCAAACCGTATGGCGAGCTGTACACGTTCCCGCCGACGCTGGTACCACGGGCGGTAAGCCTGGACTTCTACCGTACGGTCCTCGACTCGACACCTTTCATCCGCTTCGTCGTCAACAGCCTCATCGTGGTCGTGGGGACGACTGTGGTTTCGCTGGTGGTATCCGCGATGGCCGGCTACAGCCTGGCTCGGTTTCGGTTCCCTGGCCAGCAGCTGCTTTCCCAATCGGTCTTGCTCGCGTACATCTTTCCGCAGATCCTGCTGGTCATCCCGCTCTTCACGGTCATTGCCAACCTCGGGCTGGCCAATACCTACCTCGGCCTGATCCTGGCCTACGTGACGTTCACGTTCCCGTTCGCGACGTGGCTGCTGATGGCGTACTTCCAGGCCATTCCCATGGAGATCGAGGAGGCAGCTCGGGTCGACGGGGCCAGCAACTTCGGCATCTTCCGGCTCATCGCGATCCCGCTCAGTGCGCCTGGCCTGGTCACCGCGGCGATCTTCACCGCGATCAACGCCTGGAATGAGTTTCTCTATGCGCTCGTCATTCTGGGAGCAGGCGAGCAGCGTACCCTGCCAGTCGGGCTCTTCAACTTCGTCGGCGGAGAGCAGGCTCAGTACGGGCCATTGATGGCGGCCACGACGCTGACGATCGCACCGATCCTGATCTTCTTTCTCCTGATTCAGGGCCGGCTCACGCCGGGCCTTACTGCTGGCGCGGTGAAGGGGTAGGACGTCAGTCCTGCCTGGCAAAGGTGGCGCAGGGACAAAGTGCAAGATGCCAGCGTGTCGCGGTCCCGCCCGGTATCCGAGGAAAGTCCGGCGGTCTGTAGCCGGAAAGGTGGAGTTGCATGCAAGTCAAGGCGGCGGTCCTGCATGGGCCCAAGGACCGGCTTCGTATCGAAGCGGTAAACCTCGAGGCACCAAGACGCGGCGAGGTACTGGTACGAGTCGGCGCCGCAGGCGTGTGCCACAGCGATTACCACTTCATGGTGGGTGATCGCAAGGCGGAGGCGTACCCAGTGATTCTTGGCCACGAGGGAGCCGGCATTGTGGAGGCCGTCGGAGAGGGGGTGCGGGCAGTAAGACCGGGGGACCACGTCGTGCTGGTCCGCTGGAGCTGTGGCCGCTGCGAGGACTGTGCCCGCGGACGTGGCAACCTGTGCCGTGTCTATGGTGAGATTGCGACGGGCGTCATGCTGGACGGAACAACGCGGTTCCGTCGTGAGAGTACCGAGATCTACCACTTCGGGGCGGTCTCCTGTTTCGCCGAGAAGACAGTCGTCCCGGAGCAGGGCGTGGTGCGGATTCCGCCAGATGTCCCCATGGAGGTCGCCGCGGTCATCGGCTGCGCCGTCTTGACCGGCGTCGGCGCGATGCAGAATGCCGTGCCCGTCCACGCCGGCAACGGCGTCCTGGTGATCGGGGTGGGAGGAGTGGGCTTGAGCGCCGTCATGGGAGCGCGCCTGGTCGGAGCGTCACCCATCTTCGCGGCTGACACCGTGGACGGTCGGCTACAGCTGGCACGGGAGTTCGGTGCTGACGTCACCATCAACGCCACGGCGGAGGACACGGTTCAGGTGGTCCGGGACGCCACCCACGGTGAGGGCGTCGAGTACGCCTTCGACGTTACCGGGACCGGAGTCGCGCTCGGCCAGGCCTTCGAAGCTGTGCGGCGCGGCGGCTCCGCTGTAGCTATCGGCATGGCCCACCCGGACGTCAAGAGCCTCGCCATCAGCCCGCTTGACATGGTGCGACAGCAGAAGACCGTGAAAGGCAGCTACATGGGGTCGGGACCAGCCTACGCCGAGGTCCCACGACTTATCGAGCTGTACCGGTCGGGCAGATTACCGCTTGATCGTCTACTCACCCGCACGTACCCGCTCGAGCAGATCAATGAAGGCTTCGAGGCGATGATCAGGGGCGAAGTGGCTCGAGCTGTCATAGTCCCTTCGGCAGCCTGACGGGCCGCCGCCTCGTCCCAGACCGATCAGGTGGACCACCTCCCGTAGTGGCGGGTCGGAGCCGAGCATGACGCCCGCCTTCACTGAGGCGCGATCAACCGCGCTGCGCTCCCCGGGACATCAAGAAGGGAAGACTAGCCTCCAATGCTTGTTGCCGATCAACCCGTTGCGAAGATCCGCGAGATCCGCACGTACGTCCTGAAGCACCGGCTGTCGCGGCGGCTGCGGTCGGCGCGGGCCTGGCTCCAGAATCGTGAGGCGTTGCTGGTTGAGGTCATCACCGAGGACGGCGTCTCGGGCTGGGGGGAGGCAGCCGGACCAGCCGCCGTTGCCCGGGCGGCGATCGAGCACGTCCTGGGGCCGAAGCTCATCGGCCAGGATGCTCTGGACATTGGCCGGCACTGGCACGCACTGTACAACGCCACACGCGAGAGTGGCCGCCGCGGCGTGACGATGTCGGCCATCAGTGCCCTGGATATCGCATTGTGGGACGTGGTGGGGCGTCACCTGGGGCTGCCGATCTACACATTGCTCGGTGGCGCCTTTCGCCACCGCCTGCGGGCCTACGCCACCGGCTTCTACTTTTGTGATGACGAGGACCCGGTCCAGGCGGCTGTCGAGGAGGCTCAGCGCTACGCCGAACGTGGCTTCACCGCCATGAAGATCAAGCTTGGGCTCGGCCCGCAGACGGACCTGGCCCGTGTGGACGCCGTCAGGCGTGTGGTCGGAGATTCGGTGCTCCTGCTGACCGACGCCAGCCGCGCCTACGATCTCCCGACGGCGCTGCGCCTCGGCCGGCAGCTGCAGGACCGAGGCGTGTATTGGATGGAGGAACCGATCGCTCCAGAAGACCTGGCCGGCTACCAGCAGATGAGCGAGGCGCTGGACATGGCTATCGCTGGCGGGGAGAGCGAGCAAACAAAGTATGCCTTCGCCGAGATCGTTTCGAGGCGCGCGATGGACATCATTCAGCCAGATACGACGCGGGCTGGTGGCATCACCGAGTGTCGTAAGATCGCCGCGCTCGCCGAGGCGTGGTCAGTGGGCTACGTGCCCCATGTCTACGGCAGTGCAATCGGACTGGCGGCGGCGCTCCAGCTCGCGGCGGCGCTCCCCGACTTCCCCGCCTCGCTCACGCCCCAGGTGTCCCTCTTTGAACTGGTCTTCGAGGAAGGCCGCAGTCCACTACGAGACGAGCTCGCGACCGACCCGGTGCGCTGGGCAGACGGTCTGATTCAGGTTCCCCAAGGTCCTGGGTTGGGCGTTGAACCCGACCGCGAGCAGATGCGGCGCTTCGGCGCCGGTGACTAG
>JAABUQ010013087.1_pt1 | contig 10148 bp, 10 predicted proteins | sample 5560001 | NCBI WGS metagenome assembly JAABUQ01 (sample SAMN10711888, study PRJNA513371) | rock metagenome | isolation source: Antarctica rocks | place: Antarctica: Victoria Land, Finger Mt nord | collected 2015-12-18 | reverse complement strand
TGAAATCGCGCATCCGTCCCATGCGCGGGCTGAAGAGTTTCGCGTGTGCCACGCGGCTGTTCCCTGCCCTGGACGCGCTGCAGTTGGTCGAACGTGACTTCGTGCGAGTGCCGCCAATCGGAGTGCCCTGCACTGGTGGGAGGAGCTATGTCCGCGCTCGCCGCATTGCCGCAGTCATCACTCGGCTGGGCCAGACCTTGTAGCACTGACCGAACGACGGCGAGCGCCACCACCACACGCCGACTGCCACCACCACCCCATGCTAATGTCGGAGAACCTTGTCGACGACCCAGAACACACGGCGGGCGGACCGATACGGCTCCTGGTCCATGACATCGTCGACCAGGCGTCCGAAGGCAGCTTTGCCAGTACTCTGCTCGCAGCGGCCAAAGACGACGGCGCGATGGACGTCCCAGGCTGCCAGGTACTGGATAGCACCACCGCGCTGATACTCATGTTCGACGCGGATGGCCTGATGTGGGCCAGGCGGGAGCGTCGGCTGACGGCGACGGCGGACCTGGATGCTCGTCTTTTCATCGGCGCTGATCACATATTCGTCCGCCCAGAGTGGCTGGCCCTGCCAGCGGCAGGCGTACAGGTCGAGCACTGGGCCGGCCCGTTCCAGAAACTGCGGATCACGGGGGAAGATCCAGTATCGATACCGCCACGGGCGCAAGGCGTCGGTAGCCAGAACACGCCAAATGCTGCTGCGCGAGGGAGCTACCTCGTTGGCACCGAGTCGATCGGCTACTTCCCCACTGAGTTCGCCGAGGCTGTAGCGACTCAGCGGCACGGCGCGCTCGGCGGGACGTTCGCACGCCAGGGCCACGACCAGTGCCCGTGTGGTGGGTGGGATGACCACTGGCCGGCCGCTGCGCGGGAGATCCTGGAGCCCGTCGCAGCGCTGAACCAGAAAGCGAGCCCGCCAGCGACGGACCGTGGTTCGGCTCAGGTGCTCCTGCTTGGCCAGAGCACGGCTGCCCACCCCGGCTGCGCTGGCCAGGATCAGTCGAGCTCGACGCGCCAGCCGTTGTGGCGTCGTGCCGGCCCGCATCCAGGCGGTCAACTGGCGGACTTCGGGAGCGGTCAACTGGAGTGAGGCGGCGGCTGGTCGTGCCATCTCGAGTACCTCCTGCCTATTGACCGTAGCCAGGTATCGGTCCGTCCCGGTAGGTCTCGGGTTGACTGGAGCGCCAAGTCGCCTGCTTGCAAGTGGCCGGCTTGTGGCACACTGCCGATCATGGCCCCAGCTCGACGTCGCCCAGATACCTCCTGGCTACCGACGGTCGTGCCGACCATCCAAGCCCTGCTCGATCAAGGCGAAGCCACGCGTGGCTTCACAATCAAAGTGCGCGGTGGCCACCTGATTCTGGGCCGAGTCGATGACGTCGGTCCAGATCCTCGCTTCCGCCTGAGTCCACTCGGCAGTGGCCGCTATGGCTTGTCGCTCTACGACCGCAACCGCTGGGATCCGCTGCCCTACGAGGGCACACTCAACGAGATGGTCCACGTGATGAACAACGATCTGGGCGCCTGGGCAGCAGCCTGGTCAGACCCGCCCCTATAGGGCCACGAATTTCCGGAACTCTGGTCTAAGCGAACCGGCCTGGTACTGCTCATCGCCGAGTATGGCTACGAGGTCCGGCTTGAGGGTCTCGACCTGGTCGGCGGTGGCGCCTGACTGGCAATGTGTGGCATCAGGTGTATATGGCGGCTGGCACGCGACATCGCCAGCAGCGACCAGCACCGGCGACTCGCCGGTGGGAGCGTACGGCCACAAGTTGGTCCTCAGACCGAAGGTGTCGGCGAGCGCCGCGCCGGTGAGCAGGCCCATTGTCCCGATCCCGATGGCGAAACCAAGTAGCACACGCGTGTGTCTAGATCGCATGAGTTCCCTTCTCCACATTGCCGTCGGCCATTCGGACAATCACATCCAGACTTCTCGGGCCGTAGGGGCGTAACCATGGTAGGAATGCCCCACTCCATCTTGGGTTAAGCCCCGGGAAACGGAATGTAAGCGCTTTGCGCGACGTCCTGGAACGCTCTATCTCTACTTGGCAACCGACGCTGGCTCACCGGTGGATGGGTCGAGCAGCAGCGTACGCTGCGCGTCGCCGTGGTCGAAATCAAACATGTTGTTCAGCGTGCCGGTGCTGCCATCCACGGAGCCGCCGCCAAGGCGCTGTCCGGCAAGCCAATTGTCCTCAATGAACTGGACTACCGACGCCTGAGTAGTGAGAGTGCCGTCTACGTAATTAGTCTTGCTGAAAGGCGAAATAACCAGCAGCGGCTGGCGCATCCCGACACCGCAGCGCGCCTGCTGGCCGCTGGGGATCTCACTGGGGTTCGCGCCGCAGAGACCGGTGCCGGTCAAGCCGTCCAGCGCGGTGCGCGACTGCGTGACGATCGGTCCGAATTGATGGTCGTACCAGCCGTCGCTGTCGTCGTAGAGGATGATCACCGCCGTGTCCTTCCAGCTCGCCGACTGCTGGAGGTGGTTGACTGTGTCCGCCAGAAATGCCTGCTCATCCAGCGGGTCGGAGTATCCCGCGTGGCCATCCTGGTAGTCCGCTGCCTTCAGGTAGGAAACGGCCGGCAGATTGTTGGCGTCCACAGCGGCGAAGAAGTCCTTCAAGTCGTACTGATGGTTGGCCTGGTCCTGTTGGCCAATGGCCATTACGGACGTGGGCGGCAGGTGCGTGGGGTTGGCCGTGGACTGGTAATACTGGAACGGCTCGTGGTGGGGGTTGTAGTCGAGCTGCGACACGCCAAGGATGTTGTCGTGTGCGCCCGTGCAGACGGCGCTGAGGTCATCTGAATCTGGCTGGCCTGGCTGGTAGTTCGGGCTGGCGAAGCCGCCCTGGAACCAGCCCCAGCTCACGTTGGCGGCGCTGAGCAAATCGCCCACGTTCTTGCCGCCCATCTGGATCGTCGCATTCGCCGCCCGCTTGTCCTGTCTATCGGAACAGACGTCGTAATTGGGGTCGGCGTCGCTGTAGTCGGTGCCAGGTCCAGCAGCCGCCGGTGATCCGGGCGCGGCAGCAACCGAACCAGGCGCGGCCGTACATGCAGGCGTCTGGTACACCGCGCTGCTGGGTCCGCAAATAGCGCCGAAGGTGTTGCCCGCGATCACGTTCAACGCGCCCGGCGTCGAGGGTCCGAACGTGTCGCTGTAGGAGTTATCGCTCATCGCGTAGTGCTGGGCGTAGTTCCACAGCGCGGTCACCGTATTCCCGTCGTAGTAGTCCATGACCGCGTAGTTGGGACTGGTGCCGCCGGCCGGCGCCGGGTTCTTCTCCGCTGCCAGGCACTGTGCCAGGGTCAGGCCGTTGCCAGTGAACTGGACGAACAGGTCCATCGCTCCGTTGTCGTACGCCTGCTGCTCGTGGGTGTAGCCGTGGTCCTGGTCACAGGTTGCGGCCTGGGTGCGGCCGAGCCGCTGGGGGTTGGCCAGGTTCGGGTTGCTGGTGACAAGCGGACCCGTGAGCCCGTTGACCGTAGGGGTGCCGCGAGCAGCCTGGAATGGGGGCTCACCACTTGAGTTGAGCGCATACGGGTAGGTGCCGAAGTAGTGATCGAACGACACGTTCTCCTGGAAGATCACAACCAGGTGCTTGACAGGCGTAGACGCAGCCGCGGGCGCGGTCTGCGCGAAGGCGGGTCCGCTGACGGACATCATTGCGACGATAGCGGCCGTCGTGACCGTCGTTCGCGCGGCTTTCCAGATGCACATCAAGTGACAATTCATTAGCCCCTACTTCTTCTCCGATTGCTCCAGGCGCGGAAGCTCGCCGTAGCGCACCACACGGGTGGCTCCGCTGATGTGGCAGGCTTCCGCGGAATCCAGATCGAGGTTAGCCGATTGTGTAGTTGGCGCGCCGTGAACGGACTGTTAACCACAAGTTATGGGTTGGCTGAGCGCCCATTGGGCGCGCCATCGTATGGTCCGCGCCCCCCGGGCCAGCCTGCGCAGAGTCTTCTTCACCTGTTTACACGTGGTTAACCTGCTGTTCAATCTCTGCCGAGCAGACTGGGGGGGCCGTCTGTAAGCTGTGCGTGTCCGATGGGCGTAACGAGTCCGCACCTCGCCCCAGCCGCGGCGACACTGGCTACCTCCGACCTCGCGGTAGAGAACCTATACGTCAGAACGCCCGATCGAGATCTGCTGCGCGGCGTTTCGACTGCCTTCCCTGCCCGGCAAGTCACCGCCCTGGTCGGCCCGACAGGTTCTGGGAAGACGACGCTGCTCCGGGCTCTCAATCGTTTGCACGATGGAAACCCCAACATGAGCGTCACGGGACGTGTCCTGCTCGGGGAAGTCGACATCTACCGCGACGTGCGCAACGTACGCGAAGTGCGGCGCCGAATCGGAATGGTCTTTCAGCGACCGAATCCCTTCCCGCAGAGCATTATCGACAACATCACCATCGGTCTACACAGCCACGGTCTGGCGCATGGACGTCAAGCGCGTGACCTCGCCCGCGCTGGGCTCATCGACGTAGGACTCTGGGACGCGGTTAAGGATCGACTGGGGTCGTCGCCTTTCAATCTCTCGGGCGGACAGCAGCAGCTGCTGTGTCTCGCGCGCGCCCTCGCCGTTCGTCCGGAGGTGCTTCTCCTCGATGAGCCGACCTCTTCGTTAGATCCCGGCACCACACATCACATCGAACAGCTGATGCATCGCCTTAGTGAACGGATGTCCATCGTGCTGGTGACCCACAACCTCCAGCAGGCACGCCGAGTCGCAGACTGTGTGCTGTTCCTGCTGGGCGGCGAAACGGTGGAGTCCACGTCCGCTGACACGTTCTTCGAGAACCCCAGTGATCCGCGCAGTCGAGCCTACCTGGCAGAACTTACCGCCTGATCCGGAGTAGCCAATCGTGTACGACCGACGCTCTCGAAAACTGACTAGACGAATCGTGTGGCTGATCAGTCCTGTCGCGGCCCTTGTGGTCACTGCTTGCTCCAGCCCGTCAGCCAGCGCACCGACTACCGCGGCCCCAACCACAGCGCCCGCGGCGACTGTGGCCAAGCCGGCCGCCGCGTCGTCGCCCGCGCCCGCGGTAGTCTCCAGCCCAAGTCCGGCGACGGTTGCCAAACCCGCTGCCAGTCCTGGTGCCGCGGTCGCCGCTGTGCCTTCGCCATCCGCGGCTGCCGCCTCGGGTGCGACTGGCGCTGCTCCGCTCACAGTCCCCTTTGCAGTTGGTAATCCGCCCAGCACAATCACGCTCCAGGAGTCCGGCTCGACCCTCGTGTTACCGTACCTTCAAAAGCTGGTTGACCCACTCCATAACGCGTACTCCAACATCACCCTGGCGCCGTCCGGCGGTGGATCCGGAAAGGGCATCAGCGATGCGTCCGCGGGTACGGTTCAACTCGGCGGCTCGGATGCCTATCTCAGTGATGCCCAGGTCCAGCAGTCGCCGAATCTTTTGAATATCCCGATCGCGATCTCGGCGCAGGCCGTGAATTACAACCTGCCCGGCGTCAAGAACCTGAAACTCAATGGTGACGTGCTGGCAAAGATGTACGAAGGCCACATCACCAATTGGAACGACGCGGCGATCGCGGGACTGAATCCCGGTGTCAGCGTGCCAAACCAGCCGATCATTCCTGTGCGTCGGGTGGACGCCTCGGGTGACACATTCATTTTCGCCAGTTTGCTCACTGCCACGAATGCTGAGTGGAAGAACGGGCCGGCTTTTGGCACGAGCGTCACCTGGCCGGCGGTCGAAAGTGAAGTAACGGCCAACGGTAATCCAGGCATGGTGCAGGTGTGTCAGCAGAATCCGGGTTGCGTTGCCTATATCGGCGTGTCCGTCGAACAGACTGCGCTGGATGGCGGCCTTGGCGAAGCGCTCCTGCAGAATCAAGCGGGCCAGTTCCTGCTCCCAACCCAGGACACCATCACCGCGGCCGTGACTGCCGGCGCGGTGAGCACGCCGGACGATCTTCGGCAGTCGCTCATCTACGTCGCCGGTGACCAGTCATATCCGATCGTCAACTTCGAATACCTGATGGTCCAGTCCAAACAGCCCGACCCCAATACGGCGCTTGCCACCCGCACGTTCCTGGCCTGGGCGATCGACCCGACAAAAGGCAGCACGCCGGCAAACCTCCTGTCGGTTGATTTCGTTGCGCTGCCCACGTCGGTGGTGCCGAAGGTCGTGACAGCCATCGGCAAGATCTCCTGAACCGGGCGAGGAGGGCGAGCGGAACTTGGATCCTGTAGCCGTACGGTCGCACGACCGTCGGAATGGTAGCCGGCCGGAGACGGCTTCTCCATTGCCCGAGTGGGCAACCGTACCCGATCGCTCGGCGGCCGATCGCACGTTGTACGTCGTCTCCGCGGCCGCTGCCGTAATGCCAGTTCTAGCCCTGCTGTTCCTGACGGTGCAGATGGTCGCAGTCGCGGCTCCGGCGCTGGTGTACTCGGGGACGGATTTCCTTGCTGGCCACATCTTCACGTTCGGAAATCTGTACGGAGGTGATCCGAGCGTTCAAAACGGCGTCACTGCACCGCACGGCGCGGCGTATGGAGCCGCTGCGCTGGTGCTCGGGACGCTGCTCACGTCAATCATTGCCGTCGTGCTTGCAGCGCCGTTCGGTGTGGGCGGTGTCCTGCTGCTGGTCGAGCTTCCCGAATGGACCCAGAGCCTGGTTTCGGTCGTGCTGGAGATGCTCGCCAGCATCCCAAGCGTGGTCTACGGCCTGTGGGGGATTCTGACCTTCGGCCCGTTTCTGTCCCACAATGTGTACCCGCTCGTCGCCGCCTCAGTGGGTGCGTGGATTCCATTCTTCGGAGGTTCAACCGGCTATGGTCAGGGTTTGCTGACCGCAGGTCTGGTGCTGGCAATCATGATCGTGCCCATCGTGGCTGCCACCACGCGCGAGCTCGTTCGCTCCGTCCCAGCGTTGACACGCGAAGGAGCTGTGGCTCTCGGCCTGACCCGGTACGAGACCATCCGAACGGTTACGCTGCCATTCGTTCAGGCTGGCATTGCTGCCGCCACGCTGCTCGGCTGGGCGCGTGCGCTTGGCGAAACCATGGCGGTGCTGATGATCAGCGGCAATGCGTTGAACATTTTGCCGCACAGCATTTACGCTCCGACGTCGACTCTCGCCGGCACGATCGCGGCCATGCTGGACGCGGCGCTCACGGACGCCACGGACATGAGCCTGCACGCTCTGGCGGCACTCGGCCTGGTGCTCCTCGTCCTCACCCTGGCCACCAACCTCGTCGGACGTGGCCTGATTCGTCGCCTGAGCAGCGAGGCGCTGCCGATTGGTCGCGGCCTGTGAGCAGCAGACCGCTCCAGGCCGCGCGTGACGGGCTGTTCTGGGCGTTCTGCTGGATCTCACTCGCGTTTCTTGTGATTCCCGCGGTGGCCATCACGGTTGGCATGGTGGCCGCCAGCCTGCCCGTGCTTGGCATCGGACTGCTTCTCAACCACACTAACCGGTTGGGGCTCCAGAACGCCTTGCTCGGCAGTGGCGTGCTGGGACTCGGCGTGCTGCTGGTAAGTGGTCCGATTGGCGTAGGCGCGGGCATCTTCCTCAGCGAATACGCTCCACGCCGCCCAGGGGCCGCGTTACGGTTCTTCTCGGAGGTTCTCGCAGGAATCCCATCCATCGTGATCGGCTACGTGGGCTACACGGTCCTGGTGGTTGGTCTCCACTGGGGCTACTCTGTGTTGGCCGGCATCCTGGCGCTCTCGGTCATTACGGTGCCATACATCGCCCGGTCGACGGAGATCTCCCTGCGGCAAGTCCCACGGACATTGCGCGAAGGCGCCGCCGCTCTCGGGCTATCGCGACCCGTTACGTTGTGGCAGGTGGTCGTCCCGCCGGCGTTGCCAGGCATCATCACCGGCCTCCTGCTTGCGCTCGCCATCGCCACGAGTGAAACGGCGCCGTTGCTGTACACGGTCGGCTTTAGCGACGCCAACCCGACGCTGGGTTTGACGCAGAATCCGATTGGGTACCTGACGTACGTCGTGTTTGTGGATGCCCAGCTACCGGATCCGAGTGCGCACCAGCTCGCCAACGCGGCGGCGGCGGCGAGCCTGGTAGTCGTCCTGCTCCTCGTGTTACTTGGACGCTGGATTGCAAGTCGCGGCCAACGACTGTCCGCGCGTATGAGCGTCTGACAGGGCGGCACACCGCCCCGTCTCCAGCTGCACCCGTGGTACGTGCCTCACGGTCAATATTGGCGCCGGGCCTCGGCTATGAGCTAGAGCCCGACTGCGGTCGCGGCATTTCGCCGAAAGAGGCTCCCGTCGCGTATGTACCGGCGCACTACAGGTAGGGACTTGTGACCGGTCTGCTCCATGATCGACCGCTCAGAAACGTCGGCCATGGCCGCGGCGGTGGCCAGCCCGGCCCGCAAACTGTGCCCCGCATAGCGTTCCCAGTCGAGCCCGGCCGTTTTTGCAGACCGTTTCACAATCAGGGCCACCGATTGGTCTGTCAGTCGCATAGGCTTGAGGTTGCCGTGGCGGTCGATTGATCGGAAGATTGGGCCGAGGGTGATGTTGCCTTGAGAAAACCAGTCGCGCAGGGCGCGCACCGGGCAGGTGAGCGGGTTCGAGCCGAACGGCAGGCCGACTTTTCGGCCCTGGCCTTCCTGGTCGGTTTTCGACCGCCGCAGCTGGACGACCAAGCCGTCGGTGTTGAAGGCGACGTCGCCGACGTCGAGCGACACCAGCTCGCTCCTGCGAAAGGCGCCGGCGAAGCCGACCAGCAACAGGGCGCGATCGCGCCTGCCGCGTAACGTGTCGAGCTGCAGCGTCTCGACCATAGCACGCACCTCGGCGGTGATCGCCGGGTTCTTCTGGTCGGGCGCTGTTGAACGTCAACTACCTCTGCCGCCGGGTTGACTCACGGCAGAATGTCACTTGACCAGGGGCCGTTGCCTCACCGGTGTTGACACTGTGGCGTCAGTCCGGCGGATGGCAGGATAAGCCATCCGGAGGACGCCGTCGTAGTCGCCGGGCGTGGGCATGTGGGCAACCGCAGGGTTGTCCATGCCCTGGCTGGCCAGGGCGGCATGTCCACCCCGCTTTGTGTGGGCTGGACCTCAGGACGGTGCACCCACCTCCTGTCCGATGAGCTCGGCGAGCAGAATCAGGGTGCCGCACTCTGGACAGCTGCCGCCCAGTCCCAGCGCTCGGCAGAACAGCTGACACGTGGAACATCGCTGCTCGCCCAAGGAGCGCTCGCCGCAGCTCGGGCATTCGTAGATCGTGTGCGCCGCGAGCAGCCGCTGGCGCTTGAGCTGCTGGCGGACCAGGGCCACGTTCGGGGTAGCCGATCGCTGACGGCGTAACCGAAAGGCGAGCTGCTCGCAGGCCACCGAGCAGTACGTGGCGCGGCGGCTCGGCAGCGGTGCAGCGCACATCGGGCAGGCTTCGGTGGTCACGGCACTCGCCGACGAAGCGTAACGCGAACCGTAACGCACGGTATCTGCGTCCTCGGGCCGGCTCATGCCGAGCACGCCGCGGCATCGCCCAGCTCGTCGACGGCTACCCGCAGGGGTCGCGGCAACGTCTGCTGGACGACGCCCTCGGCTTCCGTCCAACCGTCGTCGAAGGCCAGCACCGTTTTGGCACGCCAGAGCTGGATGTGGCGCTGCAGCGTCCGGAGCTGACCATCGGCGAACTGGCCGGGATACCGCTGTTGCAGGTCGTCGAACACGGATCGGCCGTTCCGTTCCGGCTGCGCCGTCAGCCACTGGCAGACCTCGTCCCAGACCGCCTCGAACGGGTTCTTGCGCGTGCGGTAGGTCCGCGGCCCCTTGAACTGCTCGCTCCGTCGATACTTGCGTTTGGGCGTGCCGTCTGGTCGCAGCCGCACGATCGTCTCGGCGGTCGCCTCATCGCTTCCCGCACCACACGCGCTGAGATCGAAGTGGGCTAGCAGGTCGCTGATTGGCGAGCTGCCACGGGTGCGGAAGATGGCGTGACGCCAGAGCGCCTCCTGCAGCGTCTCCAGCTGATGGAGCAGCCGCACCGGGTCCAGCGCCCGATAGACCGCCTTCAAGCGCCGCTCACTTTCGGCATCGAGCACGCCGCTGGTCAAGACGCGCTGGAACGGCGTCTGGGCGCGGTCGTAGACTCGCCGCACCCGACTGCCCGTGCGCGTCTTAG
>JAABUQ010013084.1_pt1 | contig 10150 bp, 11 predicted proteins | sample 5560001 | NCBI WGS metagenome assembly JAABUQ01 (sample SAMN10711888, study PRJNA513371) | rock metagenome | isolation source: Antarctica rocks | place: Antarctica: Victoria Land, Finger Mt nord | collected 2015-12-18 | reverse complement strand
AACTGACGTTCCTGCACGAGTGGGCGCGCGCCATCGTGCTGGAACAGCTCTATCGCGCCGCGAAGATCGCCCGTAATGAGCCGTACCATCACTGAACCGTTGCCGGGCGCCAACGACCTCGACCGGCTCGCCTCCGCATTCGCCCGTGCCGCGACCTCGCTCGTTCCCACCGACGACGGCGCTGCTGCGCCAATCGTCGTGTTCGAGTCGCCGCGCAATTCCGAATTCGGCGACTTCGCCTCCAACGTGGCACTGCAGCTCGCCAAACGCGCACGCCGTGCACCGCAGCAACTCGCAAGCGAAATCGTCGATCGCGCGCTTGCCGCCGAGCCCGCGCTTGCGGAACTGCTCGCAGGCGCCACGCCGATCGGCGGCTTCATCAATATCCGTCTCGCGCCGGCCTATTGGCAGCGCGTCGTCGGCGCGATCTTGCGCGACGGCGCCGCATTCGGGAAGGTTGCGCCCACAGGCGAGAACGTCTCGCTCGAATTCGGCAGCGCGAATCCCACGGGGCCGCTGCTCGTGGTGCAGGGTCGCTCGATGTCGCTCGGCGCCGCGATCGCAAACGTGATGCGCTTCGTCGGCATCGACGTCACCACGGAATGGATCATCAACGACGCGGGCTCGCAGATCGAGACGCTCGGAAAGTCCGTGTACGCGCGCTATCGCCAGCTCGCGAATCGCGCATATCCATTTCCCGACGACGGCTATCCGGGCGATTATCTCGTGCCGATCGCGAGAGAGTTGCGCGACCGCGACGGTGGGCGCTATGACGACGCGCCGGAAGCCGAGTGGCTGCCGGTTTTTGCGGCCTACGGCCTCGATCGCATCGTGCGCGGGCAACGAGAGAGCGCGGCGCGTTTCGGCGTGCTCAACGATCGTTGGCAGAGCGAAAAAGAGATGCACGTCGCGGGGGCCGTCGATGCGGCGATCGCGGCGCTGGGCGAACGCGGACACACCTTCGAGCAAGACGGCGCCACGTGGATGCGCACGACGACCTTCGGCGACGATAAGGATCGCGTGCTGGTTCGCTCCGACGGACGCCCGACGTACTACGCGCCCGACGTCGCCTACCACTACGACAAACTCGAACGCAACGACCGCGCGATCCTCATCCTCGGTCCCGATCATCACGGCTACATCGCGCGACTGGCGACGATCGCGGCGGCCTTCGGCAAACCCGGCACGATCGAGGTCATCATCGCGCAGCAGATGACGATCCTGCGCGATGGCGAGGTCGTCTCGCTTTCGAAGCGCGCGGGCGAACTGCTCACGCTCGACGACGTGATCGACGAAGTCGGCGTCGATGCGGCGCGCTTCTTCTTCGTCATGATGAGCGCCGACTCGCCGATGACGTTCGATCTCTCGCTCGCGAAAGAAAAGACGAACGAGAATCCGGTGTTCTACGTGCAGTACGGGCATGCGCGCATCACCTCGATCCTCGCGCGCGCGCCGCACGACCTCCTCCCGCGGGCACGCCGCGGCGAAGCGCTCGAACGGCTGGTCGAGCCCGCGGAGATCGCGCTCGCGCGTCGGCTCTCGCAATTTCCGAGCGTCGTGCGCGGCGTTGCGAGCGCGCGCGCGCCGCATCGTCTGGCGCGCTACGCACAAGACGTCGCGAGCGACTTCTCGCAGTTCTACGCGGCGTGCAAAGTCCTCGGCGACGATTCCGATCTCTCGACCGCGCGCCTCGGGCTCGCGCTCGCCGCGCAGACGATTCTCGCGTCGACGCTCGGGCTTCTCGGCGTTTCTGCTCCGGACTCGATGTAATCAGACTTCGTCAGCGAAAATCGTGCCGAGGTCCCGTCGGCCATCGACGATGCGAAGCACCTCGACCGTCTTATGATCTTCGCTAGCGCGGTACATGACGACGAGCGGGCGAACGGCCAGTGACCGAACTCGCACACCGAACTCCGGTCGCAGCCGTCCCGATAAGGGTGAGCGTTCGAGTGACATGCAGCGCGCGATAATTCGAGCGGCAAATACGCGGGCCCCGTGGGGATTTTCTTGGGCAATGTAGCTCGCGATGGTACGCAAGTCCGCGCGCGCCGGTTCAGAAAAGCGGAGCGTTGCCAACGGGTCAGTGCGAGGTCGTGCGCTCGATCTCGTCGATCTGCGACCGCAATTCTTCCCAGACGCTATCGGCATCGACGAGTTCACCTCGATCGGCTGCGTCGATGCCTTCTTGGACGTCGGCCTTGAGCTGTGCGAAAAACGGGTCGGGCTGGCGTTGCTGCATGAACGTAATCATATCACTTTCCCGTAATACTCTCCAGGTCTGGCTATCCGTTCAAGGGCTTGAAGCCAAAGTTGGCAAGCCCCGCGAGACGTATTTTCACACCGAACCGCGGCACGGAAAGCTAGCGCCATGTCATCATTTGACGCGGTACTGACCCGTCGCGCTTACGCCGTTGCCGAAGCCACAGCTGCCCGTTTGATTCACCGTCAGCTCTTCGTCGAAGAAGGCGAATGCGAGATTGCAATCACGCGACCGATCGTGAAAAGTCGTGCGATCGCCATGCATCGCAAGCGGCCCCGCGATCGAGCCGATGTTTGGCGCCGCACCACCGATGCCGTCGAACGTAAACGATAGGCCCTCGCCACGACCGTTACGGAGAACGAGTCGCCGCGCGGGTTGGCCATTCGCATCGACATACGTGGACCCCGCCGGGCCTTCGCCGACGTAGGTTCCCGCGACCGGCTTTGTCCGGGGTCCAAGCAACGGCAATTGCGTCGACAAGCGAGTCTCGTCAAAAGTGATCGCCGTGTTCGCGCGGCCCCAGATTGTTGCCGCCAGCGGCGCCGAAACGATCGCTCCGTCGATGTCGAGCGCGAGCGTCGTGGCGATCGCGCGTCGTCCCGATCCGTCTCCAAACACGTCGCCGTCGATCCACCGAATCGTACTCGCCGCGATTTCGCCCACACCGAGTTCGATCGGCAACACGACGGGGCCCGGATGCATGAAGCGCGAGCCCGCCGGGGCGCTGGTCGCGACGACGTGTCCGTTTGCGTCGCGCATCGGCAGCGTCGGCAGTGCCGGAAGCGTGCACGCGGTCGCACCGATGTTGCGCACGACGACGATTGCGCCGTCGTGCATCATGCCGGTGAATCGTCCTTCCTCTTGCTCGATCCGCAGGCGCAAATCGGACGCCGCACATCGAGGCGAGATCGCCGTTGACGTTGCGGCCGACGATGGCGACACGAACGTCGCGGCGTCGGCGACCGTGACGCCCGTTGCGATGGCAACGGCGAAGGCGACGGCAGACGGGAACCGGGTCGAACCTCGATGGCGAGCATACACGATCATAACTCTCGAACGCACCTCACGAATCGCCTGTGCCACGTCGCTCGTGAGAATCTCATGAGCCGATCTAGCGAACGCGCGGCGGCAGTTCTTCGACGCCCGCGCCGCCGGGTGTCGGTACGCCGACCGACGGAAACGGATCGCCGAACGCGATCTCCGGTACGAGGACGGGTGTCGCTTCCGTCGCGCGTTCCGCGCGGAAAAAACGCCACGCCACTTTCGCGAGCGCCGCAGCCGGAATTCCGAGCAGCAGTCCCGGCAACCCGAACAGTTCGCCGCCAGCGAAGACCGCGAACATGACGACGATCGGCGAGACGCCAACGCTCTCCGACATGATCTTCGGGACGAACACGTTATCGGCGATGCGCGCGATCGTGAAGACGACGATCTGCACCCAGATGACCGTCTGCGGACCTTGCGGTGCGGCCAGGATCAGCGCAACGACGTGCGCCACGATCATACCGAGGAACGGCACCGCGTAGGCGAGTCCCGCGACGATGCCGAGCAACAGCGCGAATTTGAAGCCCGTCACGAGCGAAAACGCAAAGATCAGCGCGCCCGTGATCGCGCAGAGCGCGGCTTGACCCGAGACATAGCTTCCGAAGACCATGGCGAGTTCCACCCCAAGGCGCTGCGCATCGGAACGGCGCCGCTCGGGCAGGATCGCATAGAACGAATTGGCGACCGTATCGCCGCGAATGAGGAAAAACGCCGAGAGCACGAGGGCCGATATGCCGATGAACGCTGCGGTGAACGTGTTGATGAGGATATCGGTCACGGACGACAGCGAGTCGGTCAACGTCGATGATATTTTCGCGGCGAGATAGGCGCGCAGGTCGCCGTAGCCCGGCGGCAGATACGAGTGCCCGAAGTGCGCGGTCATGAACGTCTGCACCGCGTCGATCCAACTCTGGACGACGTTGATGTAGGCGGGAGCGTTATTCGCGATACTTTGCACCTGAACGATCGTCGCGGGGACGACGAGCAGCGCGAGAACGACGAAGATCGCCAAGAGGCCGACGAAGACGAGTGCGATCGCCGAATTGCGCGGCACGCGCCGCGAAAGGCGCGCGACGATCGGCTCGACGCCGAACGCGATGAACGCCGCGATCACGAACACGGTCAGCGTCCGCGGAATGCGCGACGCGAACCAGAGCGCTGCGAGCGCGAGCGCGCCGAAGGCGAGCCACAGCAGTGCCCGTCGCCGCAGCGCGGGCGAGCCTAGAGCGTTTTGCACAGCAGGCGACGCTCGGTGACGTAGCCCGATTGCGCGTAGAGTTCGCGCGCCGCGACGTTATCTTCGGTCACCATGAGCGCGACGTGCGGTAACTTGCGTTCGCGCGCCGCCGCTTCCGCCGCACCCAGGAGCGCCCGGGCGATGCCGCGCCGGCGCGCGTCGGGTTCCACCGCCATGTAGGCGACGAAGCCTTGCGGCAAACCCGAGACTTCGTCGGGCAGCGAATCGAGCATGAGGCAGAACCCGAGTGGTCCGTCGAGCTCGCTCTGCGCGATGAGCAGCACGTACGATCCGTCGAACGCGAAATCGATGAGCCGATCGAACGTCGCTTCGACGAACGGCGCGGGCACGACGCGAGCGGCCGACATACTATCGAGCGACGTGCGCCGACCCAGATCGCGGACGAACGCGCGATCTTCCGGCCCTCCACGGCGTAGTGCGATCTGCGCGTTCACGTCAGCGCTTCGATCGGGCGCGCACGCCACGTCGCGAGCAGCACCTCGAACGCGTCGAGAAACGCTGCGTTTTCTTCCGGCGTGCCGACGGTCACGCGCAGCCGCCCCGGCATACCGAGCCCGTCGCCCGAGCGCGTGATGACGCCACGCTCGAGCAATGCCGCGTACGCATCCTCCGCCGCCACCGGCACCTCGACCGCGACGAAATTCGCGGCGCTCGGATACGCGTGCACGCCCAGACGCGCGAACGCATCGCCGAGCTGTCGCATCCCGCGTTCGTTGTTCGCGACGCTCGCCGCGATGAAATCGTCGTCATCGAGAGCCGCAAGCACCGCGACCGCTGCCGGCCGTGCGACGTTGAACGGCAACCGCACGCGGTCGAGCCATGCAACGATTTGCGGCGACGCATAGCCGTATCCGAAGCGCACGGAGGCGAGACCGTAGATCTTCGATGCCGTGCGTAAGACGAGCGTCGCCGGCCGCACGCGCAGCACGTCCACGCCATCCGTCCCGTCGGCATCCATGTACTCGCGATAGGCTTGATCGATTACGAGCAGCACGTCGGACGGCAACGCCTTCGCGAACGCGAACAGCGCCTCGCGCGCGACGCGCGTGCCGGTCGGATTGTTGGGATCGCAAACGAAGACGACTTTGGTTTTCGGCGTCACCGCCGCGAGCATCGCGTCGAGATCGTGCACGCCGTCGCGCAGCGGCACCTCGACCGTCGTCCCGCCGACGACTTGTGCGTCCTTGCGGAAGAGCGAGAACGTCGGAGTGGCGAGCACCACTTCGTCCCCCGGATCGACGAAAGCGCCGAAGACGAGCATGACGAGTTCGTTGCTGCCGTGCCCGAGGATGACGTTGCCCACGTCGAGGACATAGGGGCGCGCGAGCCGTTCCTTGAGCGTGCGGTGGTCGTCCTCGTCGTAGTCGCTGAGCGCGGCGATATGCTGCATGGCGGCGAGCGCTCTGGGCGACGTCCCGAGCGGATTTTCATTCTGCGAGAGCTTGACCGGATGCTCGAATCCGTACCGACGCTTGACTTCATCGACCGACGTGCCGGGCTTGTAAGGAGCGAAGCCGCGAAGCGAGGTGCGGAGGAGGCGATCGAGTGACGGTTGCATCTGCCGAAAGACGTTCGCTCCGCTCGGAGACCGCCCATGCTCCTCATCGCGACCGCCATTGCGGCGCTGTTCAGTTCTCATGCGAAGACGCCGATCGCCCCCGCCGCTGCCTGCCCGAGCGCACCCGCGATGGCCTATCGCGCGTCGCCCGCTTCGCGCTGCCCGGCGCTCGACGTCTCCGGGCGCATCGACGCGACGCCGACGCTCGATCCCGTCTTCGACGTCGAAGCGTCACCGAGTACGTTCGTACGAATCGGCCGCGGCGTGGCCGCGCTCGTCGGCACGGCGTCGGACGGCCGCGTGCTCTTCGAGGTGCCGATCGAGGCGACGGGCGCCTTCCACGTCACGATCCCGCTCGCACCGCAGGCCGAACTCGCACTCGCGAAATTGCGCCTCTTGACGCCGGCCGGGACGGTCGAGCGAATCGCAACCACGCACGGTGAGCCCGTCGCCGAAGCCATCGCCACGAGCGACATCGCCGGCGTCTTTGCGTGGAACGCGCGCGCCTTCCCCGGCGTGCGCATCTCGACGGCGCGTGGCGGTCCGTTCGTTGCCGTCGGTGGCGGCGACAGCACGTACGAGCAACTCAACGTTCCGACCGAATCGAACGTCCTCATCGTCGAATTTTCCGACGGCCTGCACAGCACGACGCGCACGGTCCGCTTCTTCGGCCGCTAGCGCGTCCCGATCACCGCTACGGTTGAACGAGGAAGCGCGAGCCCGGCTCGATGAGCGGCTCGCCGCGGCGACACTGCGGACAGTCGGCGGGTTCGTACGAGACGACAGGCAGATCGAGCAGCGCGATCGTCTCGACGCCGAAGTCGCTCGGCTGACGACGCACGATGACGCCGACGCCGACGACGGTCGCGCCGGTCGCGGCGACCACCGCCTGGACCTCGCGCACGGAGCCACCGGTCGTCACGACGTCTTCGACGATGAAGACGCGATCATTCGGTCCTAAAGTAAATCCACGACGAAACGTCGGCGTGCCGCCCTCTTTCTCGACGAAGATCGCCTTCGTTCCCAGTTGCCGCGCGACTTCGTACCCGAGCACGATGCCGCCGACCGCGGCGCTCACGACGACCGACGTACCGAGCGGTTTTGCGGCGCCCGAGAGCGTGGTGCCGATCGTTTCGACGATCGTCGGATCTTCGAGCACGCGAAACTTCTGCACGAAGCGATCGCTGTGGCGGCCCGATGAAAGGCGGAAATGTCCGTCGAGCAACGCGCCGCGGTCGACGAGTGCCGCGCGTAATTCCTCAGCGCGCATTGGCCGCGGCCTCCATTTCGGCGAGAATCGCACGCGCGGCGGCGGCGGGATCGGCGGCTTCGACGATCGGCCGGCCGACGACGAGGTAATCTGCACCCGCGGCGACCGCCGCCTGCGGCGTTGCGACGCGCTTCTGATCGCCGTGCGCCGTACCGCCAGGGCGAATGCCCGGCGTCAGCGCCGCGAAGTCGTGTCCGAAGAACGACTTGAGATCGGCGACCTCGTTCGCACTGCAGACGACGCCCGCACAGCGCGCGTCGCGCGCGAGCGCCGCGAGCCGCATCACGTTCTCTCCCGGGCCGCCCTGCAGGCCGAGTTCGCGTAGTTCTTCCGCCGCGATGCTCGTGAGGATCGTGACCGCGAATATCTGCGGTACCTCGATGCCGAGTTCGGTCGCGCGATCGTGTGCGGTCGCAACCGCGGCTTGCAACATCTCGTTGCCGCCGATCGCGTGCACCGTCATGATCCGCACGCCGGGTCGCACGAGCGCGCGCACGGCGGCTTCGACCGTGCGCGGGATGTCATGCAGCTTCGCATCGAGGAACACGTTCGCGTTCGCGGCTTCGAGCGCGGCGCGTAGCGCATCACCGTATCCAAACAGCGCTTCGTATCCGACCTTGAACCAGACGCCAAGCGGCGCGAGCGTTTCGACGAGATGCCTTGCGGTCGCGAACTCCGCAACGTCGAGCGCGACGATGAGCTTGGGCTGCGTTGCGACGGTCATGGGCCTCTCCTTCCGCGCGACGATACGCGTTACTGCCGTGCGAGGAAGCCCGGATTCGCCGCGCCGACGATCTCCGCGATCGACGCGTGGCCGCGCGCGGCGAGATACTCAGCGATCCCCCCCGAGATCGCGATCGGTGCGCGCGGATCGGTGAAGTTGCCCGTGCCGATGGAGACGGCCGTCGCACCGGCGAGGATGAATTCGAGTGCATCGCGCGCAGTTTCGATGCCGCCCTGACCGAGGATCGGAATGCGCACCGCGCGCGCGACTTCCCACACGGCGAGCACCGCGATCGGCCGGATCGCCGCACCCGAAAGGCCGCCGGTCACGTTGCCGAGTTTCGGTGCGCGACGATCGACATCGATCGACATGCCGCGCACGGTGTTGATCACCGCGAGCGCATCGGCACCCGCTTCTTCCACAACGCGCGCGATCGAAGCGATATCGGTGACGTTGGGCGATAATTTCACGATGAGCGGCTTCGTCGTTCGCGCGCGAGCCGCACGTGTCGCCGCGGCAGCGAGGTTCAGATCGCACGCGAACGTCTCGCCCTCGTCCGCGACGTTGGGACACGAGATGTTGATCTCGATCGCGTCGATCTCATCGCGCGCCGCAAGCCGCTCCGTAACGTCGCCGAAATCTTCGACCGAAAAGCCAGCGACGCTGCCGACGACGGCGCACGGACGATCCGCGAACTTGGCGACGTCGTGCGCGAGATAGTGTTCGATGCCGGGATTTTGCAGGCCGATCGCGTTGAGCAGCCCGCTCGCGACCGGCACGAGACGCGGCGCGTTATTTCCAAGTCGCGGATGGCGCGTGACGCTCTTGAGCACCACGCCGCCGATGCTCGCGAGATCGATAAACGGCGCGTACTCTTCGCCCGACCCGTAGCAACCGCTGCCCATGAGGGTCGGCGCGACGAGCCGCAGACCGCCGAGATCGGTCGCAAGCGACGGCTTCGCGTCTACCATCGCAACTCGTGCGCCCAAAAGACGGGGCCTTCCTTACAGATGCGCGCGTGGACGTAGTCACGCGACTCGCCCGCGCTCGCATCGGGAAAATTCGGCGCCTGCGCGCTCGCACGATCCAGCGGCACGACGCAACCCCAACATGCGCCAACGCCGCACGCAAACGTTTCCTCGAGCGAGAGTTGCGCGCGAATGCCGTACGCGTTCGCGACACGTGCGACGTTGCGCAACATCGGCGTGGGTCCGCATGCCGCGATCGCGTCGTGTGCGCGGCCGTCGCGCGCGAGCAGATCGGTCACATACCCGTGATGGCCGAGCGACCCGTCGTCGGTCGCGAGCGCGACCGACGCACCGAGCTTCGCGAAGAGATCCGCATCGACGAGCGCTCGCGCGGTGCGCGCGCCATAGTACAGCGTGACGCGCGCACCGCGTGCGACGAGATCGCGCGCGAGCAAAAGTAACGGCGCGACCCCCACGCCGCCGGCAACGAGTGCCACGTCATTTCCTAGCTCCGCAGGATCGAAGCCGTTGCCGAGCGGTCCGAGCACGACGAGCGGATCGCCGGGCGAGAGTGAAGCGAGTTCGCGCGTGCGCGGCCCGACCACAACGAGCATCAGCGACACGCGATCGCCATCGCATTCGTACACGCCGATGGCGGTCGAGACGCGTTCGCCACCGGGCGGAACGACCATCACGAAATGTCCGGGCAGCACCGCGCGCGCGAGTTGGGGCGCGTGCAGGCCGACGATCACGATACCCGGAGCCGGCTCGCGTCGATCGCAGACGACGGTCGCGTGAACCGCTGCTATCGTTTCCAGAGCGGGCATGCTCGCGGTTTCAATTCGTGTGACACATTTCCCCACGGGAAAACTTTACGTGATTGTAAGGGCAGATACTGAACCTTTGCGCGCGCGGACCGTTACTAGAGATAGGTGATGCAATCACCGCTGGAAAGGGGGATCCGACATGGCTGGACTCATGGTCTTTCAATCGCTAGCCGACGCGCTCAGAGCGGGCTTCCAGATTTACGACCGAACGGCAGACGGATATCTCGTGCGAACGCGCACG
>JAABUQ010013082.1_pt1 | contig 10151 bp, 12 predicted proteins | sample 5560001 | NCBI WGS metagenome assembly JAABUQ01 (sample SAMN10711888, study PRJNA513371) | rock metagenome | isolation source: Antarctica rocks | place: Antarctica: Victoria Land, Finger Mt nord | collected 2015-12-18 | reverse complement strand
TCCAGCGTGCCCCAAACGTAAGGCGGACACAGGCCCTCGGATCAAGTCCGAGGGCGACGGAAGAAAGCTGGCCCGGCGAGCAGCTTGACGTCAGCGATATGCCGCGTCCAGCTCAAGGTTCTTGGCGATTTCGCGCTCCCAGCGGTCGCCGTTTCCGAGCAGGCGCTCCTTGTCGTAGTAGAGCTCCTCGCGGGTCTCGGTCGAGAACTCGAAATTGGGGCCCTCGACGATGGCGTCCACCGGACAGGCCTCGGCGCACAGGCCGCAGTAGATGCATTTCACCATGTCGATGTCGTAGCGGGTGGTGCGGCGGCTGCCGTCGGCGCGAGGCTCGGCCTCGATGGTGATGGCCTGCGCCGGGCAGATCGCCTCGCACAGCTTGCAGGCGATGCACCGCTCCTCCCCGTTGGGATAGCGGCGCAGCGCGTGCTCGCCGCGAAACCGCGGGCTGAGCGGCCCCTTCTCGAACGGGTAGTAGATCGTCGCCTTGGGCCGCAGCATGTAGCGGAATGCCACTCCGAACGCCCCGGCGAAGTCGGAGAGCGCCGCGCCCTTGGCGGCTTGGGTGATACGCTGGAACATCATCCGATCTCGTCAGTCCTGTCCATCGTTCATCTGGGAGGCGGAGGCGGTAGTTGGTACTTCTCGCAAAGCGGGTTCTGAGCGCCAGCACGGAAGTCCTTCGTGACACCGGCCCCCGTGTAACGGTAGCTAAATCTCATAGCTACCTCATTGCGGCTCGCCTTGCACACACACCTGTAATCCGATGGTTTAGTTCCAGCCGTTCCGGGTCGAAACTCGTAGTAAGGGGACCCCCAACATCCCGACTGGGCAAGAGCAATCGAATAAGGAGCCGATGCATCCAACGCGTTCGCCGCTGAAATTGTCACGGCCGGAGGTGTGGCTGGTAGGATTACAGGAGGTATCACGCCCCACCCGCGAACACGCGCCAGGCGGACACCAGCACTACGGCAACCAGCGAGGTCGGCAGGAAGATCTTCCAGCCCAGCCGCATCAGCTGGTCGTAGCGGTAGCGGGGCACGATCGCCTTGACCATGGCGAACATGAAGAACCAGAACACGATCTTGATCAGGAAGAAGAACAGCCCGTGCAGGCTGGCCACCGTCGCCGGCACATAGTTCAGATAGCCCTCCGGCCAGGGTGCGTGCCAGCCGCCAAAGAACAGTATGCTGATCATGGCGCACATCAGCACGATGGCCACATACTCCCCCAGCATGAACATCAGGTAGGGCGAGCTGGAGTATTCGGTCTGATAGCCGGCGACCAGCTCCGACTCCGCCTCGATCAGGTCGAACGGCGGCCGGTTGGTCTCCGCCAGCGCCGAGACGAAGAAGATCACCATCATGGGGACCATGACCAGCACCAGCGGCAGGTTGCGCAGGCCACCGCCCAGCACGTTCCAGTTCCAGAACCCCCCCGCCTGGTGGTCGACGATGTCCGACAGCTTCATGGAACCAGTGATCAGCACCACGGTGATGATCACAAAGCCGATCGACACCTCGTAGCTGACCATCTGCGCCGCCGAGCGCAGGCCCGCGAGGAACGGGAACTTGGAGTTGCTGGCCCAGCCGCCCATCAGCACGCCGTAGACGGTCAGCGAACTGACCGCCATCAAGTACAGTATGCCGACATTGATGTTGCTGACCACCCAGCCCGGCCCGAACGGGATCACCGCCCAGCCGATGAAGGCCAGCACCATAAAGATGATCGGGGCGAGCAGGAACACCACCCGGTCCGCGCCGGCGGGGATGATCGGCTCCTTCAGCAGGAACTTGAGCAAGTCGGCGAACGACTGAAACAGGCCGAACGGGCCGACCACGTTGGGCCCCTTGCGCAGCTGCACCCCCGCCCAGATCTTGCGGTCGGCCAGCAGCAGGTACGCGATCAGGATCAGCCCCGGCAGCACCACCAGCAGGATCTGGCAGACGGTGAGCACGGTCCACAGGACGGGGTTGACGGCGTGGGTCATCGCAGCGCCCCGCTCGCGCTCACCATGCTCAACTCCTCCGTCGCCCTCGGACTTGATCCGAGGGCCTGTTTCGACCGCCTCGCTATTCTATCAGAGTAAGCGCGCGCGGACAGAGGCCCTCCGATCAAGTCGGAGGGCGACAGAGGGTTGGTGTGGGAGGGCGGCGGAGCGGGGGTGAACGACACCATGCTCACTCCGCCGCCAGCAGGGGCGAGTGCGCGGCGCGGAGCTGGGCGGAGCACTCCGCCATGACCACGCTGGCGCGGCAGATCGGGTTGGTCTGGTAGAAGTCCACCACGGGTGAAGTGAACGAAACGTCCGCGACCTCGCCCACCTTCCCGACCGCGCCGAGGTCGAACGCCGCCGCCGTGGCCGCGCCCGGGGCGTAGTCGAACACGCCGAAGCTCGGATGATCGGCGATCAGCTTGTCGCGCAACTGCTCCAGCGAGTCGTAGGGCAGGCGCGCGCCGAGATCGTCGGACAGGGCGCGCAGAATGGTCCAGTCCTCCTTGGCCTCGCCCTTGGGGAATACGGCGCGGACGGCGCGCTGCACCCGGCCCTCGGTGTTGACATACAGGCCCGGCTTCTCCGCATAGGCCGCGCCCGGCAGGATCACGTCCGCCCGGTCGGCCCCCGCGTCGCCGTGGCTGCCAATGTAGACGACGAAGGCCGAGCCCAGCCGCCGCGTGTCGATCTCGTCCGCGCCCAGCAGGACCATGACATCCAGCCCGCCCGACTCGGCCGCGGCCAGCATGGCGGACACGTCGCGCCCGCCCTCGCGCGGCAGGAAGCCCATGTCCAGCCCGCCGACGCGCGAGGCGGCGGTGTGCAGCACGTTGAAGCCGTTCCAGCCCGCCGCGTCGTCGGTCTTGGCCCGCACCAGCCCGGGAGCCAGCCCCGCCGCCAATCGCAGCACCGCCGCTCCGTCGGTCCGCGCCAGGGCGCCCGCGCCGACGATCACCGCCGGGTTCTTGGCCACCGCGAACGCCCGGCCGAACTCGGTCTCGCCGAGCTTTTGCAGCGAGGCCGGCCCGGCGCCGAGGTAGTCGAACTTGTAGTTCAGCTTCGCATGCTGGCCGATCAGGCCCACCCGCAGCTTGCCCTTCAGCCAGGTCTTGCGGATGCGCGCATTGACCAGCGCCGCCTCACGCCGAGGGTCGGTCCCGACCAGCAGCAGGGCGTCCGCGTCCTCGATCCCGGCGATGGTGGTGTTGAACAGCCACGACTCGCGCGGCCCGTGACCGAGCGCCGAGCCGTCCTGGCGGCAGTCCAGGCTGCGCACGCCGAGCGACGTGAACAGGTCCATCGCCGCCTTCATCGACTCGGCGTCCTGCAGATCGCCGGCGATCACGCCGATGCGCTCGGGCGCGGTCGCCTTGATGCGGGCGCTCACCGCCGCCAGCGCCTGCCCCCAGGTCGCCGGGCGCAGCCGCCCGTCGACGCGGACATAGGGCCGGTCCAGCCGCTGACGCATCAGCCCGTCGACGTTGTGGCGGGTCTTGTCGCTGATCCACTCCTCGTTGATGGCCTCGTTGGTGCGCGGCAGGATGCGCATCACCTCTTCGCCCTTGCAGTCGATGCGGATGGCGCTGCCGAGCGCGTCCATCACGTCCACGCTCTCGGTCTTCTTCAGCTCCCAGGGCCGTGCGTTGAAGGCGTAGGGCTTGGAGGTGAGCGCGCCGACCGGACAGATGTCGACCAGGCAGCCCGACAGTTCCGACGTCACTGCGTGCTCGAGAAAGGTGGTGATCTCCGCCTCCTCGCCGCGGCCGATCATGCCGATCTCGGGCACGCCAGCGATCTCGGCGGCGAAGCGAACGCAGCGGGTGCACTGGATGCAGCGCGTCATCACCGTCTTGACCAGCGGCCCCATGAATTTCTTTTCGACCGCGCGCTTGTTCTCCAGGTAGCGGCTGCCGTCTCGGCCATAGCCCAGCGCCTCGTCCTGCAGGTCGCACTCGCCGCCCTGGTCGCAGATCGGGCAGTCCAGCGGGTGGTTGATGAGCAGGAACTCCATCACCCCCTCGCGCGCCTTCTTCACCATGGCGGAGTTGGTGATGATCTCCTGCTTGTCGGCGGCGGGCAGGGCGCAACTGGCCTGCGGCTTGGGCGGGCCCGGCTTCACCTCGACCAAGCACATGCGGCAGTTGCCGGCGATGGACAGGCGCTCGTGATAGCAGAAGCGCGGAATCTCCTCTCCCGCCAGCTCAGCGACCTGCAGGACCGTCAGCCCCGCCTCGAACTCGATCTCGCGACCGTTGACCGTGGCCTTAGGCATCGACGTGAATGTCCTGACGCTTGAGCGCCTCGATCAGCTGATCGAGACGTTTGTGGGTGTCGCTGGCGAGCTTTTCAGCACGCTCCGCTACGAAGTCGGCTCCCGAAGCCGTCCCGAGCGCCATCTGCGCCATGCTCTTCAAGCCGCGCACGTCCTTTTCGATGGTGTCCAGCTTGGCGCCGTGTTGGGCCAGGGTCGATCTGACCTCTCGCATCTCGCCCTGTAGTCCCTCCAGGATCGAACCCCAGAGCTCCCAGTTCGGCTCGGCCATTCAAACCTCCCGTCTTGCGCGCCAGAGTTGTAGCACATCCCTCACTCCGCCGCCATCAGCGAGACGCCCTGCACGTGCGGGCGGTTGGCGCGGTAGGTGGTGATGCGGTCCTCGACCTCGTGGCGAAAGTGGCGAAACAGGCCCTGGATCGGCCAGGCGGCGGCGTCGCCCAGGGCGCAGATGGTGTGGCCCTCGACCTGGCTGGTGACGTCCAGCAGCATGTCGATCTCGCGCATCTCGGCATTGCCCGCCACCATCCGCTCCATCACCCGCCACATCCAGCCCGTGCCCTCTCGGCATGGCGTGCACTGGCCGCAGCTCTCGTGCTTGTAGAAGTAGCTGAGGCGCGAGATGGCGGCGATCAGATCGGTGGACTTGTCCATCACGATCACCGCCGCGGTGCCCAGGCCCGACTTCAAGTCCTTGAGTGAGTCGAAATCCATCAGCGCGGTCTCGCACTGTTCCGCCGGGATCAACGGTACAGACGAGCCGCCAGGGATCACCGCCTTCAGGTTGCCCCAGCCGCCGGTCACGCCGCCGCAGTGGTCATCGAGCAGTTGCTTCAGCGGGATGCTCATCGCCTCCTCGACGTTGCACGGCTTGACGACGTGGCCCGAGATGCACATCAGCTTGGTGCCGGTGTTGTTCTTGCGGCCGAAGCTTGAGAACCAGTCGGCCCCGCGGCGCAGGATCGTGCCCACCACCGCGATCGACTCGACGTTGTTGACCGTTGTCGGACAGCCATAGACGCCCGACCCCGCCGGGAACGGCGGTTTCAGCCGCGGCTGGCCCTTCTTGCCCTCCAGGCTTTCCAGCAGCGCCGTCTCCTCGCCGCAGATGTAGGCGCCGGCGCCGTGGGCGACGTAAAGGTCGAAGTCCCAGCCGTTGACGTTGTCGCGGCCGATCAACCTAGCCTCGTAGGCCTGCTTGACCGCCGCTTCCAGCCGCTCACGCTCCAGCACGTATTCGCCGCGGATGTAGACATAGCAGACGTGCGCCTGCATCGAGAAACTCGCCAGCAGGCAGCCCTCGATCAACAGGTGCGGGTCGTGCCGCATGATCTCCCGATCCTTGCAGGTGCCGGGCTCGGACTCGTCGGCGTTGACGACCAGGTAGTGCGGGCGGCCCTCCTTCACCTCCTTGGGCATGAAGGTCCACTTCAGCCCGGTGCCGAAGCCCGCGCCGCCGCGCCCGCGCAGGCCGCTGTCCTTGACCTGGGCGATGATCCAGTCGCGGCCGAGCGCGATCATGTCGGGGGTCGCGTTCCACGCCCCGCGGTTCCGCGCCCCCTCCAGCCCCCAGTCGTGCAGGCCGTACAGGTTGGTGAAGATACGGTCCTTGTCTTCCAGCACGCCGGGCATCGGGCCTCTCGAATGTCGGCCCGCACATAGGCCACGGCGCACGACAACGCCAGCGCCGCGGACCCCGTACCGCGCGACCCAGCACCTGACGGAGACCAGGCCCCGCGCGACTTAAAATCTACCGCCTGGCATTGGCAGAGCACTCTCAACTCCGCTTACAAATCGTCGCTCGGTCCTGGGTGAGGGAACGCAGGATTGACCCGTTTACAACTTGCTCAACGATAGCGGGTAGCATGGACGCATGAGCCTACCCCCCCCGCAACCCCGGATGCGAAGGCTCACCACGTCGGCGTGCTGGACGGGGTGCGGGCGATCAGCATCGCCCTGGTGCTGGCCGGCCACATGCTGCCGCTCGGCCCCAAACCCTGGCAGATGAACATCGTCGCCGCCCAGTCGGGCATGGCGCTGTTCTTCACCCTGTCGGGCTTTCTGATCACCCGCTTTCTGCTGGCCAACGACGACCTGTTCGAGTTTTTCGTCAAGCGGTTCACACGCATTATGCCGCTTGCCTTCCTCTACATGCTGACCGTGTTCGTGCTGTTCGACCACAGCGTGCCGGTGCTGGCGCACGATCTGAGCTTCACGCTGAACTACGCCGACCAATACCTCGACGACTGGAATCCCCACCTGTGGTCGCTTTGCGTCGAGGTGCAGTTCTATCTGCTGATGGGGCTGGTGTTCCGCATGATGAAGGGCCAGGCGCCCGCGGCGGTGCTGGCCCTGTGCCTGATCGTGACCGCGATCAAGATCGGCACCCAGGACCTCTCAAGCATGAAGTCGCACCTGCGCGGCGACGAGTTGCTGGCGGGGTCGCTGCTGGCCCTGTCGCTGCACGGCACGTTCGGCGACGGGGCGAAGTTCTGGCGGCGAACGGCGCCGTTCACGCCCTTGCTGGCGGTGCTGCTGCTGGCCTCGGCGCACCCCAGAGGCGGCTTCCTGGTCGACTTGCGCGCCTACCTATCGGCGCTGCTGGTCGGGTCGGTAATCTTCACCCGCAACGCGCCGCTCAAGCGCGTGCTGACATCTTCGCCGCTGCGCTATCTCGCCCGTGTGTCCTACGCGGTCTACATCATCCACATCGCCACCAAGACCGGCTGGCTGAACAGCGGGCCTAAGTGGGAACTGTACCTGGTCAAGCGTCCGATCAGCTTCACCATCACCTTCGTCTTGGCCCACCTTTCGACGTTCCACTATGAGGCTTGGGGGATGGAGCGCGGGCGTCGTTGGATCGCCGCTCGGCGCGAGCGCGTAGCGGCCCGCCCGGTGCTGGCCCGCGCTCTTTAGACCCTCAAACCTTGCGTCCGGCGCTCTCGTCTGCGGGTGGGCGGCCGAAGCGGGCGATAAACCAGACCTGCGCCGCCGCGGCCAGCACCAAGGTGAGCACGAAGGCTGGTAGGCCCCAGCCGACATGGCCCGCGAAGTAGAGCAAGGCGAAGACCACCGCCAGCGCTCCCGCCACGCCTTCGATGGCGAGCAGGCGGACGAAGCGCGCCCTCAGCGCGGCGAGGTCGGCAGCGGGTTCAGCCGTCACCGCGCGGCCTGGGTCCGCAGCACCAAAGCGACGACGAAGCCCGCCAGGCCCAGCATCACCACAACCAGTGCGGTGACGAACAGGGGCACGCTCGCCACCAGGGTCTGGGTCAGCGCCAGCGCCACGAACCCCGCGATGGTCAGGCGCAGCGACCAGACGCGCAGTTGCGCCACCCGCGCCTCGCTCACGCGGCGGGCTCGGGCTGGGCGGCGGGCTCAGGCGCGTTGGGCAGGCGGGCGATCGGGCGCGCGGCGGACCCGTCGTACAGGGCCGGGTCGGTCAGGGTCTGCGCCCCGCCCGCGGGCTCGCTGGAGTGTCGCCCCTCGGCGCTGCCCGGCGCCGGCATCCGGCCTGCGCGGAAGTCGGCGATCATGCGCAAGGTCGACTCGGGCGTCAGGTCCTCGTGATAGTAGTCGTTCACGGCCGCCATGGGCGCGTTGACGCAGGCGCCCAGGCATTCGACCTCCTGCCAGGTGAACAGGCCGTCGGCGCTAAGCTTGTCGCGGGGCCCGATCTCGCGCTTCAGCACTTCGATGATCTTGTCGGCGCCGCGCAGGCGGCAGGGCGTGGTGCCGCAGACCTGGATCAGCGCCGCCCGCCCCACCGGCTCCAGGTTGAACATGGTGTAGAAGGTGGCGACCTCCAGGACCCGGATCACCGGCATGGCCAGCATCTCGGCCACCGCGCGGATGGCGGGCTCAGACACCCAGCCCTCCTGCTTCTGGATCAGCCACAGCAGGGCGATCGACGCCGACTGTTGGCGGCCGGGCGGGAACTTGGCGATCCACCACCGCGCTTGCTCCAGCGTCTCAGGGGAGAACGCGAAAGTGACCGGCTGTTCCTTGGCGAGACGACGGACGCTCACGAGCTCAGCTCCCCCACCCCCGTCGCCCTCGGACTCGATCCGAGGGCCTGCCAGCCGTCGTTTGAGCGTCGGGCGCGGGCCCTCGGGTCAAGCCCGAGGACGGCGGATGGGTAGAGCCCGAGGACGACGGAATGCGCGCGCGCCGTCCTCACGCCGCTTCCGCCTGTACGGCGGTCAGCATTTCGGCGCGGGTGATGCGGTCGTTCTCGACGGTGTAGAGGGTCAGCACGTCGGCCGCCTCGCCGCCCTCGCGGCGGGTGACGCGCTCCAGGTCGACCACGCGGCTGCCGATCACGGAGCGGTGGGCGGTCTCGGTGCGGCCGCCGGGAAAGCGCTCGAACACGCGCGCGTACTCCGCCTCGATCGCCGCGGCGCCTTCCTGCATCGCCACGCCGGGGTAGCTGAACACCGTCGCATCCGGCGCGAACAGGGCCGCGAACGCCTTGGCGTCGCCGCGGTTGTAGGCTTCGATCAGTCGGTCGACGACGGCTTCCTGCTGAGCGCTCATCGATCGATCTCCCCGAACACCACGTCCAGCGAGCCGATTATGGCGCTGACGTCGGCCAGCATGTGCCCGCGGTTCATCCAGTCCATCGCCTGCAGGTGGGCGTAGCCCGGCGCGCGGATTTTGCAGCGATACGGCCGGTTGGTCCCGTCCGACACCAGATACACCCCGAACTCGCCCTTGGGCGCCTCGACGCAGGCATAGACGTCGCCCGGCGGCGTGTGGAAGCCTTCGGTGTAGAGCTTGAAATGATGGATCAGCGCTTCCATCGAGCGCTTCATCTCCGCCCGACGCGGCGGCGTGACCTTGTGGTCGACGGCCAGCACCGGCCCCGGCGTCTTGCGCAGCCGGTCGATGCACTGCTGCATGATGCGGATCGACTGCCGCATCTCTTCGACGCGGACGAGGTAGCGGTCGTAGCAGTCGCCGTTCTTGCCGACCGGTACGTCGAAGTCGAGGTCGGCATAAATCTCATACGGCTGCGACTTGCGCAGGTCCCATGCCACCCCCGACCCGCGCAGCATCACACCGGAGAACCCCCAGGCGTAGGCCTCCTCCTTGGTGACCACGCCGATGTCGACGTTGCGCTGCTTGAAGATGCGGTTGCCGGTGACCAGGGTCTCGATGTCGTCCAGCGCCTTGGGAAAGGCTGCGCACCAGCGCTCGATGTCGTCGACCAGGGCGTCGGGCAGGTCCTGATGCACCCCGCCCGGCCGGTAGTAGTTGGCGTGCAGCCGGGCGCCCGACGCGCGCTCATAGAACACCATCAGCTTCTCGCGCTCCTCGAACCCCCACAGCGGCGGGGTCAGGGCGCCGACATCCATCGCCTGGGTCGTGACGTTGAGCAGGTGGCTGAGGATGCGGCCGATCTCGTCGTACAGCACGCGGATGATCTGGCCGCGCAGGGGCACATCCACGCCGATCATCTTCTCGATGGCGAGCACGAAGGCGTGCTCCTGATTCATCGGCGCGACATAGTCCAGCCGGTCGAAGTAGGGGATGTTCTGAAGGTAGGTGCGGCTCTCCATCAGCTTCTCGGTGCCGCGGTGCAGCAGGCCGATGTGCGGGTCCACCCGCTCGACCACCTCGCCGTCCAGCTCCAGCACCAGGCGCAGCACGCCGTGGGCCGCCGGATGCTGCGGGCCGAAGTTGATGCTGAACTTGCGCATCTCCTGCTCGCCCTCGAACGAGGCCTCGGGTTGCGGGTTCAGCGCGTAGGTCATGGCGCCGGGGTCGGCGACGCCGGGCGGCAAAAAAGCGGGAGAGGCGTCGTCGGCCATCAGGCTTTCGCGTCCTTCTGGGCGGAGTTCGCGGGTGGGGCGTTGGGCGGCGTGTTCGGGTGCGGGCTCT
>JAABUQ010013079.1_pt1 | contig 10153 bp, 10 predicted proteins | sample 5560001 | NCBI WGS metagenome assembly JAABUQ01 (sample SAMN10711888, study PRJNA513371) | rock metagenome | isolation source: Antarctica rocks | place: Antarctica: Victoria Land, Finger Mt nord | collected 2015-12-18 | reverse complement strand
CCGATCATCTCGCGTAGGAAATCCGCGTCCGGGCTCTTTCCATCAGCGCGCGCAGGTTCATCATGTCAGGGGTCATCGTCGATCCTCGGTTCAGGATTGCGTCCGCAAACCCGACCCTACCGAAGATTGTCGATGGCCACCTTGCCGCCAGCTACACCACTACCCGGGACACGACCTGCGAGAGCTGCACCCGGAGCACCTCGACCTGTCATCAAAATGTTACCAAACTTTACTAAATGGCGCGGGTTCGTTTCCGACAGGACCCGTGTCATGATCAATCCAAGCCGTAGCTACCGGCTTTCCGCCTCGCTTTCCTGCCTTGCCATCGGCCTTGCCTCACCCGCTTGGGGCCAGGTCAACGCAGTTTTGCCCGAACCCGCCCAACGCGCCCTCGCAAGTACGGTGACAGACAGCACCGACCTAGCCGACGAAATCGTCGTCACTGCCCGGGCAGGAAGCACACAGCAAAAGAAGGTCCAGGCGAGCTATGCCATTTCGACCATTGACCGGGCCGAGCTGCAGCTGAAGGCCCCATTCGGGGTCGCCGACGCGCTCAAGAACGTTCCTGGATTCTGGGTCGAAAGCTCGGGCGGCGAGGCAGGCGCCAACATCCGCGTTCGCGGTATCCCGACGGACGGGTACTCATCGGTCGCCCTGCTCGAGGATGGCATCACTATCCAGCATGACGCGGGTTTAGGCTATCTCAACGCAGACCAGTCCTTTCGACTCGATCGCACGGTCGAACGGATCGAAATTGTGCGCGGCGGCCCCTCGTCGATTTTCTACTCGAATGCACCAGGCGCGACGATCAATTTCATCACGCGCAAGGGTGGCGATCATCTGGAAGCGCTCGGGTCGTACCAAGTCACCGATTATAATTCGCATCGTCTCGATGGCTTTGTGAGCGGACCTATTGGGGATTGGCGCTTTCTGGTCGGCGGATTTTACCGCATTTCCGACGGCCAGCGTCCAAGCGGCTATCGCCAGGACGAAGGCGGTCAGGTGCGAGCGACCTTGACGCGCGATTTCGCCAATGGATCGGTGCTGCTTGGCGTCAAGCGCATCGACGACCGTATCGGGTTTGATCTATCGACGCCATTCGTGAACGACGCAAACGGAGATCCTGTCGGCGTTCCCGGCTTCAATGCGCAAAACGACACCATCTCCGGGCGCGAATCGCGGTTCTTCAATTTTCTGACTCCCGGTGGCGTGTTCAAGTTCGACGCGGCCAACGGTACGCGCGTCAAGCTCACCCAGCTCACCGGCGAGATCAAATATAATCTAGGATCGGGCTTCTCGGTCCAGGAAAATATGCGCTACCGCGACAGCAACACGCTGCGCCAAGGGATCTACCCGCGCCAGATCGCGCCCGCCGCGACGCTGTTGGGCTCGTTCCAGCCAGCGGTCGCGTCGGTGCCGGGCGGTGCAAGCGTGGGCTACGTCTACACAAACTCGCCCGCCACACCGTTCAATAACGCGACGCAAAACGGCAATGGTCTCGTCGTGGCCGATCTCGCGCGGTCGTTCAGCGTTCCCGAGCGCGAGTTCGTCAACGATCTTCGAGTGCAAACGACAACCACAAGGTTCGGCGGACGTCAGGATTTGGCGATCGGCGGCTACTATGCCCATGTTCGCGAGAAATTCGACAACACTTCCGCGACAATCCTCACCGATGTCCGCAACAATGCTGCGCTGCTCGACGTCTATGTGCTTGATGCGACCGGGAAGCCGATTGCGCCGATGACCGACAGGGGCGTGGTCCGGTACGGCGTCGAGTTCGCCAACTCAATCGGCACGTCGGATACCTACGCATTTTACGCGTCGGACGAATGGCAGATTACCAACAAACTACGGCTTGAAGGTGGCGTTCGTTATGAACACGTCAAGCTTGAAGGCCAGTCAGGAGGAAGAGTGTCGACGAACCTCAATCAATCGCCGACGCTGGCCGACGATAATGTCTTGGTGGGAAATGGCGTATTCACCCCGTTCTCGCGCGACTTCAGTCACACCGCCTACACCGCTGCCACCGATTATCAGTTTGCTCCGAGCGTTGGATCGTTTGTGCGATACACATCGACCTTCCGCCTGCCCAACGTGTCGGATTTCATCACCGACCCGACCAACAATCCGGTCGTGCAAAGGATCGAGTTTGTCGAGGCGGGAGTAAAGGTCGCGAAGCGCACCTTCAATATCTACGCAACGGCGTTCCTCTCGCGGTACAAGAGCCTCGGTATCACCGACTTCGTGCCGACCCAGAACGGCCAGTTCACGACGCGAACTATCTACGGTGACACCCGGACCATCGGACTGGAACTCGAAGGAACTTGGCGACCTGTCAACTGGTTCGACATACACGCGAACTGGACGTATCAGGACCCGAAATACTCGACGTTCAAATTTAACGACAGAGGGACTCAGAGGGATTTTAGCGGCAGACGATTGGTGCGCGTGCCCGACAACACCTTCAGGATCACCCCGGGCGTAAACCTCTTCCAGCAGCGTCTACGGCTCGAGATTATCGGCGCTTACTATGGCAAGCGCTTCGCCGACGTGGCTAATCAGATCAAGCTGCCAACCTACGAAACGCTGGACATCAACGCACAACTAAATGTGAACGAGCGGCTCGCGTTCAATCTCAATATTGACAACGTAACCAACAATATTGGGCTGACCGAGGGTAATCCGCGCGCGGGGACGATCACCAATACCGAAGTCGGCCAAGCCGTCTATATTGCCCGGTCTATCTTCGGTCGGACGGTTCGTGGCGCGATTACGTACAAGTTCTAGGGCTGCTGTTGAGTTGCTCTTAGGCACTCGGCCTTTTTTTAGGAGGAAATTATGGACGCGCTCAAAATCGCATGCTCGCTGGGACTCGCCATGCTTTCGGGCTGGGCGACGGTATCGCCGACGTCCGCGTGTGCCCAAGCACGGGTGGCCTGGGACAAAGTCTCGCTTTCCGCCGGGCGATCCAAGCCCGATCTCGTGCTCACCGGCAGCGTCAGCCGACCGGACTTCCAGCACAATCTCGAAGTCCCATTCGACGTCCCCGCCGGAATTAACCAGATCGGCATCGAGTTCGACTACACCCGCCCGGACGGAAAAACTACGATCGACTTCGGCCTATTCGAAGGCAAAACGTTTCGCGGCTGGAGCGGTAGCAACAAGCATTCGGTGACCATCGGCGAGAATAGCGCAACGGCGTCCTATCTTCCCGGGCCGATTGGCGGCCGACGCTGGGCGATGGACCTCGGCGTGGCCTACATCGGCGAAGGCGTAACCTCGCAGTATACTGCCCGAATTTATTTTACCCGACCCGGCGACATGCCCGCCGTATCGAGCTTCTCTCCCGAACCGCTGCAACAAGGCGCACGTTGGTATCGCGGCGACTTCCACATGCATACCGGTGAAAGCGACGGCTTTTGTGCGAGCAAGGCGGGAAGAAATATACCTTGTCCCGTGTTCAAGACGATAGAAGCAGCCGAAGCCGCCCACCTCGATTTCGTCACCATCACCGACCATAACAGCGTCGGTCATTTCAACGCGATGCGCGAACTACAGCCTTATTTTGACGACGTCCTGCTGATCCCGGGTCGAGAAATCACCACCTATGAGGGACACGCCAATATATTCGGCGCGACCAGCTTCGTTGACTATCGGTTAGGCCGTCCCACCGCGCCGGATATGGTTTCGATCCTGAGTGACGCGGTCGCCAAGGGCGCGCTCGTCTCGATCAATCACCCGACCGCGCCGACCGACTCCAGCTGCCGTGGTTGCGGCTGGAGCGCGCCGCCCGCCGCGATGGCCTCGGTATCGGCGATGGAGGCGATGAACGCCGGCAATCTCTGGCGGCAGCTGGCCGGGTTCGACGCCGGCAAGGACATCGTGCGTTGGGAGCAGGAACTCGCAAAAGGTCGCCGCATGACCGCGCTTGGCGGCAGTGACAATCACGATGTGCGCCTAGGCAGGCTCGGAGTCGGGTTCCCGACGACGCTGGTCTACGCAGCGAGTCTCTCCCAACGCGCTATCCTGGATGCGGTCAAGGCGGGCCACGTCTGGATCGATACTTCCGGCGAACTCGGCCACAGCTTCGACTTGCAGGCTAGCTCGGGCAACCAGGCGGGCATGGTCGGAGACAACTTCAAGCTTGCTGCTGGCCAAATGCTCGCCATCAAGATTCACGTCGCGGGTACTAAGGGCGACAGCTTCATGGGATTGGTCGATGGCCAAGAAAGCAAGGCGCTCTCTCAAAGTTCGATCGCGTCCGATGATAGCGGTTTCAGCTTCGACTGGCCCAGCGACGGCCAGCGCCACTGGATCCGCTTTGAGGTTAGGGACGGCAGCAAGCGAGTGCTGATCAGTAATCCGGTCTACGTGAACTTTGATCGGTAACCAGCCCATCGCGGCGCTTGTCCGAGGTCACATTCGAACCCGGGTCGCAACCGAGAATTTTGGTGCTGTTGTCGGACCACTCATACCAACGCCCCTTGAGGCCGACTCACGGGTGGGATTCCCCTGAGCGTTGATCTACGATTCACCATCGCAAGCTGAGAGGTGTTTGCGATGGCGGCGGCGGTGGGATTGCGCGGGGAGTATACGGCCTCTGCTTTGCGGCGATTGGCGCGGGCGAGCGGCGATGCGGGGCCGGTGCGTCGGCTACTGGCGCTGGCGGTGATCCTGGATGGCGGGTCTCGACGCGCGGCGGCGGACGCCGGGGGCGTTGGCCTGCAGACGATTAAGCGACTGGGTGCTGCGCTTCAACCGCCAAGGCCCCGACGGGCTGATCGATGGCAAACCTGTCCTGAGCTTCGCCGAAGGGGCTCCGGGCAAGGCACCGCTGCTCGACGACGCGCAGCGCCGGGCCTTGGCTGCAATGATCGAGGCTGGGCCAATCGCGGCGTAGCACGGCGTGGTGCGATGGCGGCTGGTCGATCTTGCCGCGTGGGTCTGGGACGAGTTCAAGCTATCGGTCAGTCGACAGACGCTCAGTCGCGAGCGACGCTGCGCGCCCGCGCACCTGCCGCGCGAGGAGGTGATGCACGAGCCCGCGACAGGAACCTGCGCCTGTCCGTCGTGCGGCGGTACACTGCGCCCGCTCGCCCCCGATAGTCACGAGATGCTCGACGTCTTGCCCGTGAGCTGGCGCGTCGTACGCCACATCCGCCCCAAATACAGCTGCCGCGCGTGCGAGAGGATCGTGCGCGAGCTCGTCTTGGTCGATCGTTCGGCGGACAAGGCCGAGGGTGAGGCGATGGACCTCCGGCACGCGGTCGCGGTGCCGATGACCTCGCCCATCGAGATCACCGTCGGCGATTATGCCGAGGCGGCGCGGAGCTCGATCGTCGTGCTGACCGCGGGTGTCGCGAGCGGCGACCCGGACGCCTCGCGCCTCGATCTGCTAAACCAGAATGTGAAAATTATCCGGGACATTTTGGGCAAGCTCAAGACCGAGGACTTCGCCGGTATCCTAATCGTCACCTCGAACCCTGTCGACGTTCTCGCGAAGGTCGCGCACGAGGTGTCGGGCCTCGCGCCGGGATCAGTAATCGGCTCGGGTACGCTGATCGACACGGCGCGGCTGCGTGGAATGATCGGCGACGCGCTCGGGGTCGAACCGCGCGCGGTCGACGCATATGTCATCGGCGAGCACGGCGATTCCGAAATCGCGGTGTGGAGCGGCGCGCGAGTCGCGGGCGTGCCGCTCGACCGTTTTCCCGGCGGTAGCGATCTGGACCGCCGCGAATTGCTAAAGCAGGTTCGTGAAGCCGCGCCAGAAATCGTGGCTCGCAAGGGGGCGACGGAATATGCGATCGGGCTGTGCGTCAAACGTATCTGCGAAGCGATTCTCCGCAACGAACGCGCCGCACTCGCGGTTTCGACGCTGCTCACTGGCGAGTATGGCGTCGACGACGTCTACCTCGGCACGCCCTACATCGTAGGCAAGAACGGCGTCGAGCGCGTAATCGAGCTCGAGCTCGAGGACGTTGAACGCGAGGGTGTCCAGGCTTCGGCGGCTCTCCTGATCAAGGCGCGTGCCGAACTAAAGGATTGAACTCTCCTGCACGCTACTGCGTGCAGGAGAGCAATCATAGCCTCAGAACGCGAAGCGCAGCCCCACCTCGGCACCATGCTGCTGAAGGCCGTTTACGCGCACGCGGCCGTAATCGGCGATGCGCAGGCGAACGCTCGGCGTCGCCCAGTAGCGATAGCCGATAGTCAGCGTAGCGAAACGCGACGCGGCGATGCCCACGCCAGCCATGCCCTGGTAGGCGTAGCCGAGCTTAGTCCCGTTCACGGGGCCAAGCCCGGTGAACGGAAGGCCGAACGGCGTTCCGACCGAGGAAACGTTGTAGGCGTGGAAGTCGCTCAGGCCGATACCGCCGCCGACGTAGGGCTTGAGGGGGCCGACATGGAACGCGGGATCGAGATACACATTGGCCATCGCGCCATAGGCCGACACATTGCCCTGGCCCGGGATGGTGAAGCCGAACCCACGCGCATCGCGCACGTCGTTCTGCCGCCAGAAACCTTCGATCTCGCCTCGGATGGGGCCGAAGGCATGACCCACCGCGAGCGAAGCAGACATGCCGTTGTTCAGCCGGGCGCGCACGCCGAGGCTGGTCGTGGCGTCCTGGGGAAACGTCACGCCCAGCGATCCCGAAACGTAGTTCGAGCCAGACGAGGTCTGGGCGTGCGCTGGAACGGCAAACAGCCCGATTGTGCCCAAGGTGGCCGCGAAGCCGAACACGTAGCGCATCGAACAAATCCTCGGTGACTCGGAAGCCCTAACAGCGGTGCGGTCACTTGGTTGCCGAGGTGCTTGGGTTCCCAACCTACTGTGGCTAGTATACCATGATGGTCTGATGGCGGACGCAAATACTGACGGATCGGCCGAGAGACTTCAGTCGTCGCACTCGTCGCTTAGCGGATCGGCGAACAGCTTGGCGGTTTCGCGTCGAATGACGCCGTAGCACTCGCAAGCGGCGCGCTCGAGCCCGGGCCGGTCGATGACCGATATGCGCCCGCGCACATATTCGATCAGGCCCTCGGCCTGCAGCTCGCGCGCGACGATACTGATCGCGTTGCGTTTGACACCAAGCATCTCGGCCAAAAACTCCTGCGTCAGCGGTAGCCGATCAGCTTCGGTGCGGTCGTGCGTGGTCGCGATCCAGCGCGCGCAGCGTTCGCGCACATGGTGAACCGCATTGCACGCCACCGCCTGCAAGGCCGAGCGTGCGAACACCTCGCGCCAGCGCGACACCGCCGAGCAGAAACGCACGCTGTCATCGACCATCTGCTCGAAATCGAGCGCGGTGGCGCGAAGCGCGTTGCCGGGTATCTGGACGACGAAGCGCACGAAGGCGTCGTCTATATACCCGCTCGCGCTCGTCGCGACCGCGCCCTCGCGGCCCACCGTCGCGGTTTCGGCGGTACGGCCGTCCCCCATGACGGTGACGAGCGAGATCATTCCCGAGGTGAGCAGATAGACATGCTCGAGCCGATCGCCGGGTTCGTAAAGGACTTGGCCGTGGTTCAGCGCCACTGGAGTGAGATAGCGCTGGAGCGCGTCGAACTCGGCCGCAGGCACGCGAGCGAGAAGGTGATTGCTGCTGCCTGAGTAGGCTGGGCCCTTACCTTCGGCCACCTCGGTCGGCTCCCTCTCATCGGCATCGAGCATTCGGCTCTCCATTGCGTTGTCGGACAGGCGTCCATCGAACCTGTGAAGATGCTCTCCAACGCCTGAACAACCTGCACAGCCGTCCCGGTACGCAAGGAAACACTCCAAGTCTGGGGAACCCTGTTTCTGCAAAGTCGTTAATGCCCGGTCCAATACATAGTGGGGCTTGGTCGTGACAATCAGATCGGATCGCGCGCGGATCCTTCTGGCGGATCCTTCTGCGTGCGTTGCTGTTAGCGAGCGCGGGGTTGGCGTCGTGCGCCAGTCCATAGACGCGCATCGCGACCGCGCTGACTGGCTACGGCATGAACCCCGACCAGTCGCGCTGCGTCGGCAACGATCTCCAGGCCAATCTCTCGATCCATCAGCTTCGCGAACTCGGCCGCGTTGCACATGACTATACCGCGACCAACCCCGATCCGACACACGTCACGGTGCGCGATCTCGTGCGCGTGTCGGGCCAGTTCGACGATCCCAGGGTGCCGATCGAGGTTGGCAGGGCGACCGCGCGCTGTGGGGTGCTTGCCGACGCGCTGTTGCCGGTTGCACGATGAGCGACATCGATTTGCATCCCGACAGCAGCCGCCTTCCAACGTCGGAAGAGCGGCTGTTGCTCGTCGAGGAAGTGCTTCGCCTGGGGACACAAGTCCGCACGACCGCCAATGTCCGGGTCCGCAGCGTCGTTGATGAGTTTGTCGAGACGCTGCATGGCGAGGCGGCACGGGAAACGGTCTCGGTCGAGCGGGTAGCGTGCGATCGCGAGGTCGAGGCTGCCCCCGAAATCCGCGTCGAGGGTGACATCACGATCATGCACGTTGTCGAGGAGCGGCTTGTGCTCGTGAAAAAGCTGTTCGTGACCGAGGAGCTGCACATTCGCCGCGAGCGTACGCTCAGGCCCGTAGTTGTCGATGCGACGCGTCGGGTGATGCGCGCGATTGTCGAGCGCGAGCCGGTCGATGCGACCGAACCCACCATCCATCCAGTTCCCCCGACAAGTAGCTGAATCGATGGCCGACCAATTCAAGTCAGACGCGCTAAGCGCCGTCGGTGCGCCGTCCACTTACACTCACGTCGAGGAAAAAGCTGCACCCGACTGGGTGCCGTGGCTGCTCGCGCTCGGCGTGCTCGCGATGTTGTGGTTCCTGCTGAGGCCGCGCCACCACGAAGTCGTAACGACGACCACGACGACCGAAACTTCCGCAGCTATCTCTGCTACCGCCACCGGACTTGGCGACTATTTAGCCGGCACCGACGCGGTACCGCGCACCTTCACCTTCGACAAGCTCAAGTTTGACACCGCGTCGAACGCCATCCGCTCGGTCGGTAAGCCCGACCTGAACGACATTGCGGCCACGCTCAAGAGATACGCGAACACCCGCGTCAAGATCGTCGGCTATGCCGACGCGCGTGGCGACACGGCGATGAACGCGGTGCTGGGCAAATCTCGCCCCGACAGCGTCAAGGCTGCACTCGTCGCCCAGGGCATCGACGCCGCACGCATTGACACTGCGAGCAGCGGCGAGAGCGCTCCCATTGCCAGCAACGTTACGAGCCAAGGCCAGGCAGAGAACCGCCGCACCGAGCTCGTCGTCATCTCACGCTAACCTTCCCCAACCAGGAGCTTCCAACCATGGCACGTATGATTACCGCACTTTTCGACAGCCGGGCCGACGCCGAAGCGGCTCGCGATCGCCTAAAAGCGTCGAAGGTCGACATCTCTGGCATCCACATCGTCGACAAGGCGACCGAGGGCTATCACGCCGACACCTATTCGACGACACAGAATAAGGGGATCTGGGGCTCGATCAAGAGCGCTTTCCTGCCCGACGAGGACCGTCATACGCTCGAAGAAGGCGTCCATCGTGGCGGATTCGTGCTCAGTGGACAGGTCTCCGACGATCAAGCCGACAACGCCGTCCAGGTACTCGACAACGCCAACTCGATCGATCTCGACAAGCGTTCGAGCGACTGGCACGCGGCGGGCTGGAACCCAGCGATGGCGGCAAGCAAGCCAATGCCGCCGAAAGCTCCGGTGCGTGACGACGCGCGACTGGGCGCGACCGGCGATCAGATGATCCCCGTTTACGAAGAGCAACTCGTGGTTGGCAAGCGCGAGGTCGCGCGCGGCGGCGCGCGCGTGCGTTCGTACATCGTCGAAACGCCGGTGCACGAGCAGGTCCGTCTGCGCGAAGAGCATGTCGAGGTCGAGCGTCGTCCGGTCAATCAGCCGATCTCGGCTACAGATGGCGATGTCTTTCGCGAGCGTACGATCGCTATGACCGAGACCGCCGAAGAGGCCGCCGTCGGCAAGACCGCGCGTGTCGTCGAGGAAATCAGCCTGCGTAAGGAAGTGGGCGGGCTCTGTTGCAAGAATTCGGTAGGGCCAAGGTTTTTCGTCTGATGTCGGCGATCAGCTTGTGTAGATGCCGAAGTTGCGCTCGATCAGACGCACTTCACCCATGATCCCGCCGCCGTTTT
>JAABUQ010013076.1_pt1 | contig 10154 bp, 17 predicted proteins | sample 5560001 | NCBI WGS metagenome assembly JAABUQ01 (sample SAMN10711888, study PRJNA513371) | rock metagenome | isolation source: Antarctica rocks | place: Antarctica: Victoria Land, Finger Mt nord | collected 2015-12-18 | reverse complement strand
TCCGCGTCTCCGACGAGGACATGGCCGGCCTCAACATCCACCGCGACCCGTTCCACGGCGAATGGAACTACACCATCAAACCGCGGAAACCAGAAAACGATGCGGTTATTTTATGACGGTTCCTAAGTTTATGAGACTAATGCTATTGAGGTAAACCTACCCCGCAAGCCCGCCCCACCACCGCCTCAAACAATACCTGGCACCCAGCCTCCGCCTCCCCAGGCTCAATGCTCTCCGCCTCATTATGGCTTAGCCCATCCTTGCACGGCGTAAAGATCATCGCCGTCGGCACATGCCGGGCCACGTAAACAGCATCGTGCCCGGCCCCAGACACGATCTCCCGCGACGAATATCCCAGCCGAGCCGCCGCCTGCCGCACCAGCTCCACGCACCCGGCGTCGAACGGCTGCGCCGGCATCCGCAGCAGCTCCTGCATCTCCACCCGCACCCCGCAGTCCCGCGCGATGAACCCAGCCTCCCGAGGGAACTGCATCGCCAGCCGCTCGATCTCCGCCCCATCGGGATGGCGGAACTCGACGGTGAACCGGACCTCCCCAGGGATCACATTGCGGCTGTTCGGCAGCACCTGCATCTGCCCCACCGTCCCGCGCCCGTCCTCCCCGCGCGCCCGCATCATCCGGTCCACCAGGTCCACGATCCGCGCCGCGCACACCAGCGCGTCCTTGCGCGCGCCCGGCGGAGTCGTCCCGGCATGACTGTCCTGACCCGTCGCCACCACGTCCCACCACACCTGCGCCTGCGCCCCGGTGACGATGCCAAGCTGCCGGCCCTCCCGCTCCAGGATCGGTCCCTGCTCGATATGCAGCTCGAAATAGGCATCGGCCGCGAAGGGCCGCGCCGGCTCCGGCCCGCGGTAGCCGATGGCGTCCAGCGCCTCGCCGACCGACACACCCTCCAGGTCCTGCGCGGCCTCAACCACAGCCGGGTCATACACGCCGGCCCAGACGCCCGACCCCATCAGGCTGCGCCCGAACCGCGCGCCCTCCTCGTCGGTCCAGTTGACCAGCTCCAGCGGGGCGTCGGTCTGCAGGCCCAGATCGTCCAGGGTCCGCATCACCTCCAGCCCGGCCATCACGCCCAGCGCGCCGTCGAACTTGCCCCCCGACGGCTGGCTGTCCAGGTGGCTGCCGAACAGCACGGGGGGGCGGCTGGGGTCCGTGCCCTCACGCCGGGCGAACATGTTGCCGATGGCGTCCACCCGGACCTTCAACCCGGCGGCCTCGCACAACTCGCGGAAGCGGTCGCGGCCCTGGCGGTCCAGGTCGGACAGCGCCAGGCGGCGGACGCCGCCCTTGGGGGTGGCACCGATGGCGGCCATCTCGTGCAGGCTGTCCCACAGCCGCACGCCGTTGACCCGGCGGTTGGTAATAGGCTGAGAGGTAATGCCGTCCATAGATTGCTGCCCTGGTTGCGCCGGGCCATCATGCCCGCGCCGCCCGCAACCGCAACCCCTGTGCACGAGGCCCCCGATGGCGCTAAGCAACACCCTGGACCGGGACGCCGTGTGGCAGGCCCGCGTGGACTTGGCCGCCTGCTTCCGTGCCTGCCACCGCCTGGGCCTGCACGAAGGCATCTGCAACCACCTGTCCGCGATGGTGCCCGGCTCGGACGAGCTGTTCCTGGTCAACCCCTACGGCTGGGGCTTTGGCGAGGTCACGGCATCCCGGCTGCTGGTGTGCGACTTCGCGGGCAAGGTGGTGGCGGGCGTGGGGGTGCCGGAGATCACCGCCTTCTACATCCACGCCCGGCTGCACCTGCGCCTGCCGCGAGCGCGGGTGGCGTTCCACACCCACATGCCGAACGCGACGGCGCTGGCGATGCTGGACGGCCCGCCGCTGGCCTGGGCCGGGCAGACGGCGCTGAAGTTCTACGGCCGCACCGTGGTGGACGACGAATATAACGGCCTGGCGCACGATGAGAAAGAAGGCGACCGCATCGCCGCCAGCATGGGCGACGCCGACGTGGCCTTCATGCGCAACCACGGCATCATGGTGCTGGGCCGCAGCATCCACGCGGCCTGGGACGACCTGTATTACCTGGAGCGCGCCTGCGAGGTGCAGCGCCTGGCGCTCAGCACCGGCCGCTCCCTGCGCCCGGTGCCGGACGCCGTGGCCCAGGCGACCGCCCGGCAGATGCAGTCCGGCGGCGACGAGGCTGCCCGCCTGCACCTGGACAGCGTAAAGCGCGTCCTGGACCGCGAGTGCCCGGACTACGCCAGCTAAACTCCCCCTTTCTCCGGGAGAGGGTTGGGGTGAGGGGGTCTTGCTGCGGCACTGCAAACCACGCTGGCCAACAGACCAAAGCCCTCCCAAGCACCGCCCCTGCCCGCCCACCGGACATAATCACTTCATTAACTAATCCCCACTATGCTCCTAAGCATGATCCACTCTACCTCCCTGCCCGCCTTTTCCGGCACCACAGTGGCACCGCAGCGTCCTGCCGCGGACCGCCCGGCACGCGACCTGATGCCGCAATCGGCCCAGGCCACGCCCGCGCTCCGTTTGCAGCCCGGCGCCCAGCCGGGAGTGGTGCCGCCGGGCAACACGCCGCGGGGTTCCCTGCTCAATCTGCAGGTTTAGCGATCAACACTCCGCGCGGCGCTTGATCGCCGGAGGCCAGCACCGCACTCTACAGTTATGTCTGCGTTCACGACACGCATCCCGCCGGACGATTCGCATCAGCGCGCGGTTTGCGATACCTGTGGATGGGTGGCTTATGATAACCCAAAGGTGGTCATCGGCTCGGTTGTCGCGCATGACGGCCAGATTATGCTCTGCCGCCGCGCCATCGAGCCGCGACGCGGTTTCTGGACCTTTCCCGCCGGCTACTTGGAGCATGGCGAAACGCTCGCCGAAGGCGCGCAGCGCGAAGCGTTCGAGGAGGCCGGGGCGGACATCCGGCTCGACGGCACCCTGGCGATCTACAGCATCAGCCGGATCGGCCAGGTCCAGGTCATCTTCCGCGGCACCTTCGCCGATGGCCCGCGTTTCGCCCCCGGCGTCGAAAGCCTCGACGTCAAGCTTTTCGGTTGGGAGGATATCCCATGGAACGAATTGGCGTTTCCGTCGGTGCATTGGTCGCTCCACGCCTGGCGCCAGGCCGGCGCCGGGCCGCTGGGCGCACCGGCGACCAACCCCGTGGCCGATCCCCGCGGCACCTCGCCGGAAGTCCCGGCCCCGGCGGCGCTATGAAGGCGGTGCTGCTGACGATGGCGGTGCTCGCCGGGATGCCCGCCGCCGCCATTGGCCAAGGGCGCGGCATCGTGCTGCAGGCGCAGCCGCCGGCATCACCGCTGCTGCCCCTGCCCTCCAGCCCACAGGCCAGCCCGGCCCTGCGTGAGTTCCAGCCGGCACCGCTGCCAAACCGGGATTACGAGGCCCCAGCCGGTCCGCGGGGCAGCAATTCACCCGAGGTCACCCCGGGATTCTTCACCCGCAAGGAGCCTTACCGTGGTGAGGGCTTCTCGCGCGGCTCCACCTCGGAATCCGACACCGAGCGGCGGGTGAAGCCTGGCGCAGGCTTCAACCTGCGTATGCCGCTACAGTCGCAATGATCCGTCCCGGCGCGGGCGTCCGCTAGGGTGCTGCGCCCGCTGACGATCCTGATCCTCTGCCAGTTCGTCGGCGAGGTCCTGGCCCGCGGGTTGGACCTATCGCTGCCCGGCCCGGTGCTGGGCCTGCTGATCCTGCTGGGCCTGCTGGCCTGGCGCGGCGGCCCGGACCAGGCGATGAGGGACACTTCCGGTGGCTTGCTGCGCCACCTGTCCCTGCTGTTCGTGCCCGCCGGCGTCGGCGTGGTGACGCAATTGGATGCGCTGCGGGATGACTGGCTGGCCATCGCCGGGGCGTTGCTGGTGTCCACGGCGCTGGGCCTGGTGGTCACGGGATGGGTGATGCAGCGGTTGTCCCGGTGATACGCTGATGCCGCCCCGCCTCGGGGTGCTCTGGGTTTACCTGGAATCCACCCCGCTGCTTGGCCTGGTCAGCACGCTGGTCGCATGGCAGATGGCCGACGCTTGCAGCCGCCTGTCGCGGGGACATCCCCTGGCCAGCCCGGTACTGCTCGCCATCCTGCTCCTGTCGGCGCTGCTGCTGCTGACGGGCACGCCCTACGCCGCATATTTCCAGGGCGCGCAGTATATCCACTTCCTGCTCGGCCCGGCGACGGTGGCGCTGGCGGTGCCGATGCATTCCGCCCTGGGCAGCATACGGCGCAACGCCCATGCCATCCTGCCGGCGGTGCTGGCGGGCGCAGTGACCGCCGCGGGCAGCGCCATGCTGGTGGCCCGCGCCCTGGGCGGGTCGCGCCAGGTCGTACTGTCGCTGGCGCCGAAGTCGGTGACGACGCCCATCGCCATGGGCGTGGCCGAGCAGATCGGCGGCAACCCGTCATTGGCCACGGTCTTCGTGCTGCTGACGGGCCTGCTGGGCATCATGCTCGGCCCGCCGCTGCTGCGGCTGGCGCGGGTCACGGACTGGCGGGCCCGAGGGCTTGCGGCCGGCACCGCGGCGCACGGCTTGGCGACGGCGCGCATCCTGCTGCTGAACGAGACGGCCGGCGCCTACGGCGGCTTGGCCATCGGCCTGAACGGCGTCGTGACCGCATTGATCGTGCCGCCACTGGCACGCTGGCTGGTTGGGGGCTGAGGCGGCCGCATCGTGCTGCACTGCACAAATGCGCGTGTGGAACGGACCCTGGCACCCCGTGTCACGTTGCCGCCACCAGGACCAACTCTGGTTGGAGGCGATAGGTGGCCAAGCGGAACAAAAAGCACGACGACAGTACGCCATTGGACCTGGGAGCGCTCAGCTTGGCGATTTGGCTCGCCTTGCTGACATGCGTCGTCGGCCTGTCCCGCCTGCATCTTCCGTCACCGTATGCAGGTGCATCCAGCAACCGGCCCGCCGCTCCGGACACAACCGACGCCTACAGCACTGCGCTGGCGTTCGGCACGTGAGCTAAGCAGGCCTGCGCGGCATGACCCGCAAGCCGCCGGCAGTTGAGCCAAGCCGCGTCGGGCCACTTGCATCCTGGTCATGCTCAAGCCGCGCGGAGCCTGGGCCAGCGCCAGCACGCCTACGGCGCCGACGCCCCCACCGGCACGACGCTAACGCTGTTATACGGGCTCCCGCCGGTGCTGAGCGCCTGGGTGGACCACACGAGGTAAACCAGCACCCGCTTTGCCGGGTCCCACATGCGGCTGACCCTGATCTCCTTGAACAGCCAGTTGGCCGAGGCGCCGAACACTACCTCGTTCCCCGGCAGCTTGTCCGGCATCTGCAGCGGACCCGTGGCCCGGCATGCCAGGCTGAACCGGCTGGGATCCGTCGCCAGGCCGACCGAGCCCTTGATGCCGCCCGTCTCCGCCCGGGACACGTAGCAGCTCACGCCCGGCACCTTCGGATCGTCGTAGCGGTCCACCACGATCTTGTCGTTGCGGCCGAGGACACGGAAGGTGGTGCTGACGTCGCCCACCCGGGTCGGGTCGTCGCTGCCGGCCAGGGCGCCCGCGACGGGCGCAGCGGCGAGCACGGCAGCGAGTAGGGCGGCCCTGGGGATGGCGGACATGGCATGTCTCCGGTTGAAGGCGTCGCGGATATGTGGCTCGTAGGTCTCCAACAAGGCAACTCTGTGACCCTCCCCATCTTACGAGGGGTGAAGCTGCCACCAATGTGCCACATATGCAGGGAACGATTGATCTGCGATGGCTAGGACCTTGCCGACCATGCCCGACTTGCGCGTCGCTGCCACGAAAGCCGCCCCATGAACGTCGCCGGGATACTCGATGCCGGGTTCCTGGCCGGACCGCTGCCGGAGCGGCGCCTGCTGGTGGCGGTCGTGGCGCAGGATGCGGTGCGCCATGCCGACCTGTCTGCCCGCGTGGCCCTGGCCGGACACATCGCGGTGCGCTCGGCCGAGGCTGCGGACGTGGTTCTGGCTGACGCCGGATCGCCGACCCTGCGCCTGGCCGGGCGCGGGGACGATGCCGGCAGCGCCCTGCCCACCGGCCTGTCGGCGGTGCAGTTGGACGCCGCCCTGCGCGCTGTGGCTGCCGGGCTGCGCGTCAGCCTGCCCGGCGATCTGGCGACGGAGGATGCGGTCCGCCCCGTGCTGACGCCGCGGGAACTGGACGTGCTGACCTGCCTCGGTGAGGGCCTGAGCAACAAGGCCGTCGCCCGCCGCCTGGGCATCAGCGCCCACACCGTGAAGTTCCACCTGGAGGCCGTGTTCATCAAGCTGGGCGCCACCAGCCGTGCGGAGGCGGTGGCCAAGGGCCTGCGCGGCGGCCTGATCCTGCTGTGACGCCCAGCGTCGCCGCGGTTGCCAGCAGCGGCAGGCACGGATTCAGCAAGGAGGTGCAGCCCGAGATCGTGCTGGAGGCCGGGTTGGGCGTACGTGGCGACGCGCACCAGGGCGTTACGGTCAAGCACCGCTCTCGCGTCCGCCAGGACCCGACTCAGCCCAATCTGCGCCAGGTCCACCTGATTGCCGCCGAGCTGCACGAGGAGTTGGCCGCAAAGGGCTTCCAGGTAGGCCCGGGCAGCATGGGGGAGAACGTGACGACCCGTGGGCTGGACCTGCTGGCCTTGCCGTGCGGCACCCTGCTGCACTTGGGTGCGGCGGTGGTGGAGGTGACGGGCTTGCGGAACCCGTGCGCCCAGTTGAATCAGTATCAGCCAGGCTTGATGAACGCCGTCTTGGACCGTGCCGCCGACGGCAGCCTGGTGCTGCGGGCCGGCATCATGGGCGTTGTGCGCCGGGGTGGCGCCGTGCGGCCCGGCGACGCCCTGCACGCCGTGCTGCCGCCGGCCCCGCATCAGGTACTGCAGCGGGTCTAGACCGGTCCCATCCAAGCTTGGGCTCCGGCCGTTCCAGCTTTGCCGTTTGCAAGCGGGCGATAGCACTTCTTAAATCCGATCGCCTCGCACTGGGACCCGGCGGCAATGCCCCCTAGTATGGCCCGGCGATCAGCGCCGCGATCACCACGATAACAACCAGCGCGAATGACCCGGCGATGCTCCAAAACACTGGGAAGCCCGGCGTCGGCAGAGTCGCCCCCTGCTCCCGCGGCTGCGGCGCCCTGCGCTTCAGCACGCGGGCGTTGGCCTCACGCTCCGGCGAGCCTGCCGGGGCGCCGGACGCGATGCTGTCCGCCCCGCCGGTCCGTACGGTGGCATCCTGGGGCGTGTTGGTCGGCATGTCGGCTGGGGGCATGACGGTCTCCTTCTAGGCTATGATAGCCGATGCAACGCCCGGCGTGTGAGAAGGCTGCACCCGGCGCAACCCAGCCCGGTGCTGCCGCGCTATGACCGCCTATACCTGCAGGAGACGCCACCATGTCCGACAATCCGCTGGAAATGACGCCCGAGCGCCAGGGCCGCATAGACGCCCGTGCGACGCAGCTTTGGGAAGCGGACGGCAGCCCGCCGAACAAGATGGCCGACTACAAGGAACGCGCCGACGAGCTGATCCGCATGGAGGACTCCGCCGGCACCGGGCAGTTGCCGAACCCGATGACCAAGAATGAGCCGATCCCAGGCGTGATGGTCGAGGAGGCAAGCATTCAGGAGAACCTGGGCGAGTTCCCTGGCTCCAGGGTCGCCGATCAGGGGGAATGGCGGGAAACGCCGATGACGCGGAAAAAGCTGCGGCATGAGGCGGAGACGGGGGAGCAGGAGTCTCGTCCGGAACAGGGGGACACGGTTTAGGGGCTGGGCCGCCTGGGACGTGGATGTTGGGTCGCAGTGGCTGGCAGCCGGATGGGAGGCATCGAGAGATAATTTTCGTGCCATCCCTTCGGACAATCACTCCCGTGGAATGAGTACTATGCCCAGCTCCGACACAACGCCTAGGAGCGATCGTTCGTGCCGACCCTACTGCGCATCGAGGGGTCAGGCCTTTCTTTTGAAGCCGCGAACCGAATGAGCCGTCCTGTGTCAGCGTAGACGAGGGTGAAGCTTCAGCCAAAGCATGACTGCAACTTGTTGCGCGGGCCAGGAACGCGGGCCACCCGGCTCGCGAGTTGAACGATATTTTGTGGCGAGTTCGCGAGCGTTAACCCGAGTTGCTGGAGGCACGGAATGAGTTCGTCGGCACGAGGTGGGGGAACGGATATCCGGGTCCGCGACCTAGCCGTCAGTGAGGACAAGTTGACAGTGGCGCTGATGAACGGGCGCATGATCACCGTGCCCCTGGCCCGGTGTCCTCGCTTGGCAGCAGGCACGCCGGAACAACGCGTGCACTGGGAGTTGGCCGGAGCCGGCTGCGGCACTCACTGGCCGGAATTGGACGAGGACCTAAGCACGGAGGGGTTGCTGGCCGGGGCGCGGGTTGGCACCGTGGCGGTTGCCGTTGCTGGGCCGTAATCTGGTATGACGCATCCGCCTCTTCCTGGCCGCCGTTCATGAACAACGCCAATGCCTACAGCCACGACTTCTATGCTTGGGCAATGGAACAAGCGGCGCTGCTGCGTGCGGGACGGCTGGCTGACGCGGACATTGAGAACATCACCGAAGAGATTGAGAGCATGGGGCGCAGCGAGAAGCGCGAGTTGGTCAACCGCCTCACCGTTCTGCTGACGCACCTGCTCAAGTGGCAGGTCCAGCCCGTCCTACGGGGACAACGGTTGGCGGCTGACCGTCCTTGAGCAGCGCGGCCAGATGGCCGAACACCTGAAGGACAATCCCAGCCTCAAGAGCATTTTCCCGGACGCGTTCGCAACTGCCTATCGCTTCGCCTTGCTGGACGCACAGAAGGAAACTGGCTTGCCGGAGGAGGCGTTTCCCGCCGCCTGTTCCTGGAACAGCGAGCAGGTTATGGCGGAGGGGTTCCTGCCGGGTTGAGGCCGCATTAGCGACCAAGTATAGCACCCCACCACAGGGCTTTCTGGGGACTTCCAAATCAAGTCCTCCCTCGTCCTATACTGACCCCTGGCTTAAATGGCCACTGGTGACTGCCTAGTAACTTCCCTGCGACTGCGCTTTGCTACCCATAATGCACACTCTGCGTTGCTGCAGCGCAGCATGGCCCCGTCCCATCTGCCGGCGGGGCCGGGCGGTCGCGCCCGCTAGTCGCGCTCGAACCCGCGCAGCGGCTCCACACCCTCCAGCTCCGGACAGGTTGAAGCCGCACACCACCGCCAGCGCCTCGGCAGTAGCGCCGTCCCAGAGGTCTCGGGCAGGCCGTCGAGCCAGTCCTGGTAGCTCGTTCCGGCGGCGCCTGCCTATGAGTAGTTTCCGATCCTGCCGGGCTCAACGCACCGACCGTATTATGCCGATATGGTCTCACCTAATCCCGGCCGCCTCGCCGTACAGACACGAGCGGCCGGGATGACCTGGTCGGTGTCTTCGCTGCACGGCCGTCACGTGCCGCCGTTCCGATTGGGTTGACCCGTGAGGGTCTTCATGTTGATCGCCATAAGGAGTGCTTACGCCATGCGCACGGTGGAAACCCGCTTGTCCGTTCCGCAAAGTCCTGATCAGGTTTGGTCGGTGCTGATTGACTATCCGTCCTATGGCCGCTGGAACAGCTTCATACGCGAGGCTTCGGGCGAGGTCGGCGTTGGCAAAAAGCTGAACATCACGCTCTATCCCTCGTCAGGCAGCAAGATGAGCTTCAAGCCGAAGCTGCTCGTGATAGACAAAAGCCGCGAGCTGCGCTGGATGGGGCATCTGATCGTCAACGGCCTGTTCGACGGTGAGCATTATTGGGTGCTCACCCACAACGCGAGCGGCGGCACCGACATCGTCCATGGCGAGAGCTTCAAGGGCCTGCTCGTGGGAGTCTTCAAGCCAGAGAAGTTCAAGGTCGAATATGAGCGGATGAACCGCGACATGGCGGCGGAGATCGCGCGCCGCTATCCGGCCCCACCTGCATCCGCCGCCACGCCTGCATTGGCTCCGGCCGCGGCCGTCCAATGAAGGGTCGCCTGATCGGAGGTCCAATAACAGCGGAACCAAGAGTGCATTTGGGTAGCGCTACCACGGCAGTTGATGCAGCAAACCAGTGATGCTGTTGAAAAACCCTGAAGGGGGGGCATGGCGCAGCCGGACACCTGATCATCCCCCCTGTTTTGTGGAGGCTCTTGGCGGCTACCGCCATTGCGACCTGGCCTTACCCGAACGCTACGGTCC
>JAABUQ010013075.1_pt1 | contig 10155 bp, 6 predicted proteins | sample 5560001 | NCBI WGS metagenome assembly JAABUQ01 (sample SAMN10711888, study PRJNA513371) | rock metagenome | isolation source: Antarctica rocks | place: Antarctica: Victoria Land, Finger Mt nord | collected 2015-12-18 | reverse complement strand
GCACCTGTCCGGTGCGCGCCCCCGGCCAACAAGCCCACGCCCGTCGAGCGTGAGACGTGCCGTCCGTACCTGCAGCGCGAGCTGGCCTTGCTCACCGAGGTCCGGGTGGTGTTGGCGCTGGGCCAGTTCGCCTATCAGGCCGCCGCCGATCTGGTAAACCTGCCCAGCCCCCGCCCTCGGTTCGCCCACGGCCTGGAGGTGCGCGTGAACGACGGTTGTTGGTTGGTCACCAGCTACCACGTGAGCCAACAGAACACGTTCACCGGCGCGCTCACCCCCGCGATGCTCGACGGCGTGCTGCGCCGCTGCCGGGAGCGGGGCACCTGAGCGCAGCCCCGGCGGTGCCGTCAGCGCGGCGGCGGCGAACCGGGCGGCGGGAACGGTGCCTGAGAGGGGGGCGGCGGTTCCAACCCGGGACCGGTCTGGGACGGCTCGGTGGGAACTGGTCCCCACGGCCGCTCGGGTGGTGGTGCCTGCGGGGGTGTGAGCGGAGGAGCGCCCGGCGAGGGCTGCGCCGGCCACGGTTGCGCTGGCCATGGTTGCACCGGCTGCGGTTCAGGGGCGGGCCACGCCGAACCTGTCGGGGTGGGACCGCCAGGCTCAGGGAACGGGCGGAGGCGACGGCCGAAGCCGCCGCCCGAGCCCTCGATGCGGTCGGTGAGCAGGTCGGCGGCGACGGCGGTGGCCGCTCCCAGCGCCACCAAGACAAGGCCCGCCGGAACCGGGTGGTGCCTGAAGATGTCAGCCACGAGCGCCGACACCCCGGCCAGCACGCCGTAACCGCCGTACCACGACGAGAACCGCCGGCCGCCTCTGGTGCCGGCCCACAGGAAGGCCACGCCGGTGAGCACGGCGAGCACTTCTGCGGGCTTGGCGTGCAGGCTGCCGCTGCCCATCAGGATGATGCCCACGGGCAAGGCCGCGGAGGCGACAGCGAAGAAGGGCGTTCCGGTGCGGCTGTCGCCCCGCCGGTCGAGCCGGGTGCCGGCGATGGCATACGCGGCCCCGATCAGGAAAGAGAGCAGGCCGGTGGTGGTGGCCGAGCCGATGGGGCTGCGCCTCGACAGGTCGCCGAAGGTGAAGGTCCCGTTGGTGGACCCGAACGGATCAGAGTTCGACGAGTAGGAGCTGTTGAACGGATCCGAGTCAAAGGAGCTGGAGCCAAAGGGGTCGGAGCTGAGCCCCGTAGAGTCGGAGCCGAACGGATCCGAGCTGAACGAGTCCGAGCTGGTGTCTGAGCTCGAGTCCGAGCTGAACGGGTTGGTGGTGGCCGGTGCCGCCCGTGAGTCGGGCACGGAGCCGCCGCTTCTTCCCAGGTTCGACGGTACGACCGGCGACGACGGGCGGGCGATGGAGCTGTTCCTCGCGCTGGTCGACTTCACGCCCACTTGCAGCAGGACTACCAACCACGCGCTGGCCATGGCCGCTCCCAGGTAGAAGGCGAACCGTCGGCCCGGACCCCACAGGTAGGCCACCAACCAGACCACTGCCGCCAACAGGAGGATGCCGGTGAGGATGTTCTTGGCGTGCCCGAGGGAGCTGAAGGTGCGCCCGGGCCGCTTGGGGTCGACGAACGCGAAGACGAAGAACGGCACCACGCTCAGGGCGGCGAGGGCCACGCCAGCCGACGCTGCCGGCCGGCCCCGCCAGCGCCAGGCCGCGAAGCCGCCCAGGGCCAACGCCGCTGCTGAGAGCAGCAGGCCCCAGAAGCGGGTCCCGCTGTGGGGCAGGTTGGCCAGCAGGACCAACACCCCGACGAAGGCCAGCAAGCCGCCCACCGAAGCCACCACGCTGGTGACGCGCGGCCGGGGCCGCGGGCCCGCACCTTCGGGGGGCCCAGCACCAGCGCCGTACGCGCCGCCGTCGCCGCCAGCGCCAGCGGGCGTCGGCCCTGATGGGTCCGATGGGGATGCGGGGGTAGCTGCCGTCGCCGGTCCGCCGAGGTCGGTCATAGGGCCGGAGGCTACTTACGCGCTCGGCGCCGGCCCGCGGCCTGGCCCTCGGCGGCTCCAGCTCGTCGATGCCAACACCCAGGCTTTTTGCGTGTGATCGTCACATCATGGTGTGACCATCACACGCAGGAACCGGGCATTCGATCGTCGCATCAGCGGATGAGGGCGACGGTCTCGCTGGCGGCGTAGGCGACCGCAGTGATCCCGAGGAAGGCGGCGACGATCGGCCGCAAGCGTCGCTCGGCGATGCGGAGGGTGAGAGCGGCGCCGAGGCGGGCTCCCGGGATGATGCCCGCCGCCAGCCACAGGCCGAACCGCCAGTCGATGTCGCCGAGGAAAGCGTGGGTGATGGTGCCCGGCACCGCGAACAATCCCACGCACGCCAGCGAGGTGGCGATCGCCTCCTTGACCCCCATGCGCCCGAACTGGGTGAACCCGGGGACCATGACGATGCCGCCACCGATGCCAAGCAGGCCCGAGAGCAATCCAGCGACGGCGCCCACCACGGCGAAGCGCATCAACGGCCGCGAGAGTTGCTCGGGCGAGATCGGTGCCGGGGCGGTGGTGTGGAGGGCGGCTTCGGGGGCGGCCTCGGCGTCGGTGTCGAGCCTGGGTGTGGCGCTGGCGCTGGCGCTGGCGGCGCTGGGCGGGCCGGTCGCAGCCCGGGCCACGGCGTTCCGAGGCGCGACGCCGGACCCGTCCGCCCTCGGTACGTCGGGGGTGGACGCGGCCGGCGTGCGCCCGATGTGATAGGCGCTGAAGCCGAGCAGCCCAGCGGTGGCCAGCATCAAGAGGTGGCCGTTGCCCGGTGCGGCGTTGGAGAGGAACGAGCCACCCACCGCGGCGGCGATGCCGGTGGGCGCGGTGGCGGCGACGACCCGACGGTCGATGAGCCGCGCTCGCCAGTAGCGCCGGGTGCCGGTGGCCGCTCCCGGGATGATGGACGGCAGCGTCGTGCCCACGGCGATGGCCGCAGAAGCGCCGAGGGCTCGGATGCCGGGGGTCGAGACCACGGCACCGCCGACGCCGAAGAGGCCTGAGAGGACGCCCGTCCCGACCCCGAGCGCGGCGGTGAGCGCGTCGCGCAGCGGGCCGGGATCCATCGCTTGGGTCTAGCAGCGGACCGCCGTCCGGGATCGGTGGCCACCGGTCGACGGCGCGACGCAGCTTTGGCCAACGACCGGGGGACGGAAGGCGTGTGCAGGAACCGCCCGGTCTCATCCCGCTCAGCGGACGGACCTCGCCAGAGGGCGGCTTGGCGTCCAGCCGTTGCGGCTGAAGGGGTCGCGATTCTGGCCGCTCCCGGTCAGCTTGTAGCGTCCCACGTCGTGCTTACGCCCGAGCTTTCCGCCCCCGCTCGGCGACGTCGGGTGCTGGCTGCGCTGGTGGTGACGCTCTCACTGCTGGGCCTGGGCGCCTGCGGTAACCAGACGCCGACGGAGTTCAACGCCGACGTGAAGAAGGCGTTTCTCGACGGCTGCAACGCGCCCGTGAACAACGCCAAGCCGCCCAAGGGAGCCTGCGACTGCGCCTACGGCAAGCTCAGCAAGGACAAGAGCCAGTTCGACGCTTTCAAGAAGGCCAACGACCGTCTGCAGCAACACCCCGACGAGTCGCTCCCGAGCGGGCTCTACTCGTTGGTGAAGTCGTGCGCCGGAGGCACAGCCAGCCAGGCACAATTGAGTCAAGCACCGTCCGGCACGACCGCGCCGGCCACGACCGCGCCGGCCACGTCCGCGCCGGCCACGTCCGCGCCGGCCACGTCCGCGCCGGCGACCTCCGCGCCGGCCACGTCCGCGGCCCCACCGACCAGCGCAACGCCGGGCAGCTCAACACCGGCGAGCTCCACGCCCACGAGCGCAGCGGCAGCCAGCAGCTAGCCGCGCTTCACGCCGGCTGCTTGGGGGGGAGCGGGGGCACGAGGCCGGGCATGTCGACGGCGGACTCGGGCCAGCGCTTGCGGCTCTTGCGGGCCAGCTTGTGCATGAGGGCGATGGCGTCGGGGTCGTCGTCGCCGGGGCGCACCTGGATCGACCCGTCGGCCTGCATGCCGGCCATGATCTCTCGCCCGATGTCGGTGCGGACCAGGGTGAGGGTCCAGTCGTTGTACTTGCCGATGCCGCCGGTGGAGATGTCGGCGTGCTCGGCGGCGAAGTCCGGGCACAGCTGGCAGCCCTCGCGAGTCCAGGCGTGGCACTCCTTCAGGGGCACCTCGTGGTAGTCACCGTTGCGCATCCAGATTTGGAACACGCCTTTGATGTTGACCTTCTTCATCTCCTCCTTCTTCAGGCCGTACTTGGCCTCGAACAGCTCGGCGAAGATGCGGTCGTCGAAGGTCTTGGAGCAGAGCAGACCGATGTTGAGCACGAAGCGCCGGCCAACTTTGCCGATCTTGCGGCTCTTCATGACCGGCAACGCCGACGTCTGGCAGCTCATGCCGACCAGGGCCAGCTTCTCGTGGCCGGCGGCGATGGCGTCGTTGTAGGCCAGGGTGTTGGCTGAGTAGGTGTAGCGGCTGCCGGCGGACGCGATGATGTCCTCCCGGGTGGTGGCCACACCCGGCCTCGCCTTCCACGATGAGCCGTCGCCCTCGAGGTAGCTGACCAGCGCAGCGTCGATGTAGTCGTGCTGCAAGGCCCACAACAAGATGGCGCCGACCAGACCGCCGTCCTGGCCCACCTCGTGGACCTCATCATCGGCCGCTCGGGCCAGCACCACGTCTTTGTAGATCCCCGAGAGCTCGGTGACCTCGCGGGCCCGCTCGAACAAAAACTCGTCGGCCTCCGTCTCCCACGTGCGAAAGCGTGGGCAGGCCCGGGTGCAGGAGGTGCAGCCCTTCTGGCCGTGCGTGCAGTCCCCGGGACCCAGCTCATCGTCCAGGTGGAACGGCTTGTAGCCGCCCTCTTCGTGGTTGTAGCCGATCACGTCGTGCGGGCACGAGATCACGCACGCCGCGCAGCCAGTGCAGAGGCCGGTGGTGATGACCTCGTCGTACAGCTCCAGCCACTGGTTGGTCCAGCGCTCACGCTTGGGCTTGGCCGGCTGCTCGGTGACGGTCATGCCCGCATGGTATGCGGCTCCGGGAGATCGCCCGTCGTGTTCTGATGTCACACACCCGTCGAAGTGGGGACGCAATCCCACCGTAGCGGTCACATTTCGTCCCCACTTCCCACTGCGAGGGAATGCGTCGCCGCCGTGCCGCTCGACGGCCTCGGCTCGCACGCGCTTGACCCATCGGTCAAGATTGAGCCCATGGACCTGACCTATCCCGCCGAGGCCGAGCAGTTTCGCAAGGAGATCCGGACCTGGCTGGAGGACAACCTGCCTGAAGGCTGGTTCGACGAGGACTTCACGCTGACGGGCGAGGAACGCAAGCGGTTCAACGAGGAATGGCCCAAGAAGCTGTTCGATGGCGGCTGGATCTGTGCCTCATGGCCCCAGGAGTACGGCGGCAAGGGCCTGTCCATCCTCGAGAACGTGGTGCTCAACGAGGAGTTCGCCCGAGCCCGCGCCCCCATGCGAGCCGACTTCTTCGGGGACACTCTCGTGGGCCCCACCATCCTGCAGTGGGGCACCGAGGAGCAGAAGAAGGAGTTCCTCCCCAAGATCCTGAAGGGCCAGATCGCCTGGTGCCAGGGGTTCTCCGAACCCGAGGCCGGCTCAGACCTGGCCTCGCTCAAGACCAGGGCGGTGCTCGACGGCGACGAGTGGGTCATCAACGGCCAGAAGGTCTGGACCACCCAGGCCCAGTACGCCGACTATGTCTTCCTGTTGGCCCGGACCGATCCGGATGCCCCCAAGCACAAGGGCATCTCGTACCTGTTGGTGCCCATGAAGCAGCCCGGCGTCGAGGTCCGCCCGATCGTGCAGCCCGACGGGTCCGGTGAGTTCAACGAAGTCTTCTTCACTGACGTCCGCTGCCCGAAGGAGAACGTGGTCGGCGGCCTCAACGACGGTTGGAAGGTGGCCATGACCACCCTCGGCTTCGAGCGCGGCTCGTCGGCCACCACCAGCCACCGGCGCTTCGAGCGAGAGCTGGAGGTCATCATCGGCAAGGCCCAAGCCAACGGCGCCATCGAAGACGCCATGGTGCGCCAGCGGTTGATGCGTCAGTGGTCGAAGATCCAGATCATGCGGATCAACGGGTACCGCACGCTGTCCTCGGTGCTGCACGACAAGAAGGACTTCGGCGTGGCCGCCCTCGGCGCCACCAACAAGATGTTCTGGTCCGAGACCCACCGCGACACCATGAAGCTGGCCATGGACATCCTGGGCATGAACAGCCAGATCCTCACCGGCAAGCCCGACGACGAGTACATGCCCGGCCTCGGCCGCCGCAGCGCCCAGCGTGAGTACCCGGTCAACCCTCTGCAGGCGTCGTTCTTCTTCAGCCGCTCCGAGACCATCTGGGGCGGCACCGCCGAGATCCAGCGCAACATCGTGGGTGAGCGCGTCCTGGGGCTCCCCAAAGAGCCCAAACCCGGCCAGTAGCGTTCTCGGCCATGCTCCCGAGGGTTCCCGCCGCTGGTGCGCGCCCGCGGCGAAGTTGGCCGCAGCGGCTGGTCATCGCCGGTCTGGTCGGTCTCATCACCTGCTGCCTGCTCGGCGCGACCGGCATCGGGTACGGCGTCTGGAAGTTCGACCAGATACACCGCGAGAAGCTGGCGCTGAGCGGTGCGGCCGAGGGGCAACCGCTCAACTACCTGGTGGTCGGCTCCGACAGCCGCGACGCCCTGGCCACCAATGACCCCAACAGCGGCGCTTTCGGTCCGTCCGGCAACGGTCAGCGATCCGACACGATCATCGTGGTGCGCGTCGACCCCCACAACCAGCGGCTCACCATGCTGTCGTTGCCCCGCGACCTGTGGGTGCCTATCGCCGGTCAGGGGTCGAGGGACCGCATCAACTCGGCCTACGGCCTGGGGAAGCAGACGTTGGTCGACACCATCACCCAGGTCTTCCACATCCCCGTGAACCACTACATCGAAGTGAACTTCAAGGGCTTCGAGGGCCTGGTGAACACCATCGGCGGCGTGCCCATGTACTTCGACACACCGATGCACGATCCCATGTCCGGCCTCGCCATCAACCAGCCCGGGTGCACCACGCTGAACGGGTCCCAAGCCTTGGCCTTCGCCCGCTCGCGAGACCTCGTCTACACCGATCGCCGGGGCGTGGCCACCGTCGACGGCACCGGCGACCTGGGCCGCATCACCCGACAGCAGCACTTCGTGAAGCGGGCGCTCAAACGGGCCACCAGCCTGGCGCTCACCAACCCCGCCACCCTGCGCCGGCTGATCGACGTGGGCGTCGGGAACGTCAGCATCGACAAAGGGCTGTCTCTGAGCGACCTCACCGGCTTGGCCAACCGCTTCCGCGCTTACAACGCCAACGACCTCACCACCTTCAGTCTGCCAGTCGTGCCCTTCACCACCGCCGGCGGCGCCCAAGTGCTGAGCCTCGACGACGCCGCCGCCCAGCCGGTGCTCGACCACTTTCGTGATCCGCTGGCACCGCTAACCGAAGCGGACGTGCACGTCGCTGTCCTCAACGGGTCCAACAACGCCAGCCAGGGCGCCGATGTGGCCGGGGCGCTGCAGCGAACCGGTGTGCACATCACTCGCTGGGGCAACGGCAGCGAGATCGGTCTCGGTCTCATCCCCCACAGCCAGATCCGCTACGGCGTCGACGCCCAGGCTGCTGCTGATCTCCTGGACCGCCACCTCAGCACCGGCGCCGACCTGGTGAAGGATCCCAAGCTGGCGCCATCCGACGTCATCTTGATCACCGGCTCGGACTTCGCTCGGGTCACCGGCGCCGCCCGCCCCAAGAGCGCCCCCGCTCCCGACGCCATCACCACCCGCTCGGGCACCGCGTCCACGGCGGCGCCCCCCACCTCCTCCACCCTTCCTGGCGCCGGCGCTGCCATCACCACGCCGATCGGACACGTCCCCGGCGACCCACCGCCAGGCGTGACCTGCTGATCAGGGCCCTGCCGCGCGCATCATCACTCGCATGGGACGCCGCGGCAGCACCAGTCGGCGGATATGGCGCACCCCCGGCCACGTCGTCCGGGAGCCGGAGCGGCTCCCTTGACCTGGCGCTGGACCACCTCTTGGCGCCCGCCACCCGGGACCTTGGCTCAAGCAGCGCTTCAGCCCTCTCGCACCGGTATCTTCGGTGCCGTGGCGCATGAGCTGGCTCAGGTGAACATCGCTCGACTCCGCGCGCCGCTCGAGTCTGCAGAGCTCGCCGACTTCGTTGCTGCGCTTGATCCTGTGAACGCGTCAGCTGATCGGGCTCCGGGGTTTGTCTGGCGATTGCAGACCGAGGATGGCAACGCCACGGCGGTCAGGGCCTTCGAATGGGACGCCGCGGGCAGCGCCGGAGTCATCGTGAACCTCAGCGTGTGGAAGTCAGTCGAGGAGCTGGCCACCTGGGTCTACGGACCAATGCATCGCCAGGTCCTACGACGGCGCAGGGAGTGGTTCCATCGGGTCACTGAGGCCACGGTCGCCCTTTGGTGGGTACCTGCTGGTCACCGCCCAACCACCGATGAGGCCGAGAAGCGCGTGCGGCGCCTTCGTGAGCGAGGCTCTACACCGGTCGCCTTCAGCTTTGGCCACGCCTTCCCGGAGCCAGGCCGAGGAGATCGAGAGAGCGTTACGGGGCGCCCGGATTGGCTGTGCCCTGCCTGACGTTGTACTACAATGACGCACATTGAGTGAGCACGTTGGCATCCGTGAGCTTCAGCAGAACGCCTCGAAGGTGGTGGCGCGTGCGGCAAGGGGCGAAGAGATCGATATCACGGACCGGGGACGCGCGGTGGCGAGGCTTGTGCCGTTGCGTACGAGCCAGTTTGAGCGACTCGCTGACGCCGGCCGGTTGCGGCCGGCCACGCGGCCCCTGGCCAAGCTCCCGCCCCTGGTCAAGGTTCCGCCGGGTTCGCCGACTGCCTCCGAGATTCTTGCCGAGCTGCGTGCTGACGAGCGGTGAGCTATTACGTAGACACATCCGCGTTCCTGAAGCTGTTCATCGCTGAAGTGGAGAGCACGGCCATGCGTCGATGGTGGCGGGCCCACGATGGCCGGGTCTTCTCGTCGGACTTGCTGCGAACCGAGGTGCTCCGTACCTCCCGACGCATCTCGACTCCTGCCGTTGCCGCGGCTCGCCGATTCCTGGACGCCATTCCTCTGATACGCCTGGATTCTCTCTCCTATGAGCGCGCAGGTTTCGTGGACCCGCCCCTCCTGCGAAGCCTCGATGCCCTCCATCTGATCGCGGCCACCGCGGTCGGAGATGATCTCGACGGGTTCGTTACCTATGATGACCGCCTCATCGAGGCGGCGGCGCTACAAGGCCTGGATATCGTCAACCCGACATGAGGCAGCCGCCCGTGGGGCTCGCACGAGCAGCTCGGCGTTGCGGTCCTGCACCCCGCCGCGCTGGCTGAACGGGTCGATCCAGCGGGCGTCATTTGCGGCCAGCTCCCGGCTCATCGACGCCAAGTCCTCGGCCGTCCACCGTCCCTGGCGCGGCACCGGCACCGCGGGTGGCGCAGCGTGGTCGAGCACCGTGGTCAGCACGGACAACGTGCCGTCGCCATTGTCGAGCAGCTCCACGGTGCGACTCTGCTGACCGAAGTCAATGCAGCTGGCCGTGTTCAGCTCCCAGAACCCTTGACCGACACCGCCCAGCCCCGCGTGGGCGAGGATGCGGTTCTCGTGGGAGTGGCCGTTGACCCAGAGCACCACGTTGGGGAAGCGGGCCAGCAGGCGGGTCACGTCGTGGCCGTCATGCGCGGGACCAGGGTCGGCGTCGTCCTCCACGCGGTTGGTCATCGTCCAGGAGTTGTGGTGGCTGAACACGATGCACAACCGGTCGCGCCCGGAGGGGTTCGTCACCTCCGTACCGCGCTCGTCGAAGTAGCAGTGGTGGTGGGCGACCAGCTCACGTTCGAGCCATCGGAACTGGGCCGGTCCGAGCCGACCCTCCGAACCGGTCGTGTGGTTGTTGGTGTCGAGACCGATCAGCGCCGTCCGCTCGTCGTGCGGTCTGGACCAGTAGCCCGTGCCGGTGGCCAGGTTGTGGTCGGTGAAGCCGTGGCCCACGGGCCCAGGCGTGACGGTGGTTCGGAGCAGCTCGGCGAGGTAGCCGCGCAGGTCGAGCCGGCGGCGGCGTTGCGCGTCGGCGGTGACGCGGC
>JAABUQ010013074.1_pt1 | contig 10156 bp, 6 predicted proteins | sample 5560001 | NCBI WGS metagenome assembly JAABUQ01 (sample SAMN10711888, study PRJNA513371) | rock metagenome | isolation source: Antarctica rocks | place: Antarctica: Victoria Land, Finger Mt nord | collected 2015-12-18 | reverse complement strand
GGCCGCACGCTCGGGCCGCCGAGCTTCTCGACCAGCAGGCCGCTCGCGGCCAGGGCGTAGTCGCGGACCATCTCCGCGTCCATCCGGAACCGCGGCCCGCGCGAGATGAGCTTGTTGTTGGGGTCCTTCTCGATCGCCTCACGCGTGACCGCCGCCGACTGCCGATACGCCGCGGAGGTGACCAGAAGCTTGAAGAACTTCTTCACGTCCCAGCCCCCCTCGCGGAACTCAACGGCCATCCAGTCGAGCAGCTCGGGGTGCGAGGGGGCCTCGCCGCTGACGCCGAAATCGCCCGCGGTGCGGACGATGCCGGTGCCGAAGAGTTCCTGCCAGAAGCGGTTGACCGTCACGCGGGCGGTCAACGGATGCTCGGGCGTCAGCAGCCAGCGCGCCAGGCCAAGGCGATTGACCGGGAGGTCGGCGGCCATCGGCGGCAGGGCGGCGGGGGTCCTGGGCTTCACCTGGTCGCGGCGCTTGTCGTAGTCGCCCCGGAAGAGGATGAACGCCTGGGCGGGGTCGCCCTTCTCCTGCATGACGTGCGAGATCGTCCCCCGGCCCTTGAGCGCCGCCTGCTCGCCTTCGAGAACCGCGACCTTGGCGCGGAGGTCCCTGGCCGTCGGGTCGACCGTCGAGAGCCACCAGGTGAAAAGCTCGCCCTTCTCGGCGTCGGTGCGCTGGTCGGCGGGCTTGGCGACGAGGGACACCACGCGGCCCCCGCCGGCCAACCGGTCGACTTCGCCGTCGGAGAGCGCCCGGTCGAAGATGCGCAGGTCGCTGACGGTCACGCCTTCCAGCTTCTCGGAGGTCTGGCGCTGGCCGATCCTCAGGGGGACCTCGGTGCGGATGGTGTTCTTGAGGGTGTCGGACTGGACGCCCGTGGGCTGTGGCTTGCCGTCGATGTAAATCTTGGTCCCCGCGGCCTTGGCACTGGCGTCATACGTGACAAACAGGTGGTGCCACTCCTCCGACTTGATCTCCGCCTTGGAGACGACCTTCAGCGCGTCGGAGGGCCACGTGTTGATGATGTGGGCGCCGACCTTGCCGTTCTCCATCCAGAGGTCCCAGCCCCGATGCTCGTGCAGGTTGTCCATCCGGGCGAAGACCGCGCCGCTCCGGCCGGTGGGGGAGAGCCGGACCCACGCGCCGTAGGAGAAGGGCTTGTCCTTTTCCAGGTCGCCCGCCGCGGGGAATTCGGTCGAGGGCGTCGGCTGGGGGGTGGAGCCGTCCCTGGAGGAAAGCGGCTCGTGGAACTTCTGGCCGTCGGTGGGAACCATCGCGGCCAGGGCTTCGGCGGAGGTTCCGGCGAGCCACTGGTCGAAGTCCGCCTTGGCGCCCTGGGTGCGCGCCTCGACGGCGGCCTTGGCGGCGGCGACCTCGACGGTCAGGGCCTCGGAACGGGGACGGTCGGCTTCCCTGGGCACGAAGACGACCGGAGGCGTGTCCTTGACGTTGCCGTCCATCGCGTTCTGGGTCGTGTTGTTGAAGAACGCCGAGAGTTCGTAGAACTCTTTCTGGCTGAACGGGTCGAACTTGTGGTCGTGGCAGACCGCGCAGCCGGTGGTCAGCCCCATCCAGACCTGCGAGGTCGTTTCGGTACGGTCGCGGGCGTACAGGACGACGTATTCCTCGTTGATCGCGCCCCCCTCGTTGGTCGTGATGTTGCAGCGATTGAAGCCCGAGGCGACCTGCTGCTCCAGGGTGCGATTGGGCAAGAGGTCGCCGGCAAGCTGCTCGACGGTGAACTGGTCAAACGGCTGGTTGCGGTTGAACGCCTTGATGACCGACTCGCGATAGGCCCAGATCTCGCGGTAGTTGTCGATGTGGATGCCATGCGTGTCGCCGTAGCGGGCCGCGTCGAGCCAGTACCGGCCGCGGTGCTCGCCCCAGCGGGGGGAGGCCATCAGCTTGTCCACCAGCTTCTCGTAGGCGTCGGGCGCCTCGTCCTTGACGAAGGCGTCGACCTCCGCGGGGTCCGGGGGCAGGCCGTTGAGGTCGAGGCTCACCCGGCGGGCGAGCGTGCGGCGATCGGCCTCGGGGGCGGGCTTCAGACCCTCGGCCTCCAGCCTCGCCAGGACGAAGCGGTCGATGGGGTTGCGCGCCCACGCCTCGTTCGTCACCGCCGGGGGCGGGGTGCGCTTGGGCGGGATAAACGACCAGTGCGCCTGGTATTCCGCGCCGGCGGCGATCCAGGCCTTGAGCAGCCCCTTCTGCGCCTCGGTGAGCGTCTTGTGCGATTTCGGCGGCGGCATCACCTCGGTCTTGTCGGTCGCGTAAATCCGGGAAACCAGCTCGCTGCCGTCGGGGTCGCCGGGGACGATGCCGCCGGATTCCACGGCGTTGGCGCGCTTGTCGAGCCGGAGATCGGCCTTCCTCGCCGCGCTGTCGGGACCGTGGCAGGCGAAGCAATTTTCCTGAAGAATCGGCCGGACGTCCTTGTTGAACTCCGGCGGCGGCGTGGGCGTATCGGCGCCGGCGAACCCGAGCAACACGAGGGGCAGGACAGCCCCGCCCGCAAGGCTTCCCAACCCACGTCCCCGGCGATCATGCGGAATCATCGCGGCTCCCCCCTGCGTCGGCGCCTTGGGATGGCGCGGTGAACGGATCAACCGCCGGGGCGATCGAGAGCGCCCGGCTCCAGTATTTGATGCCCGAAAGGATGTGACGGGCCATCGCCCGGACGGCCGTCGCGCGGTCGCCCGCGAGCAGGGCCTCGACGACGGCCAGGTGCTCGCGAGACTCCACGGCGATGCGCCTGTAGTCGTTGAGCGACGCCTCGTGCTCCCAGGCCACGTCGCGGAACGCCCGGAAGAGGCTTTTCAGGCGACCGAGTTCGTGGGCCAGATAATCGTTGCCGCAGGCCGCGGTGATCGCGTCATGCAGGCGACTGTCGAGCGCCCGGGCCTCCTCGACGGCCCCGGGCCGCCCCAGCGCGGACAGCCCCGAGAATGCGGCGTGCATCGCGAGCAGTTCCGAGGGATCGAGCCGCCCGCAGGCGCCCCGCACCGCCTCGCACTCCAGGGCGCGGCGGACGTGGCAGATCTGGCGCACGTCCCCCGGCCCGATCCGCCGCACGACCGCGCCACGGTTGGGAAGCAGGTCGACCACCCCGATCCCCGCCAGCGCGATCAGAGCCTCGCGGATCGGCGTGTGGCTGACCCCGAACCGCTCGGCCAGGGTCCTCGTGACGAGGTGCCTGCCGGGCCGGTGCTGCCCCCGGAAGATTTCGCGCAGCAGCGATTCCACGATCCACTGCCTTCGCAGGCCGTGATCGCACCGCGGCGAAAGGGTCGACGAAGGTACGGTCAAGGGGCAGGCTCCCTCGGGTCGAGGCCGCCCGGACGCGGGACGCTCGGGCGGAACCACCGGGTCGGCAACGTTCGGAAGCGTCGGGGCGGGACTCACTGGCAGGCGTGGCATATTAATCGTAGGGGCGCGCGCTCATGCCAGGCAAGCGGATTCTGCAGAATCGGGGAAGAATTCTCCAGAATTCCGCGCGGCCCCGCGGCCTCGTCGTCGTTCTCCCCGGCCACGGGGGGCCTTTGCGCGGGTTCCTGGTCCCACCTTCCTCAAAAATCGTACTGGTCGATGTTCTCCTTGGTGAACGTGACCGGCTTGCCGAGGATGAGGTCGTTGTCCTCCAGGGCGATGGTGCCGAGCCTGCCGGAGGGGTGCTCGCGGTCGCCGGGCTTGAGGGTGCCGGCGATGACATCGTGGGCGGCGCGGACGGCCAGGTAGCCCAGGTCCACGGTGTTCCACAGGACGACGCACTCGGTGATCCCGGCGTGTACGTACCGCTTGTTGTCGTTGGGCAGGCCCAGGCCGATCACCTTGACGTCCTTGCGGCCGGACTGCTTGACGGCCTCCGCGGAGCCCGGGACGGCGGGCGAGCAGATGGCCATGATGAGGGACACCTTGGGGTAGGCGTTCATGATCGTGCTGGCCTCGTCGAACGCCTTCTTCTGGAGGTCGTCGCACGGCCGCAGCGTGACCATCTTGATGTCGGGATACCTGGCGGCGCGGCGGACCTCGATCTCCTTCTGCCAGGAGATCATGTTGGACGCCGTGAGCGAGGCGCTGATGATCGCGAACTCTCCTTTGTTGCCGAGCACCTTGGCGGCGTCGTCCATGAGGGTCTCGCCGATGCCGCGGGGCGTGGCCTGGTTGACGAAGAAGTCGCGGGCGTCGGGCTCGGCGTCGGCGTCCCAGGTGACGACCTTGATTCCGCGCTTGCGGGCCTTGCGCAGGACCGAAGAAATCCCCTCGCGGTTCTCGACCGCCACGGCGATGGCGTCGACCCCGCGCGTGATCCAGGCGTCGATCACGTCGTTCTGCCGCGCGGGGTCGGGGTCGGTCGGGCCGTCCCAGATCATCTGGACGCCCAACTCCGCGGCGGCCTCCTCGGCCCCCTTGCGGCAGGCGATGAAATACGCGTTCCCCTTGCTCTTGGGCATCACCGCGATCGTCAGCTTGCGACCGGGCGTCGGCGAGGGCGCTGCGGCGGGGGTGGCCGCGCCTCCCGAAGCCGGGCGAGCCCCGATGGCCTCACGGACCGAGCGAGCCAGGAAGACGTTGCTGGTCGCGATGATCGCCGCCGCGGCCAGGATGACGGCGCAGAGCGTGGCCACTTGCGAGTTCTTCACGGTAAAATCCCCAACGTGGGCAGGGACGAGGGTTTGGGCGCGGGCAACGGCGCGGCGGTCGAGCCCGATGGCCGCCAGCAGGAGCACGCCCGTCAACAGGCCCGCCAGCTCGGCGGGGAGGTCCGCCAACCGCAAGCCGTTCTGCAAGGTCGCGATGGCGAGGAGCCCCAGCAACGTGCCCGGGATGCTGCCCCGGCCGCCGAAAATCGACGTTCCCCCCAGCACCACCGCCGTGATCGCCAGCAGCTCGTAGCCGAGCCCGGCATCGGCCTTCGCCTGGCCGAGGTGCGACACGTAGATGATCGCCGCCAGGCCCGCGACCGTCCCGGACAGCAGGTACGACAGCCCGACCAGCCGACCGACCGGCAGGCCCGCGTACCGCGCGGCCTCGGGCGAGAAGCCGATCGCCGCCAGCCCGCGCCCGATCGTGCCGCGGTGCAGGAGCACCCAGTAGGCCAGCGCCACGGCCGCGAAGATCGGCACCTGCGTCGGGATGCCGCCGGGCAGGAACCCCTGCCCCAGCGCCAGGAACCCTGGAGGAAACCCGGTGTAGTTCTGGACGCCGCCGGTGAGACCCTCGGCCAGCCCTCGGAACAGGGAGAACGAGCCGAGGGTCACGATCAGCGGCGGGATGCGCAGGCGGGTGATCAGCAGGCCGTTGAGGCTCCCCGCCGCCGCCGCGAGGGCCAGGGTCAGGCCCGCCGCCGCGCCGATCGGCAGGCCGGCGTCGCGCCAGAGCTTGCCGAAGACGACCGCCGAGAGGCCCATCAGCGAGCCGACCGACAGGTCGATCCCCCCGCCGACGATCACCGGCGTCAAGGCCAGCGCGAGCAGACCGATCTCGACGCTGGGCCGCAGGATCTCGCTCGCGTTGGCCGCCGACAGGAAGTTCGTGCCGATCGCCGAGAAGACCGCGACTTCCAGCGCGATCAAGGCCATCAAAATGCCCTGGGACGGCTCCAGGCCCGCGCGTCTTGCCATGGTCAGCGCCCTCCCCGGTCGAGGGCGTCGGAGGCGACGGCCAGCAGGATGACGAGCCCCTGCACGGCCTTCACGTACTGCGGCTCGGCGTGCAAGAAGTTCAGCGCCGGCTCGATCGAGCCCAGCAGGACCACGCCGATGAACGTGCCGGCGAGCGTCCCGCGCCCGCCGGTGACGGCCACGCCCCCGACGACCACGGCGGCGATCACTTGCAGCTCCAACCCGACCCCGGAGTTCGGGTCGACCTGCGCGAAGCAGACGGCTTGGAGCAGGGCGGCCAGGCCCGCCAGCGCCCCCAACACGACGAAGACGGCGAAGACGACCCGCTTCGGCCCGATGCCCGCCAGCCGCGCGGCCTCGGGGTCCGAGCCGGTCGCGTACACGGCGCGGCCCGCCGCGAGCCCTCGAAGGCCCCAGGCGAAGATCGCGAAGACCGCCAGGGCGATCACCACGACGATCCACTGCCCGGTGGTCTGCCCCGCGCCGAACCACTGGAAGTCCGGCGGCAGGTCGCGGACAAATTGCCCCTCGCGGAGGTATCGCAGCGACTCCCGCCCGATGACCAGCGTGGCGAGGGTCACGACGATCGACGGCAATCCCAGCCCGGCGACGAAGAGGCCATTGAGGCTCCCCATCCCGGCGCCTGCCAGCACCGTGGCCAGCACGACCAGCGGCAACGGCACCCCGGCCTCGGCAAGCACCCCGGCGACGACCCCGCAGATGCTGAACTGCGAGCCGACGGAGATGTCGATCTGCCGGCACAGGATCACCAGGGTCATCCCGACCGCCGCCACCAGCACCGGCGCGGCGCGGACGGCCAGGTCGCGCAGCGCCTCGGGCAGGAAGAAGCGCGGGGCCGCCACGCCCAGGAAGGCCAGCAGCAGGGCATACGCCCCGAGCACCGAGAGTTCGCGGCGGTAGCGGCGCATCAAGGGGCCACCAGGCTTTCCACCTCGTGGCCCAGCGCCAGCCCCAGAAGGGTCTCCTGCGTCGCGTGCGCGCGGTCGATCGTCCCGACGATCGTGCCGGCGTGCAACACCGCCACGCGGTCGCTCATGCCGAGGATCTCGGGCAGTTCCGAGGAGATCATGACGATCGCCATCCCCTGGGCGGCCAGCAGGCCCATCAGGCGGTGGATTTCCGCCTTGGCCCCGACGTCGACCCCCTGCGTCGGCTCGTCCAGGATCAGCACCGCCGGAGCCGCGGCCAGGCGGCCCGCGAGCGCCACCTTCTGCTGGTTCCCGCCGGAGAGTTCCCCCGCGGGCGCGTCGATGGATGCCGCCTTGATCCCCAGCTTGCCGACGAACTCCTCGGCAACCGCGCGCTCGCGGGCGAAGTCGATCAGGCCGCGCCTCGAATTCGCCCGCAAGGTCGTCAGGGTCGCGTTGGCCGCCACCGAGAATTCGGAGATGACCCCGTGCCGGCGGCGGTCTTCCGGGACGTAGGCGATCCCCAATGCGACAGCCTGGGCCGGAGAGCGCACCGCGACGGCCACGCCCCGCAGGCGAATCGTCCCGGCGTCGGCGGGAGTCACGCCGAAGAGGACGCGCGCCAACTCGGTCCTGCCCGCGCCCACCAGGCCGGCCAGCCCGAGGATCTCGCCCGCGCGGACGGAGAAGCCCACGTTCCGCACGCCCGAGGCGCGGCAGGAGAGCCCCTCCACTTCCAGGACGATGGCGCCCGGCTCGACCTGGATCTTCGGGAAGACGGCCGAGAGCTCGCGGCCGACCATCATGCGGATCAAGGCGGCGCGGTCGACCTCGGCCATCGGGCGGGTGCCGACGAGGGCGCCGTCGCGGAGGGCCGTCACGCGATCGGCGACCTCGGGAAGTTCTTCGAGCCGGTGCGAGATGTAGACGATGCCGACCCCCTGCCCCTTCAGCTCGCGGATCACGCGGAAGAGGTTGCCGACCTCCTTGTCGCTGAGCGAGGCCGTCGGCTCGTCCATGATGAGGATGCGGGCGTCGGACCCCAGCGCGCGGGCGATCTCCACGAGTTGCTGCTCGGGCATCGAGAGCCTCCGCACGCCTTCCTCCGGGTCGATCTCCGCGCCGATCCTCCCGAGCAGTTGTCGGGCCCGCTCGTTCCGCATCCCCCAGCGGATGCGCCTCCAGGCCCCCCCCGGCTCCAGCCCGAGAGCCAGATTTTCGGCGACCGTGAGGTCCGGGAAGAGCGCCGGCTGCTGGTAGATCGCCGCGATCCCCAGGGCCCGCGCGGAAACCGGGTCGTGGGAGTCGATGACCCGCCCGCGCACCTCCATCGTCCCCTCGTCGGGGGCGTGCGCCCCGGTGACGACCTTGATGAGCGTGGATTTCCCCGCGCCGTTCTCGCCGACCAGGGCGTGGACTTCCCCCTCCTCCAGGTCGAACGAAACCCCCTTGAGGGCCCGAACGCCCGCGAATGTCTTGCTGATCCCCGACAGTCTCAGTAACGTCGCCAACCCCTAATCATCCCCTCTCGGTGGGCGTAGGGCCTACGTCCGACCACGTCGACGCCCCGCGCGGAAACGCGTTCCGATGTCGGTCGGGACAGTCTACGGCACCCGCGTGCCCGACGCGAGGAGGCGGGCCGTTTTGACGCACGGCCGGACTCTGGGCATGATGGAGGTTCCGGTGGACAGGTCCCTCAAAGGAACCGCCCGTGACCCCTCCGCCGATCCGATACCCGCTGCCGACGCTCTTGGCGGCGGCGATTTTCGGGGTGGCCGCCTGGAAGGGCGAGGCGCTCAGCCGCCCCTGGCGGGCGCTGTTGGCGACGCGCTGGGAGCGGGCGATTGAAGGACCCGCCTTCCCGCATTCGGATACGCCGTTGGTGATCGCCGGGCCGCTCGTGCGACGGGTCTTGCTCCTGCACGACGACACGCCCACGTCCGTGACGCCCGCGGGGCCGCCTGCCGAACCGATCCGCCACCGCATGCTCGCCGACCTTTACGACGTCTGGCCGCCGTCCGGGACGCCGACGCACTACCGGCTCGGCAATCGCCGGCCGATCGGCTGGGTCGCCGCCGCCGCCGTCCTGCCGTGGGACACCCGTCTGGTGGTCAAGACGCCCAAGGAAAAGCTCGCGACGGTCGATCCTCCGGGCGAATCGGTCGAGATCGGCGCGGTCGCGAGTCCGATCCTGGAATGGCGGCCCGGCTCCGTCCGGTTGGCGTCGTGGGAGCGGGGGCGACCGTGGACCGACGTGGCCAAAATCGGCTGGGTCGCCGAGGCTGAGTTACCGGGAGCGGGCTGGGGCGTCTTCCTGAGCCGCGACGAGTTGCTGACCCTCCTGCGGCGATCGCTGGCCGGGGAAGACGCCCGCCGGCTTCGCCTCCGCGCGATCCTGGGACGGCTGGGGGACGACCGCCCGCTGTCGGCTTCGGAGGTCGAGGCCGCCCGTGGGGCCCTGCCCGCGTCGGCCTTCGCCGGGATGGGGGACGCGGCCGGGAACAAGGCCGAAGCCCTGGCCCGGATCAACGAGGAATGGACGCCCGAGGCCTCGTGGGCGGGCCTGGCGTTCCGGGCCGTGCCCGTTGAGGTCTTGCCTTGAAATCGGGCGGCGGGCGATTTTTCAACGGATTTTCTCAACCCATTCGGCGGTGAGTGTCGAACCATAGCGATACGACCGCTTGAATTTCGCCAAGAACGGGGCCTCGGCGACGAATCCTCCCACAGGACGGGCGACCGGACGCATTCAAAAGGGGCCGTCACCAATGGGTTTGGACGTTACGCTGGGGATCTTGGTGCTGCTGGCGGGGACGCGGGGCTGGTTCCGCGGGTTCGTCCTCCAGGCGATCCGGCTGGGCGCCTTGGTGGCGTGCATCTACGCCGCCGACCCCATCCGCGACGTGACCCGACCTTACGCCAGGCAGCACATTCCCACCATGCGGCCCGAGCTGCTCGACAAGCTGCTCTGGTGGACCGCCGCCGTCGTGGCCTATGTCGTCCTCTCGGGAGTGGCCACCTGGATCGTGCAGGCGTATCGCCGACGCCCGCACATCGACCTCGATCGCAACATGGCCGACCAGGGGGCCGGGTTCCTGCTGGGCGCGGTCAAGGGGTTCGTGGCCGCCTCGTTCCTGGCCGCGGGGATCGAGCGCTATTCGGCCAACTACCTCAAGGAAGTCGCCTGGGCCCACGACCAAGTGCAGGCGTCACAAGCGATGGCCTGGGCGCGCGAAGTCCACCCCGCCGAACGCTTCTGGCAGGCCCCACCCATTCGCCAGCTCGTGGCGCAGATCAGCCGGGGGGGTCTGGAGATGCCCGAACCCGAGCCGGAAGCGAAGGTTGAGGCCAGCTCCCACCCCGCTTCGGGCACTGCGCAGCCCTTGGAGCTTCCCCAGGACAGCACGCTCGACCCCAACGCCCCATCCTTCCTGCACGATCTCGATGAAGGCTTGAAGGACGAAGCCACCCCCAAGAGGCGTTGACCGTTGAAGGGCTTGAGCCCGCCGCAAGCCACGGGACTTCAGTCCCAGTGGTTAGGCGATTTTCCAGGACTTCAGTCCGTAGCTCCTCGACAAAATCCTCATAACACCATTGAATCACCTGCGT
>JAABUQ010013072.1_pt1 | contig 10158 bp, 9 predicted proteins | sample 5560001 | NCBI WGS metagenome assembly JAABUQ01 (sample SAMN10711888, study PRJNA513371) | rock metagenome | isolation source: Antarctica rocks | place: Antarctica: Victoria Land, Finger Mt nord | collected 2015-12-18 | reverse complement strand
GGCCACTAGCCGCCCGCGCCCGCGGGACAGGCTACGTGGAGACGAGCCATTTCTCGAGGTCGTTTTCGCGCGCGAAGAGTTCGCTCGGCTCGAACCAGATCCCGATCTCGCGTGCGGCGGATTCGGAAGAATCGCTGCCGTGCACGAGATTGCGGCCGATGGTCTGTCCGTAATCGCCGCGGATGGTGCCCGGACCCGCTTTGATGGGATTCGTCGCGCCGATCGTCGCACGCGCGCCTTCGATTGCGTCGCTTCCCTCGAGCACGAGCGCCACGATCGGTGAGCTCGTGATGTATTCGACCAGGCCATCGAAGAACGGCTTTCCGTCGTGTTCGGCGTAATGTTTCTTCGCACGCGCCTCATCGCAAACGAGCATCTTCATCGCCGCGATCGTGTAACCGCGACGTTCGAAACGCGCGAGTACCTCGCCGACGAGACCGCGCGCGACGGTATCAGACTTACATAAAATGAGGGTCCGTTCGATTGCCATGGCTGGCGCGTACGCCCTCGCGTCCGGGAGACCCTGGCCATGTGGAACATCCGCCGTTTCGCCGAGACGGAAAGCACCAACGACGATGCGGCGGCGCTGCTCGGGCAAGCCGAACATGCGGGCGACGTGCTCGTTGCTGACGTGCAACGGCGCGGACGAGGACGACACGATCGCGCTTGGATCGCGCAGCCGGGCACGTCGCTGCTGTGCACGACGATCTTGCCCGAACCCGTGGCGACACACGCGCTGTGGGCGGTGACGCTCTGGGCGGGGCTCGCCGTTGCCGATGCGATCGAAACCGTCACGGGTGTTCGCGTACGGTTGCAATGGCCGAACGACGTCTTGCTCGACGGCGCAAAATGTGCCGGCATCCTGTGCGTGTCGCGCGTCGCCGGCGCGCGCGCGTTCGTCGGTTGCGGGACGGGAATCAACGTGCGCCGTCCGCCCGACGCGACCGCATTCGCGGGTGTGCTTCCGCCGCCGGCGTTCCTTTCCGACGCGCGCGCAGATGCCGCGTGCGATGCGGTGCTGCACGCACTGCTCGATGCATACGCATCGCGGTTGACGATGCTCGAAGATCCGGACGCGGTCGCGCGTGCGTGGGAAACGCGCGCGACGCTCGATGGAACGCCGTATCGGTTGCTCCTCGATGGGTCGAGCGAGCCGTTCGACGCGATCGCGCGTGGCATCGGGCACCACGGTTCGCTCGTCATCGACGTTTCGGGCCTACGGCGAGAGATCGGACTGGCCGACGCCCGCGTGTTGCGGTAAAACTCGGATTCGCCGTTATCTAAAAGGGTATACCTTCGATTCGGAAGGAGGCCGGCCACGTGCGGCGACGGGCAATACTCATCATCCACCAACAAGTCCGAATGCACGCTCGCGTCGCAGACGACGTCGCCACGTTCGTGACGATCCTCGGAGCGCGCGGCCACGAGTTCGCGTTCGCGCACGGCCCAGCCGTGAATGCCCAGGAAGCTGCCATTTCGAGCGTCTGCGAAGAAGACGAACGTCGTGCGGCGCTCGAGCGCGAGCTCGCGCAGTCGCGGCCACTTTGCGACATCGACACGAGCGAGTATCAGGCGTCGATGATCTGCGATCCCGGACCGTCACCCGCAGCTCTCGCCCGTGTCCCCGTCTTCCAACGCCTCGTCCGCGAATTCGATACGTCGCAACGTCCACTCGTGGCGATTGGCCGCGCGCCGCTGGCCTTAGCGGCGATTTCGGCCGACGACGGCACGCCGTATCTCGCCGGGCGACGCGTCACCTACGCGAGCACCCCCGCGGAGTGGCCCATCGACGAGCGGCGAGGCGACGATCGCGCGACGAGCCGCCGGTATTTGCGCGCGATGCACGACGCGCTAGCGCAAACGCGCTTCGAACCCGCGGGTAGCGAACATGTCGTGGTCGATTCGTACTTGATCACGGCACAGAACGCGCGGTCCGCTGCGAGTGCGGCGCGGACGATTGCCGCCTTCGTCGAGCCGACATCGCGCGCGCAGCGGCTCGCGAGCTAACGATTCGCGCGGACGCGTTTCTCGCAGCTCTCACAGAAGTGCGAGAGCTTGTTATCGGTGTCGTAGATCGAATTCGAATAATACATCGCACAACGCGCGTTGAAGCAGTGCTTGAGCCCCAAGACGTGCCCGAGATCGTGCACCGATTCTTTGAGCAGGCGCTGAAAGACGAGATTGGCATCGGCGCGCTCACCGTAAAACTCGCCGCGCAGCCGATGGAGCGACACGACGGCGACGCGCTGATCTTCGCTCGCGTCGCCAAAGACGAACTGATGCGACGTTTTGTATAGATCGAAGTCGGTGATCGCGAGACGGAATCCATCGACTTCCGAACCGTTTGCGACACGCGTTACGAGCGTGTTGAAGAACATCTGCTTGCGCACACCGTTGAGGGCGGTCGTCGGAACGCGAACCGTGCGATCGACGACGCACGTAAAGAGAAAGCGTTCCTCGAGACACAGCGCCAGACGTTCCAATACTGCGACGTCCATCGCATTGATCGGCACGATGCTGATCTGCCCCACGGATGCGTACGTTGGATTCGCGGCGCTCGGGAACCTGTGGGCCGGGTCGCGAAAGCAGGCCCGAGAATGATCGTCGGAATCGGACTCGATCTCGCGGAAGTCGACCGCTATCGCTTCGAGGGCGAAAAACTCGCGTGGTTCGCGCGCAAAGTGTACACGCCCGAAGAGATGACCTATGCGATGCGCAAACGCAACTGGGCCGAGCGTTTGGCTGGATTCTTTGCCGCAAAAGAAGCCGCGCGCAAAGCCTTCGGCCACGCGATCCCATGGAGAAAAGTCGGCGTGACGCACGAGCGTAGTGGGAAACCCGCGTTGCTGTTCCTCGGAGATTACGCGGAACTCCCCGCGAGCCGCAACGTGACCCGCATCCACGTGACGATCACGCACACCGCCCGGGTGGCGTCGGCCGTCGTGATCCTCGAAGACGACCACGTTGCATGACGAGTCGATGCGCGTCGTAACGGCGGAGCAAATGCGCGCGGCCGATGCCGCGGCGGTCGCACGCGTCGGCGACGTCGCATTGATGCGCGCCGCCGGCGACGCGATCGCCGAAACGATCGTCGCGCTCGCGCCGGGCGCACGACGGATCGTTGCATTCGCGGGCCGCGGCAACAACGGCGGCGATGCCTTCGCGGCCCTGGCCGCGCACGCAACGATGTGCGCAGGCGATACGACGTGCGAACGCATCGTGTATGCCGATGCATCCGCGAGCGCGAGCCCGGGCCGCCGCGATGCCGAAGCGCGTGCTTCTGCAGCGGGCGTCGTGACGCGACCGTTTCCGCCGACGCTCGATGGCGCGCGCGCGGCGCTCGGAGGTAGCGACATCGCACTCGACGCGATGCTCGGCGTCGGCGCGCGCGCCGAACCGACCGGCGCGTTCGCGCTCGCGATCGACGCGCTCGCGACGCATCCGTGCGTGCTCGCGATCGACCTGCCGACGGGCGTCGATGCGACGACCGGCGCGATCGGCACGCATACCGTCCGCGCGCACGCAACGCTCGCGCTCGGCGCGCCGAAACTCGGCCTGCTGCTCGAGCCCGCACGCGCGTACGTCGGCGCGCTCTACCTCGGCGATATCGGCCTCCACGACGAGATCGAGCGCGTCGCAGCAAGCGCCGAGACGCCCGATCGCTTTGCGATGCTCGACGACGCGGAATTTTTCACGCTGCTTCCCAAACGCGACGACGAATCGGATAAGCGCCGTTCCGGCGCGCCGCTGATCGTTGCGGGCTCGCCGCAATTTTCCGGCGCGGCGGTGCTCTGCGCGCGCGGCGCGGCGCGGGCCGGCGCGGGCTACGTGACCGTCGCCGCGAGCGATGCGACGGCACCCGCCCTGCGCGCGCACCTCGTGGAAGAAATCGTCGTGACGTACGATGCGAGCGACGTCCCGGGCGCGATCGAGGCGCTCTTGGACCTCACCAATAGCTCGAACGCGGTCGCGATCGGTCCGGGGCTCGGTCTTTCCGATCGCACGGGCGAGATCGTGCGCGGCTTTCTCACCAAACTCGAGCGGCCGTTCGTCGCCGACGCGAGCGCGCTGTTCCATCTCGCCAAACATCTCGACATTTTGCGCGGCAAGGCGTGCGTGCTCACACCGCACGCGGGCGAGTTCGCGCGCCTTTCCGGCGAGGGCACGATCGCGCCGGGCGAACGCGTCACGCGCCTGCGCGCGTTCGTCGCGCGCACGGGTATCACGACGTTGCTCAAGGGCAGCGCGACGCTGATCGACGACGGCACGACGATGCACGTTAACGCAACCGGCACGAACGCGCTCGCGACCGCCGGCACGGGCGACGTGCTTTCCGGCATGATCGCGACGCTGCTCGCACAAGGTCTCGCGCCGGTCGATGCGGCGCGCGCGGCCGCGTACTGGCACGGCCTCGCCGGTCGCGAAGCCGCCCGGCAACGGCGCATCGGCGTCGTCGCGGGCGACGTGCACGAAGCGCTCGGGCGCGCGCTTCCGAGCCCGCCGCCGCCGCGCACGCGCGTCCAGCGCATCGCGTAACGCCTACGCGATCGCGAACACCGGCGCTTCCGCGCGCGCGACGTCGAGCGCGCGCGAGAGATCGGCGAGCAGATCGGCTTCATCTTCGATGCCGACCGAAAGACGCACGAGATCTTGCCCGATGCCAAGCGCCGTCTTGTGCTCCGGCGGAACGCTGCCGTGCGTCATCGTCCACGGACTGCAGACGAGCGACTCCACCCCGCCGAGCGAGGTCGCGAGGTTGAAGAGCTGCGTGCTGCGCACGAACGCGAGCGCCGCATCCGCGCCGCCGCGATGGCGGAACGAGACGATGCCGCCGAACCCGCGCATCTGTCGCTTCGCGAGCTCGTGATGCTCGTGCGATGCGAGCCCCGGATAGTACACGGCCGCCACGTCGTCACGCGATTCGAGAAAGCGCGCGACCGCGTGTGCGTTGCGCTCGTGTTCGCGCATGCGTAGCGCGAGCGTCTTCGTGCCGCGCACTACCAGATACGCATCCCACGGCCCCGGTACCGCGCCGACGGCATTCTGCTGGTAGGCGAACTGACGGTAGAGCTCCTCGTCGTTGGTCATCACGATGCCGCCGACGGTATCGCTGTGACCGCCGAGATATTTCGTCGTCGAATGCATCACGACGTCCGCACCGAATTCGAGCGGATTCTGCCAATACGGCGTCGCGAACGTGTTGTCCGCGACGACGATCTGACCGGGCTTCTTCAACGCCGCAATCGCGCGGATGTCGATGATCTTCAAGAGCGGATTAGTCGGCGTCTCGACCCAGATGATCTTCGTATTCGGGCGGATCGCCGCACGCGTTTCTTCGATGTCGCACATCTCGACGAACGACGTTTCGATACCGTAGCGCGTAAACACGTCGGCGAAGAGGCGGAACGTGCCGCCGTAGAGATCCTTGGTCGCGACGATGTGATCGCCCGCGCGCAAGAAGCTGAACGAAGCACCGTTCGCGGCCGCCATACCCGAGCCGTATGCGACGGCGAAATTCGCGCCTTCGAGATCGGCGAGTTGCCGTTCGAGCGCCGACCGCGTCGGATTACCGGAGCGCGAGTAGTCGAAGCCCTTGTGCTTGCCGACCGCTTCTTGGGTGAACGTCGCGGTCTGGTAGATGGGGACGATCGTCGCTCCGGTCGCGCTATCCGGGTCCTGACCCGTACGGATCGCTCGCGTTGCGAATCCACGTCGGGAAGCCACGGCAGCCTCGGGCGCACCGTCGGTGCGCGAAGTCGGCTGCGGGTGGCCGAAAGCATCATTCGGCATGAGTCACACTCCACAGATCATTCGATTGTCGGGGTCGTCACGGTTCGGACCCGGGGGTAACGTGTGTGCTACGCGCTTGCCAGGGGGCGGCCCTTCCACCAGCCATCACATCCACAACGAATTCCCGCGCATTTCGTATTGCGGATGTCAAAAACGGCCCGGAAAGCGACCCCGGTACGTGAACCATTCGGCCGAAGGACTGCCGTGCGTGTAACCGCGAGATCATCACATGCGTGTCGTTGCTTCGCTCTTAGCGATGGTGAGTTTTAGCTGCGCCCGACCGATGCCGCGCAATTCGCGACGTTGCCCGGCTTCACGCGCGCCGATCCCGCAACGTATTCCGACGTCGAGTTGACATTCAACTTGCGTCGGGCGCCGTTCGACGACGCCGAGCCCGCCGACGATCAACTTCCGTCGCACTCAGCATTCCGTCATGGTGACGCGGCAGGCCGCGCGTGGCGACGTTCGGCGCGCGGCGGCGTTGCTCGATGCCGCGGGGTGGCGATCCGGACCCGACGGCACACGCCGGAAAGCCGGCGCCGCACTCGCGCTCGCCATGACGATCCCCTCGGGTTTCGTCGCCATCGAGGCCACGGCCGTGCAAGTGCAAGCGACGTGGAAATCGCTCGGCATCGACGTGACGCTGCGCCCGATGCTCTCCAATCAGCTGTTGGCACCCGTCACCGGAACGCTATCGCGCGGTGATTTCGAGGTCGATCTCGAGGGCGACGGATACGCCAACGTCCCCCGATCATACGAATTGGATCATGACGGGGGACGCGCCGCCGCACGGCCTCAATTACGCACGGACCGTGCGCGTGACCAATCGGCACCGGTCGTGCCACTCGTGTGGCTTCGTCGGCCGACGGTCTGGGACGCGTCGCTCGCGGGCATGCCCCGAAACCGTCAACTCCGATTTCTGGAACGTCTACGCGTGGCATTGGCGATAATGATGCCGGCGCGGCAGCCCGTATCAGCCTGCCCGCTCCAAATACGTCGATGCAACAAAGTTAGCGAACGTCATTGCCGCGCCGACCACGAGTCGGGCATGTCGAGATGAAAGACCGTGCGCATTTCCCACTTCGGCAAAGCTGTCGACGACGGCGTAGAGATGTTGAATACATTGCGGAACGAGCTTCGCGCCCATTTTCGCGTCTTCGATGCCCGCTTTCGTCAGCGCGAGGGCGTCGAGCGTTAATGTAATGACCGTAGCGCAGTCAGCTGTCGTTTCAGGAGTCGGTTCGTTCACTAGGCGCAAGACGGTTCGACAAACCGATTCGACGAGCTCTTTCGCCGCGCCGATCGCGCGTTGCGGATTCTCGACCGCCATCAGAAAAAGCCGCTTCGCGCGATCGTCGAGAAACCGGAAGTCTTCTGCAGAAGTCACCGTAAAAACGCTTGCGGCGGTCTCCGCGAGAATCTTCAATGCGACTTCATCGAATTACGAAAGCTGCGACGTTCTTCGGTTGGAAAGCCGCGAGGAACAATGCCTGTGCGAGGCGTTAGGCCAGAACGATCGCCCCTGCTAAGTCTTTTGGAAAGGCGAGTCCGCGCTCGTGGGCGATGGATCGCGCCGCATCCAGCGTCGACGAATCGAACGCGAGAAGCTCGATGCCGATAACGGCACGATCGCGATCGTAGTCGACGATGACGTCGTCACCGGCGCGCTCGCTAAGCGATACAAGCTCATCGTCGCCAAGGTGGCGATAGCGAACGTATCCTGCCGTTGCCGAAACGTCGACACGAATCTCGATCGGACTTCATCATTTCGGCATCCTCACGCAATTACGGTAATGACGACGGAAGCGGAAACGTTCGTCACGAACTCGAGCTCCCGGCCGTCCAAGGTTATCATAACGGCTCGATTTCCGAAGCTAACAGCGCGAGCAGTCCCGCTTCGTCGAGAATCGTACGTTCGAGTTCTCGGGCTTTCGCGAGCTTCGAGCCCGCGTCGTCGCCCGCGATGACGTAGTCGGTTTTCTTACTCACCGATTTGCCGACTTTGCCGCCGACCGCGATGATGCGTTCGCTCGCCTCCTCGCGCGTGAGATTGGGCAGCGTGCCGGTCAGCACGAACGTCTTGCCGGCGAACGCACCGATGGGGACCTTCGGGCGCAGCGGTGCGGTGAGATCGAGAGCGCTCGCGCGCAGGCGTTCGACGACCTCGAGATTCTGCGGTCGCGCGAAGAAAAACGCGACGCTCTCGGCGATCTGGCCGCCGATGCCGTCGATGGCCGTGAGCTGGTCTTGCGTCGCGGCCGCGAGCGCGTCGATCGTGCCGAAATCACCCGCAAGCAGAACCGCGTTTTGACCGCCGACGTATTGGATGCCCAGCGCCGCGAGCACGCGCGCGAGGCCACGTGATTTCGAGCCTTCGATCGCGTCGAGCACGTTCGCCACGGTCTTGTCGCCCATGCGCGGCAACGCGGCAAGCGCGTCAGCGCGCAGGTCGTACAAATCGGCGACATTGTGCGCGAGCCCGTGCTCGACGAGCAACGCCGAGAGCGCGTCGCCCACGCCTTCGATATCCATCGCGCCGCGCGAGCACCAGTGGCGAATGCGTTCGCGCACCTGCGCGGGGCACGACACGTTGGTACAGTACGAAAACACGTCTTCCGGCGGATGATCGACGGCCGACCCGCACACCGGGCACACCGTTGGCAAGCCGTACACTGCGGCGTCCGTGGGCCGCGCTTCCAGCACGGGCCCGACGACGTAGGGAATCACGTCGCCGGCACGGCGCACGACGACGGTATCGCCAAGGCGAATATCCTTGCGCACGATGTCGGCTTCGTTGTGCAGCGTCGCCATCTTGACGGTCACGCCGCCGATCGTGACCGGCGCGAGCATCGCGTACGGATTGAGCTTCCCGACGCGGCTGACGTTGATGCCGATGTCGACCAGCGTCGTGCGCGCCTCCTGAGCGCGGAACTTGAACGCGATCGCCCAGCGCGGATCTTTGCCCGCGTAGCCGAGCTTCGCTTGCAACGCGATGTCGTCGACCTTCACCACCACGCCGTCGATCTCGTACGGCAACGCATCGCGCTCGGCTTCGAAGCGATCGCAAAATGCGATGACGTCGTCGATCGTCGCGCACGCGGCATTGCGCGCGTTGACCGGAAAGCCATACGCCGAAAGCGTTGCGAGCAAGTCGCCTTGTGTCGCCGGTGATGCGACGCCTTCGATGCGTCCCATCGCGTAGGCGAAGAACGAGAGGTTGCGTTCGGCCGTCGCCTTCGCGTCCTTCTGACGCAAGCCGCCGGCCGCGGTATTGCGCGGGTTCGCGAAGAGCGGCAGGCCCGCGGCCTCGCGCGTGCGGTTGAGATCGGCGAATGCCGCCTTGGAAAGATAGACCTCGCCGCGCACGTCGACGACCGTCGGCGCGCGCGCGTGCAGCGTCGCGGGAATATCCGCGATCGTGCGCACGTTGGCCGTCACGTCTTCACCGACGCTGCCATCGCCGCGCGTGCCCGCCGAACGCAAGCGCCCGCGCTCGTAACAGAGCGACATCGCGAGGCCGTCGATCTTCAATTCGCACACGTACGTCGCGGAGGCGCCCGCGAGCTTGGTAACGCGCGCGTCGAACGCACGTAATTCCGCCGCGTCGAACGCATTGCCGAGCGACAACATCGGCACGACGTGCGGGTACGGCGAAAAATCCGATGCGGGTGCGCTGCCCACGCGTTGCGTCGGTGAGTCGGGCGTTGCGAGGTCGGGATAGTCGGCCTCGAGAAGGGCGAGTTCGCGCAGGAGCGCGTCGTATTCGGCGTCCGAGATTTCCGGCGCGTCGCGTTCGTGATAGGCGACGTTTGCCCGGACGAGGCGTTCGTGCAGATCTCGAGCTCGCTCGGATGGGGATCGATCGGTCGCCACGCGGGCCGACTACGACGGCGCGAACGGTGCCTCCCGGAGTTCGATCGGCCGCAAGAGTTATGCCTTGCGCAGCAAATGTCGGGAGTCCGATGCGCTCCATCTCTCCCGCCGCGGCCCGCTGATGTCAGATCACTTCCGGACGGTCGGTTTCACGCTCGAACCGTCGGAACTGCAGTCGTTGCTCAAACGAGCCCTCGGCGGCGGAAGCGTCATCGAAGCGCCCAACGGCGACTACCGCGTCTGGACCCCCGGCGCAGGCGCGGAGCTGTGGGTGAATCTCTATCGGCTCGATGGCGACCGTCGCGAACTCGCGGGCGCAAATCCGCACTTCGCCGGCGACGCACGCATGCACGCGATCGTCGAGGGCATCGAACCCAATCCCGATTTCGCACTCGAAGGCGAACTCTACGCATGGGCGTCGCCCGGGGGCGACGAGCACGGGCTCTATCCGTTCAGCGCGAGCGGTCCCGACTTCGATGCGTCGCTTGCGAAACG
>JAABUQ010013071.1_pt1 | contig 10159 bp, 11 predicted proteins | sample 5560001 | NCBI WGS metagenome assembly JAABUQ01 (sample SAMN10711888, study PRJNA513371) | rock metagenome | isolation source: Antarctica rocks | place: Antarctica: Victoria Land, Finger Mt nord | collected 2015-12-18 | reverse complement strand
AGCTCGAGCCCGAGCAGGCGTATGACGGAGCCGATCAGCCCCTCCGTTTGGCGCGGAGCCAGCCGGAACACCGCCCGCAAGGTCAGGGCCGTCAGGATCGCCAGGGCCGAGTAGGTCCGCTGCCCGCCCCGGGTCGTCCGCGGTTCAGCTGTCCACGCCGCGATCGCCTCGTCGGTAACCCAAACCGTCAAGCTCCCGCGCTGGCGCAGATTTTCGTCATAGTCGTGCCAGTTCGTGACCTTGAACTTCTGCTTGGCGATGTGGTGGCGACGGTCGGCGTTCAGCTTGAAGGGCAAGATGGCATCCAGGGTCAGACAGGGGCGAACCTGCTACCCCGGCCAGGTCTCAGGCGCCACCAAGCCGATCCGTGCAACAACGCCTTGATGAGTCGCCGATGCTCGACTGGTCTCACGTCGCCATGCGGCTCCAGCACCTGAAGCAGATCGCCAACGGCTTGCTGACCGATGATCCGGACCGGGGAGCTGCAAAAGCGGTGAGCGTCGAGGAGGTTGAGCGCCTGCATTGGCGCATTTGGAATGGCGAGGCCCGTGATGCCCAAGTCAGCATCGATCGTATCCGCGCGGTCATGCATCATTTTCGGGGCGAGCCGGATCAGCGAAAGTCTACAGGACCCTCACGCAAGCTGTGGGCCGCCTTGCAGGCCTTGGACGACTATCTGACCGGCCAGAGCGCCTGGCTGGTCAACTACGCCAAGCGGCACCGCACGGGCCTGCGGACGGGGACCGCGATCACCGAAGGAACGGCCAACTTCCTGGTGAACCGCCGGATGAACAAGTCACAGCAGATGCGCTGGTCACGATGCGGCGCCGACCTGCTGCTGCAGGTTCGGTGCGCTGTCTATAACGGCAGGCTCGGTTCCGGCTTCGGACAGCGATTCCACTCAGCCAACGATCCATATCCACCAATGGCAATCGCCGCCTGACCCCCAATCTTGCGACAGTCCCATGCCCGGCAGCCCTTATGAATTTTTGCGGCTAGGTAGTTAAGCGATCGAGGGCATCCAACCCTAACTCTTTATGACTTCGCACCGATTTCAAATGCGGGTATGCGGGGACTCACGCATCCGTGAGATTAAACTATGTTCAATTACAAGATTTTTCAAAGGCCGCCAAATCAGAAATCACCTCCTGCGCAAGTCAGCGACTGGATAACACGACAGCAAAATACTACATCTCTGTCGATAATAATCTCCATTGAGAATGATCATCTTATAATCCGGGCGGATGTAGATAACAATCTTCTGCTTAATCTTGATTGGAGAACGCGGAAAATTATTGTGACGGAAGCAAAAAGTTTAAGCTTTCTATATGAGTTTAGAGAATTTAAAAGCGCTTTTGCTTTCCTTGATGCACTGCTGCTGCACTATTTTATTAAAACATCAGCGACCTGCTTAAAAATCGATGCACTGGCTGCTCTCGCCGCCTGAGGCCAATATTGTGTGCTGCCATCTTTAGCGGCCTACTATCAAAATGCTGCAACAATCGAGCAGGAACGAAATGATTCCTAATACACCTCAAGACGCCGAACAGAATATTCGAACACGTGCGTACTTGCTATGGGAGGCGGAAGGCCACATGAATGGTAGGATGGACGACTACTGGTATCGAGCGGACGACCGTATCCGCGCCGAAGCCCAATCGGCTTATCCACCGTTGCAGTCTATGGGCCACCATACTTAGGCGTTTCTGATCACATTGGAGGCTTGGGTGATAGAAGACAACATGCAGACTGAGCCACGGTATGTTCAACGTCAATCAGACTGGATTGCAGCAGAGTTTTACGAAGCTTGTAGGCTTGGGAAACTTGATACTGCAAGAAAGTTGATGTTAGCACTCGAATATGAAACGGAGAGTTCGACAGGGCAAGTCCAATCTGACGTGCGAGAAGACGGAAACGATTTAGCATCGATACGCGCGCGCTTTAGATTGGAGGTTGCACGAGCGAGTCTTGCAGGCAACGCGGTAGGTTAGCGCCTGGGTTCAACTTTTTCTCCTAGCTACGGTACGTTCAGCAACTCGTCCAACGTAGCCAGGCAGGTTGGCGGTAATGGCAAATGCCAATTGGCCGGATGTGTCTTGGCGGTTTCAAAGGGTCTGTCGCAAAATTCCGGGGAGGTTGAGTTTTTCCTGAGGGACTGGACTGGCTTAATCAGTGAGGGAGTAGAATAGCTGTGCGGGAGCTCAGGACTCCCCTCATTCCTAAATTGCACCGAACATTTCGTTGAAGACCGGCTGTGCTACGAGCTTAAGCGCGAACTCTTCGATCAGCGGGCGTAAGCGATGCTCCGGCATGGTGGGGATCAGTTCGTAGAGCATGCTGCCCTGACGAAACAGCGAGTGGGTGCGTCGCTTGGTGGTGTTGGATTTGAGGTGTCGGTCGTAACCGAGCGCTTCGACTGCCGCGCCGAGCAAGGTCAGCAGCACGACCGCGAAGGCGTTGATCAGCCATAGGCGATCCCGCCGATCGGGGGTGCTGACGTGCATCGCGCCCATCCCCATACCGAAACGCAGGTCCTTCGTCACGGAACGCACCCTCGATGCCCCAGCGCTTGCCATACAGATTGATCAGCGCCCTGGCGGTCTCATTGGTAAGGCTGGTGGCCAGGCACCAGGGCTCCGTCATGTCTTTGGCCTGCACGCACACCACGACGCCGACCGGATAGCCCGCGGCGGTCACCGTGGCGCCGCGCAACACGCGCGCCCGGCCACCCGCGCCCACCCACTCGGCCGCTGGCCGTGCCTCGCCGTCAGCGGCGATCACCTTGATGTTGCCCCGGAAGCGAATGACGAAGTCGAACTTCAACTCCTCGGTCAGCACTCGATACAGCTTATGGTCGCCAAAGCCGCGGTCGGCCACGATGCGCACGCGGACCTCGGCGGGCAGCACCTCGGCCAGGCGCACCAGGACCTGATATTCGTAAGCGTTGCGCCGATCTTTCAGCATGTCCGCGTCAACCGTCAGCCACACCAGCGGCGTCGCGCGTCCGTGCCGGCACAGCAGCGACAGCATGATCGTCGTCTGGCCATCGGCGTCGAAGTCGGTCCAGTCCATCGCCACCGTAATGCTGGATCGTGCCCCCACCACATAGGGCACCCAATGAGCCAGCAAGGCGTCGACGTCGGTGCCTGGGCTGGACAGCAACCGGTCCACCTGCTTGATCGCGTGCTTGGTCAGGCGTCCCCGGGCAAGGGCCAAACCCTGGCCGATCATGGCGACCGCGAGCGAGGCGGACTCGATCACCCCCAGCGTGGCTCCTGCCAGCGAGAGCACGCGCTTGGCATGCAGGTCGTCCGCAAACAGCGTCTTGAAGAAGTGGTGGACGCTATCAAACGACAACGGCTTCTTGATCGGCATGGTCCAGCCCCGTGCAGGAGATCACGGGAGCCTAGTGTCCCGATCCAGAAGTTCGGTGCATTTGGTGCTTGTACGGCTACGGCACGGTCTGGCAGTCTTTCCTGACGGTTTGGTTGGGAGGCGTGGATGCCGGGTCGTCGTGCGGTTGAGTTGATTTTGACGGACGCAGAGCGGGCGGAGTTGCAGGGCTTGGCGGCCCGACGTTCGACGGCCCAGGCGATGGCGCTGCGGGCACGGATCGTGCTGGCCTGCGCGGGCGGCGGGCAGAACAAGGCGGTGGCGGTCGGGCTGGGCGTGTGCCAGCACACGGTCGGCAAGTGGCGGGCGCGCTTTGCCCAGCACCGGGTCGAGGGCCTGCGCGACGAGCCCCGGCCCGGCGCGCCGCGCACGGTGGAGGATGAGCGCATTGAGGCGCTGGTCACGGCCACCCTGGAGAGCGTGCCCAAGGACGCGACGCACTGGAGTTCGCGCGGCATGGCGCGGTCGAGCGGGCTGTCGGTGTCCACCGTGCAGCGCATTTGGCGCGCGTTCGGCTTGGCCCCGCACCGGCTGGAGACGTTCAAGCTCTCGACCGACCCTGACTTCGTGGCAAAGGTGCGCGACGTGGTGGGCCTCTACATGGCCCCGCCGGACCGCGCGATTGTTCTCTGTGTGGACGAGAAGAGCCAGATACAGGCGCTCGACCGCAGCCAGCCGATGCTGCCGATGTGCCCAGGGCAGGCCGCGCGGCGCACCCACGATTACAAGCGCCACGGCACGACCAGCCTGTTCGCGGCGTTGGACGTGGCGACGGGGCGCGTCATCGGCGAATGCTACCCGCGCCACCGTGCGGCCGAGTTCCGCCGCTTCCTCGACCGGATCGAGGACGCCGTGCCGGCTGATCTCGACGTGCATCTCGTGATGGACAACTACGCAACGCACAAGACGCAGTTGATCCGCGACTGGATGGCCAAGCGCCCGCGCTGGCATGTGCATCTTACGCCCACCAGCGCGTCGTGGCTGAACCAGGTCGAGCGCTTCTTTGCGCTCATCACCGACAAGCAGATACGCCGAGGCGCCCACCAGAGCGTCGTCCAGCTCAAAGCGGCCATCACGGGCTTCATCGAACAGCACAACGCAGCCCCCAAGCCGTTCCGATGGACCAAGTCGGCATCCGACATCCTGGCCAGCATCGAACGCTTCTGCATCCGCACCCAACAAACCAACCAAACCATAATGCAGCGAACTTCTGGATCGGGACATTAGAATCGCATTGCCATACGGCTTGCAAGCCCGTTCAGCCACTCATGACACGTCCAACGTTGCGCAGGCCGGTCTGAGTTCCTCCGTAACCCGAGCCGTCCGAAAGACCTTTTCCCTACACGTCGCCCAAGCGAAATGAGGGGAGGCATGAGGTGCGGGAGCCAACTTTCGTCTAGAGTGCAGCTGTCCTTTGCGGATCATGTGCATGATCTCGATGCCCGCAATGTAGCTCTCGATCGCGGCCGTGTTGGACCCGCTCTTGTCGATCGTGACCATCCTGGGAACCCCATGATGTCCAGCCGCCTTACGCAAGAAACGCAGCGCCGCCTTGCGGTCCCGCCTGGCCGTCAGAAGGAAATCCAACGTGGCACCAGCCTTGTCGACAGCCCGATAGAGGTACTTCCACTCGCCCTTGATGCGTACATAGGTCTCGTCCAGCCTCTAGCTGTCACCCACCGGACACTTGCGCGCCAAAAACGCCTTTTCCAGCAGCGGCACGTAGCGCACGATCCAGCGGTTCAGCGTGGAATGATCGACCTCAACGCCCCGCTCGCCCATCATCTCCTCGAGCTGGCGGTAGCTGATCGGATACGCCACATACGAGCGCACACCCCGCAGGATGATATCGCGCTCAAAGTGGCTGCCCTTGAACTCGATCGCGATCGTCCCGCTCCCCTAGCCGCGCGCCCCCCACCATACAGTAGACGGACAAGCCGCAAAATTGCGACAGAACCATATATTGCGCGCCGTCTGGCATCTCCGGTGAACTTGCGGAGAGCCAGGACACTAACAAATAATATCATTAATACGTTATTATATCGTCATCAGACCGGTGTAGAACGCGCTGGCTAAGAAACCGGGAGCTTGCGATGCCGCCCTCTATCCTGATGGTGAAAGACTGTGCGTCCGTGCACAACGATATGGCGCAGATTGGAGACGGCGAGGATGGCCATGCGGTAACAATGCCGGAGCCTGCCCCGATCGGCGGCTGGAGCAAGCAGGTTATGGACCGTTGCGGCGCCGCCGTGCTGCTGCTGCTGCTGGCGCCGCTGTTCTTTTTGCTTACGCTGCTGATCCGGCGTGACGGTGGCGCAGCGCTGTTCCGCCATCAGCGCCTCGGCGCCAATGGCCAGATGTTCCCGTGCATGAAGTTTCGCACCATGGTTGCCGAAGCCGACAAGGTCCTCGAGCATCTGTTGGCCAACGATCCGGTGGCGGCAATGGAGTGGCGCGTTACGCAGAAGCTGCGCCGTGATCCACGGATTACCAGCGTGGGGCACTTCCTGCGCAAGAGCAGCCTGGATGAGCTACCGCAACTATTCAACGTGCTGCGTGGCGAAATGAGCCTGGTTGGCCCGCGCCCGATCGTTCAGGCGGAGGTTGCTCGCTACGGGACTGAAATTCGCTACTATTATCAGGCACGGCCAGGCCTGACAGGATTGTGGCAGGTAAGCGGTCGCAGTGACACGTCGTATGCTCAGCGGGTCGAACTTGATGTCCGGTACGTTGCTAATTGGACATTTATGCGCGATATCGTTATTGTTCTTAAAACGATACCGGCAGTGCTTCTGCGGAAAGGCGCGGTTTAACATCGCCATCTCTAAACTGAGCGTCGAGATTGTCTCCACTCCACGCTCATGGTTGGCGCGGAGAGCAGGAGTAGCCGAAGCATCACGACTGCTCACTTCACGGCGACGGTTCTGCCCGCCGCCCGCCCACGTAGCCGTTTCCGATAATCGATGTTGCGGGTAGCTTGCTGCTTACAATGCGGGCGGCAGCGGCTGCCTGCACCTCGGCCTCGGGACGGCCGCAAGCGCTCACGAACTCAGCCATCCAGCAGTCCATGCCGGTACGCTAAGGTTCTTCTAAATCCTGGTCCGACCACTGGTTCGAGCGTTACGCCTATTTCCAACGGCACCGTCGCCGCAACTACAACCACCATCGCTAAGTAGCGGCTGAGCAACAGGAGACCACCATGGTTCTGGAACCGACTTGGCGCGATATCGCGGGGACGTTTTTTCGGCGCAAGCTCGCAATCGTCGTCACGTTCCTGATCGTGGTGGGCGCCGGCGTCGCATACATCATGTATGCGACGCCGCTCTACCGCTCCGACTCCACCCTTTTGGTGCGGTTCGGCTCCAACCTCGTTCCCGCCATGGGCGCGCGCCAGGAAGTGAGCCAGCAATTGCAGTCGAACGAACGCCACGAAGTCCTGAGTTCGGATGGGGAGCTGCTGAAGAGCGCCGACCTGATCCGCAGCGTCATCGGCAAGATCGGGCTGGCCAAGCTCTACCCGACGATTGCGGACGGTGATGCCGGTGACGAGCTGAAGATGACGCTGGCGCAGGGGAAGTTCACCGGAGACTTGGTGGTTGACGCGAGCGGCGTCAGCGACGTGATCAACCTGTCCTACCTGAACCACGACCCGAAGCTGGCGCACCAGGCGTTGCAAGCCTTGGTGGACACCTACCTGGACCGCGAGGCCAAGGTCTACTCCGACCCGCAGTTGGCTTTCATGGAAAGCCAGCGTGACCAGGCGACGCAGCGGTTGACCCAGGATCGCGATTCACTGGCCAAGTTCAAGTCCGACAACCAGATTTCTGACCTGCCACAACAGGTTTCGCAGACTTTGCTGCAGCGCTCCACCCTCCAGGCGCAGTTGCAGAACGATGAGGCCCATGTCGTGCTGGCGACCAAGCGGCAGTCCGCCCTGGCGAGCCTGCTGGCGAAAGTTCCGGCCAACGTCAGCAGCCAGGCAGGCGCCGAGAAATATCGTGGCGTCGACGACACCACGGCGAAACTCGCCGACCTGCGGGCCAAGCAGGATCAGATGCTGAGCACCTTCCAGCCCAACAGCCGCATCCTGAACCAGCTGCAGGCGGGCATCTCGTCGCTGCAGTCGGCCGAGCATCGGGCGCAATCCGACGCCCGGGGCCGCGACAACAGCGAGCCCAACATCGTGTACCAGAACATCCAGACCGACTACCTGCGTGCTGTCGCCGATGCTGACAGCGCACGTGAGCCGATGACGGTGCTGCGTCAGCAGATTGCCGACACCGACAAGCGGCTGGATGTGCTGGAAGGCAGCCGCAACCAACTGGACGACCTGACCCGGCGTGCGCAGATTGCCGAAGATGCCTATAAGGCCCTGGCGCAACGCTACGAAGAGGCACGGGTCGGCAGCAGCCGCAACGCCGAGAAGATTTCCAGCACGGCGATCATCTCGGTGCCCTCGCTTCCCGATCTGCCGGCACGTCCGCGCAAGAAGATCATCCTCGCGGGATCACTTGTGGCTAGCCTCATCCTTGGGTTCGGCCTGGCATTGCTGCTCGAAGGCCTGGACGACCGTATCTATGTTCCGCGTGAAGCTGCCGCCGCCCTTCGGCTTCCCGTATTGGCGACGTTTGGAAGAGAAGCATGATGCAACAATCCAAGAAGTCCGACCTGATGCCGATGTCGGAGCAGGAGCCTGGTTCCAGGCAGGTTGCCCTCCTGCAGAACCTGCCGGCCTCGCCACGGCGTGAACCCTCGGGGCTCGCCACCTCGGAACTGCTGCGGCTGCAACACGCCGTCAGCACGCGGGACAACGACTGGGCCGAGGTGACACAGTTCATCTCGACTGCCAAAGGCGATGGCTGCGCCAAGGTGGCGTATGACCTCGGTTGGATCAGTGCGGCGTGGCTCGGCAAGCGGGTGCTGTTCATCGATGGGACGGCGATGCGGCTGCCGGCGACGGTGGGCGGCGCCGCTCCGGCCCGCGGACGTAGCCGGGCCGTGATGCCTATCATGCTGCCGCTTGACCTGCAGGCGATCGAGTCCGGGCTTACCAAGGTGGCGGGCCTGCCGATGTACCAGGTGGCGCTCGGTGGCGTTCGCACGCCGTCCGAGGTGCCGCCGGCGATGACGCATGTGGCCGACGTGCTGGCAGCGTTGAGGCACAGCTTCGACCTGATCCTGATTGCCTCGCCGCCGACACGGCGCGGCGCATTCGGGGTGCTGCTGTCGCGCTTCGTCGACAACAACGTGCTGGTGGTTCGTACCGGCGGCACCAGCAAGACCGCTGCCGACGAGGCCGCAGAGACGATCCGTACCGCCGGTGGCAACGTGTCCGGCATGGTGCTGACCCAGCACACCAATCCGGTGCCGCGTTGGCTGCGCTGGTTCTGATGGCGAGCGTTGATCTGAATTCGCGTCCCAGGCCGATGCACATTGCGGTCGTAAACAACCTCTACCCGCCGATCATGGCAGGCGGGGCCGAGTTGATTGTATCGTATCTATGCGAGGAGTTGGTGGCGCGCGGCTGCCGGGTCACCGTGATTTCGACCTGCGGGCTGGAACAGGAGCCGATGGCGGTCGAGCACCGCAACGGCGTGGAGGTCATCCGCTTCTTTCCGCCCAATCTATACTGGAACTTCGCGCGCCGCGAGCAGCCGCGTCACCGCAAGGCGCTGTGGCATCTGCGCGACGCCTGGAATCATGCGGCTGGCAAGCGGGTGCAGGCGATCCTGCGCGACGCTCCACCCGATGTGTTGCACACCCATCTTCTGGATGGCTTCTCCGCGTCGGTGTGGCGCCAGACCAAGCGGCTTGGCATCCCAGTAGTGCACACGGCCCACGACTACCACCTACTTTGCCCGCGAGCCTTCCTGCTGACGCGGGAGTGGAAACTCTGCACCACACCTTCGCTCGGATGCCGCGTCTATCGCGGCTGGCACATGCGCACCACGCGCTACGTCGACGTGTTCACCAGCCCGTCGCAGTTCCTGCTCGACTATCATCGCACGCGCGGGTTACGCGCTGGCGCTGGCGTCGTCGTGCATAACGGTATCCCGTTGCCGGAGGGCGCTGTGCTGGCGAAGGCTACCCGCCAGAAGGGCATCGTCACTCGGTTTCTGTTGATGTGCCGCCTGACGCCGGAGAAAGGCGTGCGGGTAATTCTGCAAGCCATGACGCGCCTACCGCGAGACGTCCCGATCGAGTTGGCCGTGGCAGGCCGTGGCGAATTGGATGACGAGGTGCGCGATGCGGCAGCCGCCGACCCACGCATCACCTTTCATGGCTTCGTAAATGGCGATGCGAAGAAGCGGCTGTTAGTTGACTCCGACTATATGTTGCTGCCTTCACTCTGGTATGAGAACGCACCGGTGACGATGGTGGAGGCGGCAGCCTACGGCCTAGGCCTGATCGGCAGCCGTATCGGCGGGATTCCGGAGTTCATGGACGAAGGCAGCACCGGCTTCCTATGTGAACCAGGCGACGTTGGCGACTTCGCGCGGACCATGAGCGGAGTTGCCACCGGAGCGCTGACTCTTAAGGACTTCGACGCTCGTTCAGCGGCATTGGCGTCACGGTTCAGCGTTAACGCGATGACCGACACCTATTTGGCGCATTACCGCCAACTGGTTCATGTCAATGCATGAGCCGCGCAATATGCTCCGCGCCGACTGTGTTGCACAGATCAGCGGGTGGCCGGAGCCCGGCCGTCTCGTCTTCCCGTTACGCGAGGCGGACGTACTCCGGACGCCCGAGTTCCAGCATCCGG
>JAABUQ010013070.1_pt1 | contig 10159 bp, 6 predicted proteins | sample 5560001 | NCBI WGS metagenome assembly JAABUQ01 (sample SAMN10711888, study PRJNA513371) | rock metagenome | isolation source: Antarctica rocks | place: Antarctica: Victoria Land, Finger Mt nord | collected 2015-12-18 | reverse complement strand
GTGCCCCCGCCGGTCCCGACGCGAAGGCTCGCAGCATTCCCAACCACGACCCTCCACCTCGCGAATGACGGAAGATGTTACAAGGCCACCTCTTCCAATGCAAAATCGATGCGTAAGCCCTGGGGGGTCATGGAAGAAACCTATCCGCTGAAAGCAACCTCGTCGGTCACAAGGCGGCAGTGATGATGCAAAGTGCGTCCAAGGCCGATCTCGGCTACTACCTGGCGGGAATTATGAGAGACTTCGTGCAATTGATGGAAGCGACAGGTGAGGCATCCGAGTTGGAAACAGAGCATTGGCTGTCCGATTTGCTCCGATGTGCGACAGGCAATCCCTTCCGCCCCGTGAGCATTAACCCGGATTGGCGGACGCTCGACGTGCTGAAGCTCGCCCAGGCCATCTACCAAGAACGAACGTTCGACCAAATGCCGATGCTCGGCGAAGCGCTCGAAGAGGCCGGGTGTGACACCGCCGACATCCTCGCACACTGTCGAGCAATGACCGAGCATGTTCGGGGATGCTGGGTGGTCGATGCTATCCTTGGCAAGTCATGAAGCGGGTGATCCGGATATCCCGGACCTGTGATTGCTACCGACTTTTCCACGCGCTTCGGAAGTCGATGCTTCCGCATCACGCCCCTTGGCATGCCACCGCGGTCGCTCGGGTTCAGGCGTCATCCTCGTCAACCGGGCCGTAGAAGTCGAACCACAGCTCGATGTCGAATTCGGCCAGCCTCTTCATCTGCAACGCCGGCAGGGTCGGACCTCCGTTGCTCCTCCGGGCCAGCCAATAGCAGGCGATCTCCAGCCTGCACCCTACCTCCCGGAGAGACCGGACCGCTTCGGCCCTCGACTCCAGACGGGCGAGGAGCCAGTCGATGTGGCGACGCGAGTCCCGGGACTCGACCTGGCCCTTGGACATCAGGAACCAGCCGTCGAGGGGCGCGACCTTCGGCGCCCGGCCGGGTCGCTGCGTGACCTCACCCCGACGCTGCCAGTTCGAGGGCTCGATCCCGAGGCGATCCGTGATCGCGGCCGGGTCGACATCCCCGGGGTAGATGCAAAGAGTCGCATAAGTCGTGTGGCAACTTGGATATTCATCGTCGTCCATCAAGGCCCCCGGATGCTGTGTCAGGGTCATGGAAACCTTCCCCGGGACATCCAGAACCCGTCGCCCCCGTGCCTCGCGACGGCCCGGAGGACGGCGCGGCCGACGGCGGTGCCCAGCTTCAGGCCGTCGGTGTTGTCGTGAGGGAAGTGGATCCCGCCGTAGATCCGGCTGATGCCGGCCTCGTCGGCGGCCTGCTGGAAGCTCCGGAAGTGGCGGGTGACGCCGGCGGGGGGCTTACGGGCCGGCCGGCCTCCTCCGGCGTTTCGTGGTGCGGATACAGGCTATCGCGTCGGCCGGCGTTTGTCTCGGATCGCGCCGGTCGTCCCGGTCATCGGTAAAGAGGGGGGACTCGTCACGGTTGACGATCGTCACCGATCCGTCAAGATCCATGGACTCCTCGGCGACCGTCGGCCCCGAGAAGACGCCCCAGGCTTGTCGCCCGGCGGGCCGGGGCGGAGCGGGGACGGCGGGCGGGACTCCGCTCCCTTCGAACACCATGACGGCCCTGGCGTCCTCGATCGGTGCGAAGGCCTCGGTGGCTTCGTTCGGCGCATCGGCCCGGGCGCCCTCGGCGGCCCCGGTGGCTTCGCTCGGGGCGACGGCCTCGGTGGCTTGCTCTGAAAGTCCCCGTTCCTGGGGTCGCGTGCTTGCACGCATTTTCATGGGGTCGGGTGTCCCCGAGGGACATGACAGTTCGTTCGGCGCGAAGGTCGCTGCGGGCCTGGTGGCCTCGGTGGCTTCGTTCGGCGCATCGGCCGGGGCGGCCTCGGTGGCTTCGTTCGGCGCGACGGGCTGGGCGGCCTCGGCGACCTCGACCGTTGCCACGGCCTCGGCCTCGGCCCGGGACACGGCGGGTTCGTCCGGCGCGACGGCCTCGGTCGCCTCCGTCGGCGCGTCGACGTCGGCCCTGGCCCGGATCGGGGCCGGGGCGTCCGCCTCGGTGTCGGCGTCGGTGTCGGTGTCGGCGAGGTCGGCCCCGGTCCGGGTCAGCTGGATCAGCTGGTTGAGCGTGGCGCGGAACGAGCGGTCGTGCTGCCCCTCGTAGCGGAGCAGGGCGCGGCCCTCGGGCGAGGCGTCGACCGCGGCGGCGTGGGCGATCCGGTCGCGGACGAGCGACGGGTCGGGGAAGCCCGCCAGGTCCTCGACGAGCGCGGCGAGCCGGTCGTCGATGAAGCCGCGGAGGGCCTCGGCGGTGGCGTCGGCCTCGGCGTCGGTGAGGTCGCCGGCGTCGGACTCGGGCGCGAGGTCGGGGTTGTTCCAGGCGAGGAGCCGCCACGAGTCCATCGCGGCGTCCTCGACGTCGGCGTCGCCGGCGTCGGCGTCGCGGGGGTGGCCCAGGAGGTTCAGGAGCCGGACGTGGTGGGCGTTGGTGTCGTGCCAGGACTCGGGGGCGTCGGCGGCGTCGCGGAGGTCGTCCCAGAGCCCGATCAGGGCCTCGACCCCGGCGTGCTCGGCGAGGAAGAATTCGAGGGCCTGGTCGGGGTAGCTGGCGAGCAGGCGGCGCCCCTCGGCGATGCGGGCCTCGACCCGACCGTCGTAGGCGGCGACGGCGTCGCGGCCGAGCCCGGCCAGGCGGTCGGTCTCGAGCTGGACGCAGCGGCGGAGCCGCCAGGCCCCGGCCGCGGCGCGCTCGACCAGGACCCGGCGGGCGTCGGTCGGCGGCCTCCAGTCATCGAACCAAGTCCCCAGGATCGCCTCGAATCCGGCGGGGTCCTCCGTCGGCAGGACGACCAGCTCGGAGCGGAGCCCGTGCTTCAGCGCGTTGTGCCGGGCCCGGGCGCGGCCCGCCTCGGTCCTCGGGCCGGTCGACTTCCGCGAGTTCGCCCGGTTGGCGGCGCGCTTGCGGTCGGAGACGCCCGCGGCGGGCACCCCCGCGGCGGTCTCGGTCGTGGTGTCGGTCTCGACGACGGTCTTCATCGCGGTGCGGCTCCCTTCGGTGACGGGCGGGGCGGGGCGGGGCGGGGCGGGATGGTCCCGCGCGGCGGCCGGGCCCCGGGGGAGACTATCGGGCCTCGCCGCCGCCGGGTTCCGCCGGTCGGCCGGATCGGGCCGCGGGCCCGGGGCCTCGGCACGGGCCTTGCTCCCGAGGAAGGGGACGGCCGGGGGGTCGTCAGGGCCGTCCCCGGCGGCGCATAATATGAGTCCTTAGGAGTCTCGCTCGCCGCCGACGGATCGCGCGGCCGGCGAGGTCCTCGCCCCCGCGGGGAGGCGGGCGGCCGGGCGAGGCCGGGACGGTGCAGGATCAGCCGACGGGGTGCCTCGATGAACGACACATCGGCGGACGACGACGTCGCCACGCTCGTGGGGACCGGGGTGCCCGAGCTGGACCGGATCCTCGGGGGCGGGCTGACCCCCGACCGGGTCTATCTCGTCGAGGGGACCCCGGGCTCGGGCAAGACGACGCTGGCGCTCCAGTTCCTGATAGAGGGGCGGGCCGCCGGGGGCAAGGGGCTGTACGTCACCCTGTCCGAGACGAAGGACGAGCTCGAGGCGTCGGCGCGGTCGCACGGCTGGTCGCTCGACGGGATCGACATCTTCGAGCTGGTGGCCGCCGAGGAGGATCTGGACGCCGACAACCAGTACACGATGTTCCAGCCGTCGGAGGTCGAGCTGCACGTCACGACCCGGGCGGTGCTCTCGGAGGTCGAGCGGACCGGGCCGAGCCGGATCGTCTTCGACTCGCTGTCCGAGGTGCGGCTGCTGGCGCAGAACCCGCTCCGGTTCCGCCGCCAGGTGCTGGCCCTGAAGCAGTTCTTCACCGGGAGGGGCTATACCGTCATGCTGCTCGACGACAAGACGTCGACGGCCGACGACTTCCAGCTCCAGAGCATCGCGCACGGGGTGATCAGCCTGGAGCAGCTCTCGCCCGAGTACGGCGCCGAGCGGAGGCGGCTGCGGGTCATCAAGATGCGCGGCCGGCGGTACCAGGGGGGCTACCACGACTTCACGATCGCGCGGGGCAAGACCGAGGTCTTCCCCCGGCTGGTCGCGGCGGACCACGTCCGGGACTTCGAGCGCGGGCTGCTCGGCAGCGGGATCGCCGGACTCGATGCCCTGGTCGGCGGCGGGTTCGACCGGGGCACGAGCGTCCTGATCCTCGGGCCGGCGGGGGTGGGCAAGTCGTCGCTGGCGCTGCAGTACGCCCGGGTGGCGGCGGCGGCCGGCGACCGCGCGGCGATCTTCACCTTCGACGAGAGCCTGGAGACGATGACCCGGCGGATGGACGGCCTGGGGATGCCGATCGAGGCCCCGATCGCCGCGGGCCTGCTGACGGTCCAGCCGGTCGACCCGGCGGAGCTCTCGCCCGGCGAGTTCGTCCATGCCGTCCGCCGCGTCGTCGAGCCCGACGGGGGCGCGCCCGGGGCGAGGGTCGTCATCATCGACAGCCTCAACGGCTACCTCAACGCGATGCCCGAGGAGCGGTTCCTCACGATCCAGCTCCACGAGCTGCTGACCTACCTCGGGCACCAGGGGGTCGTCACCTTCCTGATCGTGGCGCAGCACGGCATCCTCGGCGCGGCGATGCAGACCTCGCTGGACATGAGCCACCTGGCGGACTCGGTCGTCCTCTTCCGCTACTTCGAGAGCCGGGGGGAGGTCCGGCAGGCGATCTCGGTGGTGAAGAAGCGGAGCGGGGCGCACGAGCGGACGATCCGCGAGTACGCGATGGGCCCGCGCGGGATCCGGATCGGCGAGCCGCTCCGCGAATTCCACGGCATCCTGACCGGGACGCCGATGGCCTCCGCCCCCGAGGCGGTCCCCCGGCCGCAGGCGGACCGATGACCGGGCCCGGGGCGGGAGGGCCGGGGGGGCGCGTCCTCGTGCTGGCGCCGACGGCGAGGGACGCCGAGGTGACCCGGCGGATCCTCGCCGACGACGGGCTCGACCCGTTCGTCTGCGCCGACCTGGCCCACGTCGTCGCCGAGGTCGGCGCCGGCTGCGGCGCGGCGCTCTTGACCGAGGAGGCGATCCTGGCCGACCGGTCGGGCTCGCTCGTGGCGGCGCTGGCGGCGCAGCCGCCGTGGTCGGACCTGCCGCTGGTGGTCCTCACCCCCGCCGGCCCCGAGTCGGACCGCGCCGGCCGGGCGCTCGAGGCCGTCGGCCACATGACCCTGGCCCGCCGCCCGGTGGCGATCCGGGCGCTGGTGAGCCTCATCCGCGCGGCGCTGCGGGACCGGGCCCGCCAGTACGCCGCCCGCGACCACCTGGCCGAGCGCGAGGCGCAGGCCGAGGCGCTCCGCCAGCGCGACGAGCGGCTCCGCGCCTCGTTCGCCGACGCCTCGGTCGGCATGACCCTGGCCGACCTCTCGGGGCGGTTCCTCGAGGCCAACCGCGCCTTCTGCTCGCTCACCGGGCATCCCGAGGGGGAGCTGCGCCGGCTGGACATCGCCGACGTCCTCCACCCCGACGACCGGGCCCGGGGCCTGGCGCTGCTCGGCCGGCTGCTCGACGGCGAGGTCCCCCGGTTCGAGGTCGAGCGCCGCTACCTCCGCAAGGGGGGCGGGTCGGCCTGGGCCCGCGACAGCGTCGCGGCCGTCCGCGACGCCGAGGGCCGGCCGGCCGGCATCCTGACCCTCACGGAGGACGTCTCCGGCCGCAAGCGCGCCGAGGCCGAGCGTCGCGAGAGCGAAGAGCGGTACCGGATGCTCGCCGAGAACGTCCAGCAGCTGTTCTGGACGTGCCTGCCCGACGGCCGGTGCGACTACCTGAGCCACCAGTGGGTCGACTACACCGGCATCCCCGAGGCCGACCAGCTCGGCCTCGCCTGGGCCGACCGGGTCATCCACCCCGACGACCGCGACCGCGCGGTCCGGGCCTGGATGGCGGCCGTCGAGGACCGCGGCGACTACGACCTCGAGTACCGGATCCGCCGGGCCGACGGCGCCTATCGCTGGTTCAAGACGCGCGGGACGCCGATCCGCGACGGCCGGGGGGCGATCGTCCAGTGGTTCGGCACCTGCACCGACATCGACTCGCAGGTCCGCGCCGAGGAGGCGACCCGTCGCCAGGCGGCGCAGCTCCGCGGCCTGGCCGAGGTCGGGGCGCGGGTGAGCGTGGCGCACGACGTCCGCTCGGTCCTGGGGATCGTCGCCGAGGAGGCCCGCCGCCTGATCGGGTCCGACCGGGCGGCGATCGGCCTCGACGGGGCCGCGTGGCACGGCCCGGCGCTGACGTCGGTCGCCGACGCCCCCGGCCCGCGGGCTTCGACGCCCGCCGACGCCCCCCCGGCCGCCGACGCCCCGGGCCTGCCCGCGCTCGTCCGGTCGGCGAGGCGGCCGGTCCGGCTCGGGCCCGAGGTGCTCCGCGACCTCCGCGAGGCGGGCCGGGCCGGGACCGGGGCGGGCGGCCCGCCCCCGCGCCGGGGCTGGCTCGCCGCGCCCCTGATCGGCCGCGACGGCCGCGACCTCGGCCTCATCGAGCTCTCCGACAAGGACGACGGCGACTTCACCGAGGACGACGAGTCGCTGGTCGTCCAGCTCGCCCAGATGGCCGCCGTCGCCGTCGAGAACGCCGGGCTCTACCAGGAGCTCCGCGAGAAGGACCGCCGCAAGGACGAGTTCCTCGCCATGCTCGCGCACGAGCTGAGGAACCCCCTGGCCGCCATCGGCAACGCCGTCCAGGTCACGACGCGGTCGGGCTCCGGCGACGGGGCCGCCTGGAGCACGGAGGTCATCGGCCGCCAGGTCCGCAACCTCTCGCGCCTGATCGACGACCTGCTCGACGTCTCGCGGATCACCCGGGGCAAGATCCGGCTCCGCCGCGAGCGGATCGACGCCGACGCCGCGATCCGGGGCGCCGTCGAGTCGGCCCGCCCGCTGATCGCCGACCGCGGCCACGAGCTGTCCGTCGACTCGGGGCCCGGCCTCTGGCTCGACGCCGACCCGACCCGGCTCGAGCAGGTCGTGGCCAACCTGCTGAACAACGCGGCGAAGTACACCGAGGGCCGCGGCCACATCGGGCTCTCGGCGCGCCGCGAGGGGGGGGAGGTCGTGATCCGGGTCGTGGACGACGGGGTGGGCATCCCCCCCGACTCGCTGGCGCGGATGTTCGAGCTGTTCGCGCAGGCCGACCGGAGCCTGGCGCGGTCGGAGGGGGGCCTGGGGATCGGCCTGACGCTGGTCCGTTCGCTCGCCGAGATGCACGGCGGGAGCGTCGTCGCGCGGAGCGAGGGCCCCGGCCTCGGCAGCGAGTTCGTCGTCCGGCTCCCGGCCGCGGAGGGCGGCCCGCCCCCGGCCGCGATGGCACCCGGCGGCCCGGCCGGTCGCCCCGAGGCCGACGGCCGGGCGTCGCGGGTCCTGGTCGTCGACGACAACGTCGACACGGCCCGGGGGATGGCCCGGCTCCTCGGCCTGCTCGGCCACGACGTGACCGTCGTCCACACCGGCCCCGACGCCCTCGAGGCCGCGCGGCGGTGCGCCCCCGAGTACGTCCTGCTCGACATCGGCCTGCCCGGGATGGACGGCTACGAGGTCGCCTCCCGGCTCCGCCTCGAGGACGGCACCCGGGGCGCCACCATCGTCGCCGTCTCCGGCTACGGCCAGGACGACGACCGCCGCCGCTCGAAGCGCGCCGGCTTCGACCACCACCTCGTCAAGCCGATCGACCCCGACGCCCTCCTGACCCTCCTGGCGCGCTGAGCCCATGGACGCGGTGGCGCGCCGCCTCATAACGTCCAACCCCCAATCCCCAGGGCCGATCTCTTACTCTTGTCGCAGGGATGCCGGCCGGCTAGACTGGAGCCGGTGACAGTCCGGAGCTTCGATCTCGTTTGGGGGTCTTCGATGGACGAGCCACTCCTGGCCGATCGGATGCTAGACAATCGCGACTTCCGGGACCGCCCCGCGCGTCTGACGTTCAGCGTCAGCGGAGTGGCACCGCCGAGGGCCACGACCCCCGAAGAACGACGCGCTTGGAGGTGGCCGATGCTCAGTCTCGTCATCCTCGGTGGGGGCCTTCTCCTGGGTACGCCGGGAGAAATCCGCGCATGCGGTGATGTCGAACACAACGACGCTCAACTCAGGGAAGAAGCACGCGAGGTCGTCAGCCAATACGCGAAGGACTTCGACGAGTACGTCAAGGCGTTGCACCAGTCCAAGACCCGTGAACAACGCGATAAAGCGTTTGAGAAACGGCCCAAGCCCGTTCCGAATGCCGCCAGGCTGGTGGGCTGGGCCGATCGAAACCCGAAAGAGCCGGTGGCAGCGGACTTGCTCGCCACCGTGGTCCGTCATGGCCGTTGTACGGCGGACGCCCAGAAGGCTGCCAACATCCTGGTGCGTGACCACTTGGATCTGCACGGCGTCCAGTTCGTGGAAACCGCGACGGAGGTGATGCTCTGGCCCATGCCAGTCGTCGAAAAGTGGCTGCGGGCGTATCTCGACAAGAGCCCCAACCGACAGACTCGTGCGATGGCCTGTCTCGAGCTGGCGCTGTACAAGAAGTGGCTCCTCGAACGAGCCATCCTAGAAATGGACGCCGACTGGATCGAACGGCTGGAGAAGAACTTCGGCAAGGGCTCGACAGACTACCTCAAGGAGCTGGATGCCGACCGGCTGAAGGACGACGTGATTGCGCTCCTCGACCGAGTCATGGGCGAGTTCGGCGACGTTGAATGGTCCGGTAAGCGTATGGCCGACCTGGCGAGGCCGCACCATTTTCAATTGTCGAAGCTTGCCATCAGCAAAACGGCGCCCGAGATCGAGGCCGATGACCTCGACGGCCTGCCGTTTCGATTGACCCAGTATCGTGGAAAGGTCGTGGTGCTGACGTTCTGGGCCACATGGTGTGGCCCGTGTATGGCCATGGTTCCCCACGAGCGTGCCCTGGTCAAGCGGTTCGAGGGCAAGCCGTTCGCGCTGCTCGGCATCAATGGCGATCAAGACAGGGACGCCGCGAAGAGAGCCGTACGAGAGCGCCAGATCAATTGGCGGTCCTGGTGGGACGCCGGCGCGAAGAATGAACCCATCTCCAAGACATGGAACGTGCTCGGGTGGGGAGCCACCTATGTGATCGACCACAACGGGATCATCCGGTACGAGAACCTCAGAGGCAAAATGTTGGAGGAGGCGGTGGAGAAACTCCTCCAAGAGGTCGGAGCCGGCGCGAAGGACGAATGATCCCGGTCGAACGACTCCGGCGACCGGGCCTTGCAGGGCGCGGCCTATTCCTCCCTCATGGGGGCGACCGACGGGCCGGTCGACCGGGCCTACGCGGCCTGGGACGACCTCGCGCGAGCCCTCGACCTCTGCGGGACCGAAGTTGGGATCGGCCCCATCCGGGAGCGGCTGCTCGACGAGGGGAGGGCATCCCTGGTGTGCATGCTCCGCCCGGCGTCCGACGCGACGAAGGTCGATGCCCCGACCATGACGGTTACTATAAAACCACGCCACCCACGCCTAATAGATCAACAACGGCTTGCGAACTCCTGTAAATTCGAGGCGAAGCGATGAACTGGCGACATCCAGACGATGAATTCGGCCATCAGTTGGCTTCCGCATACGAGGCCATCTTGGCGAACCGGGCCGACCCGTGGAGAGCCGTCGAGCTGTTTGAGCCGATTCTCGAAGAATTGGGAACGAGCCCCGTGGTCCGGGCGCAACGTTTACCGCGCGTCCATTCTCTCGGACAAGAGTTAGTCGAAAGCCTACGGTCCTCGCACGATCCCGTCGCGATGGAGGTTCGCCACTACTGTTGGCATCTGCAATATCTGGGGGACTTCGATACTTCCTCTGGACTAAAAGATATGCTAATATGTACACTTACTAGATTCGCGGGTTTCGCGCATCACCGGTCGGACTGGTGTCCCATTTGCAAGGAATATCCTTCGGACTTGCCCCATCTAAGCAGGCCGGACGAGAGGGCCCATTACCGTGAGTGGCTGAGGAAGAAGAGAAGTAAAAGGTGATAAGAGGAGCGAAAATAACTAAGAGTCTGTCCCATAAGTGGCTTTACGCCGCCTTCGGGTAGTGGAATGCTGGGTCTGTATCGGAGGGCCGGAGCCGGTGGAGCATCAATTGAATCATCGCCAGCTTGACGAACGACTCCGACG
>JAABUQ010013068.1_pt1 | contig 10159 bp, 9 predicted proteins | sample 5560001 | NCBI WGS metagenome assembly JAABUQ01 (sample SAMN10711888, study PRJNA513371) | rock metagenome | isolation source: Antarctica rocks | place: Antarctica: Victoria Land, Finger Mt nord | collected 2015-12-18 | reverse complement strand
CCTAAAAAGTTTGCTCAATGATGGCGAGCTAGTGATTAACTGGAATAGGAAAGTCCGTAATAAGGGTAATAGAGTTGTTGCAAATTAGATGTCTATTAGCTTACCACATTGCCTGGAGCGCTTTAGGCCAAGAATCAGGACATTTTTCCTGTTGTTCCATCAACTGTGCGAACTCATCCAATTTCATAATCCGCCCCAAATTGCTTAACTATTGCTTAACTACAGCTGACACGACCTCGGCGAGGGTATAGAGGCGTGCCCGAAACCAAGAAATAACTTTAGGACTTTAAGACGCAAAGCTTCATTTCTAATAACTTAGCAAGATCTTTACCAGTAGCCGAGTGAGCACGACCGAACCTCTGGCGACTGATTCTTCTACTATAAAGTAGGAGCTAGAACACCGATACACTAAGAGCCGCATAGCGCGTGTCTTAAAGCATTTTGCTGAAAGCACTGTGCTATCACAGGAATAGGCGATTAGTCTTCTAGAGCAATGATTAAAAAGGATACTCCGCTATCTGGAGAAACACTGGTGAAAGAGGTTTGCCGACGTATTCGTGTGGCAAGGAGCTATTAGGATGCACATAATAATGGAGCTTGCCGTCATGAGCGCGATCGCGCGCTACAACTTTACAACACATTGACGGTTGTGCAGAAAGAGCAAATCCCGCAGGTCCTGAGGGTTTGGCTGCGTTACCGCAGTGAAAAGTACTTCGGTCCCCACAGGACTCCGCCCCAGAACAAATCAAAGCACAAAGGCAAGAAAAAATTTTGATGACAGGACTCTAAGATCGAACTAGAGGAATTTCGGGCTTAGGGCATGAAACGCATCGTTTTAATCGCTGGGTTTGAATCATTCAATACTGATCTGTACCGTAAGGCGTCTCAGCTGGCGATAGAAAGCTGCCCTGAGTTAGATATTCGAGTGTTTAATGATCGCGACATTACCACCAGTCCATCTGAGGTCGAAGCAGCACTGCAAGACGCCCAAGTTTTTTTCGGTAGTTTGCTGTTTGACTACGACCAGGTGTTGTGGCTACGCGATCGCATTCAAAACATCCCCATTCGCCTGGTGTTTGAGTCAGCCCTGGAACTGATAAGCTTGACTCAGCTAGGTGCATTTGCCATTGGTGACAAGCCCAAGGGAATGCCCAAACCGATTAAATTTATTCTTGACAAGTTCAGCCAGGGGCGAGAAGAAGACCGACTGGCTGGGTATCTGAGCTTCTTGAAGATTGGACCAAAACTGCTGAAATTCGTGCCAGTGCAAAAGGTGCAAGACTTACGCAACTGGCTGATTATCTACGGTTACTGGAATGCTGGAGGATCAGATAACGTTGCTGCCTTGTTCTGGACATTGGCAGAACGGTACTTAGATCTAACGGTGGGCGAGATTCCACCGCCGATAGAAACCCCGAACATGGGATTGCTGCATCCCGATTATCAAGGTTTTTTTGATTCGCCCCGTCAATACCTGGAATGGTACCAGCAGAAAGTAGGGGCGGTGCCTTGTGCCCGCCCAGAGCTGGGAAAGCAAGGTAGCAGAGGAGAATTTTTCCAATTACCAGTAGTGGGGATTTTGCTCTATAGGAAGCATGTTGTAACCAAACAGCCTTACATTCCCCAGTTAATTCGCCATTTTGAGAAAGCTGGGTTAGTACCACTGCCCATTTTTATTAATGAAGTCGAAGGTCATGTAGCGGTGCGGGATTGGATGACCACAGCCTATGAAGTTGCCCAGAGGCAGGTGGGTAAGGTCGAAACTCCTTCCCTATCCAGTGAGGCAGCTCAGGTGGATGCAATTGTATCGACAATCGGCTTTCCCTTAGTAGGTGGTCCAGCTGGGTCGATGGAAGCGGGGCGTCAGGTAGATGTCGCTAAGCGCATCCTCAGTGCTAAGAATGTGCCGTACATTGTTGCGGCACCGCTGCTGATTCAAGATATCCATTCCTGGACACGTCAGGGCATTGGAGGATTGCAAAGTGTGGTGTTGTACGCGCTGCCAGAACTGGATGGAGCAATTGACCCAGTTCCTCTGGGCGGTTTGGTGGGAGAAAAGATTTATCTGATTCCGGAGCGGGTGCAGCGTCTTACTGGGCGGCTGAAACGCTGGGTTGGTCTGCGGTACAAGCCAATGGCAGAGCGGCGAATTGCAGTTTTGCTTTATGGGTTCCCCCCTGGTTATGGTGCTACGGGAACAGCTGCCTTGCTGAATGTGCCGCGATCGCTTCTCAAATTTCTCAGAGCACTCAAAGAGCAGGGCTACACTGTTGGGGATTTACCAGAAGATGGGGAAACGCAGATGGACGCGGATTAACGCAGATGGAGCAGCGGCGATGGGAGTTTATTGGCGATTCTGCTAGGGTGAATGTCCGCACTTTGGAAAAGTGGCTTGGCTATTTACTGACGTCCCGGATTGAGAAACAGTGGAAATCTCTGACTGGTACTGGCATTAAAACATCTGGAGATGAATTTTCCCTTGGTGGTGTTCAGTTGGGTAATGTATGGATTGGGGTGCAGCCGCCTTTGGGGATACCAGGTGATCCGATGCGGCTGATGTTCGAGCGCGATTTGACACCCCATCCCCAGTATGCTGCTTTCTACAAATGGTTACAGCATGAATTTCAAGCTGACGTTGTGGTTCACTTCGGGATGCATGGCACTGTTGAGTGGCTACCAGGGTCGCCGTTAGGCAACACTGGTTATTCATGGCCAGATATTCTCTTGGGAGATTTGCCTAATCTGTATATATATGCGGCGAACAATCCCTCCGAATCAATTTTGGCAAAGCGACGCGGTTACGGTGTACTAATTTCCCACAACGTGCCGCCCTATGGTCGTGCTGGATTGTATAAAGAACTGGTGGCGCTGCGGGAATTAATTTCGGAATATCGGGAAGACCCAGATAAAAACTATGTGCTCAAAGAAGGCATCTGTAAGAAGATTGTTGATAGTGGCGTAAATGCAGATTGCCCGTTCGAGGATGCCAAACAGCTGGGGATTCCCTTCACCCCTGAGAATGCCCAGATGTTCAGTCATGGGGCGTTTAACCGATATCTGATGCAGCTATACGAATATCTACAGGTTCTAGAAAATCGCCTGTTCTCAGCTGGATTGCACACGCTGGGCGAACTGCCTAACCCGGAACAGATGGATAGTTATCTCCAAGCTTATTTTGGGGAGGAATTGCCATCAGAGGAGGCTTTGCAGATCCGTGAACTGTTGATGCAAACCGATGATGAATTGACCAATCTGCTGCGCGGAATCAATGGCGAGTACATTCTGCCCGCTCCTGGTGGTGATCTGTTACGGGATGGTCCTGGTGTTTTGCCCACGGGTCGGAATATTCATGCCTTAGACTCCTATCGGATGCCTTCCTCAGGTGCTTATGAACGGGGAAGAGCGATCGCTCTAGCAATCCTTGCCCAACACCTGAAAGAAAATGGACAATATCCCGAAACCGTTGCGGTGATGCTGTGGGGACTGGATGCAATCAAAACTCGCGGTGAATCCCTTGGTATTCTCTTGGAACTGGTGGGAGCAGAACCTGTGAAGGAGGGGACTGGGCGAATTGTCCGCTATGAGCTGAAACCTTTGTCCCAGTTAGCTCATCCTCGCATTGATGTGCTGGGAAATCTCTCCGGTATCTTTCGAGATAGTTTTGTCAACATTATTGAGCTGCTAGATGACTTGTTCCAGCGGGCAACCACAGCGGAGGAACCAGAGGACCAGAACTTCATTCGCAAACACGCTCTAGCCCTAAAAGCTAAAGGTGTGGAAAACCCATCTGCCCGGTTGTTTTCCAATCCAGCGGGTGATTTTGGTTCATTGGTTAATGATCAAGTTGTAGCTTCGAACTGGGAATCAGGGGATGAGTTGGGGCAGACGTGGCGCGATCGCAATGTCTTCAGCTACGGTCGCCTTGATAAAGGCCAAGCTAGACCAGAAATCCTGACTCAGCTGTTGCAAACGAGCGATCATATTGTCCAGGAAATTGACTCAGTGGAGTATGGCCTCACCGATATTCAGGAATACTACGCTAACACCGGCGGTCTGAAGCGGGCAGCCGAGAAGCAAAGAGGGAAAAAGGTTAACACTAGTTTTGTCGAAAGCTTTTCCAAAGACACCACGCCCCGTAAACTCGAAGACCTTTTGCGGATGGAGTATCGGACGAAGTTGCTCAACCCCAAATGGGCTCTTGCGATGGCGGATCAAGGTTCTGGTGGAGCCTTTGAAATCTCTCAACGGATGACTGCGCTGATTGGTTGGGGTGGTACGGCAGACTTCACTGATTCATGGGTGTACGACCAGGCAGCTGATACCTACGCCTTTGACTCAGAGATGGCGCAGAAATTGCAAGATACTAATCCTGAAGCTTTCCGTAATATCGTTGGCAGGATGTTAGAAGCGAATGGTCGGGGATTCTGGCAACCAGATGAGGAGAAGTTAGAAAGACTCCGCGAACTCTACGAGCGAGCGGATGCAGAAATTGAAGGGGTTAAAGTAGTTGTTGCGTAAACTGCCTCAGCCACAAGGGCGTGAGGCTTTCAATAGCCTTCCTTCCTGTCAAGAGTTTGTAGAACTCGCTGGACTGAGTTCAAGCATCTTCGTACCTTTTCAGAACTTTTGGCTTTGCTGTATCTGTATCCAACCAAAGTACCACTCTGTAGTGGTCATTACCCTCCAAATGTAATTCGTCAACACTATCTAAAGCACCATAGTATACCCGGCCTTTGTAGGTTCCTGGCTGAACTGTTAAACGTGCTGCATCAGGAAAATAGTCAGTGCAACCAGCAATGACGATGCGTCCCGAAGGCACCTCAAGGCTAAACTCCGTAACTTGGTCCCAGTCATCAAAATTTTCGTTTGGCTTAGAACCCAGCACTTCTACTTCAACCGGTACATCCATGTTCCGAGCCGTACCAACTCTAATAACACCTGGAGCAACTGCTAACATATCGGATACTGCTTGTTCTGTCCACTCTAACGAGTTTCCTGAAGATTGTTCGTCTTGAAAATAGAATTGGTGATAGTCAGCAAACAGAGCAAACTTTTGTTTCATAATTGATGTAATCTAAGTATGAAAATTCCGAAAAACCTTTCAGCGAGAAAAACCCAACAGCTCTTGGAGTCAGGCGATTGGACATTGGACTCAGACCTTATTAATAGGTTGTGTAAACTCAATAGTTCTTTGAGGCGACTAATAGCTGTTTATCAAAATGCTGATGGCAGAGTGCTCAAAAAGGTAGGTTCATTTGGAACATTGTACGAATCAAGAGCAGATTTTGTACATGACGTTGAAGAGCTTGAGTCTGCTTTAAGGCAAGCTTCTACTGAAGATAGAATTCCTATTGAACAACGGCAAGGCAACTATTGTCATGAGACGGAAGATTCTATCGTTTTGGTGCGAGCGCCAATTGAACCAGTCGCGCAAGCCTTAAATCAGCTCTGGCAGGTAAAGCACTGGAAACAGGATGTCTACGGATGCAATATTGATATTAAAAAGCAAGGTTTTGTTGTCTTCCAGTTCCGAGGACATTCCTGGACTTGTATTCGTGAATACGGTTGGGGGCGTGGTTTTCTAGAGGGAGAAGTTCAAGCACTTGGCAAGTTGCTCAATACCCGCATTGTTGATTATGAAGTCAGCGATACCGGTGGACTGATAGCGTATGACTGCTACGACTTTGGCTTCTTAGTTGAGAAGGCGCAGCTAGAACCAAGCTACCCTCCTGAGTTTGAATCTCAATTACGTTCCTTTGGTCCTGAGCCTGCCGATAAACTATCTGATGAATTTAAGGAGTACGTTCATAATTTAGGCGAATTTGTTATTACTGAATTTTGGGAGCAACAAAATATTTACATCCCTCGACTATTAAAACATTTTCAAGCGCCAGCGCGAGTCATCCTTGTTAATGAACAAATGAACAGTAACTCGGATGAAACTTTTGAGCGGGATGACTTCGAGCGAGTAGATTATATAGTGCGGACGTAAACTAACTCAGGAAACTAATTCAGATTAACTTCAGTTACTGCGAGTGCTGGGCAGTAGAGTAACATAGAGATGCCAGTGAGCCTATTCGACTGAGAAATACAAGGACTTTAGTTTTCCTACTGTGCTAGCTCACCAAACCTTCAGTCGTTCCCTATGGATTATTTCTCTGAAAACTCTGCAATCTTTCCAAAATTTGGTCAGCTTTTTCTAGTTTCCCAGTAGCTCTATAGATATCCGCAGCTTTATTAAAATCTTCAACTGCCCCCTGTATATCATTCATTCGAGTGCGAGCATTAGCACGTCCAATATGGGCTATAGGGTCGTTGGGATTCCTGTCAATTTCCCTAGTAAGATTGGCTGCTGCTTCCTTGTACATTCCTCGTCTAAATAGCAGATCAGACTGCTCATAAATTTCTTGAGTGCTCATTACATTTCCGGGCAAGATCTGGCGATTGGCGTCTGGAGTGTGTCACACTTAAGTAGTAAGCTGTTATGTGCTCAAGCGACTGTGATGGCTTGCATTTTGAGTCATTAACAATATTGGCCCAATTGTAACCATGACTCAAGGTAAAGTTACTGGCTCAGGGAGTTGGTCGGAATGGAGTTTATCATTACTTTAGGGTTAATCATAGTTTATGGGGGCGGTGGCTGGAAGTTCTGGAATGGATTTCATCGCACTAGCTTCAGTCGAAGCTTGCCCAATCGGCTTGCACTGTCGCTGTTGTGGCCGGTATTATTGATTGTGAATAAGTCTTATCGTCGCAACTTTAATAAGGCACTTAAGGGTTAGAGGATGTCTGAAAAGTATAATAAATTACGCTAGCTGCCTGAGCATCAGCCTGCTCATAGCAGCATAGTAGTTTTTTCGACTAATTCCATGCGTCAGTCCTCTGTTGAGGAGAGGGTTTCGTCATCGCTTCAGCAATTTGAGGGCAACTTGCCCCATTTGCTGCTTATAGGCTGAGTTGAATCAATAGAAACATCGCAGGTTCGACATAGCGGGCATTTTTGAGGGGTCCAGCATTGATCGCCTCCACATTGGTTTCCCGCAGCAAATCTGCCACGACCTGTTTCGCCGCTTCGTCATCGCCTGTGTAAAAGATGGTCGCGGTCTGGTCACCAAATTGTTGTGATCGGGAATTCAATACTTCTGCAAATAGAGGTAATGCTTCAACCACACAGGCACCGGGAGCAAGTTGGGCAACTTTCTCGGCGGCTGAGGTCGTTGTGCCCACGGCTAGTCCACTCATATCGGGCAGCAAAGCGTTGACGCAACTAAAGAGAATTTTGCCGTCTAGTGAACCCGCTGCTTTGAGAGCATCTGCGATCGCGCTGTAAGGAACCGATAGCAACACAACGTCCGCAAACTGAACGGCTTCAGTGGGTGTGCCTACGGTGGCATTATCGCCGATCGAGTCAGCAATCTTTTCCAGCTTTGCTTGATCGCGGGAGTAGCTGAACATCAGCTTATGTCCGTTCTGCGCCCAGAACTTACCCAACCCGCTCCCCATGTTGCCTGCGCCAATAATTCCAATCTTCATCGTTTTTGTCCTTGAATCATGGTTACTTGTCAATCAATGTTTGTAATCAATAAGTTGTTCTTCGGTTCTAATTCGTCAAAGATAATTACCTGGTTTGTTGGAGGTACACCCAGCAATGCCAGTTTTCTGTTGGATTTTGAGGCGATCAAGGTCGAATCTTAGGTATGACCGATTTCATGCAGTAATGCTCCTGAGCGAGCCTCTGGCAATACTTGTCGCCACTCTCGAATGATGACTTGTCCAAACACTCCAGACCGATTGTAAGGTTCTGCTTGGATGAAAGCTTCGGCTGATGCTAAATCAGGAGCATTGAGAATGATCAACATCATTTCGGGCTTACCTTCTAGATCGACTGTTGGACCACCACAAAAAATGTGCTCTTTGTTTGCATCCATGTATTGCAGGTGGTTAGGTCTTAGAGCCAACCGCTTCTCCTCAACGTTGTCTGCCAGAATGCATTGAAGTGCGAAGTGCATACTTATTCTCCTAGTACAAGTCCTTCGATGCCTACTTCCAAGCACACGACTTTCGCGGGTTCTACTCCAGTTGATGGCGGTAACGACATGCCGCCATTGGTGGTGACATAAACACTGGTACGATCGCCTGAAGTGCGGCCAAATGCCAGTGCTGTATTGCCAGTCATGCCCTGCTCCGCTTGGGCAATGGTGGTGATTTGACCATCCGGTGCAATTCGCACAACGCTGTTGTAAACATGGGTAGCGGCATAGAGATTGCCCTGGGTATCAAAGGCAAAATCATCCAGGTTAACGTTGGTCAGAAATAGTTCAGGTATACCCGGTGTAAAATCGTGATTCAGTGGAATGCGAATTAATTGCTGACGCTGCGTATTGGACACATAGAGCGTATTTCTATAAATCTTTAAGCCATTGACTGCCGGAAATGGCGGAAACTCTGCCTCTGAAAGCGACAGTCGTTCGTGCTGCAACCACACCTGAGCTGTCTTCTTGGCGATGTTGACTTCCCAGATTGCACCTTTGAACGAATCCGCAATCAAATAGCGATCACTCGTCAAATAGGTCATGCCATTGAGAAAAATTGCGTCAGGAAGCGTAATTAATGTTTTAACTTCGCCGTTTTGATCAATCTGAAAAACGGCTGGCGTTTTATCGTCTGTAATGCCAGCAACTAGCAAATTGCCCTGCCGATCAAACGCAACTCCAGCCGCATTGCCACCAATTTTGGCAAACTCTTTAAATGTTCCGGCTGATGTCACCCGATAAACTTTGCCTTCTTCAAAGCTAGTGACAAATAGCTCCCCGTCTTCATTAATGGTGATGTTTTCTAAAAACGTGTTGACCGAAAACTCAGCAACAGTATGAGCGGGGACGATCGCCTCTGATGTACTGATGAAAATAGGTGGCAGCCACTGGTTTAGCGCCGCAACTAGTGCGCGGGCAATGCTGCTGCTAGAATTCGGATTTTGTCCTGTGATCAAATATCCATCATGTTCAACATGATCCGCTTTGTTCTCTCCTGCAATAAACTGTGCGCCTAATTCCCGTAGGCGATGTTCCAAAATGAAAGGGACTTCCTGATCGAGTTTTGCCGCAACTTCTTCTGAGTAGGTGTAGGAGGTGAGAACTTTACCTTTGACAAGCGGTGTGCCGTCAGCCAGCGTCGCACTCACCAGTCCGGCAGGACCATGACACACAGCTGCAATGATCTTTCCGGCATCGTGAAATTCTCGTAGCAATCGCTGCAAATCTAGGTCTTCAGGCAGGTCAAACATCGGACCATGACCACCGGGCAGAAAAATCGCGTCAAACTCCTCTGATTTTACCTCTGCAAGTTTGCCTGTCTGCTTCGCTGCTTCAATAGCGGGTTGCCACACTTGTTCCTGCTCAGGAGTGGGTGCACTGCGTGGATCAACGGGCATCTCTCCACCCTTAGGACTGGCGATCGCTAGCTCAATGCCACTCTTTAGCAGCTCTATATAAGGCACTGCAAATTCTTCTAACCAGACTCCCGTTGGATGAGGATTCGCTCCATCAAAGTGATCGTGACTGGTCGTGATCACTAAAACCTTTGTCATTTTTCTCCTTCTTGACGAGTGTTTAGATGTGTCTAGACTTGCAAACAATGAATCTGGTTGAAACTAGAAAAATGGCTAGTTTTGGTGTGGTGAACTAGCCGTAGCCATAAGCGTGCCAACTCCTTAACACACGTTCCACGATATGAGGCGGATAGCCTTTCCGAAGGCAGGTGCGGCTGGGCTGATTGCCATGCGTCCATTCATCCCGCGTCAAGCAGTTATACACTGCCTTCGTGCTGGTCATGGTTCTTTTTTCCTGGTCGTCGAGGTAGACTGACAGAGCACCTGTCGGCGATTTAGCAAAGATATGTTCACTCGTACCAGGGTGACTTCGGGTGGCAAACGCCCAGACAACCTCATTGGTGTTTGTGGGATCAATATCATCCTCCATCACCAAAACCTTCACCATCCCTGAACCCACGTGGTTTTGAAACAGGCACTTACCTATGCGCTGACACAACTGAGTCGTGTCTAAGCCAGACCGCTCACGCCAGTCACGCCCAACTGTAACCACAGCCCAGTGATTAGCTGCTTCCAGAGGTATCCAAGCCATCGATACTGGCAAATCTGCCT
>JAABUQ010013066.1_pt1 | contig 10161 bp, 8 predicted proteins | sample 5560001 | NCBI WGS metagenome assembly JAABUQ01 (sample SAMN10711888, study PRJNA513371) | rock metagenome | isolation source: Antarctica rocks | place: Antarctica: Victoria Land, Finger Mt nord | collected 2015-12-18 | reverse complement strand
ACGCCCTCCAAGGCTACTTGCTGTCGCGGCCGATCCCGCTGGAGGCGATCCAGGCCTTCAGGCCCGGCCGGCCCGAGCCGGTGCGCGCGGTCGGATGATGTCGGATTCAGCGCTTGTTAGCGCGGATGCGTCATTTCAAGGCGGCAATCAGCGGCGCCAGGGCATGCGGGCGAAATTCGGGACTGATCGAGGAGGACGGGACGAGCGTTCGGGCCGGGCAGGCTACGGCCGGCGCGCGCTTGGCCTATGCGTCGCGCTCGCCAGGGCCGCTCGGGCCACCGGGGGCAATGTGGCGCTGATCTTCGCGCTGGCCATGCCCATGGTGGCGATCCTGGCCGCCGGCGGCATCGAGGTCAGCCAGGTCGTCGGCGACCGCCACCGCACCCAGGACGTCGCCGACGCGGCGGCCATCGACGGCGCTCAGCAGCTCAGCGTCACCTCGGTAGGCGCCACGGACCGCGCGATCGCTTACGCCAAAGCTCAGCTGGCGGACATGACCCAGTACGCGCAGGTCACCGTCTCCTCCGTCCAGGTCGACAAGGCCACCATCAAGGTGGCCATCGACACCCATCGCATGTCGTTCTTCGGCAACCTGCTTCCGCCGGGCGGCTTCTTCACCCACGCAGAGGCCACCGCTGTGGCCGAGGGTTTGACCCCGCTCTGTGTGCTGGTGATCGGTGCGACCGGCCCAGCCGGCGATCTGCATCTGACCGGGTCTGCGAAGCTCAGTGCTCCGCAGTGCATGGTGCATGGCAATGACAATGTGAACGCCGATCCGCAGACCGCCTTGTCAGCTCAAACGGTGGAGGCGGGCGCAGGCTCGACGGGTCCGATCACGCCGGCGGCGAACACAGGCGCCAAAACTATCGCCGACCCGTTCACCAACATCAGCCTCCTGCCCTCGGGCCCGTGCAACGCCGAGACGACCAACTTCGTCGATGGGAATAACGCGACCTTGGCGAAGGGAATGCACTGCTCGAACGTCACCGTGAAAGGTGGCGGCACGCTGACCCTTGCGCCCGGAACGCACTGGTTCAAGGCTGCACTCAACATCAGCAGTGACGGCAGCAGCGTCGACGGCACGTCGGGCGTGACCCTCGTTTTCCTTGCGGGCTCCACGCTGCAGATGGGCGGCAAGGGTGCGACCCAGAACCTCAATCTCAAGGGCGCCACGAGCGGTCCACTGGCGGGGTTTGTGCTTGCGACGGCGCGAGATTACGGAGCAAGTTTCCCCTATCCCAGCGACAACATCGGTAACATCACCGGAACGATCTATACACCCGCCACGACCCTCGCGGTAAACGGGGCGTCTATGACCGGCCAGAGTTCACCGTGGACGGTGGTGGTCGCGCAAGGTGTGACGATCAATCAGTCGTCAAACATCATCGTCAATGCCAACTACGCCGCGTCCGATGTGCCCGTGCCGATGGGCGTAGGGACAAAATTGGGCGTGACGACGATCACTCGATAGCCCGGGCATCCCGGGTTCAGAGGCCGCGACGCCGACATCCAGACGTGCAGAAGGCGGCGGATGTGACCATCCGCCGCCTTCGTCATGTCGGCCAGCTTAGTGGTTGTTCGGCGGCGTAGTCGTGCCGGTCGGATTGCCCGTGCTGGGCACGCCGCCGGGGCCGGACATCGCACCACCGGACGCGGCACCAGGACCCGAAGAGCCGGCGCCCATCGGATTGCCCGAGCCCATCGAGTTGCCCGACGTGGAGCCGTCCTGACCCGTGCCCATCGACCCCGTGCCTGTCGAGCCCTGACCGGGGCTCATTGCACCGCCCGACCCTGCGCCCATCGAGTTGCCCGAGCCCATGGAGCCGCCGGACATTGAGCCGTCCTGGCCCGAGCCCATAGCTCCGCCGCCGGTCATGGCGCCGGAGCCGCCCATCGCGCCGCCACTCATCGCCCCGCCGCTCATGCCGGTGTTGCCGGTCGCGCCGGGAGGCGCCGCGTAGGGCATGGCGCCCGTGCCGCCGCCCATGCTCGATTCCGAGCCCATGCTGGAAGCGTGCATTGAAGACCGCGACTTACGCATATGGCGCCTGCGCGCGATGTGTCTGCGCGCCTTGCGAGCGTGATGAATCGTCGACTTGGTGGTGGTCCCGGTCGTGCTGGTCGTCGTCGACGACGCAGCGGCCGGGGCGGTCTGTGCAAGGGCGGCGCCCCCGACGGCGGGCAGGCCGATCAGGGCGCTCGCGGCGACCCCAAGAACCAGTTTGCGGATGACCATGGTGGAGGAACTCCTGATTTGAGTCATTAAGAAGCGCTCAATACGCCCCGGAAACACCCGTGACGCAAGGTCGTTGCACGACGAACGCCCGCTTATTTGTACGTGCATGGCCTACCCTGCGTCAGCCTTGTCGCGCGGACTGGGTCCGAAGTTGACGAATCAGCACGTTGACGTCGCCACCGGCGTTGTCGAGCGTGGAGACGAAATCCTGCTGTTCGGTGATGGCCAGCCACACGCTCGCGACCTGAACGTCCACAACCCGCCAGCCGCTCGGCCCCCGAATCAACCGCCAAAGCACAGGCGTGGTCGCTCCGCCAATGGTGCTGGCGACGATGACGTCGTTGGCTGAGCGTGCCTGCGACCCGGTCACGTTCAGCCGTTGACCCCGATATTGGCTCAGCCTCGACTCATAGACATCGTAGCCGTACTCGCGGAATGCGGCGGCGAACTGGGCGTATTGCGGACCTGTCACCGAGCGAGCGTACTTGCCCAACACGAAGCGAGTTATAGCCGGCACATCGGCGACGTGGTCGATCTCTTGCCGAAACATCTGCTTTTTAGCTGTGAGTCCCATGCCATGATTGTTGAGAACGCCGATGACCTTGGCGGCTTCGGTCTGTACGAACTGCTCGGCGGAAGCGTCGGCGTGGCTTCTGATAATCTGCGCGTCTGCCGACCGCGAAACCGTCAGCATCAGCGCGCCGCTTGAAATCGCGGCAACAAGGGCGACGAGGGTGAGGCGAATCGGCTTCGGGCTTGGTGCGGTGAGGACTTTCATAAGGCGAGATCCTGAACGGCTATGAGGTTTCTGCGTGAACGCACAAAGCGGCGGTCAGGGGGCGCCGGCGCCGATCGGCACTTTACATAATCGCATAAACATATCCTTATGTCCTCATGTCGGTTCCCGCGCGAGAGGTGGTCGAGAAGCTGAGGGCGGCGGGCGAGCCCACGCGCCTGCGCATCCTGGCCCTGCTCGCGCACGAAGAACTGGCCGTGATGGAACTGAGCCAGATCCTGGACCAGAGCCAGCCGCGGGTGTCGCGTCATCTCAAGCTCCTGACGGATGCGGGATTGGTCGAACGCTTTCCCGATGGAGCCTGGGTGTTTTACCGGCTGTGCGCGGCAGCGGAGGCGCGGAGCTTCTCGGGCCATGTCCTGGCCATGCTCGATGCTGACGACCCTGAAAATCGGCGCGACGCTGAGCGACTGGAGGCGGTCCGCGGCGCGCGGAACGCCGAGGCCGCCGCCTATTTCGCCCGCAACGCCTCCCGCTGGGACGAGGTACGCTCACTTTATGTAGACGAGGCGGAGGTGGAGGCGGCGATTCTCCGCGCGGCGGGATCCGGCCCATTCCGGCGGCTCGTCGACCTTGGTTCGGGCGCCGGGCGCATGCTGACCCTGTTCGGGCCGCGGGCGGAGGCGGCGCTGGGGCTGGATCTGTCGCAGCAGATGCTGAACATCGCCCGCGTCCAAACCGTGCGGGCCGGCCTGCTCCGGTGCGAGTTGCGCCACGGCGACATCTTCGCGACGGGCCTCCCCAATGGTCTGTCGGACCTGGTCGTGATCCACCGTGTGCTGCACTACCTGGGCGACCCGGCGGCGGCGGTGGCCGAGGCGGCGCGGCTGGTCGCGCCGGGCGGCCAGCTCTTAATTATCGACTTCGCCCCGCATACGCTCGAGTTCCTGCGCCTCGACCATCAGCATCGGCGGCTCGGCTTCTCCGACGAGGAGATCGGTCGCTGGCTGGAGGTCGCGGGGCTCGTGGTCGCCCCGCCGATCGCCCTGCCGCCCAGATCCGACCAAGGCTTGACCGTGAAGATCTGGCGCGGCCTGCACTCCGCAGCTCCCGCCGTCTTCGACGAGTCCGTCCCGGAGAGGACCGCCGCGTGACGCTCGCCGCCCTCAAGCAAATCGACTCGCCTTCTGCTCACCCCAGCGCACTGGGTCCGGTTGCACGGGCGGGGGAGCGCGACGCCCACAGGCTGAGCGTCTCGTTCGAGTTCTTCCCGCCCAAGAGCGCCGAGGCGGAAGAGAGCCTATGGGCCGCCATTCGCCGGCTGGCGCCGCTGCAGCCCGAGTTCGTCTCGGTGACCTACGGCGCGGGCGGCTCGACCCGCGAGCGGACCCATCGCACGGTGCGGCGGCTGATCGAGGAGACCAGCCTCAAGCCCGCCGCTCACCTGACTTGCGTGGACGCGGACCGCGCCTCGGTGGACGCCGTGATCGGCGAATACTGGGCGACCGGCGTGCGACACCTCGTGGCCCTGCGCGGCGACCCGCCGGGCGGGGTGGGCGGGGCTTACGTCTGTGGGCCCGACGCCTACGCCAACGCCACCGAACTGACGCGCGCGGTCAAGGCGATCGCGCCCTTCGAGGTCTCGGTGGGTTGCTACCCCGAAGGCCACCCCGAGGGCGGATCCATCGCTCACGACATCGAAGTGCTGCGCGCCAAGGTCGACGCCGGTGCGACCCGGGCCATCAGCCAGTTCTTCTTCGACGTCGACGCCTTCCTCCGCTACGTCGAGCGGGTGCGCGCGGCGGGGGTCACCATTCCGATCCTGCCGGGCGTCATGCCGGTGACCAACTTCAAGGGGCTGGTGCGGATGGCCGGGGGCTGCGGCACGGCGGTGCCCGGCTGGCTGGCGACCCTGTTCGACGGGCTGGACGGCGACGCCGACACCCGACGCCTGTTGGCCTGTTCGGTGGCGGCCGAGATGTGCGCCAAGCTGGAGGAGCACGGCTTCTCGCAGTTCCACTTCTACACGCTGAACCGCGCAGACCTGGTCTACGCGATCTGCCGGGTGCTGGGCGTGCGTGAGCGGGCGACCGTGGCGGCGACATGACCAGACCGGAGCGCATCGCCGCCCTACACACCGCGGCCCGCGAGCGGGTGCTGATCCTGGATGGCTCATGGGGCGTGATGATCCAGCTTCGCAAGCTGGAGGAGGAGGACTTCCGTGGCGAGCGGTTCGCCGGGCACAGCCACCCGCTGAAGGGCGACAACGACCTGCTGTGCCTGACCCGGCCCGACATCATCGGCGAGCTGCACGACGCCTACTATGCCGTGGGCGCCGACATCAGCGAGACCAACACCTTCAACGCCACCTCCATCAGCCAGTCGGACTACGCGCTGGAGCCGGTGGTGCGCGAGCTGAACCTGGAAGCCGCGCGAATCGCCCGCGAGTCGGCCGACCGCTGGACCGAGCGCGAGCCGCACAAGCCGCGCTTCGTCGCCGGCGCGGTCGGCCCGCTCAGCCGCACCCTGTCGATCTCGCCCGACGTCAACGACCCCGGCGCCCGGGCGGTGACCTTCGACGAGGTTTACGCCGCCTACCGCGAGCAGGTTCTGGCCCTGCACGAGGGCGGGGTCGACCTGTTCCTGGTCGAGACCATCTTCGACACCCTGAACGCCAAGGCGGCGATTAAGGCGATCCTGGACCTGGAGGACGACGGGCTGGAGCCCCTGCCGATCTGGATCAGCGGCACCATCACCGACCGCTCCGGCCGCACCCTGTCGGGGCAGACGGTGGAGGCGTTCTGGAACTCGGTGCGCCACGCCAGGCCCTTCGCGGTCGGCTTCAACTGCGCGCTGGGGGCGGAGCTGATGCGGCCGCACGTGGCCGAGCTGTCGCGCATCGCCGACACCCTGGTTTCCGCTTACCCCAACGCCGGCCTGCCCAACGCTTTCGGCGAGTACGACGAGGAGCCGCGCCAGACGAGCCACGCCCTGCACGAGTGGGCCGAAAGCGGGCTGGTCAACATACTGGGCGGCTGCTGCGGCACCACGCCCGAACACATCCGCCATGTCGCCCAGGCCGTCGCTGGCCTCCCCCCCCGCGTCCCGCCGGTGCGCGCAGCCGCCTTGCGCTTGGCGGGGCTCGAACCGTTCGAGTTGGTATGATGTTACAGTCTGAAAGCGTACCAATGTCGGCCGATATCGACACTTCAGAAGGATACGATGACTTCTTCCGTATCTGCGCCGTTGCAGGACTACCCCTTTTCTCAGTCGACTACTTCGCAGTGCTTAAGTCATCCCCGCATTTCGAGGCTGTTATGGCAGGCGAGCAGGCTGCGGTCGATCAACTCACGTTGGTGCAGCTTCGTGCATTCGTCGTATGGCTGTCCAGGGGCGATCGCTGGGCAGATGGATTTTGGAAGCACGTGACTGAGGAAGGCCTGCCGCAGACTGTGTTGACCCGGTTGCGACGCGAACTGAGATCACTGCCTTACCAGCCGCCGGTTTCTGCAGAAGGCAGTGTGCTCTGATGCGCCCCACCTTCATCAATATCGGTGAGCGGACCAACGTCACCGGTTCGGCCAAGTTCAAGAAACTGATCGTCGAGGGTGATTTCGCCGCCGCCCTGTCGGTGGCGCGTCAGCAGGTCGAGGCGGGAGCGTCGGTCATCGACGTCAACATGGACGAGGGCCTGCTCGACTCCAAGCAGGCCATGGTCACCTTCCTGAACCTGATCGCGTCGGAGCCCGACATCAGCCGGGTGCCGTTGATGATCGACAGCTCCAAGTGGGAGGTGATCGAGGCGGGCCTGAAGTGCGTGCAGGGCAAGGCCATCGTCAACTCGATCAGCCTTAAGGCGGGCGAGGCGGAGTTCCTGCACCAGGCGCGCCAGTGCTTGCGTTACGGAGCGGCAGTGGTGGTGATGGCCTTCGACGAGGAGGGCCAAGCCGACACCGCGGCGCGTAAGGTGGCGATCTGCACGCGGGCTTATCGCACGCTGGTGGATCGCGCCGGTTTCCCGCCCGAGGACATCATCTTCGACGCCAACATCTTCGCGGTGGCGACAGGGATCGAGCAGCACGACAACTACGCGGTCGACTTTATCGAGGCGACGCGGGCCATCAAGCAAGCCCTGCCGCACGCGCGCGTCAGCGGCGGCGTCTCCAACGTCAGCTTCAGTTTCCGCGGCAACGAGCCGGTTCGGCGCGCGATCCACAGCGTGTTCCTCTTCCATGCCATAGCCGCCGGCATGGACATGGGCATCGTCAACGCCGGCGACCTGCCTGTGTACGACGCCCTCGACCCCGAACTGCGCGACGCGGTCGAGGACGTGATCCTGAACCGCCCGCCGCGGACCAATGTGTCCAACACCGAGCGGCTGGTCGACCTCGCGCCCCGCTACAAGGGCGACAAGGGCGCGGGCGTGAAGGGCGCGGACCTGAGCTGGCGCACCCAGCCCGTCGCCGAGCGGCTGGCCCACGCGATGGTCAACGGCGTCACCGACTACATCGAAGCCGACACCGAGGAGGCGCGCGCGCAGGCGCAGCGGCCGCTGCACGTCATCGAAGGCCCGCTGATGGACGGGATGAACCGGGTCGGCGACCTGTTCGGCGCGGGCAAGATGTTCCTGCCGCAGGTCGTCAAGTCCGCCCGGGTGATGAAGCAGGCCGTCGCTTATCTGCTCCCCTTCATGGAAGCGGAGAAGGAGGGCAAGCCGCGCGAAGCCGCCGGCAAGATTCTGATGGCTGCGGTCAAGGGCGACGTGCACGACATCGGCAAGAACATCGTCGGCGTCGTACTTCAGTGCAACAATTACGAGGTGATCGACCTCGGAGTCATGGTTCCGGCCGATCGCATCCTGGACGAAGCGGAGAAGCAGGGCGTCGACATCGTCGGCCTGTCCGGCCTGATCACCCCGTCGCTGGACGAGATGGTATTCGTCGCGCGCGAGATGGAGCGGCGCGGCTTCGACATCCCGCTGCTGATCGGCGGCGCCACCACCTCGCGCACCCACACGGCGGTGAAGATCGAGCCCGGCTACCGGCGCGGCTCGACCACCTATGTGCTCGACGCCTCGCGTGCGGTGGGGGTCGTGTCGGGCCTGCTCTCCAAGAACGAGCGTGTCCGAGTGCAGGCCGAGACCCGCGCCGACTACGCCCGGGTGCGCGAGCAGTTCGCACGCGGCCGCGAACTCAAGGCGCGAACGCCGCTGGCCGAGGCGCGCCGCAACCGCGTCCCGATCGACTGGGCCGGCTACGCCCCGCCGCGCCCGACCTTCCTGGGCGTGCGCAGCTTCGACGGCTACGATCTAGCCGAGCTGGCGCAGGCTATCGACTGGTCGCCCTATTTCGCCAGTTGGGAGCTGGTCGGGCGCTGGCCCGACATCCTGCAGGACGACGTGGTCGGCGAGGCCGCGCGGGGGTTGTGGGCCGACACCCGGCCGCTCCTGGACCGCATCGTCCGCGAGCGCCTGTTCCAGGCCCGCGGCGTGGTCGGCTTCTGGGCCGCCAATGCGATTGACGACGACATCGCCGTCTACGCCGACGAAAGCCGCACCGTCGAGATCGCGCGCTTTCACACCCTGCGGCAGCAGATGAGCAAGGCGGACGGGCGACCCAATACCGCGCTGGCCGACTTCGTCGCCCCGATCGGCGCGGCGCCGGACTATGTCGGAGCTTTCGCGGTGACCGCCGGCCACGGGGAGGGGGCGTTCTCGCGCAGCCTGCGCGCCGCGGGCGACGACTATTCCGCCATCATCGCCGCGGCCCTGGCCGACCGGCTGGCCGAGGCCTTCGCCGAGCGCCTGCACCAGCGGGTGCGCACCGAGCTGTGGGGCTATGCGCCGGGCGAGCGCCTGTCGACCGAGGACTTGCTTGCGGAGAAGTACGTCGGCATCCGCCCCGCGCCCGGCTATCCCGCCCAGCCCGACCATACCGAAAAGGCGACCCTGTTCCGGCTGTTGAACGCGGAGGCGCAGACCGGCATGGCCCTGACCGAGAGCTTCGCCATGACCCCGCCCGCCTCGGTTTCAGGCCTCTATCTCGCCCACCCGCGCGCGCACTATTTCGGCGTGGGCAAGATCGACCTCGACCAAGCTCAAGACTACGCCCGCCGCAAGAGCTGGCCGCTGGAGATCGCGGAGCGCTGGCTGAGTCCTATCCTCAACTACGACCCGATGGGGGCGCGCGAAGCAGCTTGACGGGTGATCGTGCGCGAGCTGGCCCGATCGCATCAGCCCGTCTTGATGACGCAGCCCGGACAGCCTCATAGTCAGTTTCTGCTAACGACATGGGGGTGGGGTATGGCGGGTTCTGTTTGGTCGGTCTCCGAGGGGGGTTCGAGCGAGGGGTTGACGGACAGTGAGCTGCTTTCGCGGCTGCTGGACAGCCGTCGGGCCGAGTTCGCTTACGCCACGGTCGGCCAGCCGACACCGGATACGTTGCCGTTCACGTTCCAAGGGGGCGACTACGGTCAGCAGGGCAACATCTACATCGATGCATCGACAGACGGCTCAAAAGCCGAAAGCACCTTTACGGTCTCCAACTATCTGTACGCTCCCGACAACCCGAGGGGGGGAATGCCAGGCTTACAGATCCTCTTCGCCCAGGGAACCGTCACGAAGGTCGGTGACGCCGTGACACTGTCCGCCCCCAGTTACAACGGTTACTTTGGTCACTACACGGCGACCGTGACCGGCTTTGCGAATTCGTCCGTCTTGGAGTTGCTGGTGCCCGGCAAGGGAGCTGTGGTATTTTCCGTCTACGGCTTGAACTCTGGATCGACGCTGACCTTCTCCGACAACAGCCTCGACACGTTCTCCGCCGCCATGTGCTTTGCCGCGGGGACGCTGATCCGCACGCCGCGTGGCGAGGCGCCGATCGAGCGGCTGGCGGTGGGCGATCTCGTCGTGACGGTGTCGGGCGAGGCCCGGCCGATCACCTGGATCGGCTCGCGCACAATGCGGTGCGAAGAAGCGCCCGACCCTGCGACCTGCCGTCCCGTGCGGGTTCGGGCGGGCGCGATCGCTCCCGGCCTGCCCGCGCGCGACTTGATGCTATCGCCCTTGCACTCACTATACTTCGACGACGTGCTGATCCCGGTCGGGCGGCTGATCAACGGAACCACCATCGTCCAGGAGCCCTGTGCGCAAGTGGCCTATTGGCACCTCGCCCTGGAGACTCACGACGCA
>JAABUQ010013065.1_pt1 | contig 10162 bp, 7 predicted proteins | sample 5560001 | NCBI WGS metagenome assembly JAABUQ01 (sample SAMN10711888, study PRJNA513371) | rock metagenome | isolation source: Antarctica rocks | place: Antarctica: Victoria Land, Finger Mt nord | collected 2015-12-18 | reverse complement strand
GCGTCGACGACGACTTCCTCGATCCGCTTGCGTTTCGATCCGACTCCACACTCGGCGTGCCTGGCTTGCTGGCCAGTTACCGCATGGGTCGGGTCACGCTAGCCAACGCGCCGGGTGCTGGCGTCGCCGACGACAAGGCCATCTATGCCTATGTTCCAAGCATCATCCGCTACTACCTGGACGAAGACCCCATCCTGCCGACGATCAAGACCTATTTGCCGACGGAGCCGGACGGCCTGAAGTATGTGCTCGAGCACATCGGCGAGCTGGTGATCAAGTCCGTCAACGAAAGCGGCGGGTACGGCATGCTGATCGGGCCCCACTCCACTCGCGCCGAGCGCGACGAGTATCGAGAGCGGGTGCGTGCTGATCCTCGCGGCTACATCGCCCAACCAACGCTCGCGCTGTCGCGGCACCCGTGCTGGGTGGATGACCACTTCGAGGGACGGCACGTCGACCTGCGGCCATTTCTGCTCTTCGGCGCCGAGGTCAGACTCAGTCCGGGTGGGCTCACCCGCGTTGCGATGCGCCGCGGCTCGCTGGTCGTGAATTCGTCGCAGGGTGGCGGCGGCAAAGACACCTGGGTGCTCGCCGACGGTTCCGCCGGGTAATCACTGATGCCACTTCTGTGTCGCGTGGCCGAGCACATGTTCTGGTTGAACCGATACGTCGAGCGCGCGGTGGCCACCATTCGCGTTGTCGACGTGACTGCTCATCTGGAGCTGGATTCTGGCGACAGAGACGAGCAGGAGGTCGACTTCTGGACCCCGCTCCTGGGGCCGCCGATCGATGCTGTTCACATCCAGGATGCTCCACTCCCGCTACCCCACGACGTACGGTACTACCTCGCCTTCGATCCCGATAACCCGAGCTCGCTCGTCTCCTGCGTTCGTCACGCCCGCGCTGCGGCTCGCGAGGTGCGCGAGAGTATCTCCAGCGAGATGTGGGAGCAGATCAATACCAGCTACCTCATGCTCAGCGAGCCCGACCGGCTGCGCGACCTGGAGGAGGACCTGCATGCGTTCTACAAACGGATTCGGGATAGCTTGCTGCTGATTCAGGGTCTGGCCGATGCGACGATTGCGCACGATGAAGCGTGGCAGTTCCTGTCACTCGGCATGTATCTCGAGCGGGCCGACACCGTCTCGCGTCTGTTGCGCCTGGAGAGCCACCTCCTCACGAGCTCCAGTGCGGTCGCAGGCGACGACACCGTGCGCTGGTTGGCGGTACTCCGCTCCGCCGGCTCATCCGAGGCGTATTCTCGCTACTACTCGCTTCGCGTTGAACCCACCCGGGTGCTGGAGTTTCTGCTTCTCAATCCGACGTTTCCGCAGTCGGTCCGCTTCAGCCTGACCGCGGCCCGGAATTCGCTGGAGTCGATATCCCGCGCCAACGCGGATAGCTCCGGACCACCCGTCCGCGCGCTTGGCTTGCTGCAGGCCAGGCTAGAGCACGCGTCGGTTGACGAAGTAATCGAGTTCGGGCTTTCGGAATTCCTCAACGACATCCAGCGTGACATCGCGCGCGTCTCCGAACGAATTACCCGCGCCTTCTTCCAGTACGGCACCCTCCCCGGACGACACATGGCGGTCGCTCGCGCCGCCCAGATCATGGCCGGGCAACAGCAATGAGAATCGCCGTCAGGCACGTCACCCGGCTCGAGTTCGACGACGAAGTCAGCGAAACGGTCATGGACACCCACCTGGGCCCTCGAAATGATGCCGACCAGCGCGTGGCGCGCTTTTCTGTGCGCCTCGAGCCAGCCGGACATGTTCGGCGCTACGAAGACGGCTTTGGCAACATCGCCCACCTGCTCACGAACATGCGGCCACACAGCTTCTTACAGGTGAGTGCCGAGAGCGAAGTCCATACGTACATGGCCGACCCGTTCCAGGTCCCGCCGCACCCGCCGCGGCTGCTGGACGCCATCCAGCTTGCCGACTGCCTGGACCCGTCGCCGCTTGTGCCACGACTGCCACTGGTCGACGACATGGCTGCTCCCTTCCGTCCGAACGACGACGACGGCGCGTTCGATGCGGTCCTGCGGCTGACGGAACTCATCCATCGCGAGTTCAAGTATCAAGCCGGCGTGACGGACGTCACGACCTCGATCGAGCAGATCGTCGCCGGGCGGCAGGGAGTCTGCCAGGACTTCACGCACCTGTTGCTCGGGCTGTGTCGCTCGGTCGCTATTCCAGCCCGCTACGCGAGCGGTTACATTGTCGAGCGCAACCGTTCCGAACCAAATGCACCCAGCCGGGGGGTGGGGGCTTCGCACGCGTGGGTCGAGGCATTCACCCCGAGGCACGGCTGGCGCGGCTTCGACCCAACCAACAACCTCGTCGCCAACGAGTACTACGTCAAGATCGCCATCGGCCGCGACTATAGCGACGTGCCCCCGACCCGAGGCACATACCACGGCGGCCCGACCGAAAGCATGAGCGTGGCGGTCACCACCCGAGCCCTCGACTGAGCGTGTACCCTTGCCGTCGTGACGACCGCATCGTTCGCGGGCGCCGGCCAGCAGGCCGCTTCAGCTCGCCGGTGGTGGCTCGAGCCGTTCGGGATGTTCCAGACCAATCTCCGCGAGATAGACGCTGGACTCGACGTCGAACGCGTCCTGGACGTCGTCGAGGCCCATGGCGCCGATACGTGGCTATTGAGCACCGGCGGCATCCTGTCGAACTATCCGACGCAGCTGCCCTTCCAGACACGCAACCCGTATCTGGCTGAGCGGCCCAGCCGAGACCTGGTGGGCGATGCGCTGAGCGCCGCCCGAGCCCGCGGTATCCGGCTCATGGCCCGCATGGACTTCTCCAAAGTTTCGGCCAGGATCGCCGCCGACCATCCTGAGTGGTGTTACCTGTCGCCGACCGGCCAGTCCCAGGAGTACAGCGGGCTGGTCAGCGTGTGCCCGAGTGGCCAGTACTACCAGGCAAGGACCTTCGAGGTCCTGGATGAGGTGCTGACGCGCTACCCGCTCGACGGGTTCTTCTTCAACTGGTTTGGCTTCAACGAAGTGGACTACAGCAAGGTCTACAACGGCGTCTGCCAGTGCTTGAGCTGCCAGCGTGGATTCGAGCTGCACACTGGCCTGAACGAGCTGCCCACCGGGCCGGCGTCGCCGAATTACGCCGCCTGGCTCGTCTTCGCGACGGACACCATCCACCAGCTCACCGAGCGGTTGCGGGCGCATATCGCCCAGCTCCGTCCGCAGGCGTGCCTGCTCGGCCGCACCGGCGACCTCATTTTTCACGAGGCGAACAACGCCCTGGGCCGCGAGCTCTGGCACCACGCCACCAGCGAGGCGGTGAGTGTCTCGCGCGCGTGTCGGCCGGACGTGCCGGTGCTGGTGAACTCGGTGGCGTTCCTGGACATGCCGTACCGCATGGCTGGAGAACAGCCGGAGCACTTCGCGCAGTATCTCGTGCAGACGATCTCCCGGGGTGGAAATCCATCGACGTACATCATGGGCACCCCCGGCCAGATTCCCTATCCTTGCCTGCCGGTGGCCGGCGAGATCACCCGATTCCACCGTCGCTGGCGGAACGTCTACGACGGTATGCGACCGAGTGCCCGAACAGCACTGGTCCGCCCGGACCGCCTGGCGCAGCCCGCCGCTCGGCACCAGCAATCGATAGGCGAGTTTCGCGGCGTCTACTCGGCGCTGCAGGAGCTCCACATCCCCTTCGACGTCGTTCCCCAAGAGGGCATCGCCGCCATGGCTGCCAACGCGAGTCTGGACCGCTACGCGCTGGTCGTCTTACCCGATGTCGGCGAGCTTGCCGCCGATGCGGCCGAGACCCTGGATGCGTTCGTCGCGGGCGGGGGCCGGCTCGTGACCACCGGTTCCAGTGGGCTGGGGAGCCGCGGCAGCGTGCAGCTAGCCTGCCTGGCCGCCGAACGTCAGCTCGCGGCAACAACGAAAGCTGAATTGCTCTGGTCGACCTATATTGGTCCGAGCATGGGTCCGAGCGGGGACGCTGGTGCCGGCCCCGATGTCTACCCAGGCCCGATCGTGCCGATCTCTGGCGCGTACCACTTTTGCGAGTGGAAGCCGAATTCGGAGCACCGGCGAGCAATGCTTGCCCGGGCGCCGTTTGGCCCTCCAGAAAAGGCCTACGGCCACGTTCAGGTCGACCATCCAGGCTACGTGCTCTGGACACATGGCCGAGGCCGTTCGGCGGTGATCCCCTGGACCATCGGGCGCACCTACCGCGATCTCGGACTGACCGTCGTGCGCGATCTGCTTGTCGAGGTCGTGGCCCAGCTTCTGGCTGGTGACGAGCAGGTCTTCGCTGAGCTGCCCGAGCAGGTCGAGCTCACGCTGCATACGACCGGGCAGCGCACGGTGGTTCATCTGGTGAACATGTCCGGCGCCCGCCGGACCAACTTCGGACCGCCACTCCCAGTTCGCGACGGCAAACTTCGCGTACTGGGCCTCAGCTCCTCAGCCACGGCTCACGCACTCGTGAGCGACACGCCGTGCGAAGTGAGCGCTGACGAAGACGGGCTTTCGGTAGGCTTGCCCGAGATAGACCTTTTCGAGGTCATCGTCATCGAGTAGCCCAACCAGGTCCAAACAGGTAGGTTAAAGGCAACTCATGGCAACCCAGACAAAGGTGCTCGTGGCCGGGCAATTCTCGGCGGAAAACAAAGATCTGATGCGTGCCTCGGCGCCGAATGCCGAGCTGGCCTTCGTGCCGAAGCTGGCTGAGGCGGGTGAGCAGATCGCGGACGTGGACGCGATTGCCGGCACCATCACCGCGGCCGATCTCGCCACGGCGCGCAAGTTGAAGTGGGTGCACAGCTGGGCGGCAGGCGCCGACAACGACCTGTTTCCCGAGATGCTGACGAGCCCAGTCGTCCTCACCTCTTCGGTCGGCAACGGAGCCATTCCTCTCGCCGAGCACTCGATGTTGTTGATGATGATGCTCAACCGCGACGTCCCCAGGTGGATGCGGGCCCAGACAGCTCAGAAATGGGACCGATTTACCCACCCGGAGCTGAACGGACTCACGCTCGGCATTTTCGGACTCGGAAACTCCGGGTCCGATCTTGCGCTGAAAGCGCAGGCCTTTCATGTGCGCGTGCTGGGTCTGCGTCGAAACACCGATCGCCAGGTACCTGGAGTGGACAAGATGTACGCCATCGAGGGGTTCCACGAGTTCCTGGGGCAGTCCGATTTTGTGGTCGTGACCGCGCCGAGCACTCCGGCAACGCGAGGGCTGTTCGACGAGCGCGCGTTCCGGGCGATGAAGCCTTCCGCCTACTTCATCTGCATTTCCCGCGGGGGGATCGCGGATGACGAGGCCCTCCTCAACGCGTTACGCGAAGGGTGGATCGCGGGTGCCGGTCTCGATGCTCACGGTGTCGAGCCGCTGCCTCAGTCAAGCCCCTTCTGGACCTTGCCGAATGTCATCGTGACGCCTCACAACGGCGCGACGACGGCCGCGACTGCTCAGCGCGGGGTGGAGATCTTCGCCGACAATCTCAGCCGCTACCTGGCCAACGAACCGTTGCGCAACGTGGTCGACAAATCGGCTGGCTACTGAATGGCGGCCAGTCGGCTTCGCCATCCGTTCGTCCCGTGGGTCCTGCTGACGCCCTGGCTCATTGGATTCGTGGCCATCACGCTTGGCCCGATGCTGGCATCGCTGTACCTGTCGTTCACCGACTACAACTTGCTCGGCGACTCCACCTGGGTCGGGGTCGACAACTACGTGCGCATGTTCACCGACGACCCGAAATTCCTTACCTCGGCGGGCGTCACGCTGAGGTACGTGCTGATTTCGGTGCCGCTCCAGCTGGTATTCGCGTTGGCCATCGCAGTCATTTTGAATCAGGGCCTGGCCGGCCTCGCCTTCTACCGATCCATGTACTACCTGCCCTCGTTGCTGGGATCGAGTGTGGCCATCGCACTCCTGTGGCGGCAGATATTCGGCTCGACCGGCCTGGTCAACCAGGTGCTTGGCGCGCTGGGCTTCACGAATCTGCCGGCCTGGATCGCTACTCCGGACCACGCGCTGACCACGCTCATCCTCCTGCACGTGTGGACGTTCGGCTCACCCATGATCATCTTCCTGGCCGGTCTCAGACAGGTGCCCCAGGATTTGTATGAGGCGGCCGCGGTGGATGGGGCCGGCGCATGGACCAAATTCCTGCGGATAACCATTCCCATGTTGAGCCCGGTGATCTTCTTCAACCTCGTGCTGCAGATGATCCACGCGTTCCAGACGTTCACTCAATCGTACGTCATCAGTTCTGGCACGGGTGGTCCGGTGAACTCGACCCTGGTCTACACGCTGTACCTGTATCAACAGGCATTCGGTAATTTTAGAATGGGGTATGCCTCGGCCATGGCCTGGCTGCTGGTGGTGGTTATCGGCCTGCTGACGGCGGCCGCGTTCGGAACCTCCAGGCACTGGGTCCACTACGCGGGCGAAAAATAGTGAGCGTCTTAGAGATCGCAGCCGTGGACACGCCGCCGTACGCTGTGCGACGGCGCTTCCCCAAGAAGCTGCTGGCGCATATCCCGATCATCGCTCTAGGACTGGTGATGATCTATCCGCCGCTCTGGATGGTCTCCAGCTCGTTCAAACCCGGTCAGCTCATCTTTTCGGAACCTGGTTTGTGGCCGCGCGAATGGACCCTGGACAATTACGCGCAGGGCTGGCTTGCCCTCGGCATCCCCTTCTCGAGGTTTTTCTTCAATTCGCTCGTCGTCGCGGCTCTGTCGGTAATCGGGAACCTGGTCTCCTGTTCGCTGGCTGCGTACACGTTCGCCCGACTCGAGTTTCGCTTCAAGCCAGCGCTGTTCGGGCTCATGCTCGGCACGATCATGCTCCCGTTTCAGGTCATCCTCGTACCACAATACATTTTGTTTCACACACTCAACTGGACCAACACGATTTTGCCGCTCGTGGTGCCAAAATTTCTCGCCGTCGACGCGTTCTTCGTCTTTCTGCTCGTGCAATTCATCCGCGGCTTACCGCGCGAGCTCGACGACGCCGCAACGGTCGATGGCTGCGGACCCCTGGGCGTGTTCTGGCGGATCATTTTGCCGCTTATGCGGCCGGCGCTGGCAGTGACCGCGGTGTTCACGTTCATCTGGACGTGGAACGAGTTTCTTGGCCCGCTGATCTACCTGACCGCCACGGACAGCTACACCGTTCCCATCGCGCTGAACGCATTCTTGGATTCGACCGGACCCTCAGCCTGGGGTTCCATGTTTGCGATGTCGGTGTTGTCGCTGCTGCCGCTGTTCCTTGTTTTTCTGTTCGCGCAGAAGCAGCTGGTCCAGGGAATCGCAACGACTGGACTCAAGTAGATGAATGGGAGGAGTAGCGAATGACGCCGAATACACTATCCCGTAGAGCCTTCTGTGAATTGGGGGTAGTCGGCCTGGCTCTCGGAGCAGCGGCCTGTATACCAGGCTCCGGAACCGCCCAGGTCAAAGCCGTGAATGTCGGCCAGTGGGGCACGGCTCAGCGAGCGGAGCTCTACAAGTCGGCGCTAGCGCTGTTCCAGACTGCCAACCCGGGCGTCACGACCAACCTGCAGTTCGCCGACCTGAATAGTTACCTGGATCGACTGACGACTCAGGCCGCGTCCAGGAGTTTGCCGGACGTCCTGTGGATGCGCGATAGCCACATTGGTCTGTATGGCTCGTCCGGAGCGTTGCTGGACCTGAACCCGTATCTGGGCAAGGGTCTGGATACCAGCACGCTCACCGAGGCTGGCGTGGCCGACGGCAGGGTGGGCAAGGGACTGTTCGCTCTGCCCAGCCATTATGTCGGGCAGGCCGTCATCACCAACGGGGCGCTGCTCGACCAGCGCAAGATTGACTACACCCGCGTCGGGACCTGGGACGACCTGGCTGCCCTGGCCCGGGAGCTTACCGACCCCTCCCGCAAGTTCTGGGGCATCGGGGATCCCACCGTGGGCACGACGCAACGGCACCTGCAAGCGTGGATCCGCCAGGCCGGCCAGGAGCTTTTTACTCCCGACGGCGGTCTTGGCTTCACCACCGAAACGATGGCCGCATGGTTCGAGTTCTGGGTCAAGCTGCGGAAGGATCAGGTCATTCCGCCTGCCGATGTGCAGGTCCAGGCGGATAACGGCGGCATGGCCACCAACACGTTGGTGACCAATCAGACGGCTATCTCACTGGCGAGTACGAACGCATTGACCCAGATCCAGCGCCTGACCAAAACGCCGCTCCAGATGTACAGCGTGCCTGAGATCACAGGCGCCGCGAAGGATTGGTGGTTCTTTCCACCGATCCTGCTCAGCGTCGCGGCGAACGCCAAAAATCCGCAGTTGAGCGTTGCGCTGGTCGACTTTTTTGTCAATTCCATACCGGCTGGCAAGATCACCCGGCTCGACCAGGGCGCACCTTCGGCCGCCGTGGTTCGGGACGCGCTTGTTCCGGAGCTCGATCCCGCGGAGGCGGCGTTCGTCACTCAGATCTCGCGTGAGATGACCTATCCTGCGCGGCCGCTGCCGGTGCTGCCGTCTGCGTCCGCTGCAATCATTACCGCCCAGATCGAAGCCGGCCAACAGATCGCCTACGAGCGCCAGTCCGTATCTCAGGCAGTGGACGGCTTCATGTCGACAGCCAGAAAGGCCATCGCGACCAAGCCGGCGGCCTGAACGAGTTGTCCTGGAGTCGTACGACAACTCGCTCAACCGGCCAGCGCTCACATCCAGAGCTCGCAGCGATGACACGCCACCTGCTGGCCAGGCCGCATCTCGCGCATGACGGGTACCACGGCCCGGCACTCGTCAGCCACCTGCGGACAGCGCAAGCTGAAGACGCAGCCGGGTGGCGGTCGGCGGAGATCGTGCGTCAGGCCTTCTGTGACGTGCAGCGCCTTACGTGTCTTGATGGACGGAATCGAGGCGATCAACAGCTGTGTATACGGGTGGAGCGGCGCGTCGAAGGCGCTCTGGACTGGCGTGATCTCGGCGATGTTGCATCAACAACCCTGCTGGCGGTGGGGAGCCATGAAGGCCATCCGCGAATGTGGCCTCGCGGTGCCAGACGATATCACCCTGGTAGCCGTCGACGACATCGAGCATGTCGCTAGCCTGTGGCCGTTCTTGACCGTTATGCCTCACGCGCCCAGACATTCGGTGCGATCGCAGCCCAGTTGTTGATGGATCGGATTTACGGTCGCGCCTCCGAGCAGCCGCCTGGTGATCCTTGGGTCGGATGTCATCGTGCGGCGCCCGATTGGCGGCGAACCGGTGCGGAGAGCTACTCGAGCTCCGTACGGCCAGGCGGCCCTGAGACCGATGTAGCCCGTTCTAATTACCTGTTGGGGAGCGAGAGTTGATGGAGCTGTTGGTCGAACAATTGGCGCGGCGGGTTGCCGAAATTGGCAGGTGGCTTGAAGCGGAGCACGGTGAGCCCGCGCATGTCCGCATCGTTCGCGAGGATCTGCCGGGCGCCCGATCCCACGACTATGACGATGCGGACGCGCCCGCGGTCGCGCCCGGGGGCGATTGGCGCGAAGCACTGAATTCGACGGTCTGGCTGCGGTTCCAGCTCAGCCGTCCAGACGGGTGGCCGGCGGAGGACACCGCCCTGATCGCGCAGCGCTTCGGGACGTCCCCGCTCGAGCCCACCCACCGCACCGGCCAGAACCTCCAGCGCATGCAAGGCATGCTGTATCTGGATGGCAAACCGTACCACGGCCTCGATCAATACCATCGACTGATCCACCTGCCCGCCGGGCCTGAGTATCACTTCGCGGCCAGTGTGTGGACCGGCTTCGCCGAAGTCGACTGGCAGCCGAACCCTGTCTTTCGACTGGTGCGCCTCGATCCGGGCGCAATGCAGCTGCACCACGATCTGCGGGTCCTGGTGGACGCGCTGAGCGCGCTCGAGCAAGAGCATCCGGCGCGACCGGACCTCGAACGCCTGGCCGAGTCGGCCTTGATCACGATTGACTGGTCCAGTCCGGGCAGCCGCGCCTTTCGAGACAGCCTGGCTTCCGCCCACGCTCTCGTCGACACCGGACTGCGCCAGCTCAAGACAGCCGAATACGAGCCGACGATCATCGCGGCGGGCCACGCCCACATCGACTGCGCCTGGCTGTGGCCGATCGCCCAGACCCGCCAGAAGGCTGGCCGCACCTGGACGACTGCGCTGCGG
>JAABUQ010013064.1_pt1 | contig 10162 bp, 9 predicted proteins | sample 5560001 | NCBI WGS metagenome assembly JAABUQ01 (sample SAMN10711888, study PRJNA513371) | rock metagenome | isolation source: Antarctica rocks | place: Antarctica: Victoria Land, Finger Mt nord | collected 2015-12-18 | reverse complement strand
TCACCAGTGTTAAGGCTTTAGCCCGTGGAAGCCACCCCACTTCAGTGGGAGCGGAGGAAACGTCTTCCGGCTTCAGCCGTCTCCCTCGCGTGTTGATAAAAAGAGACCTACGCGTCTCGGTTGACCTTCCGCGTGGTAGAATGGTCCCTAGCCTTCCGGGAGACTTCAGACCGATCGCAATGCTCCCCGGACGACGAGGCGATCGGGAGGCGCCGAAGTAACGCGGCGACGGACTCGGGGTGGGTCCAGGACGGACAAAAAACCTCCACTGAGAAAGCCGCCCCACTTCAGTGGGAGCGGATCGTTACCGAACTGCTCTGGGCGGAATGCGATGTCCCTTAAGTTGCGGCGTAGGGGGGACCCTCCGCCCGCCCCCGCGATGGCCGCGGCCCCTGGGCCCCGATCTGACCCGTGCCGCGGAGCCAGGCGACGGCGTCGGCCAGCGCCTGGCGGACGGGCCGCAAGACGAGGCCGAGGTCGTCGAGGCTTCGGGACGCATCGAAATGCATGGTCCTCCTGGTCAATCGGACGCCGGTGACGGTTGCCTTCGGAGGGCGGCCGGTGACGAGATCGGCCCAGGCTTCGCTCGCAAAGGCGACGGCCAGCCCGACGGGGTACGGAATCCGCCACCTCGGGACCCGCACGCCCGACAGGGCGGAGAGGTGCCCCAGCAGGTCCAGCAGGGTCAGGTTCTCGCCGCCGAGCAGGTATCTCCGGCCGGGCCGGCCCGCCTTCATGGTCCGAACCAGCCCCTCGGCCACGTCCCGCACGTCGATGAGATTCAACGTGCAGTCCATCCGCGCCGGCAACTGGCCGAGGCAGAAATCGCGGATCAGCCGCGACGGCGGGGAGAGGCCGCGGTCGCCAGGCCCCACCGGCATCGTCGGGTTGGCGACGACCACCGGCAGGCCGGCGCGGGCCCTGGCCATCGCCGCGTCCTCGGCGCGGAGCTTTGACCGGCAGTACGGGCCCACGGCGTCGGCCATGTCGATACGCACGTCCTCGTCGATCGGTCCGCTTGCGCGGGCTCGCGTCAAGATGCTCTCGGTGCTGACGTGCAGCACCCGCTCCGCACCGGCATCCAGGGCGGCGTCGAGCACGTGGACGGTCCCCCGGTGGTTGACCGCGTCGAACTCCCGACGGTCGCGCGCCCAGAGGTTCGGGTTCGCGGCCAGGTGGTAGACGAGTCGCCCCCCTCGCAGGGCCTTCGCCACCGCGTCGCGGTCGCGGATATCGGCCCGGACCACCTCGACACCCGCCGGCAGGTGCGAGGCGTCGGCCCCGGGCCTCTCCACCACGCGGACCCGCTCGCCCCGCCCCACGAGAAGTTCCACCAGATGGCTGCCGATGAATCCGGCGCCCCCCGTCACGATTGTCGGCGCATCCATGCTCGAAGCGTCCCTTCTTCCGTCCGGTTCGCGGTTCAGCAAAAGAACTCCGCGACCTGGCACCGGAACCCCGGCAGTTCCGGCAAATCGCCGACGACGTCCTTTCCGGCCAGGACGATGGGGGTCGGGTCATCCTGGCGGAAGATCGTCAGGTTCTGCTTCTCGGGATGGAGGACCCAGACCATCAGGGCTCCGGCCCCGAGATAGTCGCCGACCTTCTCCAGCATCTCGGCCGGGCGGTTGCTGGGCGAATACACCTCGACGACGAGGTCGGGCGCCACCGGCGGAAGCCCCTCGCCGATCTCCGCCTGGGGCCAGCGGGCCTCGCTGTAGTAGCACACGTCGGCCCCGCGGACCGTGACGTTGCTGATGCCGATGGCCGAATCGTTGCTCGCGGCGTGTCCGAGACCCGTCCGGCGGCCGTATTCGCCGAGGAGGATGCCGACGGTCAGGCAGACGAACCCGTGCCTGTATCTCGGGGGGGGCATCGCGACGATCCTGCCGCGGACGAGTTCAAACAGCCCGTCGCCGAGGTCCATTTTCATGAACTCCTCGGCGGTGTAGGTGGGCTCGACCGCGGGGGTGGTCTCGGTCTCGGTCTCGGACTCGATCACGGTCGCCATCGTGGCCTCCTGCGAGCCTTGAGAGGGGCGGATCAACCGTTCGCCGAAACCCGGACGCGATACAATTCCTGCCTCGGACCCGGCTTTCCGGCGGGTTCCAGGACGCCGGCGCGGACCAGGCCGGCGAAGAGGTCGGGCGCCACGAACGGGGTGAAGCCGTAGTTGCCCGGGGAGCGGTAGCGGGCGATCTCGGACCAGTCGACGTAGACGTGGGTCACGCCCAGGCGGATCAACCCGCGGCGGACCTGCTCCGGGGATCGGTCGCGGGCGAGCGTCTCGATCGTCTCGTCGTTGAACACCGTGTTATAGACGATCTCGTGCCGGAGGGGGAAGACCGACGCCTGGCCCACGAGCAGCACCCTGGCCGAGGCCGGCAGCGCCGCGTCGAGCCGGGCCAGGGGGGGATTCGCCGCGGCGAGGGCTTCGGTCCGGAGGCGTTCGAGGTCGCCCGTCCACTGATTCGGCCCGGTCAACTCGGTGGAGGACAGGGTGAGGTTGCTCGCGATCGCGAGCGCCAGGATCGCGCCGAGCCCGAGGTTCCAGGCCCGTCCCTGTCCCCGTCCCCGCTCCCACGACCAGTCAGCCCCCAGACCCGCCAGCACGGCCAGCGGCGGGAGCATCGGCAGCCAGAAGCGTTCGAGCCGGTGCGTCAGGAGCCACCAGGTCGTGAACAGGTAGGCCACGTATCCGGCCAGGGCCAGGGCCAGCGCCAGCGCGGGGCGCCGGGTCGCCCGGGGGAAGAAGGCCAGCGGGGCCATCGCGACGAAGAGGGGCGATTGCCAGTCGGAACGCCCGGCGACATCGAGCAAGGACCCGGCCAGCTCGCCCGCCGAGACCGGCTTCCTCCCGTGCGCGGCGGACCATTTGGCATCGAGTTCGGGACTCCAAGGCTTGCCGCCGAAGGCGCGGTAGGCCAGGGGATAAACAGGGTTCCCCGTGTCCGCGAGGTTCCTGGCCAGCCAGGGCCCCGCGGTGAGGGTCAGGCCGAGGCCGAAGGCCAGGGCGATCGACCACGAACGCCGCCCACGGGCCGCCGCGATCGCCAGGCCCCCGGCCGGCACGACCGCCGAGACCATCGCCGGATATTTGCACCCCAACGCGCCACCGGCCAGGGCACCGACGACGGCCCAGAGCCCCACGCGGGTCGCCGCCTGGTCCTCGCCCCAGGCGCGGGCGACGGCCCAGATCAGCGCGGCATGCAGGGCGCAGAGGGGGCCCTCGACGAAAGGGGTGACGGCGACGACGACGATCCAGGGGGTCGTCAGGTACGCCGCCGCCGCGAACCAGCCCGCGCGTGCCGAACCCAGGCGGCGCGCCGTCAGGGCCACCAGCAGGGCCGCCGCCGGCGCGTGGAGCATGCCCACGAGCTGCCCGGCGAGCGCGCCGCTCCACCAGTCGCCCAGGACCTCCATCCCCAGGAGGTGGAGCATCTCGACCCCCGAGGGCATGTTCGCGTAGACGTTGTGCGGCAGAAAGGCGACCCGGCCCGAGAGATACGCCTCCTTCGGCCCCTGGAGGTGATATTCCAGGGCGTCGAATTCGATCGTCGGCAGCAACGCCCCCAAGGCCATGATGACCAGAAAGGGCCCGACGACCGCCGCGAAGCCCAGGAGCGAGCGCCATTCTCCCCCGGGTCGGGTTCCGGGAGCGTCCGGCCGCCGTACCCGCAGGCGCTCCGACCCCTCGATTGCGACGCCCCACACCGCCAGGAGGCCCAAAATCACCTGGATCGGCCGGGGGGCGAGCCCCCCGAGCCTGCCGAGGCCCAGGGTCGCCAGTCCGAGGCCGACCGTCCCCAGCAGGAAGGCCAGGGGGAGGCGCTCCGCCGGCCGCAGCTCGCCGGAGAGCTTCAGGACGCGCACCGCCAGGAGGCCCAGGCCGGTCGCGGCGGCGGCGATCAGGGCCGCCGCCAGCACGATCGGCAGCCGCTGGGGGAGGTTCTCGACGTGGCGGAGGTGGCCGGCGGCCTGGCCGAGGTACGAATCCGCGAAGCGCACTCCTGGCACGACTTCCGGCAGGGCTCTGGCCAGGAGCATGCCCCGGGTGATCGTGCCGCCAGCGTTCCGCGCATTGGGCAGCGGCTCCGCCAGGAACCAGAGGAGCCAGGCGCCTTCGACCAGCGCCAGGAGGCCGTGGAGGATCGCCCGGGCGCGGGGCCTCGGCCCTGGGACTTTCAGAGCGTCGGCCCGATCTGCCAAGGGGCGAACTCCTCCTCGCCGATGCCTTGCGCCTCACTTTTGGTCCTGGCCCCCCCCGCAACGTCGAGGATCAGGTCGAACAGCCGGCGGCCGACCGACTCGACCGACTCGCCTTCGAGGATCGTGCCGGCGTCCAGGTCCATGTCGTCGGCCATGCGGCGGTACATCGGGGTATTGGTGGCGACCTTGACGCAGGGGGTCGGCTTCAGGCCCAGCACGCTGCCGCGCCCCGTGGTGAAGGCCAGGACGTTCGCCCCGCCCGCGACCAGCCCGGTGGTGCAGACCGGGTCATAGCCGGGGGTGTCCATGAAGACCAGGCCGGGGACCTCGACCTTCTCGGCATAGCCGACCACGTCGACCAGGGGGGTCGAACCCCCCTTGGCCAGGGCGCCCAGGGACTTCTCGTAGATGGTCGTCAGCCCCCCGGCCTTGTTGCCGGGCGAGGGGTTGTTGTCCAGCCCCAGCCCGAAGAGGCCGGCGTAGTGTTCCCACCACGTGATCCGCTCGACCAGGGCCTCGCCGACCTCGGGGCGGACGGCGCGGCGGGTCAACAGGTGCTCGGCGCCGTAGATTTCGGTCGTTTCCCCCAGGATGGCCGTCCCCCCCTGCGCGACGAGCAGGTCCGCCGCGACTCCCAGCGCGGGGTTGGCCGTGACCCCCGAGTTGCCGTCGGAGCCGCCGCACTCCAGGGCCAGCACGATCCGGGACGCCGGCTGCTCGGTGCGTCTCCAGGCGTCGGCCGCGGGCAGCAGCGCCTCGACGGCGCGGACCGTCGCCTCGACCGTCCTGGTGATGCCGCCTTGATCCTGGATATTCAGGAACCGGGGCCGGGGGGCGTCGGCCGCCCGGGCGCGAGTGCCGCGGGCGTGGAGGTCCCGCGACTCGATGAGGTGCTGCGCCTGGCTGACCTCGCAACCGAGCCCGACAATCACGTAGGCGGCGATGTTCGGGTGGTCGGCGAACCCGGCGAGCACACGCTCAAGCTGGGTGTGATCCACCCCGCCGAACTGGGTGGCGCAGCCCCCCTTGTGGGTGATCGCGAAGACGCCGTCGACATTCGGGAAGTCGCGCTTCCAGGCGTCGCCCCGGAAGACCTCCGCGACGGCTCTCGACGTGCTGGCCGAGCAGTTGACCGTGCTGATGACCGCCACATAATTCCGCGTGCCGACCCGGCCGTCGGGCCGCAAGTATCCCGGGAACGTCCGGGGCGCGCCCGCGGGCGGGGCGACCGGGCGCTCCGAGGCGTGGGCGTAGTCGCGGTCGAACAGGTCGGCGCGGAGGTTGTGGACGTGGACCCACGCCCCGGCCGGGATCGCTTGCGAGGCGAACCCGATGATCTGGCCGTATTTCAGGACGGGAGCCCCCACCTCAACGTCCTGGAGGGCGATCTTGTGCCCCAGCGCGATCGGCTCGCGGGCCCTGACGGACCGCCCGCCGAGTTCCAGGGCAAACCCCTCCGGGATCGGCCTGGCGGCGACCGCCACGTTGTCCTCGCTCCGCAGGAGGACCGCCCGCCACTCCCCCATCGCCATGCGTCGACTCCTTCGCGCGATGCCCCGCATTCGTCTCGAAAGGCCCAGTGTAGCGCCCCCGAGGCCCTCGGGAAAGGAGGGGGCGACGGCGGTTCAGCCCGCTTCGTCCCCCAGGACGGCGTCGAAGGCGTTCCGCAGGATCCAGGCCTGCTGGTCGACGTCGACCTCGGTGGCGCAATGTTCCAGGGCCCCGCGGAGCCGGGCCTTGTCCTCGTCCGCCCCCTTGGCCAGGCGCAGGAGCATCCGCGCGGTGCAGGCGTAGACCTCGAAGCAGCCGCGAGGGTCGCCGCCGTTATACGCCGGGGCCCCGAGCTGGATCGCCAGCGCCAGGTAGGCGCGGACCGGGTCAGGGGGCCCCGGTCCGCCTCCGTTGGAATGGTTGCCGCCGAAGAGGCCCATGACCGTCGTTCCTGTCTCAACTCAGGGCTGCGGTCAGGGCCTCGGCAAGAGCCGATGGATGCGGCCGTCGAAGGCGAGGATGTACAGCTCCCCGGCCGCGTCCTCGCCGAACGCCGCGATGTTCAGCTTGTTCTGGGGGGTGACCCGGATCAGCTCCCCGCTCTCGACGGTCTTGTCATCGCGGACGCGAGCGCCCCAGATCCGGCCGGTGTCGAAGTCGCCGTACACATAGACGCCGACGAGGTCGGGCAGGGCCTTGCCGCGATACACGTACCCGCCGGTGATGCTCTTGCCGTCGTCGGGCCGACCGGGGTCCTGATTCGTGCCGTGCGGATACTCGACGATCGGTTTGGTAATCGGCGAGGCCGGGTCGGGCTTCTGCCGGCGCTGGGGCTCGAAGGGGTGGGTGCCTTCCTTGATGCTCCAGCCATAGTTGCCGCCGTTCTTGATGATGTGGACGTACTCCCAGAGGTTCTGCCCGACGTCGCCGGCCCAGAGGGTGCCGTCCTCGCGGTCGAAGCTGAACTTCCAGACGTTCCGCAGGCCGATGCAGTACACCTCCGGCGCCCAGTGCTTGAACTTCGGGTCGCGCTTGGCCGGGTTGTCGGCGGGGATGCCGTAGGCCTTGCCGTCGGAGGGGTGGTCGACGTCGATCCGCAGGATCGAGCCGAACCAGTCGGCCGGGTTCTGCCCGGTGGAGAGCGGGTCGTTGGCCGCGCCGCTGTCTCCCAGGGTGATGTACAGGAAGCCGTCGGGCCCGAAGGCGATCGTGCCGCCGTTGTGGTTCTCATACGGGTCATCGGCCGAGACCCAGATGCGTTCCTCGCTCTTGGGGTCGGCCGTGCGCGGGTCGTCCTTGGAGACGCGGAAGCGCGAGACGACCGAGCGGCGGCCGTGGGGCGCCTCGTCCTTGGCGGAGTAATACACGAAGAACTCGCCGTTCCGCGGGAACTTGGGGTGGAAGGCCAGCCCGAGCAGCCCCTCCTCGTTCCCCTTGTTCATCGGGTCGGGGAGCGTAAGAAAGAGGGTCTTCCGCGACGTGTCCTTCTGGTTGGGGAACGAGTAAATCCTGGCCTGGTGCTGCTCGACGACGTAGAGCCGGTCGCCGGCCCCATTGGGGTAGGCCATCGCAACGGGCCGGTCGAACCGCAAATTCGGGAAGGCGACCTCCGTGGCCAGCTCCGGCAACTTCGCGCTGCGATCCTCGGCGCGGGCACCCGCCGGTGCGAATCCGGCCGCGAGGGCGAGGCCGAGGGTCAGATTCAAAGCCATCCCGGCAAGCCATAAGGGTCGTGGGGCGATCGCGAGCATGCCGATCCTCTCGATTCCAGGGGGGAGGTCCGCGGCGGGCGGGGGCGCGGGATACCGACCCAGTAAACCGGACCGGCCGCGCCGCGTCAAATTAGGGGTTAGAGAAGGGCCTGCGTAGGTCGTTCCAAAACCCTGCCGATACCCACTTGAAAGCAATGACCAGATCAGGGACGATACTCTGAACTTTCGTTGCTGTGCCCTCGCCTGGCCCCAAATCGTGAGGAGCGACCGTGACCAATTACCGCAGCTCCTCGCGTGCTCCGATGCCGAGTTGGCCCGTGTCGATCCGCTGGTGCTGAACCTGCTGGTGGCCAAGAGCGTCCCGATCCTGGCAGATATTGACATTCAACACTACCAGCGGCAAGCTGACCTGTGGGCTGAGGATGTGCGACGGCGGCTGCCGGCGGCGGAAATGGTCTTCCGGCGGTCTCCGCGGGACTGGAAGGATGATGTGAACTTCTTCCGGCTCGGCGTGCTGTGCGGCTACCTGGAGCATGAGGCGGGGATCGCATACATCGAGGACCAGCGGTACGCCACAGCGGTCTACTACACCGATCCGTCGGACCTGTTCCTCAACGGGGTGATGGACACGCGGCGGGGTACCTGCGGGAATATGGCGGCGTTGCATGTCGCTCTCGGCTGGCGGCTGGGCTGGCCGGTGTCGCTGGCCTGCGTCCGCTCACACTACATCCTGCGCTACGACGACGGGCTGGTGACGCACAACATTGAAGCGACGCAGGCGGGGTACGGCGGGTTCAAGTCCGACCCGGACGACTACATCATCAAGGAGTACGGCCTGCCACCCGTGGCGATCAGCAGCGGGTCTGACTTGCGGGCCGTAAGGCCGCGCGAGCTTCTGGGCATCTTCGTCGGGTTGCGGGGCCGGCACATGAGGGACACGGACAGGGTGGACGAAGCCGAGAGGGACTACTTGATGGCCCGGCACCTGTTCCCGTCCAGTCGCGCGCTATATTGTTATGCGATGGAGGTTGCGGTCCACCAAGGCGAGTATCTATTCGAGCCGGGTGAGGAGGGATCACCGCCGAGTCTGGCGGAATGGAACCTCATGCGGAGCGGGGCGTCGCGTCCACAAGCCCGGCGGACTGCGGGCGACAATGTAGTCAGGGACTTGACCTACTCAATTCTCCTGTGACTCTTCGAGGAGCGACGACAATGGCTTGTGGGACATCGGTGCGGCGGAATTCATCGTTGAAGCAGGAGCAAGCCCTGGCGGGCCAGCGGCCGCACCTTCGGCTATTTGCGGCTGACAGCCCGCTCGGATTTAATGCGGGCGACACCAATCTGTACCGATATGTAGGTGACAGCCCGATCAGTTTCTCCGACCCGGATGGTCTACAGAAGAAGCCTTCCGCGGTCGCATCGGGCTCAAATCCCACCAGAGACGGCTTGTTTGATCAGTTTCTGAACAATCCCGTCTTAGTCCTTCCCGGTTACAAAAACGCGGTCATCGACCAGTTCGGGCCGCTCAAGTCCACGAAAATCCCCATCGCTAGGCCGATTGACCCTACAAAGACCGTCGGCTGCGCTGCGGGGAAGAACGTCACGGTGACCAATCCGCCGCCCGGCTCCCTCGTGGGCAGTCAGGCGGCCGATACCTGTATCGGGGTCATCGTCACAACTCCTCCCGACAAGAGCGGGAACGTGTATGTCCACGTCTTCCACTTCCAGGGGACGGATTCGATCTCGGAGCCGCTCTCCACAGCCCTTCGCGACTGCCCCATTGGCTCCCACGTCGCTTTCTTCGGCGGAAACCGTGAACCGGGCTCCAACAACACCCTCGTCAAGGTGGTAAAGTATTTTTTCAATCCGAACGGAGAAGACCCGGTTAACCGGTTCGAGGATGGGAGTTTTATCAGTGATGGCTTCTCGGACACGACCGGGCTGTGGACCGATGGTAAAGGGAACTACTACACCTACACCGGCGACAAACCCTCGCAGAACAAATGACCCCGACGGAACAGATCCATCGCGAGCGTCTGAAATCACTGGTCGGGCTGGTGAAGTGGTCGCTGCTAACCGGTCTCCTCCTAGTGGCCACGCTTGGTGCCCTCCGAATCTTCTCATTCGTTAAGGAACATGGCGAGTATGCCAGACACCACAAGCGAGCGTATTCGGCCATCGATGGTCTGCGTCACCGCCGCCCCACGGATGTGGAGCAATTGGTTTGGGACGACCTCGTAGATCGAACCCTCACGGCATATGCAAATACTTGCTTCTCTAAGGAGCATGTGAGCAATTTGGAGATGAGAAAATTCGATAGCGACCTCCAAGTCAAGTTGAATGAAGTCGTGGGCCCGAGACAGCTTGTGTGGATCTGGGACCGCCTTGAAAAAACTGGACCTCACGGCGAGAAATACATGGCCCGGTTCAAGCCGGAGTTCGTTGATGCCGTGAATGCCGTCGAGGGGGCGAAGCGAAGGAGACATTCTTGACTGGCATACTGGCATGAACTTAATCCACAAGCCTTGACTTTCGGAGGCGAAAAAGGGTCAGAATTTGATTTTGAGCGGCGCAATTTTTGAGGCTCAAGTTACGAACGTCTCCGCTACGGTCGAAGGGAAAATCCGACATCTAGTGCCCGCACCACGCTAAATACTGGGGTTGTCGAACCTTGAGATTTCGGGGAGACTGCCCCTCACGAGGAGGTGTCCCATGAACAAGAAGTATATCGTCCGACTGTCGGACGAGGA
>JAABUQ010013063.1_pt1 | contig 10162 bp, 12 predicted proteins | sample 5560001 | NCBI WGS metagenome assembly JAABUQ01 (sample SAMN10711888, study PRJNA513371) | rock metagenome | isolation source: Antarctica rocks | place: Antarctica: Victoria Land, Finger Mt nord | collected 2015-12-18 | reverse complement strand
CATCATGCTGGCCTCAAACTGCGGGCCGCTGATTTGCAGTCCCTGGGCGTTTTGGAGTTGTATGTTGGGGTGGGTGCGCTCAAAGGCATCCACGATGGCGCGGTTGCCGCGCGACTGCGGGTCGGTGGCGTTCTTGTCGGGCAGCTTGAACGCGCCTGCCCCGCCGACGCGCAGGATGACAGGATCGGCATGGAGAGGGAGGGTCGGGAGCAGAAAAAGCAGAAGGAGGCAGAAGCGGGGCCAAAGGCTGGTCATGGAGTGATTATAGCGCAAAATCGGGTAGACGGAAGCCTCCCCGCCCCAATTCTGGGGAGCCATAAAGAAAAGACACGAAGCATAGCAAGAGGTTGTTATTCTCCAAGCGGTTTTGGAGTTGCAGGCTGTTTCGCCTGAAGGTCTATAGTCTTCAAAGTGTCTGGGTCATAGGCAATTCTTTCTTTTTGGTAGTCGTAGTTGACACTTCGGAGGAACGCTGCCGTGTCAATCGTTCGCAGGAAGGTTCTTTGTTCCTGTTCACCCGGTTTGCATGGCTGTTCCGCCGCATATTTGGCTAAAGCGCGGCCCCAATTCTCACCTTTTAAGTTCTGAGGCCAAGGCTGTTTCGGAGTAACGTCCCAATACTGTGTTGCAAAATCGCCGCCTTTACTAATCCCTGTCCAATTTGCCTGACGCACAGCCTCACCCGACGCGCCTCGCGCCTCATCTATTTGGGCCGCGACCTCTACAAGTTCTTCAAGGGTGAAGTTCGCAAACTCAAAGTCCGGGTCGTGTACCCCAATGTAAGCGAAAGTTTTGCCATCCCTGACGTGCCTTTTAATATCCTCAACATTTTTGTCAACATCTTTATCAAAGGTCAACATGGAAAAGCGTCTCTGCGCTTCGTCGTCTTTCAGCCAAGTTCCGAGATGGGTCGCAACATTGTTTTTCCCTTCCCGAATGCTGCCATGTAAATTAACAATCTCCACATTGCCGCGTTCAGGTTTGGGAAAAAATTCCAAAATCGCGTAGTATTCCGTTTCACCTTCCACGTACCATCGCACAATGCTGCCCGTCAGCAGTCCGAATGACCATGCTACAACAGGCCGTGCTGCTGTTTCATCGTCCAACGGGCGTAAACTCCCAAAAGCGAACTTGCGCCCCCTCGGAGGCCAGGGAATGTAACACTGGTCTTCTTCCAGCCATTGCACGCCATGTGCTTCCTCAAACCCCCGACGCAAAACTTCCGCCATATGCCGGAGCCATAACGCGCCCGCTATATCGCCTTTGAGGTCTTTCCGACTGTCCCAATGTGATAGTCGCAACAGTGCGTAGAGTGTGCCATTTTCATCAAGTCCTGCCGCATCATGCCGGAGTGTCTCATGCTCTTTCTGCCACACAGCACAATCCAATTTGCGAACAAAATCCAGCGCGTTTTGGCAGAATTGTTCTTGCACTTTATGAAACTCTTTTTTGGGCAGCATAGGTGTTGGGAGTTGCAGCCGCCCTGTAATGCGGGGCCAGTAAAGCGGTTCCAACAAAATGGCAAGGTCAGCAATTAGATTGCTTTGCCGGGCCATCTGTTGCGTTATTTCATCGTAAGGTAAAGTGGTGAGTTTGCGCTCCATGACCCAAAGGTCTTCGTCTGCTCCCAGCACTTTTGCCATATCAGGGTTTGACCTGATGACACGAAGCGTTTCATGGGCCGGATACATCCGAAACGGGTGAAACATCGGCTTGTCATCATAATCAAGCCCATCGGCATTGAGCAAACCCCGCCTATGCAGAACGCCAATATCCCCACCATCGGCGTGCCATATCGGGATACCCCTGTCATATGCGAAGCCTGAAAGTCCACGTGCATCCAACAGCCTGTTCTGCCGAAGCAGATTGGACGTGGGCATCAAGTCTTGAAAATGTTCGCTAAAATCTGGCAACTGCGCTTGTTCCATTGATTTACAGATTATCCTATTCGCGCCATACAACTTCTGAGTATTGTGCCCACGCCACTGCGCTTATTATCCCAGACTTAAATAGAGAACGCAAGGGGAGACGCAAATGCGTTTAACGGGACGGGGTAGAATAGGCACAAGAGAATGGGCGAGTGAGGGGAGGTACGTTGTTATGGTGAGTCCTAGGGTGGAACAAGAACTTTTGCTGCAACTGGAGAACCTGCCTTTGGGGCAGCAGCAGCAGGTGCTTGCGTTTGCGCGGGCTTTGTCAGTCGCGCAGCAAGGCGGAGTGGCGGGGGCGGATTTGCTGGGGTTTGCGGGGACAATTGCGCCGGAGGATTTGCGGATAATGGCGCAGGCGGCGGACGAGGATTGCGAGCAAATCAATTTGGCGGAGTGGTAGGGTTATCAAGAGGACGGTGTGATGCTTTCATCTTTCGCGCGGCGGTTGCTGCTTGACACGAACATTGTTATTGCTTTGTTTGCGCAGGAAGCGAGTGTTCTTGAGCAGTTTGCGCGGGCGGTGGGGATTGTTCTGCCGTGCATTGTTTTGGGCGAGCTTTACTATGGGGCGCGCAAGTCGGGACGGGTGGCGGCAAATGTAAAGCGTGTTGACGAGTTTGCGGCGCGGAATGTTGTGCTGAGTTGTGACATGGAAACAGGGCAGCAGTACGGGCTAATTCGGGAGGAGCTGCGTATCAAGAGCAGGCCGCTGCCGGAGAATGACGTGTGGATTGCGGCATTGGCACGGCAGCACAGCCTGACTTTAGTTTCACGGGATGCGCATTTTAATGAGATTGAAGGTTTGAGTGTTGTCGCGTGGTGAAGCTACTATTATGCGGGGGCGGCGGGGGCCTCGCGCGGGCTTGCAACGGGGTCGTCGCTGACTATCTCGCCGTCGCGGAAGCGGATGATGCGCTGGCAGTGCGCGGCGATGTCTTCTTCGTGGGTCACTAAGACGACCGTCTTGCCCTCGCGGTGCAGGGATTGGAAGATGCCCATGATCTCCTCGCCGGTGCGCGAATCCAACGCCCCCGTCGGCTCGTCGCCAAACAAGATGGGCGGGTCGCCGACAATGGCGCGGGCAATCGCCACGCGCTGCTGCTGCCCGCCGGACAGTTGGTTGGGCCGGTGGTCTACCCTGTCGCCCAGGCCCACGCGCACCAGGGCATCGTGCGCTTTCTTCGCCCGCCCCCGGCCCCCGGAGTAGATGAGAGGCAGTTCCACGTTGCGCTGGGCAGTAGTACGCGGCAAGAGATTAAACTGCTGAAAGACAAAGCCCAGCTTGCGGTTGCGGATGGCGGCCAGCGTGCCTTCATCAAGCTTTGCCACTTCCTCGCCGTCCAATTGGTACGACCCCGATGTCGGCTTGTCCAAACACCCGATGATGTTCATCAGCGTGGACTTACCCGACCCCGATGGCCCCATAATCGCCACCATCTCGCCGCGCCCGATATGCAGCGACACGTTCTTGAGGACAGTCAGCGGCACGCCCCCCGTCTGGTAGGTCTTCACAATGTCATGCACGGTAATCAAGAAGTTGTTTCTACTCCACCGTGACTGACTTTGCTAGGTTGCGCGGCTGGTCGATCTCGCGGCCTAGCGCGTTGGCAATGTAATAGGCCAGCAATTGCATGGGCACAATTGCTAGTATGGGCATAAACACATCACTGGTCGCCGGAACGCGGATGGTGTAGTCTACCAGGCTCGCGTCCAGTCCCTCGTCGCCGTCCTTCACTACTGCCACCGCAACACCGTCGCGGGCCTTGATCTGCTTGACGCTGGACAGCATCTTATCGTACAGCGCAGACTGCGTGGCAAAGCACACGACGCTGACGCCCGGCTCCACGAGGGCCAGTGGGCCATGCTTCATCTCGCCTGCCGGGTACGCTTCGGCGTGGATGTACGAGACTTCCTTGAGCTTGAGGGCCGCCTCCATCGCCACGGCATAGTCAAAGCCGCGTCCTAAGTAGAAAAAGCTGGACGACTGCGCCAAGTCCCGTCCCATCGTCTCCAATGCCGTGGTGTCCGCGAGGATACTCTCCACTTGGGCGGGCAAGGCCTGAAGCTGCGCCACGTGGTCGGCCACGACGCTGGCATCCAGCCTGTTCTCCTGCTGGGCAATAAACAGGCCGATCAGATACAGCGCGACCAGTTGAGTCACATAGGCTTTGGTAGACGCGACACTGATTTCCGGCCCCGCATACGTGTAAACCACTTCGTCGGCCTCGCGCGCAATGCTGGAACCCACGACATTGACCACGGCTAGCGTTGTTGCCCCCTTGATCTTCGCCTCGCGCAGCGCCGCTAATGTGTCCGCCGTTTCCCCCGACTGCGAAATGATAATTGCCAGCGTGTGCTGGTCAACAATCGGGTCGCTGTAGCGGAACTCGCTCGCCACCTGCACTTCCACGGGGCGGCGCAACAGGTGCTCATAAAAGCTTTTGCCCACCATGCCGGCGTGGTAAGCCGTGCCGCAAGCCACAATCACCACTCTGTTAAAGCCGAGCAGCTTCTGGGTGTCAATGGCAAGCTCCGGGAATATGACCCTTCCATCAGGGGCAATCCGCCCGCGCAACGTATCGCGGATAGTCTGCGGCTCCTCATGGATTTCCTTGAGCATGAAGTGCGCATAACCGCCCTTTTCGGCTGTCTGCACGTCCCACGTCACCTCAAACACATCTCGGCTGACCGGCTCGCCCGCCAGCGTCGTCAATGTCACCCCCTGCGGCGTAATAGTCGCAAAGTCGCCGTCTTGCAGCACCAGCACGCGCCGGGTCTGCCCCATCACGGCGGGAATGTCCGATGCCAGAAAGTTTTCCCCCTCGCCCAGCCCGATAATCAGCGGCGAGGCGGTCTTTGCCGCATAGATCGTATCCGGCGCGTGCTCGCTCACCACACCCACTGAATAAGCCCCCGTCACGCGCAGGAGTGCCCGCCGCACCGCCTGTTCCATGTCCGGCTCACGGGCATATTCGGCTTCAATCAGATGCGCCACCACTTCGGTATCCGTGTCGGACTTGAACTCATGCCCCTCGGCAATCAGTTCGGCTTTGAGCGGCAGATAATTCTCAATAATGCCGTTGTGGATAATGGCTATCTTGCCGCCGCAGTCCGTTTGCGGGTGCGCATTGGCATCCGAAGGCCTCCCATGCGTCGCCCAGCGCGTGTGGGCTATCACTGACCCGCTCGCTGCCCCCAGCCCGTTCAGCGCGCCGACCAGGTTCGCCAGCTTGCCCGCCCGCTTCAAGACCGTCACCTGCGCGCTGCCCGCCTCCACGACCGCCACCCCCGCCGAGTCATAGCCCCGGTATTCCAGCCGCTTCAAGTTATCCAAAACCAGGCGCACACTCGCCCCCCGCCCGCCAACATACCCAGTTATTCCGCACATAAGCCCTGAGACACTTCCCCTTCGCAAAGGCTTCAATCCCCGTGAAACAAAGCCCCCGCCCCGCCGTTTGTCCCCAACAGTATACCCGAACGCCGCTTGCATGGGGATTGCAGAGTTGTTCCCCCCGCTCTGCCAGCCCCAACCAACGGCGGAAGGTTTCTTCCGCCGTCGGTATGACTTCGTACTGACTACGGTATGACTACGGCGCAACAACGTACCGACAGCGGCAGGAAAACATAAAAGCCGCGTAGAATGTCCCATCAACAGCAGACCGACAAACGCATTGCTTACGCTTCTTGCTCTCAACGAACACCCACCCATGAACAACACGCTTTACTACGGCGACAATTTGGAAGTCCTGCGCAAGCCCCAGTACCTCAAAGACGAAAGCGTTGACCTCTGCTACATCGACCCGCCCTTCAACTACAAACGCAACTACAACCAGATTTACAACAACGTCGGCAGCGAAGACCGCGCCCAGGCCCAAGCCTTCGTGGACACCTGGACTTGGGACGAACACGCAAACGCGGGCTTTGATGAACTCCTTGCCAACGAGCAGGGACGCTTTACCACCCAAACCGTAGATTTGATTAAGGGCCTTGCGCCGGTTCTCAAAAAAGGCAGCCTGCTGGCGTATCTGGTCAGCATGACCCTGTGCGTGATGGAGATACATCGCGTCCTCAAGCCGACGGGGAGTTTGTATCATGCCTAAGTACGCCGCTACACCTGCTGAACTGCGTCAACATGCCGCTTTGTTTTGGCCTGCTGATTTAATAGCCAAAGAAGCAGGCGCAAGTATTGTTCCCTTGCTACTGGAAACGCAGGATAAGTTCATCAGTTTGCTGGATGTAGCCGACGTGCACCCGGCGGCATGGAAGCAAGCCCTACTGACGACAAGCGGGCTAAATGCCAACGTTTTCTTGAAGCATCTTATGGTTCTGGCAGATGTTGGGGGTGAGCAAATCAAGCGTCTGCGCCCTGAACTTGCCAGGCTATTTCCATCAGGCACAATGGCTTATGTGTGGCGTGAACGGCCTTATACATACACCTTCCAATCTTTGTTACACCCCACAACAGTAGATAACAAATCTTTGTTTGTAGATGGACAGAGTTTGCTAACGGCGCACACATTGGATGGTGCAATGGAAGATGTTGCCATGCTTTTGCTTCATGGCGGGGCTTTGACGGGCACAAACTTGCCTTCGCCATTGGACGAGAAGTGTAGTATCGGCAGTTTATTGGGACAGAATGAGGAACTTACGCGCTTTGTCAAACAGCGTTATATTTTGGTCAGCCGCATCACGGGCGGCGCTACTTCTAACGCGCTTGGGCAGTTGGCACAATCTTTCGTGCGGGGCACGCTCACGCAGGCACTCCCTGATTGGCACATCACGCGCAACGGAACCGTACCCGGCATCAGCCAAAACTCAGGTAGAACCGACATGGGCTTTGACATAGTAGCACGCTCGCCTATGGGCAAATATGTTGCTATAGAAGTCATGTTCCAAGTTACCACAAACAGCGTCATAGAGCGCAAGGCGGGGCAGGCATTTGGCTGAATACCTGAACGCGATGGCAAAAGAAGGCGAGGGAATGCGCCTTGTTCGCAGTCTGGAAGAGTTTCGCGGCTGTACGTTGCAAATCGCTGGCAAGCGCACTGGCTTTAACGGTATCTCCGTGTGCAACGGTGACATTCTGCGTAAGATAGAACTCAAGACGGTAGACAGCACCGACTACTGGTTTGCCATCAATGGCCTGTATGGGATACAAAGCCTTTTCTTTGACCCGCAGTATTATCTTTACTTTGCCCTTATTCGCCAACGCAAGATTGTCATTGCGCGGGGCAACGAGTTCCTACAGGCACAAATCCCGACATACAACGCGGATATTGCAGAAGAGATGCGGACTTGGATTGGGCTAACACGCGACATTGGTATCAAGGCGGGCCTTAACATCATTCCGCGTATCAACTTCAAGCTGAAAGTTGGCCTGCGCCTGCTGGTGCAAACATTGGAAGAGGCAGGAACGGAACAGCAAACAGAGCAATGGAAACAGAGCATTGATAGCGTGTGGCAGGGCGACGAAGAAAGCAACGCCTGGCACATGACGTATCCACAATCAGCCGCAGGAGAATGACGCAAATGACAGACCTGGAAAGTGAACTGCTCCAAAATGTCAAATATCTGCTACTGGATTTGCAGGGCTGTTTAGAACTGCTTGACCTGAACCTGCACACGGCAACGGAGTTGGCATCTTCTGCACCAGAAGCATTGGCAGTGGTGAAACGTCTTGACCCGCAATGGCAAGACCCGGCGGCTTATTCTTTAGAGAATGAGGACACAGAGGCTGAAGAACTGGTTAATTGAAACTCACACCCGCCGTGCCACTTGTGCGCGAACCACGTTTGCCACTTGCCGAGTTTGATGCTGCACCACTCCCTCGTGCCGAACTAATCAATGGCGACTGTATCACAGCATTGCACGACATTCCAACCAGCAGCATAGATTTTTGCTTTGCTGACCCACCGTACAACGTCAAGAAGCAGTACGACCATTGGAATGACGCAATGGAAATGCAGGAATACTTTGCGTGGTGCGATGCATGGCTTTCTGAACTGATGCGCGTCTTGAAGCCGGGCCGTACTCTTGCCGTGCTTAATATCCCTCTTTGGGCCGTGCGGCACTATCAGCATTTAGCAGCGCTTGCACAATTCCAATCATGGATTGCATGGGAAGCCCTCAGTTTTCCAGTGCGCCTCATCATGCCCGCGCACTATGCCATTGTCTGCTTTTCCAAAGGCGAACCACGCCCCCTCCCGGGCTTGACAGCCCAATTGCTACCCAACGCTGAAGAACGAGACCTGACTCCGTTAGTTGAGAACTTGTGCATTCGTGGCGCATGTGTGAGCAGCAGAAAGCGCAACCCTGATTTACAGCAGGGCCAAATCTCTGACTTATGGCATGACATTCACCGCTTGAAACACAACTCTCGCCGCGTTGACCATCCCTGCCAACTCCCGCCCGCGCTCATGCGCCGTCTCTATGCTTTGTTTACACGCCCCCAGGAAACCATCTTAGACTGCTTCAATGGCGCAGGCACATCAACTCTTGTCGCGCATCAAATGGGACGCGGCTATGTCGGCATGGAATTATCTGCCGAGTACCACCGTATCACCGCAGAACGTCATGCACAGATTGAGCGCGGCGAAGATCCCTTCGGCAAGCAAGATGCTATGCCAAAGGCTAAGAACAGCCCAGTAGCCCGACTGCCCAAACAGCAATACGCCGTTTCCAAGAAGGTGCTACAGCTAGATGTGCGCCGCATCGCACAAGAATTAGGCCGCCTACCCACACGAGAAGAAGTTGCCGTACTTAGCCCTTATCCAATCACCCACTACGAAGAATACTTTTTCAGTTGGGGTGAAGTGTGCGCTGCCGCCCGCACAACTGGAATGTCGGAACTGCCTTCCGACCAGAAAGACAATATAACACATACAGGTTCTTTGTTTACTGAGTTGTAAGTCAGCAATAATCCCGGCGACACCGTCCTAGACGCCTACTGCGGGTGCGGCACCACCATCGCCGTCGCCCAGCGGCTAGGCCGACGCTGGATAGGCATAGACATCACCTACCAGTCCATCTTCCTCATCCTCCGCCGTGAACGAAGTGAACAAGGAGGGAGGTTCCTAAACACTCCCAAAAAATAACTTCCACACCACCCTAAAGAAACCCGCCTCCCCTCCCGATAACAAAACTGTACCCGCAATTATGCGGGGCTTTTCTACACCCATCGGGAGAATGCACATGAAGTCCGCCGCCGCCAAAACAATCACGGCCCCCGCCGCAGCCGCCCCCACCCTCCGAATAACCGGTTCCAGCCCCGCAAGCAGCCGCCAGCAGCAAAACTTCGCCGGCCTTATTCAAGCCTACAATGCCCTGACAATGGCCCAAAAACGAGGATGGCAGATCGCCGCCAACACCCTCAACGCCCAGCAAAACCGCACCGGACGCCACAAACTCACTGCGCCCAACGCCTATTGCAGCATTGGAAGTGGCTGCCTTGCCCTGAACCAGTTCCCGCCCACCGACGCCCCCCGCAAACCTTGCCCCGCCGCCCCTGCTTGTCAACACTTCCCTCACCGCCGCCGCCCCGGTTCCCAGTGAAGACGGCAGCACAAACGGCGCATTCAGCCTCCTGATCTACGCCCCCAACTACAACTTTCCTGTCCACGTCCTCGCCGCCGCCCCCTCCCCAGGAGCCAAGCCCATCATCCCCGACACCGCGTTTGTCCCCATCGCCCTGATGGACACCATCTCCCCCGACGGCACCGACATCAGCAGCGAATATGCCGCCCGCTACGGCGTCCCCGAAGTCGGCGCAGAAGTCGCCCTCCGGCTTGTCGCCATCTCCCGCGTCGGCATCCGCCGCAACCCGCTCACCATCAGCGGCATCGTCACCGCCGCCGCCCCGCCCCCGTCCAGCGACGCCACCAAGCCCGCCCCGCAAGACATCCACCTGCACAAGTCCTGACAGCCACAACAAGCCGGGAGCAGACTTAATCGTTCGTCCCCGGCCTCTCATTTGCCCTCAAAAACCGCGCCGGACTGACCCAGCCGCTTGACCCGGACACGCTATGACCTCGCGCACCACCGAGTGTTTCCGCCAAAACCCGCATCATTCAAGCCTGCGCTACCGCAGCAGCCACGCGAATAGTGCAGCAAAGCCCAGCAGCACCCTCTAAAACTTTTTGTTTCACTTAGGTTGGACAACGGTATCTTCTTAACTACGGCAGGCTTTCACCTATGTACTTTTCGCCCTTTCAAGGCGCGGCGACAGCCCCGGT
>JAABUQ010013061.1_pt1 | contig 10164 bp, 11 predicted proteins | sample 5560001 | NCBI WGS metagenome assembly JAABUQ01 (sample SAMN10711888, study PRJNA513371) | rock metagenome | isolation source: Antarctica rocks | place: Antarctica: Victoria Land, Finger Mt nord | collected 2015-12-18 | reverse complement strand
TGTCGTCCTGCTGATAGCTGCCGTGGAACTTCATCAGCTGCGCCGCCTCCTCATTGATGTTGGTCGCCTCGCTGACCAGCTCCTCCATGAGCGGGTGGCGCAGGTAGTCCGAGTCCTCCTTCAGCAGCTCCACCTTGCTCCTGCGCGAGCCCAAAGCCAGTTGGCGTCCGAGCGCCTCAGCCGGAGTGTACGGCTCACAGCGTCGCGCCTGCTGAGTGAACAGACGCTGCAAAAGCTTGTCTGGTGTTCTTTTAGTGTACGCAAGTATGCGCGTCCTTAACAGAAAGGTGACTGCTGCTCACTGAGCTGCGGCACAGCAGAACTTGCAAGAAACGCAGTCTTCAAAGGGCGCAAACCGCTTTGCAAAGGTGTCGCAGAGCCACTTGCGTTAGCGCGGGGCCACACGTCACACAGCCTCCCCCTGCAAATTCCTTGCTTGGCAAAGGGGGAGCACCGCTTGGCTGGTTTTGTAGTCGGCGGGCGCGTCGGCGTTGCCACACAGACAACGTGTGTGGCCGCACGGCCGCGCGGGCCGACGGGAAAGGCGCGGCTGCATGTGGGCCCGCAGGCTGACACGCGCTGCCCTGGCAGTGTGCTGAGCCCCTGCGTGAACATCGCTGCGCAAGTTTGATCAAGTGAGTGATGTCGTCAGAGTCTGAGAGGAGGTCACGTCCCGAGCAAACCTACATTCAGTTTCAATCCCCTTAATGCTGGCATCATGGGGGGTATGGAAGGCACAAGATTTAGTGCATCAATTAATTGTGTGGGACAGCATGCACTGAACAGAGCGCGTCACACACAGGCTGGCACAGAGTATGCAGATCGTTTCTGTTGAACACACTGTCTCCTCAGTGCAGAGTGACTTGTAACAGGGAGCGGCCTTGATGACTTGAGAATGAGTGCGCTCAGCAGGGGAGCCGACAGTGGTGGCAAGCCGCCCATGCGGCAACAATGCAACAGCAGCGCAAGTTCAAAAGACAACCACTCCCCAAATAAGTGTGCACCTCACCAGACTGCATTTGATGTGACTTGCTACGCAATGCTGTTCAGTGCGATGCAACCAAGCTCACGCTGAACATACATAGCAGTTGCACCCGTCTGCTCGCAGGAGCCAGGAGGGCGAGAAGGTCGGGGAGAGCTGGCTGGAGATGCTGGAGCGCGCCATCGATGCGAAGCAAGCTGAGCTGAAGGGTGCGGTGTCAGGCACGACCCCACTGTAAGCTGTCTGATTTCACAGGTTGGACCTACCTACATAAAGCAGGCTTCGGGAACGTGGCAGCTACCTCTTAGCACCGCGCGTGGCACGGGCACTGGGGGTCGACACCGCAGCTGCCAGCCCGCTCCAGCTCGTTGCGAAGCAAGGTCCCCGCACACGCCACGCGACAGCCTGAGCACGGCGCGCAGCTTGCAAGCATAGAGCACAGCTTGCGTCTTGGTGCACACGCTGTCAGCTCTGCGCAAACGTCGAGCAGCAGGCAGCGCAGATACGCGAGCCCTGCCCGGCGGTCGCGCAGGCACGGTGCACAGCCTGGGCGACGCGACGCAGCAGCGCCTGTCGGGCGTGGTGCGCGAGCCGCTGGGCTTCAACCGCGCGGCCGCAGAGCTGCTGGCCGAGCGGCTGCTGCGCGCGGGCGAGGACGGCGTGCTGGTCGCGCCCAACGTGCTGCTGGACGCGTACAGCCGCGCCAAGGTCAGGCGCGGGCCGCGCCCTGCCTGGCAGCCGCGCGCATTGGTGCCAGGCCGGCGCCAGGCCGGTGCCAGGCAGGTGCCAGGCCAGTGTCCCGCTTGCGCACCCCGCGGTGGCGTGGGCTGCCCCCGCTCGCTGGCGCCCCCAAATCGACGCAAACCGACGTCTGCGTGCACGACTTGGGCAGCTCGCCTGCTCATGTCAAGCGCGGGGTCCCGCGCATGGCATGCGCCCCCGGGCAGGGCCATGGGCACCAAGGCGTGTCGCCTCTTCCTAGGACGCCCGCTGCCCGGCAGGCGCTGCCTGAGCAAGCATCCTGGTGTCCGGCAGTTCGGTGTGCAGGGCAGTGCGCCTGAGCAGGGCCGGGCTGGCCAGGCGCGCGCTGGGCTTAAATGCGTGCCGCCGGCGCCAGGCACCATCTGCGCAAGCGCTTTCTGGAGGTGGCGCTCGGGCTGAGCCTGGCATGCGGCGTGGCGCACGGCATCAAGCATTGCGCAATGTGCGCGCTGCGCCGCGTGCCGCGCGTCGGCGCGCGCGCGGCGCGCGTGCTGGATGCCGCGCTACCCGACGCCGTATTGGGGCCGCTGCTGCTCGCCCGCATGCTGGTGTGATGGGCGGTAGGGTTTAGGGTTGCTGGACGTGGCGCTGCCTGACGCCGTGCTGGGGCCGCTGCTGCTCGCCCGCGTCTTGGTGTGATGGGGGCGGAGCGCGGCGCGCGCGCTGGGCGCGGCGCTGCCCGGCGACTTGCTGGGGCCGCTGCGTCCTGGTGTGATGGGTGGCGCAGCGCGGCGCGCGCGCCCTGAGGTGCATGCTGGGTGACGGATCGCATGATCCTGGGTGAGGGATAATGCCTTGTGACTAGGCATGCTGGAGGGCAGGCATACTTGGGGCAGGCATGCTGGGGGTTGGGGATGCTCCGAAGCATGCACCGGAGAGTCCCCGCTGAAGCAGCTTGCCAAGCAGACTATGTGTGTTGGCGGGCGGCACATGTGCTGGCTGCGGCACTGCCCGTCGCCGCGCTGGGCTCCTGCTGGCCACTCTGGACACTGTGCGAGCTGCAGTCCTGGGTGTCCTTGCCATAGTGGTACCCATGTTGTGCTTGTGGGCATTGTCAACCGCATGGCCGGTCGCAGCAGGCCTGTGCTGCACTCGCCATCCCGTTGTGTATGATGCGAAATTGCCGACGAGGCAGCCCGTCTGCTGCTGTGCTGCGCGCAAGCTGCCATGACTTGCATGAAGTGCCGCAGATGGGCAGCTTGCCAGGGCAAGCCTTGCCTGTTTGTTACTGACAAAAGTCTCAGTGCGGTGTCAGGCCGTGCCGCGCGTTGTGCGACAGCTTAGGCGGCGCGCCAGCCACAGCAGCACAGGCCTGCCTCTTCTCAAGTGCATGTGAGCGGTTTTGCCCCACAGGGTGATAGGCAAAGTGCACGTAGGCTGTGTCCTAAGTCGCGTTTGAAGTGGGACGATGCATGCAGACTTGTTGAGAAGCGCTGCCATTCCTGCTGGGCAGTGTGGCACGTCTTTGGGCGCAGCGCCTTGCTGCCTCTTTGCGGAGTAGCTGATGCGGGTGGTTGATGCTTTGTGCCTGGCTTGAATTGTATGCTCTGCGGCACAGCCTGCGGTGGGATGCGTTTTACCATACGTTAGCAGGACAGTTGCAGATTGCCAGCTGCACCTTGTGAGCCTGGAGGTTCAAAAGCTACGCCTGAACCTCGCCTGGCGGATCCTGTGTGGGGGCTGGATGGCCTGCGCAGCCCTGGTTGGTTCATTGAGACTGTAAGATGAACGATCATCGTCTGCGCTCAGGCCAGTAACCTGTCTTTTGCTATTTTGAGCCGCTGGTGTATTTGAATAGCCCTCGAGGTCAAGGGTAGCTATGACTTCCGAGGTTGCAGCTGGTCATTCACCTCCCGGACTCCTAGCGCAGTCCGGCAGGCGTGCCGCCCTTTGCATTTACTGAAGTTACTTCCTCGTGTTCTGTCCAACAGCAGCCCTGCGCTCCGTCCAACTATCTTGTTGATGCTCAGTACTAGCGCAAAAGTGTGTTCTGTATATAACGCAAACACTACGAGCAGCCGGCACGGCACATTTCTGGATATTTGCGGTGAAGAGAGCGCTCGAGGACGAGGCTTGCGCTGCTGAGCGTTTCAGGTCTTGCCCTGCCTGCACTGGTTGCTGCAGCCACACCCCCGTGCAGCACTCGCAGTGCTCCTGAAATCTATCCTCAGGCCTTGTCTTTCAGCGCTTGCCACCCATCCTGCAGTAAGCATCCTGACACCACTTTGCGCCGTAGCAACGTGCTGAGGTGACTTGTAAGCGCAGACACACCCTCCAGGCTACGAGCGAGCCTTGTGGCCGGTCAGGCTGTGGCAGGTCTGAGAAGCGGGCAGCAGGAAGCAATGTTGCAGCGCACGCTACCAGCACACGCGCCGGCGGTCACTGCGCACCTCGCCACTGCAGTGCTCTGCGCCCTGGTGTGCGTAGCTGGCATGCGCACCCTGGAGCAGACTGACTCGGACGCCTACCCCGGCGCCTCTCCGGCTGATATGGCCACACAGGCGCAGGCAAATATTGCCCCTCCTGAGTGTGCTTCTGTTGTGTATGCTGCGGCCGCAAAGGCTGCACTGCAGCCGACCCACACTGCAAGAGAGCCCTGCTCAACACTAATGATCAAAATTCTATTTCTTTGCTTGGTATTACACGACGCGCTTTGACTTGGCTGAAAACGTCAAGCAGCAAACATAAGCCATTGGCTTAAACAGTTTATCCTGTTGCAAGCCTGCACTGCGCAGCTTGGATGATCATCAGCTGACTGTGTGCTTTGTGCTTGGCAACGCTGTGGCCAAACAATGCAGTGCTGCGGAGGCAGCTTCCAGCATGCTCTCGTGTGCGAGCACTCCTGGCTCTGCCTATGCGCTCTGGCAAGCCAAGGCAAGTGGACCACGTCAATAAAGTCCGCTGGCAGAGCGCAGGTGGAACGCGCCGCTCAGCGCGCCGCGCGGCCGCACTCTGCGGGCAGTGCTCAAGCCATGGCCGGCCGCACAGGAGGGCCTGCGGGCAGCGTCTCTGCTCTGGCAGCATCACCAGGCGCGGCTGCCCATGCGGCAACAGCAGGCTGGGGTGCCCCACTGCCTGCAGCAGGCAGGAGCGCCCCCGCGGCGCTGGAAGGTGCCGGCCCTCCGGCAGCGCCAGCCCCGGCAGCGCAGGCCCCGCCCGGCACGAGAGCCACGAGGACACCGACGAGCACTGCGCGGCGCACTCTGGCGGAGGTGAATGCACGCGCGCCGACGTATACAGGCATGCACCTCCACTGCTGTGTCAAGGCACTGGCAGCAATGTTGTCATAGAAAAGTATGTTCCTGCCTAAACAAGTGCCTGCACAACTGCAAATGAAAGTGGCCACACTTGCAGTGACCGCGCGCGGTCCCAGCAGCGGCTATGCCTGGGTGTGCAGACACCGTGACGGGGTACAGCGTGCGCCCGGTCGCATCGTCTGCGATTGCCAACAGCGCGGCGACCACGCTTATCCCTGGCGGCGCGTCAGTTGCCGCGATCAACACCAACAGCCTGTCTGCCAGCCAGGTATGGCGAATCTCTAGCACCCCAGTCTCAAGCATCAAGGGTTGGCAGGGCTGCCGACGCGTTTGCTGCCAACAGCCTGTCAGCCCATGCATGCAGTGCGCCCAGTGAGACCCCAAAGCTTTAAGTGCAGACACCTCCATTCAACATGCAGCCACATATGAACCACGCTCGAACATCCAGACAGCAATGCCTTGGCAGACCATGTAAGCACACAAAACAAGTAGAAGGGCTGCGGCAGGAGTCAATCACTGGGGAGGAGCCAGCTGTGGGCGTGGATGACACCACCTATTCTGGCGCGTACAGCTCAAGTGCACTCGGCGTTCGCATGTCCACGCCCTTATTTGGCACGGGCTTCAACGCATGCATAGGCGCGGCTGCTGGCACTTGGTGTGCTTGAGCGAGTGTGTGCGTGCCGGCCAAGGCACTCAACACTTCCGGATGCCCGCTGCAAACCTGGCCAGCTGGTACACTATCATCTGTCGGCGCTCGCTCAGCACTCTAATGCTGTCATCTGAAGACGTCTGAGGCTGCTCAAACAACATCCTGGCAGCAATAGCCTGGCAACTTCCGCACTTGACGCACAGCGTGCAGAAAGCGGCTGCATGGCTGCCGCCCGACCTGTGGGACCTGACGCACGGCCATGGCGCAGCTGGGTGCTGAAAGTAACAAGGCTGGACACAAGCCTATGCTCCAACCTAGTGCATGGTAGATTTCACCCTGTGGGCCTGTGTGCGGGCGCGGCAGACCGCTACTTTGGCAGCTTCCCCAAGGTGGGCGTCGTCGTGCCGGCGGCGGCCGCATGGGTGCTGCCGGAGCTGCAGGACATGGCCCGCACGCTGACCACCACGCTCGACCTGCCCTTTGAGCTGGTGCATGGCATCTCCGCGGAGCCCACCAGCGACGGCTTCCTCATCTACCTGCCCTCCAGTGCGGCCCCTGCTGCAGCACACGGCAGGCCCCGCTGGCTGACAGAGTGCAAAACTCACAGTGATTCTGCCTTGATCTCGCATGCAGCCCTTCTGGGTTGGATGACAGCATTGCCAGTGCCCGTTCTAATTACTATTGGGTAAGCCCTGGGCATGTGAGGCCCGGTCGCTTCTGGTCCGGCACAGCCAGCCACAGCAGCAAAACGCGCACCAACTCTGAGGGCTGCTGATGCAGCCTGTGCGCACGCGCGCAGTCCAACCCTCGGACACCTCAAACTTTGGCATCACCTACGGCATCCAGGTCGGCCAGGCGTTTGGATTTCAGTTTGGCTATGGTATCCTTGACAACGTCTGCTCGATCAGTTTCGCCATCGTGTGAAGGTACATGCAAGTGCAGGCTTGCAATTCAAGCGCAGCCTGCCTGCTACCTGTGCCGCTGTAGCTTTGACGCTGAGAGAGGCCAACCCTGAACATGTGATGTAACGCTCACACCTCAGGGGAAAGGCCTACCCTACCCTGGACATGCTTGGTTTCATCAGCTTGACTTCGCAGCCGTTAAGAAGACAAATGTTCCTGGCAAGGACATTGCCAATATCCACCCGGATGCATCCTGGTGCTGCTGTCAACATCAGAACATCAAAGTGCTCTTGCTCTGCCACGCCTGCCACGGCACGAGCGCCATGCAGCGCCCTGGGACCTCATAAGGTGGGCCACTGGCTCGCTCCGTTGTGAAAGCTCTTGTGTTTGCTGGGGCGCAACAGCTTTGAGGCTAAGGATGGCAGCTCCTTGCACCTAAAGATCTCCACGACTTGGCAGCAGTGTCACTGCACGCTCAAGAGCAGCGCTTGGCCAGTAGCTAAGCACAGACCGGCTCACAGGCTTGACGCTGTGCCCGCACAGGAGAGATGCAGTGCTTTTAAGCGAGCACCGGTGTGCGGACCTTTGGTGCGCTTGCCAACTATCTGAGGCAGAAGAAAGGTGCTGCAGGTGCGGCCTAGCTCTTCACGGCTGAGTGCCTGTTCAAGGCAGCCACGAGCGCTCTGTGTTGGATGAATGTGCAGTGGGAGGCTTACTGGGGCGCAGCATTGGAGGAATTCCTAGTTGCAAAATTCCTGCGCAGCAGGCAGGCTCTAGGTGGCCGCTTCAAGTGGAGGGCTGACCTCATCAGTGAGTGCGCGTAAGGAGATTGCTTCCCTCGCACTCATGTTCGGTAGTGGTCACTAGAGCTGGCTGTACCTATGGCCTGAACTGCAACAGTGCGCTTGCTGACGACCACTAGCAAGCAGACTGCCGTGGGCACGACCCGAAAGCGTGCCGGAACCCCTTGTGGAGCATTGTGTGCTGACTGAGGTGCTGTGTGGCGCCTACAGCCTTGACGCGCGGCGCGTCCTGCCCTGACACCCCATGAGGTACGCACTGCCCAGCGGCAGGGTCTGCTCAGAGGTCTATCACAGAGACACACTGCATTCTTATCTTGTGGACATTTGCCTGCTATTGGGGTGCCCCGGGTTGCTTGGGCAGGCAGCGGCGCGACCACCGTGCCCCTGCGCGCCCCAGGGTCGTGCCCGACGAGTACTGCGACACGCTACGCCACATATCCGTGCACGTCTCCGGCATCGTCCCGGCAGACTGCTTCCGCGTGTGGCCGGCTGTGCGCGACTTTGGCGCGGTTGACAAGTGGTACCCGTCCGCGGAGGGCAGCAGCCTGCAGGCGCGGCCCAGGCCTGCCAGGCTTTTCTCGAGGGAGGCGGCGTCCACCGCATCACACCTGTGCACGACATACCTGCGGAACTTGAGCTGGTTTTGGAGCACCGGGTGCTGTGCAGACGACAGCTCTGAGGTACAGATCATGGTAAACCCGTCGCGCATGATGCCATAAAATGCTCATGATGGCTGCGCGTGCTGAGGCTGTGCTGTCCACGCGCCAGGCCGGGTACCACAGCTCGGCAGTGGGCGCCATCCGGCAGGTTGCGTTCCGAAAGGCGGGCGAGACGCGCGCCTTCTTCGAGCAGCTCATCGCGCTCGACGAGGCGGAGCACCGGCAGTGCGCTCCCGCGCCACGTGCAGCATTCTGAGGCGGCTTGCGCTCGCTGCATGCAGCACTCTGAGGCGGCTCGCGCTCGCCGCATGCAGCATTCTGAGGCAGTTTGCGCTCCTGTGACCCGCTGCAAAGGTGCCAGTGCCCTCGCTGTGCGCCTTCTGTGCGCCCGCCGCGCGTTCGCCAAACGTCGGTGCATCTGCCGCGCAGGACGTTTCGCGTCATCTCGCACCCGGGCAACTCGAACCCCTTTCCGGTGCGAGCCGTCGGCTGTGCTGCCTGGCAGGATGTGACGGTTGAGTTTTCAGCAAGAGGCTGTTGAGTAAGCGGACACATAGCTTGCACTGGAGGACCCCAAAGCTGGGCGCTGCTGCCTGTCTTTGATCTCTGCGCGGCGCGCGCGCGCCAGGGGTGCTTCCTGAACTATGTGGCGACCGTCCGCCTCTACGAGGTGACCATGGGCAGCCCGTCCGGCGGCCCCGCCACGCTCGTCGACTTTCACGGCAACTTCGACACCGACCCGCACGTGCGCGCCGCCCGCCTGCCTGTGGGCGAGCGCCCGGCCGCAGTAAGCCCGGCCACAGTATGCCGGCCACAGTATGCGACACGCCTGCAGAGCGGGACGAGCTCTTGTGTCAAGCAGCAGGCAATACACAAGTGTGTTCACCCCGGACGTCCTGCAAGTTCAGACGCGTTGGGTGCATTTGCAGCATGTCTCGCTCAGCCGCACGCAAGCGAGGTTCCGTGGGGGTCTTGTGTCATCGCACCCTGTCAGACCCTGTCGCACGCACTGCTGCCCGCTGCTGAGGGCACACATGCGGAGCAGCCTGCACGCTGCCAGCATGCACAGCCAAGCAAACCCTCATGCATTGTACCCTGCGCACGCGGGCCCTGACCTGCTTTCTCTGAATTCCCGAGATTGGCGGCGCTCTTGTGCCCTCGTGACCTGACCAGGCCTCGGTCGCGATTGCGCGCAGCTGGCGGCGCACATGCGGCGCGAGCTGCGCGGGCGGTACGAGGCGGGCGTGCGCGGCCTCGCCAGGCTCATGCGCAGCCAGGCGGGTCTGCCGCTTGCTAGCGACGCCGCGCCGCCCCGCCGCCCGGTCATCGGCGTGCTGCCGCGGCCAAGTGAGCGATGCGGTGCCCGGGGTTTGTGACCAAAAATTCTTGCAGCGGTGCAGCCCCTGTCTCGTGGGGGTCAAGCACGTGGCCGGTTGCGGCTGTGGGCTAGGCCAGGGGCCGAGCGTGCAGTGCCGCACAGCTACTGGGCAGGCGCGCTTACCAAGTGCTCCCCAGCGCCGGGCAGGCAGTTCACATGGCGTGGGCTGTCATGCGGCAGTCCGCGTTGCCTGCTGTGAGCTGGCCAGATGCCTTCTGTGCTCTGCGCTTGGTCTCTCACAGCTACAACGATGCCATGACGATATGGCCGTGACATATCGAGGTCATGCATGCTGTTGTGTAGCACTGCAGTATGAGGCAAGACACAGCACGGTATGAGCATGGCTGCATCATCGTGCTTGCATGCAGCAGGGACCCTAGCGGGCCCAAGTGGCGCGGCGGTGTGCTGACCGCGTACGCGCGCCCCGCAGGCGAGCCCGGCAAGGCGGCAGCTGCGGGCGCTTGGCTGGACGCGGCGGGGCTGCAGGCGGCACGCGCGCTGTCGGACAGCCTGAGCACGGCGCCATCGGGGTCGTGGTTCGGATCGGACGCGTGCGGCAGCACGGCCGTCGACGGCGGCGCAGGCCTGCGGCTGTGCGGCGACTGCGGGGCCGCCTCAGGCGGCGCGAATCGCATGGTGCGCGTACGGCCCGGCCCCGATCTGCAGAGTCGCGCAGGGCGTCCTTGCCTGGCACCCCGCGCCGCCCCGATCGGCCTGATGCTGCCTGCGCGCCAAGCCCCGGTAAGCCAGTGCGGGGCGAAGCCTCTGGCAG
>JAABUQ010013060.1_pt1 | contig 10165 bp, 9 predicted proteins | sample 5560001 | NCBI WGS metagenome assembly JAABUQ01 (sample SAMN10711888, study PRJNA513371) | rock metagenome | isolation source: Antarctica rocks | place: Antarctica: Victoria Land, Finger Mt nord | collected 2015-12-18 | reverse complement strand
GGCCCCACAGCGCGCCGCCCGGCGTCGCCCTCGCTCGCGCTGCTGTCCGCCTTTGACGCCTCGCTGGGCGGGGCCACGCAGGGTTTGAAACCCAGCGCGGCGTTATCGGCGGCGGCGCCCGCGGCCTCGCTCGGGCGCCCGCCGCGCGCCGCCGCGCGCGCCACCGGCAGCTGCGTGGACGTCGTCCGCGAGGCCTTGGAGTTGTCGGAGGACGTGGACACCTTGCCCGTGTCGGCGGCGGACACTGACATGAGCGCGCACGGCGCCGCCCTGCCATGCTGCGCGCGCGCGTCGCCGCCCTCCGCGCCCGTCCGGCGGCGCTTCGCGGCCGCGGGCAGCGCCGCGAACTCGCCCGAGCGCCGGCGCACCTGCACCACAGCCGGGGCGCACAGTGGGTTTACCGATAAAAGAATTCCCCTGCGTACTGGCAACAGCCAGCGCTGGCAGGCAGACAAGGCAGACAACGGGTGCGACGGCAATGAGTACGAGTGTACACGCACTAAGGCTCAGACAGGTCCCCGCACAAGCAACCTGGTCGCCCAGCCCTTGCGCGGACGGCGAGGGGGCGCGGCCGGGCGCGCCGCGCGCACCTTTTCGCCAGGCCGCAGGCCTGCAGATGTCTCCCCGTCGCCGCCGCCGCTGCCGCCGCCGGCCCTGGGCTTGGGCGAGCAAGGGTGCGCTGCTGGCGGCCTGGGCGCGGCCGGCGTGCGCACAGCGCCCCCGCTCTGCTCGTCGTCGCTGTCGCTGGCCTGCGCTTGCGCACGCGGGTCTGCTCCACAAACCCTGCCCGGCCCAGCTGGACAAGAGCACCCTCTGCGCTCATGCTAGGCCTGCGGTGCGACGCAACGACTCTTCGCCACCGCGTGCAGGTCCGGGACGCACAGCAGCTCGTCCGCAGCCCACCTCCGCACGCAACCTGGACAGCTGGCAGAGCCGCCAGCACGCGCGTGCAGCCATGCTCGACATGTCTGGACCAACAAGGGCACCGCAAGACAACGACTGCGCCCGGCGCAGGGGCTGCACCTGCGGCTGCAGCCGGGGCGCCGCCGCGGCGCGCCGGCTCTCAGCCAGCGCGAGCGCCAGCGCCTGCCGCTCCGTCAGCCCCACTGCACGCGCACACGCGGCTCAGCACCAGCCACGCCAGGCCGTGCGCAGCCCGCAGCGACCCACCCGCTCGTGCACCGCACGCCAGCGGCTGCCGGGACAGCCCCACGCGCGCGCAGCTGCACAGCTGGCGCGGAAAGCTGGCACGCACGCCGGCGGCCGGCCAGAGTGTCTCCTGAGGAGGGCAGGGGGCGCACTGCTGGGCAACCCTTCACGTCAGCCGCCGCGCCCGGCTGCTCGGCGGGTCTCCCGCAGCCCCCACGCACGCCAGCCTTCTCTTCCCTGCAGGCCGCCCGGCAGGGCCTGTGTCAGCGCACAGCAGCAACGCAGCGCATCCATCCCTCATTAATGTGGCCTGCGGGAAAAGTTGGCGCTGATCTGCCAACTGTGTCCGCGCCACAGCCACCTGAAGCTGCCTATCGTACGGGATCGCCCTGGACGTGCCACACACCAAGGAGACCACAAAGACCCGGACTGAAAGCTGCCACATCAGCCGGCGCGGCAAACATCCTGTCACTTCCTGCGGTGGGCAGGCGCTGGCATGGCCGAGCCCCGCAGCGCCCCGCGCCCCAGCAGCCGCCACGCGCTCGCCGCACAGGGCCAGCGGGTGCGGCTGCGTGCGCCTGGAGGCTGCCTTCCCAGCCCAAAACGCTTGTGATCATCGCTAGGGTTGTTTGCATGCTGCCTCCCGACTTCTGAAGTACGCTCCTATGGGCCCGGGGCGAGCTCCATACGCGTCGCGCGCAGCCCGGGGTGGCACAGCAGTGCAGGCATCCAGTGAAGCTGCCAGGCCGCGACCGACTTATCCGCTAGCCCGCGGCCAGCAGGTCTCCAACAGCCCGCACGAGCCGAGGGCACGCCTGGCTGCACTATCGGTTCCAGCCTCGTGCCGCCAGCTCACGTCTCTGCAGGCGGCCCTTTCTGTGACGCGTCTCCTCACCTGTCACGCCAGCGACCGCTGCATGCTGAACCCACTCATGGCGACGCTGTGATACGCAGGCAGCGCCTGTGGCTTCTCTCCACAGGCTGCCACCGCCACCGAGTGCACAGGGGGTTCGCCAGACCTACGGGCTAGGGTCCCTCCTCGGGCCGGGGTGAGGCAGTTGAACGAGCTACACAGGTCTCAAACTTAGGCTGAAGGTACTGTTGCTATAATCCCGAGCAAGGGTAACGGTCAACACTTGAGCCTCTGTGCGGGACCCATGCGGGCTCCGCCCTGACGCGATGATGCGCTAAGTCAAGCGCGCTCAGAGCCCGCGCCCTCGCCAGGGATGGGCTGCGGATTCTCCAAGCCGGACGTCAAAGCAGGCGGTGGAAAGCCCAAGGACGATGCTGCGGTGCGCCGCGCGCATGCGCCTGCTGCTCTGCCTCACCGCTTGGCGTGCCGACCAGCCTGCCGGCAGCGCTCCGCCCTGCCCTGCAGGCAAGAGGAGAGCAGGAAAGCTTCGCACTGGTCGAGCGGGTGCCGCGCGAGCGGCAGGTGGGCGCGCCTGCCGCGGCCAAGGGGGCCGGCAAGCTGACCAACAGCGTGCTGGGGAAGCAGACAGAGGTGCCGCCCCGCTTGTGCTCGCCCAGGGCAGCCCCGACCCACCCGCCGCACGCGGCATGCACGCATCAACGCCCAGTGCCGCGCTGCTCAGTGCGCGTGGCGCGCTCTGGGGAGCTGTGTGGCAAAGGGCGGCCCTGCTGAAACTTCTGGTGAGCAGGCAGCTTGCGCAGCTGCAATCCAGTGCCGCCAGTGCCGGCACTTTGGAGCGCAGCGCTTTCGGTGCGCGAGCTGCTGCCCGCGCTGGTGGCCACCACCCTGAGCTGCACACTGCAGCCCGGCCACTGGATGTGTGGAGCGGGGAGCTGTCAAGGTGCCAGGACTCTGCCCGCAGTTGGGGCCTCGGGCAGCGCAGCGGCAGGGGCGTGAGACGGGGAACCAGGGGGAGCTGCGGCACTGCGGGAGCGGCGGCACGCACCTGGGCGCCGTCCCGGACGGCGCTGTGCACCTGCGCACCTGGGCGCATGCATTGGCTATGCAGCACCGTAGCTCTGCTGCTGAGCGGGCCTGGCGGGCGCGCAGGTCAAGCACCCGCAGCGCTTGGAAGCTGTGAGCGGCTTTGCAAGTGCGGCGGTGAGGGGCTTGGTGATCACCAGTCCAGTCCACTGCGGGGCAGTGGGCAGCGCACGCACGCCGGGCACGCCCGTTTGCCAGGGAGCGTGCCTGGCACCGATTGGGGTATAGGATAGGGTCTAGGGTATACAGGGCACCAAATTAATCGCACGCATGCGCGCAGGAGCTTGCGCGCAGGAGCTGTGCAGCGCGCGCGCGCCGGGCCGCACATAAACCTGCCAGCGCTGGCCCGCCCTGAAGGTGTCTCACACGTGGGGGGTGCAGGCGCGCAGGACACGCGCGTTGCGTGCGTGTAGGGCCGCGTGCGCGGCCGCGGGCAGTCCGGCTGGTCCACATTTGTATGCAGTTGGGGATATGTGCGCGTCGGACGCGCGCAGCGTGTATGCGCTGGCCCGCGTGCTCGGGCGCGGGCGGTGCGGCCGGTCCACAGCCCTCCCCCCACATTTGCACAATCCCACCCAGTTTTTGGATTATGCGCGCGCAGGATGTGTGCACAGTGTACACCCTGGGCCGCGTGCTCGGGCGCGGGCAGTTTGGCACCACGCGCCTTGCGGTGCACAAGGCGAGCGGCCAGGAGTACGCGTGCAAGTCCATCGGCAAGCGCAAGCTGCTGTGCGCGCCCGCCCTGCGGCGCCGCCCGCCGTGCCGGCCATGCGCAGTGCTGCCTCGCGCCGGCCTGTTGTTGGCGCCCGGTCTGGGGCAGTGCCAGCCGCTCTGCCTCGCGCGCGACTGTACTTTGAGGAGGCGTGAGTGTGTGCACCATGCGCAGCGCGGCCACTGTCAGCCGCGTTCGATAGAAGGGCTCTCAGGTGGTTGCTCGCACGGTCTGAAAGCGCATGGTAGGGCTGCAGATGGTGGGCGCAACAGTAGACGGCAGCAGCAGGAGAGGACACTTGAGCATCCCTGGGGACGTTTCGGTCTTGTGTCTGATGCCTGGCACTGCGCGCGGCGTTCATGGCACAGGGCGCATGGGGTCCGCGCCGGCCTGCGAGCCGGGCAGGATTGCAGCGGGGCAGGTGGCGAGGGTGTGGCGGGCGCCGCGCAGGACGGCGGAGGATGTGGAGGACGTGCGGCGGGAGGTGCAGATCATGCACCACCTGGAGGGGCACGCCAACATCGTGAAGATCTTCGGCGCGTACGAGGACAAGCACAGCGTTCACCTGGCGCGCGCCCCCGCTCCCCCCCTCCCCCACCCATGTGACCTCGTCGCACCCCGACATTGTGAAAGCCTTTGGCGCGTACGAGGACAAGCACAGCGTCCACCTGGCGCGCTGCGCGGCTCCCGCGCGTGTGTCATTGTTGCGGCTGCGCATGCGCTGCGGCTCCGGGCGCATTGGGCTTCGGCAAACAAAAGACCTCCATGCGGGTGCACGTGCCAGGGCGCCTAGTCGGGCGAGGAAAAATGAGACCAGGCTGCTCAGGTAGCGTGCGCGCGCGCGGGCGGCGTGGAAATCGAGTTGTTTGACTTACTGTCCCCGACCCAGCCTTACCCTAACCCTGTCCTTTTTGGCCCTGCAGGTGATGGAGCTGTGCTCGGGCGGCGAGCTGTTTGACCGCATCGTCGCACGGGGCCACTACACGTGCGCCCACCGTTGGGCGCCGGGGCATGCACCGCTCGTGAGGCCGCTGTTGTCATGCATCAGGAGTCAGGCGGGTGGGGCGACAGGCCGCCATGGGCTCGTCCGCCGAGGTTTCTGTGTCGCCCCGCGCGCTCTGTGCAGACTCTGCGAGCCGCTGCTTGCAATCTCTGCGCGGCGCACAGCGGGCTGGCGGGGCGGCTGTGGCGGCTCCAGAGCTGTGGCTCCAGAGCCGTCTCAGGCCCGGCTGCGCGGTGACTGAGTGCGCCGCGCCGCGCCCGCGCGGCAGCGAGAAGGACGCCGCGCAGCTCATCCGCACGATCGTGAGCGTCGTCGCGCACTGCCACCACCTGGGCGTCATCCACCGGTGCGCCGCCCTTGCCGTACCCTCCCATACCCTGGCGCCTGCCGCGGGAACCTGCGGCGCGCGCGCGCGCGGGAGCCCCAGCGCAGCGCCGCACCCGTCCCGCGGCACCTGTGTTTGCAGGGTCCCATGATTGCGCGGCCTGAGGGTGCAGACGCGCGCCCGCCGCGAGGCAGCCCTGCCTGCAGAGCGCGCGAGCGCGGCGGCGGGCGTGCAACCCTGACCCTGTCCTGCCGCGCGCCAGCGACCTGAAGCCCGAGAACTTCCTGCTGGCCGACCAGAGCGACCGCGCGGAGCTCAAGGCGACCGACTTTGGGCTCTCCGCCTTCTTCCGCCCGGGCCAGGTGTTCTCCGAGATCCTGGGCAGCGCGTACTACATCGCGCCCGAGGTGCGCGGCCCCTCGGTCAGAAGTGTGTGGTTAGGGTAGAATAGGGTAGGGTGGGGTTGGGTAGGTACCTTCAGGGCCACCGCCGCCTATCTGCAGGGCCGCCGCCGCGCCCGCGCGCCGCGGCGCGGCGGGCGGCTGTGCGTGCGAGCGGGCTGGGCCCGATGCGGGCCTGCGCGGCGCGCAGGTGCTGCGGCGGCACTACGGCAAGGAGGCCGACATCTGGTCGTGCGGCGTGATCCTGTACATCCTGCTGTGCGGCGTGCCGCCGTTCTGGGGCGAGACCGAGCAGCAGATCTTCGACGCCATCCTGAAGGGCCGCCTCGACTTCCAGTCGGACCCCTGGCCGGCCATCAGCGCGGAGGCCAAGGAGTGCGTGCGCGCGATGCTGCAGCCGGTGCGGCCGCCGCGCTGCTTCGGCCCCCTGCCTGCCGCGCTTGCGCGCGCGTGCCGGCGGCATGCGCTCGGCGCGGAGGGCGCGCGGTGCACGTGCGCGGCTGTCCAGCGCGGATGCGGACCTGGCAGCGCCCAGCCCTGACGCACCCCCCGCCTGACGCCTGGCCGGACATGCATGCACACGCTGCGCTGCTGGCTCGCATGCGCGCCGCGCTGACGGCCGCGCCGCGCGCGCCGCGCGGCGCAGGACCCGAAGCGGCGCGCGACGGCGGACGCGATCCTGGCGCACAGCTGGATGCGCGAGAACGGCACCGCCAGCGACCGCCCGCTGGACAACGTGATCCTGACGCGCATGCGCGGCTTCGCCGGCATGAACAAGCTGAAGAAGGAGGCGCTCAAGGTCATCGCGGCCGGCATGTCGCCGGAGGAGATCGCCGGCCTGCACGCGCTCTTCCAGGCGCGCGCGCGCGCGCCCCGCGCCCCGGCCGCCCGCCCCCCAACCGCCCGGCCCCGGCGGCGCGTCGCCCGCGCCTGCGTGCGCGCGAGGTCGCGGCCGGCCTGCGCACGCGCTGCAGGCTTTGCGTCGCGCAGGGCGTTGTCCCGGCAGTGCACGAACAATTGCGCCGGCATCGCTCCGCCCAGCCCTCATGCTTGGCGTCAGCGGGCACCGGTTTCTTTAGTCACCGGGGAAGGCAGCGTTGGCCGGGGGCGTGCCTCCCGCTTGGGCCCTGAGCGGTCGCGCAATCGCTGGGACTGGACGACACGACCCTAAACCATGCCCTAACTCTATCCTATCCATACCCCACCGCCGCGCCGCGCAGTCGCTGGACCTGGACGACACGAAGACCATCACGCTGGAGGAGCTGGCGGAGGGCCTGCGGAAGCAGGGCAGTAGCGTGGCGCAGAAGGAGCTTGAGGTGCCCTAACCCTAACCCGACCCTAGCCCGCTCACGCCCGCCTGGCTGCCGGCTGTCGCTCAGCAGGCAGGGGCCACGCGGCGCCTCGCAGGCGTTTGCCAGGTGAAAGCTCTCCAGTCTTTACAGCCTGCTGCGTCGTGCCAAGCCATCCTGCCGAGCCCGTCGGTGTCCCCATCCCGAGCCCTCGCTCCCAGGCAGGGCTGGATGCTGGTGCTGGCCTCCAGCCTCGTCAGCTGCGGTGCTCGTGCGAGCAGCTGCTGCCGTATTAGTTTCGCACAACGTCAACGCCAGGGGCGCCCTCAAGTACGAGGATGTCCTGGGGGCCATTTGGCCGGGTGGGCGTCAGGGCGGGGCGGCCGCGCTGACGGGCGCGCGCGCGGCGCGGCCAGCTGCTGCTGGGCTCCATCGACATCGACGCCAGCGGCACGATCGACTACGAGGAGTTCCTGGCGGCCACCGTCAACCTGAGCCAGCTGGAGAAGGAGGACAATATGTACCGCGCGTTTGCGCACTTCGACACCGATAACTCCGGCTACATCACCGTGGACGAGCTGGAGGCCGCGCTGAATGTGCGCGGGAGGAACACGTACTTTAGGGTACATGTGCATCCTTAGGGTGTGAGAACCAAGCGCTTGCCCAAAGCGGGGTAGTGCACTCTGTTGCGACTGCGCAGGGGGGTGGAGGCCAAAGGAAGAGATGGATGAGAAAAGGTGCGCTGTGGTCACAGAAAGGGCCTGGGAGCAAAGGCGCGCGTGAGCTGCTGGCTGGTCAGGAGCCAGGGTCGAACACAGCAAGCATTTTGGTGGCGGGGAGTGAGCGGGGAGACCACAGGCGCCTGCCGTGCATGCCGCCAAAGCCGCCAAAGCCGCAGGCCGTTGCCGGGCACTGGATGGCCTAGTGACTGCTTGTGTACGGACAGCAGAGGCGGAGCAAAACGCATGCAGGGCGATGCATACCTATCACGCTGTGCACTGACTGACCACCGGCCGCGCGCGCGCAGAAGTCGGGCGGCGGCGCGAACGTGCAGACCAGCGTGCGGGAGATCCTGGCGGAGGTCGACAAGGACAACGACGGCCGCATCGACTACCAGGAGTTCTGCGACATGATGCGCGGCCAGGTGCGCGTCCGCGCCAGTGAAGCACTCGTCTGTGCCAAAGTCGTTCACATCTGTGCTGGTGTCACATGTAGCGCCAACAACCATTCGGATGAACAGATCTGTCACATCTGTCCGGCTGACATTCTGATGCTGACCTTTTCCTCCCCAGCACCTGTTCCAGACAGCTCCTTAGACATGTGTGGTGCCGCGCCAGACCCAGCACGCGATTGAAGTAGCCACGAGGAACAGCACCGAGCTGCAGAGCCGCGCGTCCAACTTCCGCAAGGGCGCTATGTGAGCCACGCCAGCCACGTCCAGCCTGCCGAGCACGTTCAGGGCTTGTGCGCGTTTTTGTGGCTCCCCCCGTGCGCAAATGTAGCTGGCCGTGTAAAGTGCTGTCGGCTGGTCTAGGGTGCTGCGGCTGGTCTGGGAGTTGAGCGGCAGCCGTGCTGAGCAGCGCATAGGCCTGCTAGCCCCTGTCGGGTACCTAGGTGTGGCATCGTGGGGGCATGGCGTGGCACATGCTGCTATGTCTTGCAGCAGTGAAGGCATGGGAGTGGGAGCCTTGCGGCAACCGCATGTATGTGGCCCGGAGATTTCTGAAACGGTAGGGTTCAGGCGGGCTGTCAAAGGGGCCCTGGGGTGTGCATGAACGCGCCTGAAGTAGCTTGCTCCAACGAGATGTGACACCATCAGAGACTAGAGCAGCCTCAAGGGGCGCGCATGGAGTCTACCGGCAGTGTATAGATCAGTGCCCTGCAGACTTGCGGGACCGCGTAAGAATGAATGTCGCAAGCCTGCACCCGCTTGCCAGGGCTGCTTAGCCGGATGACAGTGCTGTCTGCGCTGTGGTGAGCGTAGGTCAGCGCACGAGTGTGCAGTCCTCGTGCTGTGATTGGGGGCATCGTCATTTCTAGCAGATTAGCTATTGTTACTACATCCTGCGGGGAAGCATAGCCTGCCTACAGCCGGTCCGCTGTAGCGAGACGGGAGGCCGTAGCTGGTCAGCAATGGCTTGCTCGTGCTCTGGGGACGCTGCATGTGTTGCTGGGAGCCTGCCTGCGATGGTCGCATGCAGCATTGTAAGGAAAAGTAGCCAAGACAAAATCATCGATCCAAAATGCAAGGCCTTCTACATATAGGAGTGTTCACAGACGCCGCTATCAGGCACCCCATGTAGGGTCCTGTTGTCCATGCCGTGCCAACGGCCCTTGCTGAGCCTACGGGGTATGCACAGCAGCAGCACTTCATGTGCCAGCGGCCTTGGGCGGAGGGCCAGTCCCGCGCGCCGGCCGCGGTTGCATCGGCCAAGCCAACGAAGCGCAGCGCGCACAGCTCAAGCGTGTGGCCCAGGCATGCTGGCATTATGGCATTAATGCTGCGATGTGGAGTACCAGTCCCGTGCGCCGGCCGCAGCAAAGTCCGCAAAGCTGGCGTAGCGCGGCGCCCAGCCAAGCGCGGCGCGCGTGGCGGCGTTGTCGAGGCGCTTGCCGCGGCTGCGCCCCGGCGCGCCTGTGAATTCTGCGGCGCCCTCGAACGCGCCGCAGGCCTCCGCCGCGTCCATCATCGCCTGCTCAGCCCCGGCCCGGGTTGGCGAGAGGCTGCACTGGGTCGAGCCGGCACAGCACAGGCACTGCAGGCCCCCGCCCCGCCGATCGCTCTCAAGCCTGGCACAGCGCGTCCCTTTCGTCCTTGCCGCGCAGGGGGGTGCCTCTGCAGGCGCACTTGGCCCCAGCTGCCCCCACCCCCGAGCCCGCCGCTCAATAATCAGTAGCCCAGCATCTACGTGCTGCTGTGTCCAGACCGTTTGACCTTAGGCCAACCTGGAAGTGCATCTGTGGCCAACCCAGTGACGAGCAGGGTCCCATGGCGTCACTCAGCGTGTCCTTTGTGCTGGCTGCCTGGCAAGTACACCAGTCGCCAGCCATGTGCAGGCTGCAGCCATCGTGCTGTGCTCCCTCGGGCATCACTGCTTCACGTCTGCATGACGTCGCCCTCCCCCCAGTAGAGTCCAGCGTGCATGCCATGCTCCACCGCAGCAAGCTCAGGGCAGCCGTCGCAGCGCCGCAAACACAAACGGAGGTGGTTCTGGCCCGCGTCGTCGACCCGAGCCCTGCTGGCCGCACTGCAGGCAGGGCAGGGCGCGGCGCGCGCGCACCCGGAAGGTGACCGGGGCGCCGTCGCAGCCCAGGAACACGCGGCCGCG
>JAABUQ010007857.1_pt1 | contig 10165 bp, 11 predicted proteins | sample 5560001 | NCBI WGS metagenome assembly JAABUQ01 (sample SAMN10711888, study PRJNA513371) | rock metagenome | isolation source: Antarctica rocks | place: Antarctica: Victoria Land, Finger Mt nord | collected 2015-12-18 | reverse complement strand
TCATGACCGGCTACCCGCTGTTCTACCCCCCGCTCTGGCCGGCGCTGCTCCTCATCGCCGTGGCCGGCCTCCCCTTCGCCGCCGTGGCCGCCGCGCAGACCACCCTGCTCCAGACCCTCCCCCACCCCGCTCTGCGCGGCCGCGTCTTCGGCGTCACCGCCGCCACCACCGGAGCAGCACAGCTGCTCGGCATCCTGACCTCCGGCTACCTCGCCGACCGCACCACCGTCTACCTCCTCCTGGCCGACGCCCCCTGCTACCTCCTCGCCGGACTCGTCATCCTCCAAGCCCGCCGACACCCCAACCCGACCCGAACGACCACCACCTGACCAGAGCTGCGCCGTGAGAACGCCTTAGGGTCTACCCCGCACACCGCACCCTCATCGGGGCAGACGTCGCCCACGACACCGGTCAGCGGGTGTCCCGGCAGAAACTGCCTATCGGGACTGGGGTCGACCATTGGCCGCGGTTGCAGTACTGCCGGAAAGCCGTTGCGCGGCGGGCCGGGCACTGATCGAATCTGGCGATGACGCCCACCGCTGACGTAGTGGTCGTGGGCGCTGGGATCGTCGGCGCCTCGGTGGCCTATCACCTGGCCCGCGCCGGCTCAGGCGTTGTCCTGCTGGACAAGGCGCTGCCAGCTTCCGGTTCCACCGGCGACTCCTTCGCCTGGATCGGCCGGGGAACAGCCGGCGCGCCCCCTGAACAGCTCCTGCTCCGCCGCAGCGTGTTAGCGGACTACCGCAGGCTCGAGCGGGAGCTCGCCGGAGTTCAAGTGCGCTGGACCGGATCGCTGTCCTGGCGACACGACGAGCCAACCGTCACCGACGACGACCCCCGTGACCGGCAGGACATCGACGCCTCGCGGGTCACCCAGCTCGAGCCACACCTGCTGACGGTGCCGGCACGAGCCGCGTTGCGGGCCGGTGACGGTGCGGTCGACCCCGTCGCGGTCGTCGAGGCCCTGATCGGCGGGGCGCGTGACCACGGCGCCACGATCCGCACCGGATCTCGAGCCCAGGAGCTGCCGGTCCGTGACCACCGCGTCCTCGGGGTGCAGACGTCAGCGGGCTTCCTGGCCGCCCGGACGGTCGTGCTGGCCAGCGGCGCTGACGCACCGATGCTGTGCGCTCCACTCGGCTTCGCCCTCCCGGTCACCCCCTCGCCGGCACTGCTGATGCGGTTCACCGCCCCACCCGGGGTCGTCCGAACCCTGGTCGCCAACGACCAGATCGAGGTCCGCGAGACCGCCGACGGCCACCTGCTGGTCCCCTGGGAGTACGACGGGCAGACCAGCCAACAGGACTTGGAGCGCGCCGGGCAGCGGGTGCTCGGCCAGCTGAGGTCCTCATTTTCCGGCACCAGTGACGTGGAGCTGGTCAGCGTGCGCGTGGGGATGAGACCCATGCCCGCCGATGGCTCCCCCGTCATCGGCCCGGTCCCCACGGCAGCGGGCGCCTACCTGGCGGTGATGCACTCCGGCGTCACCCTGGCGCCAACCGTCGGCCGGCTGGTAGCCCGCGAGATCACTGACGGCATTGACGCCGACGAGCTGCAGCCCCTGAGGCCCTCGCGGTTCACCTGAGCGGTTGTTTACGGGTCCGGTGTATCAGGCGGATAACCTTTGCGTCTGAACCTGCCGCTTGAACAACCGGCAAACCAGCCGCTCTATTTTGGCGGTTCGACACGTCGCCCAACCACGATTCTCGGTGGTTCGGGGTCATCGAAGATCACATCGTAGTCCGAGTCGAGGACCGGAATTGCGTGGACTAGGTAGTACCCGTGGGACCCCGCGTATTCGAGGCGTCGAACAGTGAGGCACTGTACCTGCTCGTCGTCCTCATACAAGCAGTGGACCAGCGCATCCAAGAGCCCCTTCACCAAATTGTCGACATCTTTGCGACGACTCTGTCGAGCCACGATTGCGGTGATAGTCAGGCACAGTGGACTGGTGCCCCAGGGCGACGAATGCAGGTTCCTGACCCGGAGTTCTTCCCGTACAGTATCGCGTATGGCTACCTTCTTGAAACTTGCTTGTGCCGACCACGGATCTACATCTATCGGGAAGGTGACCGCACCAGGCGGTCCGACCGCGGTGAACGGACTGTGCACCCGGCACCCCATCTGCGTGATGGTCGATACTTTCTCGCCAACCGTGTTGTACAGGAGCGATGTCAGGACCGGCTCCTTCACCATGAAGGTGGGGAAGTTGTCGGTTCCGCGCATCCCCCGGATCCACGACAGGACGGCCATTCGGTCAGAATGTGTAGGTGGTCGAGGGATCGTTACTCCGTGGCGCTTTCGTAAGCGCGCCAGATGACTTCCAAGCGCTGTTGTATGTTCGTCTGGCCGCCCAGCAGGCGCAGCTCAATGTCAAGTGGATGTTCGTCCAACCACCGTGGGGTCATCGACTGGTCAGGTCGCTCGGTCATCGGGTAATCCTGCGTCAGGAGACGCCAGGCGGGCGGTTAGGTCCGCGGGCTGGGCGCCTCGGCCTGCTCGTACAGGCCAGCGATGTACTCCTCGAGACGGGCCCGTTCGACGCGCCATTGCCCACGGCCGCCGATCTTCACCGCGACCAGGGACTTGTCGCGGACGAGTGCGTAGACCTGAGCGCGGCTGACCTGCAGTTCATCGCCGACCTGGTCCAGGGTGAGGAACCGCGGCCCAGGCGGCGGTGGGGTGTGTGCGGTGTCCACGCTGGACAAGTAAGCCAGCGTGTCGGAGTCTCCAAGCAGCGTTCGGATGCCCCGAAGTGTGTTCGCCGCTGGACCGCCAGCCTCGACTACATCCTGAAACGAAGCAGCAGCGGCGCTGTCCCATCGCCACGTGTCACCGAAAGCTTTGATTTGCGCTGCGGAACGCAGAACCGTCCTGCTCTCTGAAAAGAACGTTGTACGTGGTGTCAGAGTTGAACGGAGGATCAAGGTAAATCAGGTCGATGCTGGCATCAGGAAAGTGTCGGCGCAGAACATCTAGGTTGTCTCAGTATTAGAGGGCCCTACCGTTCACAGCCTTCACCAGAACGCTCCTAGAAGGTAGTCGTCACCGCGCAAGTCGAACACGACGGCCCGATGCACGGACATCTCGGCCGACTCCTCGTGCTGCTGCCGCTGCAGCTGCAGCAACGGCTGCACTGACCGGCTCACTGGTCATCCGCGTGGTCGTCGAGGTCGACCAAGACGTCGCTTACATCGGTGTCGCTGGCCGTCTCGCCGCGAGCGGCCCGCGCGGACAACTTATGAATTTTACCGTTCAACGCCTCGTAAAAGTCAAAGTTCCGTTCAGCGACAAGGTCCACGATCCCGTCGAGAGCCTCACTTAAATTGATCGGTTGCGTGGGTTTACCGACCTCACGAACCTCCCACGAAGGCTTGAATGGGTTCGCGTCCACCAAGACTAGGAAGAAACCCTCGAACTGTTCGTCTCGGCCCGCAGGGTCACTCCGCCCAGTGAACAACCTCAATCGCTGGTGAGCGTTCAGAGCGGTGCTTCGACGGGTGGAGGTGCCATCTTCACCGGCGCCGTGGTCCAGAAAGAGCAGTCCGCCAAGTACGGCATAAGGAAAACGCCGGTGCAACGTAACCGCCTCGATTAGCATGTCGGCGCGGCGGTTAGTCAAGTTTTTCTGATAATTACCGCTGCGCCCATCGCGGAAGTTGATCGTCTTGACGCTCAACCCGAGCAACAGGCCAGACTCTTCAGTTGCCCAGGTAACATCGACCTTTTTCGCACCGATCCCCCCGGCCAAACGTCGCTCCGCACCGGACAACCCGAGCTCTCCGGGTGGCGCCGGGCGTGCTTCGCGCATCCCTCTGTTGCGCAACTCCTCCCCCAGCGCCTGAGCGATGACCTGACTCATCTGCTCGCTATATCGCTTCTTCTTTGCCGCGGTCACCGAATCATCAGGCTTCGGCGGCAGCTGCTTCAGCGCAACCTCAAGCAACTCGTCAAGCCCGGTCACCGTACGGTCTCAACACTTAGTCTTGCGCTGTCAGCTATCGGTACACCCTCGGAACTACGAGCTCCCTGTCGACTACGTGTCATCCGCCGGGCAGTGAGATTCCGGTGTGCATCTTCAAGCTCTCGGACTTGCTTCCTTGGTAATCCCAGCGCCCCGACGAGCAGGACGGTATCGACCATTCGGACAGCGTCGACTAACCGGCCTGAACGCAGTGCGGAACCCATCTGGGGTCGGAGCGCACTCAGTTCCGGGCGGCAGGCAGCTACCACGTCGGGGGCCGGTAATGGCAGCACGTCGGCCTCACTCGGCTCCAGCTTGAGCATCCCGCCCCCGTAGGAGCGACCGACGGTCTCAGCACCCAGCAAAGTCATGGTGTTTAACGACGCGAGCGGCAGCAGATCCCCGCCGAGCGCACGGAGCCCTGGCCGGAGGTACACCCCATGTACGGAGTTGAGGTGGTGTACCCGTGCCCTGTTGGTGGTCAATCGGGGCGTGTCGGCGTTCATGTAGGTCAACAGCAGGTCCGCTGGCGGCACTAAGGGCACCCGCCACCATGGCGTCCGAACCCGACATTTGTAGGCCCTGTCAACGCCCGCAAGCTCGCCCGCGGCGATGTAGGCACGCGCTGCGGACGAGCACTCGCTTAGCTGCGCCGGCGGCCGGAACAACCAGGTGGCCGACTGAGCGCGGCCGAGCTCCGCCCACGCTGACGGAGCCAACGACAGGCCACGCAGGTGGCGGCTGCCCGGTGGGCTTAAGGGTAGGAGCTCGGACTGCGGTAGCTCTAGTTCCGCCGCCCGAGCCGGTGAGAGAGCGAAGTACCGGTTATTGCCGGTGACCGTCCCAAGCGTCGTGTCCCCCCATGTCTTAAGGGTCGTGAATGCCGGGTCGTCTTCAAGTCGGGTGTACGCCGCCAGCGCTGACTCTGATAGCAACGCAGCGGTCCATTTCCCGCGGGTCGTCCGCGGCGCCCACCGGTGTCCCTTGCTGCTGTCCGACTGCCCGGCGATCCCCGCCAGGTCAGCTGTCCCACGGACCTGGTGCAGCTCGCAGTGATCGGTTCCGCCCGGCGCGAGGGCGTCCTCGGCTAAGAGAAGGACGACTTCCTCCTGAACTCCTGGGAACACGCGCTCACTAAATAGCACCAATCGGACTCGGCCAAAGGTAGCCATCAAGTGGCGCCGTACCTCGGCCGCGTAGTTGACGCTTAATAGCTCTGCGGGCAACACCAGGCCGAGCCGACCGCTGGGAGCAAGGAACTGGGCGGCATGAACAGTGAACGCGGCCCACGAAGACGCCAAGCCTGTCAATGGGACACCCGCCGCTAGGGCCGCTGCCCGAGCTTTCACCCGGCTATCCCCAGCGAAGTCTTGGTACCGGATGTAGGGGGGGTTTCCGATCACCGCGTCATAGACCCGCGCAGCAGGCACCGTGAAGAAGTCGGCCGCCACTACTGACACCGGCCAGCCCGCTCCCGCTGCCGCTGCCGCCGCCGCCCGCGCACTCTCCGCATGAAGCTCGACTCCGTCGACCTGACCGTGAGTAGCGACTGCCCCAAGCTGGATAAGGCGGCGAGCCGCCGCCACGAGGAACGCCGCTTCACCGCACGAGGGCTCGAGCACCCGGTCGTGCACACCGCGGACTGCCCAGTCCGTGAGGTAGTCAGCCAGTGCTGCGGGAGTGAAGAACGCACCCCGTTCCTTCCGGGCTGTCGGACCGTCGATCTGCAACGCAGCTCGGTTGGTCACGCTGCGTCACGCAGTCGTAGCGCTGATGTCAACAGCTGGGCGGCGTGTTCACTCACCGATACCTGTCGCTCACTCGCGGCCCGACTCAGCTCGTCAGCCACCTCTACCGGCATCCGCACCATCACTGCACGCCGGTCACCCCGCCACTGCGGACGCCGCCTCGTTGTCCCTCCAACTTGATCCACGCGACAGATCCTGTAACAGGTTTGGGTGGCACAGCAGCAGGCGCGCCGAGCCCCGCGCTCCTTGTTGAACACCTGGTCGGCGCCCGGCTGTCTGCCCCAGCCATGAGGGATCGCACCGTGCGGTGGCTCCACGAGCAACAACAGACCACGTCGACGTCGAGCTGACCGAGACACCGGCAAGCCGAAGTGCAGCGACCTGCTGAGCGGCGGAGCCAACCCCGCCCGCGGACCTCCCAGGCGACCGCAGCCCGACGGTGAGATGGCCGCAGTCCCGAGGGGACGCGGGGCTCTTGACGGGTGTGTACGCCTGGCTCGCGGCCCTCACGGTCGGACACGGTCGCGGTGTGAACGGGCAGAGGGGTCGACGTGACCTGGGGCATCGCCTCGGTGTCGAGCTCGGCTTGCTCAAGCCGTCCCACGGGCCGCGGTCTCAGCTGGCGCGAGTCCTCACTGTGGGGGCGGACAGTTCCCACGGCGAGCTCATCGCCGGGCTGGTCTGGTCGACCCTCGTATTCGTGGCGGTAGCCAGCAACGCGTTCAGCGATTCGCTGTGGCTCCGACTGACCTCGCCGGTCGTGGCGCTGGTGCTGCTGGTCAACCCCATCCGCGCGGTCAGGCTGCTCATACAGCAGCACCGGGCCGCCCGGGGACGCCCTCCGACGAGGTAACCGGATGCGGCGTTGTCGCCGCGTCGACCTCGTCGGACACTCAGGCAGTCAGTAGGTGAGCCGGTCCACGGGGTCGGCGAGGGTCCACATCCGGTTGAACCGGGCGACGACCCGCTGGTAAGCGGTCTCCTCGGCCGCGGTGAGCACGACGTCGCCGGCGGCGTCGACCGGCCGGTCCAGGCGGTCGCGGAGCATCTCGGCGTCGCGAGTCCACTCCAGGTCCAGCACCCCGGCCACCCGAGCAACCAGAGCCACCAGCGCGGCGACGGGGTCCGGGAACTGCCGGTCCTGCGCCCGGTGCCCGGCGTGCAGGCGCAGCGCGTCGGTGACCGCCTCGGCGCGGCCCGGTTCCCCCAGCGCGGCCGCCGCGGCGGACAGCGCGTCGACGTCCGCCGCGCGGACCCGGACGAACCGCAGCGGCACATGCTCATACCGACCATCCGGGCCCAGCAGCCCCGGACCGGACCCTGTCTCCGGGTCGGTCTGGGTGAGGCCGACCGTGTCAGCGACCCGGCGCAGCGCCTGCAACGCCACTCCCCCACCAAGTGCCGGCGAGTGCACGACCAGGTCATCGGGGTCCCCGGTCTCCTGCCACCGCAACGTCAACAGCAACTCCTCGATCTCCCCGAGGGCCGCGGTGAACTCCTTGTCGAGGTCGGGCAGCACCACCACCCGCTCCCCGGCCATTGCTTCTTCCCCGCGGTTCGTGGTCACCCCACTGGCCTCCCTGTCTCTGTCCGTCACCGTGTGACCTTCTCCTTCTACCCGCGGGCACTGACTGTTCCCGGCAGGTGCGACCGGCCGCAGTGGACTCAGCTGGGCGCGGCGGCGTCGAGCAGGGTCGCAGTCACCAGGTCCGCCGGCAGCTGCAGCCGGGCAGCGACCAGGCCGACCAGCCGCGCCCGGGCATCCGGCGGGGCCGCCGCCACCAGGCCGGCGACGTCGCGGACCGCGTCGACCAGCGCCACCGGGTTCCCCGCGTGCACCGCCCACCGATCCAGCCGCGCGGCGACCGCTGCGTCCACCAGCGGGACCGTCACGCCCAGCGCGCGGCGCACACCCCGGGCGCCAGCGACGACCAGGACATCGGCCGGGTCCTGACCCTCGGGCAGCCGCACCGCGTGGGCGTCCAGGCCGCCGAGCAGGTACGCGGCCCGCAGGGTCGCCTCCCGGCCCGCTCGATCGCCGTCATAGGCCACCAGCAGCCGCCCGCCGGTGGCGGCCGCCGCGTCCCGCAGCTGGGCTGCATGGGCCGCGGTGAGCTGGGTGCCGCCGGCGGCCAACCCGATGTGCCCGGCCAGGTTCACCGCGATCGCGTCCACCGCGCCCTCCACCAGCACCACCAGGCCGCGGCCCGCGGTGAGCTGGTCGCCCTGCTGCGCCAACCCGAGCAGGTGCTCACCCTTCCGGTACACCGCGGTCGTCGCGGTGTTCACCCACTTCGGGACCGCCGGATTCTCATCCGACAGCCGGCGGGCGGTGAACCCGACCACTCCCCCACCGTCGACCAGAGGCACTACGAGCCGGTGGCGTAGGGCGTCGATCACCCCGTCGTGACGGCCGGGGACGGCGACGCCGGCGTCGACCAGCTCGGGATCGGTGAACCCGGACCCGCGCAGGTGCTCGACGACTTCATTGCAGCCGCGGCTGGCGGGGGCGTAGCCGAGCTGCCAGCGCCGACCGGGTGAGGTGTCCGCGGCCAGGTCGATCAGTCCGCGGTCGGCCAGGGTGGCGACAGCCAGGGGTGGACGGTCGCTGAGCAGCCGTTCCCGGTACCAGCGGGCGGCCCCGGCCATGGCGGCGCGTAGCCGCCCGAGGTCCGGCGGCGCCAGGTCGGGCCCGGCCGGGTCGGTCATGCCCACCTCGACGTCACCGACCGACGGCTCGCTGGTCACCGCGGGCCCCGGCAGCTGCAGCGGCCAGGGTAATCCGGTCGGCCTGCGCTTCGGCGATTCCAGGTCGTCGTCGTGAGGGAGGCAACGGTATAGGACACGGGGCTCCCTTCGGTGTGCCGGCGGATCGGACTGGACCCTCCCTCTGACACCATTAACAGTACCGTTAGTGGGCTTGCTGCTAAATCCATCGGGCCCCTGAACTGCGGGGATGGAGGTACGCCTACGGACGGACCCGTTCTGGGGAATCGCCGGAGAGAGAGCCAGGGTCCGGGGCGGGGCCCCAGCTTGTACGGGCTGGCCGTCACGTGCCGGCGGTCGGCCGGCCCAGCGCCACCGGTGCGGGTCGAGCTGGGATCTCCGTCGTTCGGGCGTGACGATCAGACCGCTCCGGGTCAGCGGCGGCAGGGGCGCGTAGCGGCGTAGCAGACCCTTGCGACCGGTGCGTCGGGGTGGTCCCGTCGGGTCGACCGGGCGGCGGACAGCGCGGCGACTAGGACGCGACACTCCCTTGCCGCGGCGAGCTGCGTCAGGTCCCGACGGGTCGCCCGGTGGGGAGCCGGCCGGGTTCGAGGTCGGGCCAGGGCTGTCCGTGGTTGTACTGCTCTTCCAGGCGGGTGACTTCCTTGGCGACGGCGTTGGCGATGAAATCGCTGAGGCTGGTGTGCTGTTCGGGTCCGCGGGTCCAGTCGAAGGCGGCGCGCATCCGGGCGGCGTCAGCGGGGTCGACGTAGAAGCTGACCTTGGGCCGGTCGGACCGTCCGCCGACGGCGGACCTGCCGCGGCGACCGCCGGCCGTGGGGGCGGTGCCGCTTCCGGCGACGGTGAGGACGGGGTCGGTCTTGGGTGCCTTACGCAGTCCCCCGACCACCGGTGTTTCCCGCAGCTCGGCGAGGGCTTCAGCGTCTGCGCTGGTCTGGCGGCGTCGGCGGGGCTGCGGCGCAGGCATGGGTCGGTCTCCTCGAGTAGTCAGCGGGCCGGGACGGGCAGCAGATGGCCGGCGAGCGCCTCGACAGCGGCGGTCACGTCACGGGCGGCGCGCCCGTAGGCGGTCAGCGGCGCGGACGCGGACGCGGCGACCGCGACGATCTCCCGGTCGGGGATGTACGGCTCGAGGAGCTGATCGCCGTAGTCGGCGCGGAGCTGGTCGACCCACTCGACGCGGTCGCGACGGTCGGCCCGGTGGCGGTTAACGACCACTCCCCCGAGTCGCAAGCCGTTGTTGAGGTGCCGTCGGACGCTGGCCAGCGTCCGCGTCATCTGCGCCAGCCCGTCGACGCTGGCCGCGCGGGGCTCGGTGACCAGCAGCGCGGTGTCGGCGGCAGTGAGGGCGTTGACGGTGAGCTGGCCCAGGCTCGGCGGGCAGTCAATGAGCACGATGTCCCAGCGGTCCAACGTGCCCTCCAACGCGGTGCGCAGCCGTGTCTCGCGACCCAGGTCCTGGTCCTGCTCCCGGTTGGCCAGGGCGATGTCGGCGGCGACCGCCTCGACCCCGGACCATCCCTCCCCCGCCGGGACGACCGCCTCCGCGATCACGCCCGACTCGACCTGCCGGGTGGTCGGGTCCACGGTGAGAACGTCGGCGAGGGTGAACGACGGTTCCTCGACTCCGAGGTGAGTGGTCGCGTTGCCCTGCGGATCGGCGTCGATGACGAGGACCCGGCGGCCGGCGGCCGCCAGCGCTGCGGCGAGGTTGACGGTGACGGTC
>JAABUQ010013058.1_pt1 | contig 10166 bp, 8 predicted proteins | sample 5560001 | NCBI WGS metagenome assembly JAABUQ01 (sample SAMN10711888, study PRJNA513371) | rock metagenome | isolation source: Antarctica rocks | place: Antarctica: Victoria Land, Finger Mt nord | collected 2015-12-18 | reverse complement strand
GCAACGAGCGGCTGCAGGCCTTCTGCAGCATCACGTTCGACGACATGTTCGTCATCCGTGATCTCAAGATCATCGAGGGGGCCAAGGGCTTCTTCGTCGCCATGCCGTCCCGCAAGCTGACCGACCGGTGCGGCCACTGCGGGACCAAGAACCACCTCCGGAGCCGGTTCTGCAACCAGTGCGGCAGCCGCCTGGACGAGAACCGCGCCATCCGCGACGCCGACGGCCGGGCCAAGCTCCACGCCGACATCGCCCACCCGATCAACTCGATGTGCCGCGAGAAGATCCAGGGGGCCGTCCTCGCCTCCTACGCCGACGAGCTCGAGCGCTCCAAGCTGCCCGGCTACGTCAGCCGGTACGACGACCTCGACGGCGGCGAGTTCGACGTCGCCATCGGCGCCCCGGCCTCCGAGATCGCCCCGGTCGGCGGCGGCGAGCCGCCCCTCCGCCGAGGCCCGCTCCGAGGCCACACCCAGCACTCGCGCGGCGGCGTCCTCCGCGGCCCCCACGTCGCGGCCCGCAAGGAAGAAGGCGTCGGCTCCGAGCACCGCGAAACCTCGCAGGGCTTCGGCGGCGGCCTCTGAGCCCCGACCCCCGACGGCTCGCCGGACCCACCAACGCGACCACGCCGCCCCGACCGGGCGGCGTGGTCGTCGCCGTCTCGGGCGCCGGCGATGACCGGCCCCCCCAGGACCCCGGCCCGTCGCGGCGGCAAGATCCGCGAGCCGACCTGGGGCGAGGCGATGTTGCCCGGGCCCTCCGCGAGGAGGCTCTGGCGAAAACCCGCCGGCTTCGGCCGCGAGCCAGACAACCGCCTGGTTCCCCGGCGGCGGACCCGGATCGGCTCGGCGGCGCCGCGAGCCCTCGTCGTGCCGCTCCGAGGCTCCGTCGCGTCGGATTGACACGCGTGCCGGGCGGGCCATAGCTTGTGGGTTGGGGCGAAGCCGACCGGGTCGAAGACGAGGGCGAGGGGGATCGAGCGTGGCCAAGAAGAAGAAAGTCCGCGTGGCGTTCAAGAAGAACCGCCAGAAGCGGACCCGGGCCAACGACATGACCCGAGGCTATCGCGAGGCCGACCCGTCGGCCCCCGAAACCCTGTCGACCGAGCGCGTCCGGGCCAAGGGGGACCTGTCCCGCCACCGGACGGTCATGCAGGAGGTCCCCGAGGCCGGGGCCGACCCCCACGACGCCCCCAAGCTCGCCGTCGACCTGTCCACCTGCCAGGCCGGCCGGGTCGTCCGGATCCACGGCCTGGTCTCGGTGGTCCAGGCCGAGGACGGCCGCGAGGTCCGCTGCAACGTCCGGCGAATCCTCAAGACGATGGCCATCGACGGCCGGAACGTCGTGGCGGTGGGCGACCGGGTCTGGTTCCGGCCGGTCGGCGACGAGGGGATGATCGAGGTCGTCGAGGCCCGCAAGGGGACCATCACCCGGGGCTATCGCCACCGCGAGCACGTCATCGTCTCCAACGTCGACCAGCTCCTGATCGTCTCGGCCCTGGCCGAGCCGGGCCTCAAGCTCCCCCTGATCGACCGCTACCTGATCTCGGCCGAGAAGGGGGGCGTCCGCCCGGTGATCGTCCTGAACAAGGCCGACCTCGTCGACCTCGCCCCGTATCAGTGGGTCATCGGCCTGTACACCCAGCTCGGCTACGAGACGATCCCGACCTCGGCCGCCGACGGCCGGGGGATCGCCAGGCTCCGCGACCTGATGGCCAAGGGGGCGACGGCGTTCTCCGGCCAGAGCGGCGTCGGCAAGTCGTCGCTGCTCAACGCCATGCAGCCCGACCTCAACCTCCGGGTCCGCGAGGTTTCCGGCTGGACCGCCAAGGGGAAGCACACCACCACCGCCGCCGAGCTGATCCGGCTCGACTCGGGCGGGTTCGTCGTCGACACCCCGGGGCTCCGCCAGTTCGAGCTCTGGGACGTCGAGCCGGGCGAGATCGAGGGCCACTTCATCGAGTTCCGCCCTTACATCCCCCGCTGCAAGTTCCCCGACTGCTCGCACATCCACGAGTCCGCCTGCGCCGTCCGCGACGCCGTCCACGACGGCCAGATCCATCCCGGGCGGTACGAGTCGTACCTCAAGCTCTACGAAGGCCATCCGTTCGAGGGCGAGTGAGCCGAGCCGGACGCGGGACATGCCGGGCATATTAAGGCAAAACCAGACGCCAACCGCGTCGCTTATATTGGCATCCACCCGTCCTGCCGCCCCTCTGGTCGAAGCTCCCCGCGGGCGACGATTACGACGCCTTGCGCGTCGACGTCCCGCCCCTGCCATGGGACGGAAATCCGGATCGATTCGATCCGAAACCGGTCGGGACGGGGCGGGGGTCGAGGCCGAAGTGGTGCCTCGGAGGAGGGGCCGGGAGTTCGTCCCGGAGGTGGAGCCCGGCCAGTCGCGGCCCGCGAACGCTTCAACTTCCTGCCGAAGCGGACCCGCGGGCCGAGTGGCCGACCGTCGAGGGGGCAAGCGAGGGCACGAGGCCCACGCCGGTCCCGCGACATGACGCAGCGAACCCGGCTAGCGCATCCATGGCCGCCTTGGGTCGATGCGTCTTCTTTTTCTTCAAATATCGATACCAACACGCGTAAAAACACGCTGGCATTAGGACGGGCGAGGGGTACGGCAGAGGCCGCGATCTGCGAGGGTTGCGAGGCTCACGACCTTCGAGAGATGCTGCGCCGTGCTCGCAGGTCGATGGCCAAAATACGGCCCAGGCCGAGGTTCGTCAACCCACTCCCGTTGGTTTTTTCCGGGCGAGCGACGATCGCCCGCGGGGTCATGCGGCTTCCGGCCCGACCCCACCGGCTCCTCGGCGCGAGCCCGACGGACCGCCCGACGACCTCACCCTGGCCGACTCGGTCGGCCCCCTGGCACCGGGATCGTCGCCCGGTTCGGGCCCGGTCTACGGAACACATGTACCTTTGTGTTCAGGTAGACCGGCGAGCCTGCCGGGTTGCAATGGCTACCGGACCCGACGACAAGTTACGCCCGACGCACCGACAAAACTCTTTCGCATTATTGCAATACAATATTCAAACAAATGACGACATACGCGCTTGCAGCCGCTTCGCCGGGGACGCCCGAACGGGGAGGCGCCTACCATGGCCAGGCCCGGCTTTCCTGGTCGGGGCGGGTTGGGTCGCTTGCCGAGTTAAAACGCCAGATTGAGGAACAGTCGCGGATTAGGGCGGGGTGACCGCCTGCCATGTTGAGCCAACGACCGAATTCGGCCGAAGCGAGAGCAGGGCGGAATCGGACAAGTAGAGCCCAAAGGGGCACGACTTATGGCCGACTCCCGCTGGCAAGGTCGCACCTCGGGCCACGGGCTTCGAGGAGCATGGAGAGCGCCTCCTGGCGGGTCCCTTCCGCGGCGGAGTCGCCGCGGAGCATCGCCGCGATCTCATCGACCCGTTCGGATTCGCCGAGCGGGGTGATGGTCGTCCGGGTCCGGCCCCGATCGGTCTGCTTGCGGATGATCCACTGGTGGGCGGCGAAGCTGGCCATCTGGGGTAGGTGGGTCACGCAGATCACCTGATGGTGCCTGGCGAGATCCGCGAGGCTCCGGCCCAGGGCCGAGCCCAGCCGGCCGCCGACCCCGGCGTCGATCTCGTCGAAGACCAGGGTCGGCACCCGGTGGCTGGCCGCCATCGCCGTCTTCACGGCCAGCATCACGCGCGACAGCTCGCCGCCCGAGGCGATCTTGCGGAGCGCCCGGGGCTCCTCGCCGGGGTTGGGGGCGAAGACCAGCTCGACCCGATCGGCGCCCGACTCGGGGGCCGGGCCCGCGACCGGGTCGTCGCCGATCGGGGCCGACTCGACCTCGATCGCCAGCCGGGCCTCGCCCAGGCCGAGCGACTTCAGACGCGACTGGACCGCTTTGGCGAAGCCCTTGGCCGCCTTCCGCCGGGCGGTCGAGAGCGCCCGGGCCGCCTCGACGACCTCGGCCCAGGCGTGGGCCAGGGGGGCGTCGAGGGCCAGCAGGTCCGCGCCTTCGCCTTCGAGGGCGGCGAGCCGGGCTTCGGTCGCGGCGAGCCGGCCCGGCAGGTCGTCGGGCTCGCAGCGGAACCGCGAGGCGAGGCGGCGATACAGGGCGAGCCGGGCCTCGACCTCGTCGAGCCGGGCCGGGTCGTCGTCGAGGTCCTGGCCGAACCGGCGGAGGGCGTAGGCGATGTCGCGGGCCTCGTCGGCCAGGCGGGCGAGGTCGGCCGCCGCGTCGGCGAACTCGGGCACGGCGTCGGCCAGCGGGGCGAGGCCCCTCGCGGCCTTCTCCAGGAGACCCTGGGCCGAGCGGTCGGCCTCGTAGAGCAGGGCGAAACCCTCCTTGGCGGCGGAGCGGACCGCACCGGCGTTGGCCAGGCGATGGGCCTCGCGCGCCAGGTCGTCGTGCTCGCCGGGGATCGGTTTGGCCGACGCCAACTCGTCGCGCTCGAAGCTCAGGAGCGCCCGCTCGCGGTCGTGCTCGCCGGACTGGCGGATCAGGGCCGCTCGGCGTTCGAGGAGCCGGGCATGGGCCTCGCGGCGCCCTCGGTAGGCGTCGAGCAGCGGCCCGAGCTCGCCGAAGGCGTCGAGCAGGGCGCGCTGGCGGTCGGGGTCGAGCAGGGCCCGGCTCTCGTGCTGGCCGTGGATGTCGATCAGCCGCTCGCCCAGGGCCCGCAAGGTGGCCACCGCCACCGGCAGGCCGTTGACGTGGGCGCAGGAGCGCCCGGCCGCCGAGACCCGCCGGGTGACGATGAGCAGGTCGTCGTCGATCGGCCCGCCGAGGCAGGCTTCCAGGTCGCCCCGGAGGGTGGCGTCGCCGCCTTGCTCGCCGGAAGCGGCCAGGTCGAAGACGGCAGCGGCCCGGGCCTCGTCCTTGCCGGCCCGGACGAGGTCGGCGGAGGCCTTGCCCCCGAGCACCAGGCCGAGCGCGGTCAGGAGCAGGCTCTTGCCCGCCCCGGTCTCCCCGGTCCAGGCACAGTAGCCGGGGCGGAGGTCGACCCGGGCGTCCTCGATCAGGGCGAGATTCTGGACCGAGAGTTCGCGGAGCACGGGGTGGTTCAACCTCCGGGCCAGGTGAAGGGGCCGATCGGGAGCCGGATGCCCCGTCAGGGCGTCTTGCCCAACTGTAGGTTCTTGGCGTGGAAGGCGATGGCCTCGCGGACGTGGAGGTCCCAGTAGGCCCAGTCGTGCGAGCCGGGGAATTCCCGGTACTCGTGCGGAATCCGCATCGCTTCGAGGTGCCTGTGGAAGTCGCGGTTCTGGCCGAGCAGGAAGTCCTCGGTCCCGCAGTCGATCCGGATCGGGGGAATCCGCCCGTGGTCGAGCTTCTCGACGATGGCGAACGGGTCTTCGGGGCCCCCGGAGGGCCGCCTGCCGAAGATCCGGTCGAACTCGGGGCTCAAGTTTCGGGCCTGCGCCGGGTCCAACCTGAGTGCGCCCAGGGCCCCGGAGTGGGAATTCAGGCTGCCAAACATCTCGTGGTGCTTCAGGCCCACCTTGATCGCGCCGTAGCCCCCCATCGAGAGCCCGCCGATCGCCCGGCCTCCCCGCTCGGCGCGGACCGGGAAGGTCCGATCAACCAGGCCGACGATGTCCTTGACCAGGTCGTCCTCGTGGGCGTACCCCTCGACCGCGTTGGTGTACCACCCCCGGCCGCCGTCGGGCATCACCACGACCAGGGGCAGGCCCTCGACGTACCGCTCGATGCTCGTCCGGCGCTGCCAGGTGGCGTGGTCGTCCGAGAGGCCGTGCAGGAGGTAGAAGACGCCCCAGGGGCGGGGGATCGCCGGGTCGTCGGGGAAGACGACGTTGAACGACGAGGCCCTCCCCAAGGAGCGGCTCGCGTAATTGATCTGGGCGAAGGCCATCGGCGAGTCCTCCTCGGATCAAAGGGTCGAGGGCGGATCGAAGGGTCGAGGGCCTGGGCCCCAGTCCGAGGCCCACTCGTCGCGCCAGCGGTCGCCCAGGCCGGCCCGCCCGAGCAGGGCCCGGAGGTCGAGGCGGCGGAGCACCTTCTGGGTGATCGGCCGCTTGGCGTCCCGGAAGACCAGGGCCCGGAGCAGGTCGAGGGCCTCGGGCCCGTTGAGCACCGAGGCGAGGACCTCGGCCTGGTCGGCGTCGCGACAGGGGAGGAAGTAGCAGGTGTCGTCGAGCAATGTCGGCCGGCCCTCGGTCGGGCCGATCGCCCGGAACCGGGGCGACTTGTGCAGGCCGGAGATCGCCACCTTGTGCGGGGCGAACGAATAGTCGCCGATCCCGAAGAGCGCGAACGGCGGGCGCCCCCGGTAGATCGACGACTTCCGGGCCTCGAACCGCTCGGCGTGGCTCGTCAGGTAGGCCCAGAGCCGGGGGGCGGTCGCGGCCAGGCCCCTCGTGTCTTCGCCCAGGCGGCGCTGGGTCACGATCAGGGACAGGTCCGGCCGGGGTCGGAGGGCCCCGGCGAGGTCGGTGCCTTTGAGGAGTGGGTAGATGTGTCCGGGCTCGATCTCGACGACCTCGCCCCGCTTGTTCGCGAGCCGGCCGTCGTCGCCCCGGATCAGTTCCATCAGGTCGGAGGCGTCGTGCTTGACCCCCTGCCGCCAGACGAGGGGCGAGGGGCCGTCGGCGAACCGGGAGCGGTCGTAGGCGGCGAGGTCGGCGATCAGGTCGCCCCCGAGCAGGCCGAGGGTCGCGCCGGGACGGTCGCTCGACAGGTCGGGATAGCTCGGGACGGCGACGACCTTGGGGCCGGGGCCGACCTCGACACGGAGCAGGCAGGCGGCGACCGAGGCGCCGAACCAGCGCGGGGCGTCGACGTGCCAGATCGTCGCGGAGGTGATCGGCAGGTCGGCCGACTCCACGGCCCTGAGCACGGCCCGGGCGACGGCCGACTTGCCCAGCAGGGCGATCGTCGGCCGCCGGGGGGCCAGCTCGCGGATCAGCTTGAGCCAGAGGTTCTCGGAGATGTCGAAGTTCGACGCCCCGGTCATCGCGTCGATCCCGCGTGTCCGCCGGGCGTTCGACCGCTCGGGGCCCGGACCGGCGCCGGACGCCCCGAGGGCCGCGACCGTGACCCAAGGGAGGTTCCCCAGGACGAGGAGCGGGCCCGAGGTGGACCAGGCGATGTCGCGGCCGAGGTCGACCCCGAACACGTCGGCCGTCTCGATCACGACCCGGACGCCCGATGCCGAGGCCGACGCCGCCCGGGCGGCGTCGGCGTGGTCGCCCTGGATTTCGAAGCCCCGGATCTCGCCGGGCCGGTCGGCCCCGGCGAGCAGGCCGGCGATGAAGTGCCCCCGTCCGCAGGTCGGTTCGAGCACCCGGTCATAACGCCCGCCGATCGGCCCGAGCGCGTCGAGGACCTGCGCCACCAGGCCCGGGGGGGTCTGAAAGTCGCCCAGGGCCTTGGGTCGGTCGGGTCGCTTCGGCGCGGTCGAGGGGGGCATGGGGTCCTTCCCGCTTCAGCGGGTCGCCTGGTCGGCGGTCGTGCGGAACCGGACCGGGGGCTTCCCCTCCAGGTGCTGCGAGTCCCTGGTGAAGTAGAGGAAGCCGAGGCACATCTCGTCGGTCGTCTGCTCGCCCCAGCGGACCTCGACCGGCGGCGAGGACGGGTTGTCGGGGTTGGCGGCCGAGTTGTCGAAGTGGGCCAGCATGTCGATCCGGGTCCCCTTGGGCAGGGGGATGGCCTCGACGAGGTCGTAGACCCCCTGCCAGTTGAAGTCCCAGCGGTCGACCCGGATCAGGGCCCGCTTCGAGCCGTCGGGCAGGGTGGCCGTCATCCGGAAATCCTTGCCGAGCCAGTGCATGTGCGGCGTGATCCCGAGGAGGTGCCGGTCGTCGTCGAGGACGATGCTGCCCGCGACCTCGTGGTGGTTCGCGCCGGGCGGGATCTTCAGGTTGGGCATCAGGCCGAGCAGGCCGCCCCTCGGGGGCGAGACCATCCGGACGCTCAGCTCCTTGTCGACCGGCTCCTTGGCGAAGTACAGGCCGACGCGGGTCTGGTCGACCTCCTCCTTGCCGCTGGGGTGGTAGTGGACCTGCATCACGAGGTCGGAGTTCGCCGGCAGGTATCGCCCGGAGCCTTTGGGGGCGAAGGCGTCGTTGCGGCCCGGCGACCAGCCCGACATGAAGCCTTCGGGCAGGAAGCCGAAGCCGCCGAACACCCGGTAGCCCGGCTTCGGGTCGGCCTCGTCGAGCACCCGACCCCGGCGCTTGGTGTCGACCCCGCCGATGACGTGGTGGACGACCTTGGCGTTGCCCGGCCGGTACTCGATCCCGGTCACCCAGCGGCCCGCGGTCAGGCCGGTCGGGAGAACGAAGATCCGCTGCTCGTCGGGCCCCTCGGCCTTGAGGGTATAGGCTTCCGGCACGGTCAGGATCAGGTCGGGCTCGCCCAGGGCCCAGCCCGAGCCGAATCGCCGGGCCGGCGGGGCGTCGGCGGCGTCCCCCTCGGGGCAGCCCGCCTCGACCCAGGCGGCGAGCATGGCGATCTCCGGGTCCGTCAAGATCCGGGCGTCGCGGAACGGGCCGCCCTCCCGGGTCGACGCGGGCCAGGGGGGCATCTGCCGGTCGTGGGTCACCGAGACCAGGTCGGCGGCCCGCTTCCGGGCCTGGTCGAACGTCAGCAGCGGGAACGGGGCCACCTGGCCGGGCCTGTGGCAATCCTGGCATTGCTTCTGGAGGATCCGCTCGACCTCGCGGTGATAGGTCGGCGATGCGCCCTGCGCTGGGAGCGGGCCCCCGAGGGTCGCGAAGGCGACCAGGGAGAAGGCCCATCGATGGCTGCGAACTCGGATCATGCCCAAGCTCCTTCGGGGCGGAAGCAGGAGGGTCTCGATCGTCGGGACCCTTCGAATCTACCCGACCGGCCCCCCTCGATGGCGATCCGAGCGGGCCCGACCGCGATGATTATGGTGAGGACCATCCGGTGAACGCAAGAACAGATCGACGATTTCGGAGGGGTGGTGCCCGGGCCGATTCTCCCCGGCCCCGACCGTGCGGCCGGCGTTGATCCCCTGGCGACGGAGGGGTGGGGCCGGTACGATCTCCAGTCGGGCGGCGATCGAGGGCGATCGTCCGCCCTCGAAGCGTCGCCCGAGCGTCGGCCATGAACCCCCGAACCGGACTCGCCCTGCGCCTCCTGGGCCCGCTGATCGAGGTGGCCTGCTTGATCCTGCTCGGCCGCTTCGGCGACCGCGGCTTGACCCTCCTGGGCCGCCCGGTGGAGGAGTTCCTCTACGTCGGGTTCGCTTCGGGCCTGGTCCTGGTCGCCTGCGGGCTGCTCCTGGTCCGGCCGGCGAGGCGCGCCGCCCGATGGTCCGACGACGAGGGGTCGCCATGAGCTTGAAAGAAGAGGCCGCCGCGATCGAGGCCGGACTGCTCGACGGCCTGCCGGCGTCGGCCGACGTCGACGGCCTGGGGCGGGCCGATCGGCCGAGGGCCCGAGGGGCTCGGACCTATCGCTACTATGACCTGATCATGGCGGCGTTCGTGACGGTCCTGATCTGCTCGAATTTCATCTCCGCGCCGAAGCGGGTGACGGTCTCGGGCTTCACCTTCGGCGCGGGGGTGCTGTTCTTCCCGATCAGCTACCTCTTCGGCGACATCCTGACCGAGGTCTACGGCTACGCCCGGTCGCGCAAGGTGGTCTGGGCGGGGTTCTCGGCCCTGATCTTCGCGTCGCTGATGAGCTGGGTGGTGCTCCGCCTGCCGCCCGACCCGCGCTGGCCGAACCAGAAGGCGTTCGAGGCGGTCTTCGCCGGGGCGCCGCGGGTGGTCCTGGCCTCGATGGTGGCGTTCTTCGTCGGCGAGTTCGTCAACTCGTTCACGCTGGCCAAGATCAAGCTGCGGACCAAAGGGCGCTTCCTCTGGGTCCGGACGATCGGCTCGACGATGGTCGGCGAGGCGGCCGACTCGCTGATCTTCTACCCGATCGCGTTCCTGGGGATCTGGGACGGCGACAGGCTCCTGGAAGTGATGGGCATGAACTACCTGCTCAAGGTCGGGTGGGAGGTGCTTGCCACCCCCCTGACGTACAAGGTCGTCGGGCTCTTGAAGCGGCTCGAAGACGAGGATTACTAGGCCGTGTAGACAAATCTAGGGGGATCTGCGCAGGGTAGGTTAGATCGTTTGTCCCTCCGGAGTGCTCGAGATGCGTCGCCATGAGATCCCCGATGACCGATGGGAACGCATCAAAGACCTCC
>JAABUQ010013055.1_pt1 | contig 10168 bp, 9 predicted proteins | sample 5560001 | NCBI WGS metagenome assembly JAABUQ01 (sample SAMN10711888, study PRJNA513371) | rock metagenome | isolation source: Antarctica rocks | place: Antarctica: Victoria Land, Finger Mt nord | collected 2015-12-18 | reverse complement strand
GTTCTCGACCCGCCGTTCGGTGGGCACGCCGTTGTCGTCCCAGCCCATGGGGTAGAAGAGGACCTTGCCCTGCATGCGCTGGTAGCGGGCGATGGCGTCGGTCTGCACGTAGCCGAACACCGAGCCCATGTGCAGCGAGCCACTGACGGTGGGCGGCGGCGTGTCGATGGAGAAGATGCCGGAACGTTCCGCGGTGCGGTCGAAGCGGTAGGTGCCGTCCTGCTCCCAGCGCTGGCCCCACTTGTCCTCCAGCCCCGCCAGGCTTGGCTTGTCCGGCACCGCGCGCTCGTCCATTGTCGAGCCACGGTACCGGCGGACCGCTCAGCCCTCCGAACCGGTTCCCTCCCGATCTCGTTCCCGATCTCGTTCTGGCGTTGCTGGGTGCGCAATGGCGTCCCCAGCAACGCCAGAACCGGGGGGTTGAGGTTTGGCCCGCAGTTCGTGGCCGGCAGAGGTAAGGCAGCGGCCCGACGCCAGGTCCCAGCGCCACTGGTGCATGCGGCAGGTGAGCGTGCCGGCCTGGTTGTCGATCTCACCGAAGTGGGTGAGATCGGCCTTGAGGTGCGGGCAGCGCCGCTGCAGGCACCAACCGTTGAGGGTGACGTCCTCGTCGTCGTTGGCCTGCTCGGCGTACCAGCCTTCGGCGTACTCCAAGCGCTCGGGGGAGAGGCACTTGAACCACGTGTACAGGTACTCGTTGTAGGGGCCGGCGCGGTGGGCCTCGAAGCGCATGCCGAGGAACAAGGTGTTCACCCAGTCCTCGGCCTGGTCGGCCACGAGGCGCTCCACCAGGGGACGGCTCACTCGGAACCGGTAGCGGCACTTCTCACCGTCAGCGGGGGCGCGGACCTGCCGGTTCGGGAAGTCGAGCACGACGGGTAGGTCTTCGGCGCGTGGGTCACCGGCAGCAGCGGCGGGGTCACCGGCGACGAGGAGCAGCACGGCCGCCCCGATGCCGGCGCAGAAGTGGTCACCTAGCTCCATGAGCGGCTCGAACCAGCGCTGGAGCTCGCCGAACACATCAATGCCAGGCGCGGCCCAGCCGGCCTTCTCCGTCTCGATGATGTGGGCTTGGCGCTCGGCGTAGGCCCGCAAGTAGGCGCCCTTGTTGCCGAAGACGGCGGCCACCTCGGGGTCGTCGGGCCGGGACGTGACGGAGCAGGACGCGTCGCTGTCGCCGTGGGTGAGCTCGGCGGTGGCGCCGGGCACCAGCAGGCGCCCGTTGTCGTGGCCCTTGTCGGCCATGAAGGTCAGGAAGGCCAACTGGTCGGGGAAGATGTTGGCCTCGTCGTCGCCCACGTCGTTGTGGGCCAGCAGCTCCGGATCGAGGAAGCACGGCGGTCCGGCCGACGGGAACACGTAGGCGGCACCCACCCGATCGGCGTAGCGCAAGGCCCGCTCCATGCCGTTGCGGCGCTTGTCGGCGGCGATGCCGGCTTTGGCTTTGGGCTTCAGGTCATAGACCATCGGCCACCAGATGGCGCCGGAGAACTGGAGGAAGTGGGCGTCAATGGAGCCGAACTCGGTGATGGCATCGAAGCCGAGGGGGCGGGCGTCATTCTGGTTGAACAGCCGGGCGGTGCCGTCGTCGACGGCGAGGGCGGAGTCGCCGATGGGACCGTCCGACGGTGACGTGAGCGCGGTGATCATGAGGCGCAGGCCGTCCAGCTCGAACGGCGTGTCGTTGCTGGAGTGGACGAACCGGTGGAAGCCCAGGTCGCGAAGCGCCCGTTCCATCTCGTCGAGCGGGAAGTCAGGCAAGAGCACGGTGGCGTCCTTGGATACCCGCTGGCGCAACAGGACTGGATCGAAGTGGTCGTGGTGCAGGTGCGAGACGAACAGGTGGTCGGCCCGCCCGTAGCGCTCCCAGTCGAGGCCCGAGTTGTCGGGGAACGGGAACCACGAGGCGAAGTACGCCGGGTGCACCCATGGGTCGCACAGGATCGACCCGGCCGCCGTCTCAACGAAGAGGCCGGCGTGGCCGATAGCGGTGACCTTCACGAACGGTCGAGGCTACTGGCCTGTTACCGAGCGCCTGTCCGACGAAAATCAGGCTGCCCGCGCCGCGGCCACGGGTACCGTCTCGACGAGATGCTGCGCCTCTTCGACACCGCTCGGGGTGAGGTGGTCCCCCTTGAGCTGCGAGAACCGGGCCGAGCGTCCATGTACGTGTGCGGGCCGACGGTGTACGGGCCGCCCCACCTGGGTCACGGTCGCTTCTCGCTGGTGTTCGACGTGCTCCGCCGCTACCTCGAGTGGACCGGGCTCGACGTCACCTACGTCTCCAACGTCACCGACATCGACGACAAGATCATCGAGCGGGGGCGGCTCGAAGAACGAGATCCCGCCGAGGTGGCGCGCCGGAATGAGAAGATGTGGTGGAGCTCCATGGACGCCATCGGGGTGAAGCGACCCACCCACGACCCCCACGCCACCGCCTACGTGGCGCAGATGGTGGCGCTGGTGGAGCAGCTCGTCGGCCTCGGTGTGGCCTATGAGACGAACGACGGTGTGTACTTCCAAGCCGAGCGGGTGGCGGACTACGGGTTGCTGGCCCGCCAGTCGCTCGACTCGTTACGCGCCGGTGCGCGAGTCGAGGGCAACGAGGAGAAGCGCTCACCGGTGGATTTCGCGGTGTGGAAGAAGGCCAAGCCCGGCGAGCCGTCGTGGCCCTCGCCGTGGGGTCCGGGCCGGCCGGGCTGGCACACCGAGTGCGTGGTGATGAGCCTCGACCTGCTCGGCGAGGGCTTCGACCTGCACGGCGGCGGCCACGATCTCGCCTTCCCCCACCACGAGAACGAGCGGGCCCAAGCCGTGGCCATTGGTCGACCGTTCGCCCGGCATTGGGTGCACAACGGGTTCGTGGAGGTGGCCGGGGAGAAGATGTCGAAGTCGCTCGGCAACTTCACCAACCTGGTCGACCTCGTCGAGACGGTCGACCCCCGGTCGTACCGGCTCCTGGTCCTGCGGGCCCACTACCGCTCACCGATCGACGTCACGCCCACCACTGCCGCCGACGCCTCCGCGGCGCTGGCCCGCCTCGACGCCTTCGCGCGGCGGACGGCGGCATCGCTCAGCGATGCCGCGACCCAGACCGAAGTCGCGCCGGACGGGGAAGCGCTCGCACGCTTCCGGGAACTGATGGACGACGACCTCAACACTCCCGGTGCCATGGCCCTGCTGTTCGAGCTGGTGCGCCGGGTGAACACCGCGCTCGACGTCGAGGATGACCACACCGCCGCACCACTCGCTCTCGCTGCGCTTGCGATCGCCGCAGCAGTGGGCATCGAGCTGGCCGGCGTGCCGCAGCCCGACGGTCAGGTTCGGGAGGTTCCCGTGCCAGACGACGTGCGAGCGCGGGCCCGAGCGCGCGACGCCGCTCGTGCGGCCAAGGACTGGGCGACTGCTGACGCGCTGCGGGCCGAGCTCCAGCGCGAGGGATGGGTGGTCGAGGACGGGTCCGCTGGCACCACCGTGAGACCGGCGTGACGGCCGGCTGACCGCCGCGTCTGACCGCCCCTGACCCCCTGACGGGCGGCGCCCAGTTGGGTCCGATCGCTACCGGACGTCGGTAGTAAGAAGACCCAACTGGCTGGTGGCCGGCGGGAAGTGTCTCAGTTGGGTCCGATCGCTACCGGACGTCGGTAGTAAGAAGACCCAACCTGCGAGGCGGCCACCGCTGACCGCCGTCCGCCAGGGCTCCACGGCGCCTGCTGCCGGTCGGCGCGGGGATTTGACCGTCACTCCCTGGGGCGCAGACGCTTGACCGATGCGAGCCGGCCGATCTCCCAGGAATCGGCCGTTGAAGGAGCGTCGCCAACGAGCACCGTTGCCGGCCGGCTTCGGTGCCATCTGGGTGACGGTGGCCGTCGACCTCATCGGCTTCGGCATCGTGCTGCCGATCCTGCCCCGTTACGCGCAAGACCTGCACGTCACGCCCACCGTCATCGGGCTGCTGGTCGGCAGCTTCTCGCTGGCTCAACTCATCTGTGCGCCTCTGCTCGGACGGCTGTCGGACCGCATTGGTCGCAAGCCGGTCATCCTGGTGTCGCTGTGCGGCACCGCCGTGGGCAGCGTCCTCACCGGTCTGGCCGGCACCGTGTGGTTGCTGCTGCTCGGCCGGCTGGTGGACGGGGCGTCTGGCGCCAGCGTGTCGGTGGCCCAAGCGGCCGCCGCCGACCTGGCCGAGCCTAACCAGCGGCCGCGTCTGTTCGGTCTCCTCGGTGCGGCGTTCGGCGTCGGCTTCGTGCTCGGACCGGCCATCGGTGCCCTCGCCGCGCTCGGCGGCCCACGCGTCCCCTTCTTCGTGGCCGCCGCCATCGCCGGCACCAACGCCTTGTTGGCCGTGCGGCGCCTCCCGGAGACCCACGGACCCAGGCGCACCATCGCGATGCCGGCGACGGTGCCGGTGGACAGCGCCGGCGTCCACGCCGGTGGTAACTCCGTGGCTTCGGAGACCGCCAGCGAGCGCCCGATCGTCGTCGACAGCCTCGGCGCCGCCGGTTCGCCGTCGGTCCTGAACGGCCAGCCACCCCGCGGTGTTCGGACCGCCGGGCTCGCCGTCCTCCCGGGTCAGGTCTGGGCCCTGATCGTGGTGGCCTTCACCGCGCTGGTGGCGTTCAGCGGGTTCGAGGGGACGTTCTCACTGCTCGTCAAGGATCGCTTCCACCTCACCCTCAGTGGCACCGGCGCCGTGTTCACGGTGATTGGCGTTGCCCTGGTGTTGGTGCAAGCTGGGCTCATCCATCCGCTCAGCGCTCGCTACGACGAGGGCACGATCCTGCGCGGCGGATTGCTCTTCAACGGCGCCGGGCTGGTGCTCCTGTCCGTGGACGCCAGCTGGTTCTCGCTGGTGCCGGCGCTGCTGTTGTTGGTGCTCGGCCAGGGTCTGGTCAGTCCCACCATGTCATCGGCCGTGGCCGGGCGAGCGGCGCCTTCGCAACGAGGCCGGACGTTGGGCTACCAGCAGTCGGCGGGAAGCCTGGCCCGCTTCGTCGGCCCGTTCCTGGCCGGAGCCCTCTACCAGCACGTGGCCATCGGCGCGCCCTACTTCGTCGGTGGCGTGCTGGTCGCGTTGGCCCTCTTCCTCGTGCCGTCGCGGCCGCCGGCCACCGAGGAGCCCCCCGCCCGCCGTTCCCGTGTCGACCCGAGCGTAGTGGTGGGGGCCGAGGGTACAGGCGGTGCTGGCATCAGCCGGAGAAGACTCGGGCGGTTCGCCCGGGCTAGAGTTGTTACCCAGCGGTAACATTGTGCGTCTCGTTGTCCCGGTGGCTCGCCGCGCTGGCGTGCCGTCGTCTCGCCACTGAGGTAGCCCATGCCCGACTTCTCGCTCCAGCTCAACGAGGATCAACTGCAGATCCAGAAGTGGGTCCACGACTTCGCCGAGGACGTGGTGCGTCCGGTGGCCGAGGAGTGGGACGAGCGTGAGGAGTTCCCGTGGCCGGTCGTCGAGGAGGCGGCCAAGATCGGCCTCTACAGCTTCGACTTCATGGCCCAAGCCATGATGGGGGACTCCACCGGCCTCACCCTTCCGCTGGCCCTCGAGGAGCTGTTCTGGGGCGACGCCGGAATCGGGCTGGCCATCTTCGGCTCCGGTCTGGCTGCCGCCGGCATCGCCGGCAATGGCACGCCCGATCAGGTCATGGAGTGGGTACCGCAGTGCTACGGCACGCCCGACAAGGTGGCTCTCGGCGCGTTCTGCGTATCCGAGCCCGACGCCGGGTCCGACGTGTCATCACTGCGCACCCGCGCCACCTACGACGAGGCCAAGGACGAGTGGGTGCTCAACGGCACCAAGGCGTGGATCACCAACGGGGGCATCGCCGACGTGCACGTGGTGGTGGCCGCCGTCGAGCCCGACCTCAAAGGTCGGGGCCAGGCCAGCTTCATCGTGCCGCCGGGCACGGCCGGGATCTCCCAGGGCCAGAAGTACAAGAAGCACGGCATCCGCGCCAGCCACACCGCCGAGGTGGTGCTCGAAGATGTCCGGGTGCCCGGCTCGTGCCTGCTCGGCGGCAAGGACAAGCTCGACGAGAAGCTGGGCAAGGCCCGTGAGGCCCTCAACGCGCCGAAGCACGAGACGTCGGGCAAGCAGCCGGCCATGGCCACCTTCGAGGCCACCCGCCCGGCCGTCGGGGCCCAAGCGGTGGGCATCGCCCGCGCCGCCTATGAGTACGCCCTGCAGTACGCCCAGGAGCGCAAGGCGTTCGGCCGACCGATCATCATGAACCAGTCGATCGCCTTCATGCTGGCCGACATGTGCATGGAGATCGACGCCGCTCGCCTACTCGTGTGGCGGGCCGCCTGGCTGGCCAACAACGGCAAGTACGTCAACGCCGAAGGCTCCATGTCCAAGCTCAAAGCCGGCCGGGTGGCGGTGTGGGTGACCGAACGGGCCATCCAGATCCTGGGCGGCTACGGCTACGTGCGGGAGTACCCGGTCGAGCGCTACCACCGCGACGCCAAGATCTACGACATCTTCGAAGGCACCGAGCAGATCCAACAGCTCGTCATCTCGAGGGCCATCAGCGGCCTGCGGATCGAGTAGCTGAGCTGGGATTTTGTCTCGGCTCGCCTTGAGCGCCACTGGCGCCAGCCGCTCCGGATCGGCCATCGAAGGCGGGCATCCCTACTTTACCCCTACTTTTCCGGGCCAGTCTCGTCTAACGGGTCGGCGTGGCCAGCATCCGTGAGCGCGGGCGTGGAGTGTGGGAGGTGCGGGCTTTCGTCGGCCGGGACGGCAGCGGCAAGCCGATCCAGGTCAGCCGGACCGTTCGCGGCGGGAAGAAGGATGCCCGTCGCGTCGCTGCCGAGCTCACGGAGAAGCCCTCCGGTCTACCGGGCCGGCAGACCGTGGCGGAACTGCTGAGCGCCTGGCAGGCACACCGAGCATCGGCGTGGGCGCTTTACACCAAGCGAGACCAAGCCGGCCGCTCGAAGTCGATCTGCCGGGATCGCTTGGCAGGGATGGCCGTCGGCCGGCTTCGGGTGACCGATGTTGACAGCTGGCTAGCCCGACAGCGTGCCGCCGGTCGTGGGGAGGGAGCGCTGCGCACTGAGCTGCAAACGCTGCGGGCGGCGCTCACGCAGGCGCAGCGTTGGGGCTGGATTACCCAGAACCCGGCGGCACTCGCGAGCCTCGGCAGTCCGAAGCAGACGCCTCGCGGCGTCATGACGACCGAGGACGTCCATCGCGTCCTGGCAGTTGCCGATCGGGTCCACGAGCTCGCGCCGATTGCTCTGCGCCTCGCCGCGATCACCGGCACGGCGGGGTGAGTTGGCCGCGTTGCAGTGGAGCGACCTTGTCGGGAGTCAGCTGACCATCGACAGCGCGCTAGTAGTCGTCAGCGAAGGCGAGGACGACCACCGGCGCACTGTCGTCAGGGACACGCCGACCAAGACCGGCGACCGCCGAGTGGTGGCGATCGACCAACAAACGCTCGCGCTGATCGCTTGTCTACGATCCGCTCGCGAGCCGTGGACGAATTGAATGTTCAGTGACACACCGAGCCCTCCGAAGCCCGACCGGATCGGGCACTGGTGGGCTCGCTGTCGCACGCTCGCCGGCATCGACCCCAGGTGGCGGCTGCATGACCTACGCCATTGGTCAGCGACATCGGCGCTTGGCAGCGGCTACGACCTCGCCACCGTGGCCAGCCGTCTTGGGCACGCCGACGGGTCGACGACGTTGCGCATCTACGCTCACGCGCTGACCAGCCAGGATGCGGCCATCGCCGACTCGCTTGCCGCCGCGTTGGAGATCTGAACGAAGCCGCCCTACTTCAAAGTCAGCCCGGGGGGACCTGATCCGGGTCGGCCTTCCAGGGGTACGGCCAAGACAAGCCGGAAAGGGGCAGTAGGGCCCGGTGGGACGCCGTGGGTGGCCCCTACTGGTCGACGGGGAGCAGGTTGACGGCTCTGGCGCGGTCCTCGGCGGTGGGTCGGGAGTAGATCCGGGTGGTCTCGAGGCGGGCGTGGCCTAAGAGCTCGGCGACGATGACGAGGTCGGTCCCGCCGCGCACGAGGGTAGTGGCGAAGGAGTGCCTGAGGACATGTGCGGTGGTGTCGTCGTCGAGGCCGGCGTCCGCGGCGATGCCGGTGATGATGGCGTGGGCTCCCCTGACGCCGAGGCGTCGACCGCACTGGTTGAGGAACAGGGCGGGGCTATCTTTCGCTCCGGGCCAGTCGTTGCGCTCGTCGAGCCAGCCGACGAGGCTGCGGCGGAGCTCGGGGTGGAGGGGGACCTCTCGGACCCGTTCGCCTTTGCCGTAGATCCGCACGACGCCCTTGCGGGCTGAGAGGCGGATGTCGTCGACGTCGAGGGCGGCGACCTCGGCGATGCGGGCGCCGGCGTAGAACGGGAAGAGAGCGAGGGTGAGCAGCTCGACGGGAGCGCGCCCGCTCCGGGCCGGCGGGAGGGGGCTCGTGTTCTCTGAAGCGGTTCGGAGGTCTTGTGGTCCCTCCCGGAGCGCGTTCTCTGAAGCCACACCGGGAGCTTGGTGGCGGGCGGGGTGGCGACGACTAGCACTCGTCGGACCGTGTCGCCCAGGTCACGGATTCTGACTGCTCTGGGGTGTCCCTGATAGGACACCGTTGCGGGAATCTTCACCGGGCGGGTCTTACGGAACGCCCGCTAGTAGTCACCTCGCCTGACTTGCGGCGCTCCCGTAGGAGGTTCCCCCATACGGAACGGGCACCACACGGGTTGAGCGCCGGGCCAGTGCGCTTTCGTGGCCGGCGTCGGCGGGCAGCGCACGGCTGAGGAAAGATGCGGTTGTCCTCGCAGTCCACTATGGATATAGTCATAGTGGATAGACAGTGACCACTGATGACTCCTGCCATGTTTCACATCGCGCTGGCCTTGGCCGGAGGACCCCGACACGGCTACGCCCTCATGCATGACGTCGAGGTGATGAGCGCTGGCGCCGTGCGACTGGGCCCCGGCACCCTGTACCGATCGCTGCAGCGCATGCGCACGGACTCGCTGATCGAGGAGAGGGAGAGCGACGCGACCGTAGGAGACGAGCGTCGCCGTGAATACCAGCTCACCGACTCGGGCCGTGACGTGCTGCGCTCCGAGGCGCAGCGGCTCGCCGTACTCGTCGGCATCGCCGCGCAGCGGGGAATCATCGACCCCGAGCGAACGCACACCGACAGGAGCAGGTAGATGATCGAGCCGACAGGAGCAGCTACATGATCAAGGCCACGCCGGTCCCCGAAGATTTCCACACCATCACGCCTCATCTGATAGTGCGGGACGCCGCCCAAGCCGTGGAGTTCTATACACACGCGCTGGGCGCTGAAGAGCTGTACCGCAACCTCGCCCCCGACGGGCACTCGATCGTGCACAGTGAACTGCTGCTCGGTGACTCACGCTTCTTCGTCAACGAAGAATTTCCCGAGCATGACCAGCACTCCCCGCTGCACCACGGCGGCACCGCTGTCACCTTGCATCTCTATGTGTCCGATGTCGACGCTCTGTTCACGCGGGCCGTGAGCGCCGGCGCGACGATCACGGTCGAGCTCGCCGACCAGTTCTGGGGTGACCGGTACGGGCGGCTGCGCGACCCGTTCGGGCACGAGTGGTCCCTGGCCAGCCGCATCGAAGACCTCTCACCCGACGAGATCCGCCAGCGCGCCGTCGCCGAGTTCGGCCCCGCCGACGCGACGCGGTCGGGCGTGACCAAATAGGCGGCGGGAACAGCCATGTCTTCAGTCATGAGCTTTCGCGCCACCGTCGAGCTCGGGGGCAAGACCGCTACTGGACTCCAGGTCCCTGACCAGGTCGTCGCAGCACTCGGGTCAGGGAAGCGGCCCGCCGTGCAGGTCACTGTCCGCGGGCACAGCTACCGCACCACGGTCGCATCCATGGGCGGGCGCTTCCTGGTACCTCTGAACGCCGAAAACCGTGCGGCGGCGGGCGTGGCTGCCGGCGACGAGGTCGAGGTCGACATTCAGGCCGACACCGCCCCACGCGACATCCCTGTGCCCACCGACCTCGCAGCCGCGCTCGCAGATGAGAGCGCGACGCAGGACTTCTTCGATTCACTGGCATACACCCATCGCAAGGAGTGGGTCCGCTGGATCGAGGACGCGAAGATGCCTCAGACGCGCGAATCTCGGATCGCAAGAACCGTCGAGGCGCTCCGGGACCGCAAGCGCGGTCGCT
>JAABUQ010013054.1_pt1 | contig 10168 bp, 10 predicted proteins | sample 5560001 | NCBI WGS metagenome assembly JAABUQ01 (sample SAMN10711888, study PRJNA513371) | rock metagenome | isolation source: Antarctica rocks | place: Antarctica: Victoria Land, Finger Mt nord | collected 2015-12-18 | reverse complement strand
GCCCGACGCTATCCGGCCGTCAAGAAGAGCGCCTGACTCTCCTACCACCCAGCGCATACCCTCGTCGCGTCGGCTTTCACCGCCGCCGCTTGCGACCCCATGCTTAAAACACCAGGTAGTGTTTCGTCAGAAACGTAGCGACAGGCCACCCCCCTAGCGCCCGTGGCCCCCGCCCCGGTCGCGCTGGTGCGCGGCCCGCGCCTCGCGTACCTGGGGGTCGAGGAGGGCGCGCGCCACCGTCGCGTCGGCGTAGCGGTCCGCGTCGACGATGGCCCCCGCGTCGAGGGCCGCGCTCCCGTCCAGCAACGCCTCGCGGAGCGTGTGCGCCGTCGCCTCCGGATGTGCCAGGGCCACGTCGCGCAGCGCCGCCGCGTCCACCCGATCGAATGACATCTGCGGGCTCGCCGTCCGCATCTCGTCGACCCGACGCCGGAACTCCGCGGCGAGCGTGTCGCCCGCGTCCGATACCGCTGAGGGTGAGCCTGCCACATTATGTGGCACGGCCTCGGGCGCGCGCTCCTGCTCAGGCAGCGACGCCAGGAACTCAGCCATATGCATGCGGAAGGCGTCCGGCGTGATCTTGAGCGCCTCGCCGGCGGCGACGCGCGGCAAGATCTCCTCCAGCGCCGCTGTGAGCCGTGCGCCGTCAAGCTGACCGGCCTCGACGAGGGCGCGCACGCCGGCATAGTCGCCGCCGCGCCCGCGGGCGATCTTGGCCAGCGCGGTCGAGACCGGGTCGAAGGCATAGATCTCCAGGCTGCCCTGGCGTCCCAGATAGCGGTGGCGCCCCTCAGCGCCGGCGGGCAGGGGATGAACTCCGCCGGCGACACCATCTCGATGGCCATGTTCAACGCGCGGCCGAGCCGGCGCACGACCTCACCGAAGCGATCCTGGGCCGACGGCGGCAGCCGCGTCGAGAGATCCACGTCTTTGGTGAGCCCCTTGAGTTGCTGGTAGAGCAGGCCCGTCCCCCCAACGAGGTAGACGACGCCCGGCTCGCGGTAGTCGCGGGCCAGCCGTTCCAGGAACCGCTCCAGCCGCTCGGGCGTCACGGGGTCGTACTGCGACACCGCCTACCGCCCCGCCCTGGCCGCCCCAACCGCCTCGGTTGCCTCAGCCATAAGGTTCTCGAAGGCTGTGACGCCCAGCACCTCACGCAGCGCGTGCCGGGCCACGTCCTCCCAGCCGTCAACGTAATCGACCGTCTTGAGGCGTCCTCGCACGAGGCCCTGCGCCGCCCCCAGCAGCGCCCGCCCGTCGTCCTCCTCCGGTGTCGGCAGCCCGTGGGCCGCGACGAGATCGGCGACGTCGATCATCCGGTAGCCAGGCGCCGTGCGTGCCCACAGGGCGCGGTGTTCGCGTTGGAGCGCTGCGGCGACGAGCGTTCGTGCCAGCAGGCTCATCCGTATCGGGCTCTCCAGAGGGAGCACGCCCAGCACCTCGCGGGCGGCGACCGCGTGCTCCGGGTGGCGCAGCAGCAGGGCGATGAGTGCGTCGCGCAGGCGCGGCTCCGGCGCCTGCGCCACATCCAGGGTGAGCAGGCGCAGATCGACGTCGGCCGTCCCGCGGTAGGGCGACGGCCGACCGGCATCGGCGCTTCCGCCGCCCAGGTGCGTCACGTTGTGGACGGCCAGGCGGTCCACCAGGTCGTCCCACACGGCGGGATCGAGCCGGCGTCCCTGGCAGGCCAACGTGTCCATGAGATCGTCGTAGGGCAACACATCGTCATGCCCATCGTGTTTCATAAACCCACCCCCTCCGTGTTGCTACTCTCACTGTACCGCGCGCGCATCACACAGGGGTCCCGCTATCATCGGAACAGATTTGTACGGTAAGCTCCAATTGCCAGAGAACGTCGGCAAACGTGCGCTCTGGCGGGCTGTAGCTTGAGGGTAAAATCGGCCAGAGAAAGAGTTGTTGTGCTAGAGATTCGGCGCATTCTCTGGCAACGGGATATCCTGGGTCGTCGCCTATTGGCGCCTACAGCGCGGGCTTCGAGCTCAGGCTCGTATACTCCTGGAACTGCGGCGGGGCGATCATCGCGGGTTGGAGCACCGTCGCGATGCGGTCCAGCATCATCTGGTTGCTCAGGTGGCGGTCGCGCGCCGCCTCATCCACATACGCCGAGCAATGCACGAAGTTGGCAGGATTGCCCGCCTCCTGCAGCACGGTGTACTGGATGGTCCCCGGTTCGTTTGCCGTCACGTCGGCCACGATCGCCGCGGTCGCGGCGATGCAGCGGGCGATCTCTTCGGGGCGGACGGTGTAGCGCGCCAGGCGGAATAGGGCCACGGGATGCCTCCTCGGGTGTAGGGCCACGGGGAGAGACCCGCGGCGCCGGAGCAGGGCGCCCAACGCGGCCTGTCGTCAAACGTATTGACTACTTGGTAGGGTACAATGGAGGGACGGATTTTGTCAACATGTTTGACTATTGAGGAGCGGCTATGACGGATCGAGCGGACGGGGGCTACGAGCTCACCGCCCTGCTGGCGCTCGCCTTCGGGGCCGTGGTCGACGAGTTGCAGCGCCGCCTCGCCGCGCTGGGCTACGACGACGTGCGGCCGGCGCACGGCTTCGCCTTCGTGCGGCTGACGCCCGATGGCGCCACGATCACCGAGATCGCCGCGCACCTGGGGATCACCAAGCAGGCCGCGAGCCACATGGTAGACGACTTGGAGGGGCGCGGCTACGTCGAACGGCGGGCGCACCCCACCGACGGCCGCGGCAAGGTTGTCGCGCTGACCGCGCGCGGGTGGGCCTGCATCGCGGTGACCGAGGAGATCTTCGCCGACATCGAGCGCCGTTGGGCCGACCTGATCGGGGTCGAGCGCATGGAGGCCCTGCGGGCAGACCTGCGCCGTGTGGTCGCGGGAATGCACGACGGCCGCTCGCCCCAACGGCTGCGGCCCGTCTGGTAGGAGTACGGTGGGGACGGACAGCACCCCGCTCTAACGCTTAGCGTACGATATGGTTCCAATGATAGTGGAACCTCTCCTATCGGGAGTGCCCAGAAGAACAAGAGTGGGCACTTCTCAGGTTGCGACAAGTGTACCGCGGGTGTGACACGGCGGCAAGAGGGCTATCCACAGGGCCGAAGTGCGTATCCCCGAAAGCAAAGCGGCATTGTCGTTGGATGGGAGGGGGCGAAGAACTGAGCGTACCGATATGGCACACGAGGCCCCGCCGCATGCGGGATGTATTGAAAGCGCCCGATGTTTACATGGAAACGTGGGCGCAAAGGTCTCATCCGACCAGGTTGATGGGCGGTATGCGATGTGCGTCGTTTGGGTGAAAAGGAAGGTGGGACAGGGGGTGATGTGATGGGAGTGGCTGCGAACAAAGCGCTCGTCGGCCGGTACGTGGAACTCTACGCCACGGGGGAGGGGACGCTGGCAGATGAGATCATCGCCGCCGATTTCGTCGATCACACGCACCCGGAGGCGGCGCCCGGGCCTGAGGGGGTGAAACGCGAGGTTGCGGCCTTCCGGGCGACCTTCCCGGACGCCACCGTGGCGATGGGGCGAGGGGGACATAGTCGCCTTCCGCTTCACCATCCGGGGGACCCATCAGGGGCCGCTCGGGGCCATCGCGCCGACCGGGAAGCGAGTGACGTTGACGGGGATGGATTTCATCCGCATCATCGACGGCAAGCTCGCGGAGTTGTGGAGCAGTCAGGGCACACTAGGCCTCTTAGGCCAACTCGGCGCTGCGCCATCACCAGGGCAAGATACCTGATCTCCAGTTTGTTCGACTCAGAGGGTCGGCTTTAACATAATATTTTGCCCTAGGAGGGAGTGTCCGGCGTGTCGGACGAGTTCAGCGACGCCTCTCACGCGATCATGAGGGTCGGTGCATAGCGTTCCAGCGTCGATTGGCCGCTCCGTGCCCCGTAAGCACGCCCGTGACGGGGGCGGGCTCGTGGTGATCGTCAAGATAGGAGCGCGCATAGGACGATGTGCAGCCCTGGACAGGCCATATATTATGTTAAAGCCGACCCTCCGACTCACGGACTGAAGCCGCGCCAACGCGCGGCTCGTGGTGATGAGCAACGTGCGGACCCTGCTCCGGTGCTGCTGGCCGTGTTCCGCATCATCGAGCGTGCCTGAGATCCGTAAAGCTTGGAAGATGACACCATGCCGTCCGCGTGTTCGGTCGCCTGTTGCCTGATGGCGCGCCCGCCAACGTCGGGCGAACCGCGGCGCGTGCGCCGCACGCCCGCTCATCCGTGCGCCGCCGGTGCGGCTTCTTCACTCCGACGCTTGAGGCCGTCCGCCTCCATCTGGACGTAGCGGCGCGTCCTGCTGGCGGTGAGCAGGCCGACCAGCCCGGCCAATGGACCACGTTGCTCCAGTCCCAGGCGGACTGTCACGCCCCCTGACGGGCTCAGGGTGAGCTGGTGGAGGCCCACCGTCGTCACGCCGCCGCTCGTGGCCATCCACGCGAAGGACTCCTGGGGCACAAGCGCGGTGACTTTCCACACCAGCGCCGGCATTCCGGGCTGCTTGATGCGCACCTGGCCGCCGAGCGTGAGCTGATCAGCGCCCACGTACTGCACGCTGCGCATCGAGGCGGTCCACTCTGGCCATCGCTCGACATCGGTCAGAATGGTCCAGACCACCGCGCGTGGCGCCGCGATGCTAACGGAGTGATCGACGGTCATTGCACCCTCCCACATGATGTGACGGGTTGACGACCCGGTGGCGTCGACCCGTCCCCTACCCATTCGACCACTAGCATGGCCCCTGTGGTCCAGGACGACGCGGCAACCGGCAGGCGTCTACGGGACGCGGACGCCATGACCGGTTCCGTTGGGGTGTGCTGCGTTGACATGTTAGTGCCGAAAGATCGTCAGACGGGACATCCTTGTCGCCCGTTTCAGACCGCTGTCCGTGCTTTCACGCCTCGCAGCAGCAGTAAAACTGATACTGCCGATCGTCCAAGACGAACACCTTTCAGGGACCTCAGCAGGACCCAACGGAACCTGCTCGACTACCTCACCGTCGCCTGTACGGCCGCGCTGCGGGGAGACGATCCGCCCTCATTGCTCCCCCTCTCTCCCGCTCACCCGTCCGCGGTGTCTAGCCTACAACCTGCCGCGTAGCCCCACCTGTACGGGTACGGAGAAGGATACCCGACCGGCCGTCCTGCGACCACCACTGATTCTGAGTTCTGACGCTTCCGTATCGTCAGCTGTCGACGCGCCCCTTATCCTCCTGGAGCGTATGCCCGACAAGGGCAGTGGCGTGGCCATGGCCAAGCCCATGCTCGGACTTGAGCCAGTTAACAAGCTCCATGTGCTTTTTCAGATCCGAGGAGCGGATAAGCTCCATCCATTCGCTAATCGGTCGCCCGTACTTCTTCTCGATCGACGGGAAGTACGACGCCGGACCTTTTTCTTGACCGTTCATCTTGGCCTCCTCCAATGTTGGCTTTACCATATCATTTGGGCTGTGAGTACCGATGCAGGACTTATACGTTCCTAGATTTGATGCTGTCAAGCTGCAGCCTTGGGTGCATCGTCCTGCTCGGTGCCCTCCGTCCCTAGCGCAGCCACCACCGCCGCAGACGCTACGGCGGACGACGCCCAAGGCGGAGCACCAACCCACCGAGCAGCCGCCTGAGCCCCACGGGACAGGTCCTGTTCTCCGATCGAGCGAGGCTGCCCAGGGGCATGGCTCGCCACGAGTCATGCCCCAAGGCTCTGGTGCGCTGTCGCCTCACTGGGCCGCCCTGTCGTAGACGGTGCCCCGTTCCTTACTCGGGCATCTGCGGTACGCTTTGGACGGATTCAGTGATGAATCCTGCCGCAATCGCCGCGACCCATGCAAACACCACGGCCACGCCGACCGCCATGAACACGCCGACCAAGTTCTTGTTGCTCATACCGAGGATGATGAGCAGCGGGGACACCAGCCCCGTGGCGACGCAGTAGATCGCCCGGCCCCGGCGCCCCTGAGCGACAAACCGCCGGACGAAGACGAAACAGGCGGCGATCAGGGAGAGAACGGCCATGTTGAAGGCGATCATGTGCAGCAGGGCGTGCCCGCTCATGGTGGCCGGCATACCGGCCGGCGCCCCCGGCGGGAAGCCGAGGCCCGGGTCGGGATGGAAGATGGCCCCCGCGACCGCGCCCAAACCACAGAGGCCAATGAGCACAGGCCCCCAGGTGCCACCAGGACTGCCCCGCAGCAGCCGCCGTAACCCGATGGCGCACAGGAGGGCCAACACCCCCGTCACCAGGAAGTTCGTGACCTGGATCCAGCCCAGATCGCCCAGGCTCAATAGGCTAATGGCATGGTGCCGGAGATCGAACCCAGGGCGGATGACCATCTGGACGATGGCCACGACGTAGAACAAGGGTCCGAAAACAATGCCACACCCCACCATCATCTTTGTCCGTGTGGTAGCGGCCGCGGGCGCCGAGACCCGCCGTGCGTACGCGGCGGTCGTGCTGCTGGTCATGCGCGATGTAGACGTAGCCATGGAACCCTCCGTCATTCTTTTTGGTCGTCGTAGTACAAGGTGACAGTGACCTGCGACTGACGTCGCCTGGCAAACTATGGACACTAAAGTGTCTCGGCATGTGCCGCTTCTGCGACGTCAGTCGCCGGCGTTTGTCATGCGACGTCAGTCGCCGGCTGATCCTACCGTTGTCGTCGTAGGCGTGCTCGCTGCCTTACGCGCCTGCCGGCCCGTAGGTCAGCGCCAGGACGCCCGTGCTGAACGTCTTAGAGTCCAGAAGCTTGAGCGGCACCGGCGTGCTGCCGTCCGCGAACAGGCGCGTCCCGCCACCCAAAACCAGGGGGAAGAGGAGTAGCTGGAGTTCATCGAGCAGGCTCTCGCGGAGCAGCCGCCGGACCAGCGTGGCGCTGCCGCTGATGGCGATGTTCTTGCCGGGTTGCTGCTTGAGCGTGCTGATCGCCTCGGCGACGTTGCCGGTGATCAAGGTGGAATTCTGCCAGTCGGCCTGCTGCAGGGTGGTGGAAACGACGACCTTGGGCGTGTTGTTCATCTGGTCCGCCATGCCACCCGTCTGGCCCGCGAAGGCACTGGCGAACGTCTGGTACGTCACGCGTCCCAGCAGCAGCGTGTCCGACGCAGCGAACTGCGACCCGATCTGCTGGCCAAGCTCGTCGTTGAAGTAGGGGCCCGTCCACTTGTCCGGCGACTCTACGACGCCATCGAGCGATATGAACAAGCCCGCAGTGATCTTCCTCATCGTCCTCTCCTTAGCTAGTAATCATACCGGCCTCTGGTCACCGGCCGTTTGGTGCTCGTGGTTGGATTCTCATCAGGTGCTCTCTACCTCCTCCGCGGACCTAGGCGAACATGTGATGGAGCCAGTCCTGCCAAGCGTGCGCGACCGCCGCACGATCCGGACGCGCCGAGAACATGTGGTGGGCCACCACCACGCCGCTGCCATAGAATCCGCGCAGGAACCGGTAGAGCGCGTCAGCCGTGCGCACGCCCAGATGATCGGCGCTGACGTAGTCGACGACCCCGTCAATCGGCGGCAAGCCCGCCGCGGGGGTGCAATGCACCGGATCACCTTCGGCAACCCCAACCGTGAGCCCGAGCGCTGCCGTGAGGACCTGGCGCGCCCGCTCCCAGTCGGCCACCGGCGGCCCGTAGGCGCTGATCGGCCAGGCGGTGCGACCCCGAAAGTACGTCAGGTACGCGATGAGCGTGCGGACGTACAGGGCGCCGCCCTTGGTCATGGCGTCGTACTCCGCTTCCCAGTCGTCCCCCGGCAGAAACCCGCTAGAGACCAGCCGCAGCAGGGTGCGCCCGCCGGCCTGTCCCTCGATCTGGAACTCGAAGGCGAGGAACCGCCCGTCCTCCGAGGCGTGCCCCCGGTAGGCGAAGCGATGCGGCGGCTCCCAGTGGGTCACGGTCGACTCCAGGGCGCCTCCGCCGATCTCTGTCCGCACCGTGCCGCCTACGCCCGGCTCGATCTGGCTGTGGCCCATGTACCAGGAGTCAAGCCCTGGGCCGGTGGCAACCGCCTCCCACACCTGCTCGACGCTAGCGTCGAGCGCGACATCTTTCCGGTCCTCCCACGCGCGCGGCATCCTAACCCTCCTTTCACTCTCACTCGATTCTGGCAACACCGGGCGTGACGCTGGGATGGACGGCGACGATCAGCCGGTGCTCACGTCCGGCCGCGGCGGTCTCGTCGTGGTACTTGCGGACCAGGCTGGCGATCGCGTCCGCCAGTTCTTCGGCGAAGGCCGCGCGATCGGCCGCGGAGGCGAAGCGCACCTCCCCGTCCAGCGCAAAGGTCGCCACCGGTTTGCGGGCCTGCGCCGCGCCGCTGATGAGCGCGGCGACATCGCGCACCAACCGCGCGGCCACGGCGAGCATCCAGCGCGCCGAGAGCTGATCCGGCGACCGGTCCGGATCGGGCTGCACCGCGGCGAGCGCGGTCGGAGAGATCACGTAGGACCGCGCCGTGGCCCGCAGCAGCCGTTCGGTGCAGTTGCCTTTGCGGCGTTCTTCCACGAGTTCGACCAGCCCGTGCTGCTCCAGCGTCCTGAGATGATAGTTCACCTTCTGCCGGGGCAAGCCGAGCCGAGCGGCCAATGTCGTGGCCGAGCCGACCTCCGCCAGTTCCGCCAGCAAGCGGGTGCGAACGGGGTCCAGTAAGACCTCGGCCGCCGCCGGATCCTCGATCGCCGCTACGTCAAGCACCTGACTCACCTCCTTTCCTCCTCCTCCATCAGTATCTCACCGAAAACTTATTTTGTCACGAACAGATTTATGTTCGAATCGACAGCGTAGGCGCACCCCGACTCTGACCAGCAGCGACGGCCAGACCGATCCGTACGCTGCACGTCGACGCGGTGGCCCTACAGGCCGGCCGGGCGCGCGGGGAGTGATCCTCGACGCCATCGACGCCTACCTGGCACAGATCGCGAGAACAATGCTGCAGTCGGGACGGGAATCGCGGCGGCGGACTGCGAGAGGCGACCGACGCGGAGGCCGCGTTGCTCGCCAGCGGCCTGATTCGTGAGCGACCGGCGACCATCCGTGCCGAGGGACGGGCAGAGATCTGGCCGCTGGCGCATGTCTGCTCGAACGCCGTGCATCGCCATCTGACAGCACTGCATTGCGAGCATCATCCGTGCAAGGAATCGGCGCATCCCTCCTACGTAGCGTAGCTAATTAATCGCGGAAGACAGGCGACAGACAAGATCGGTCGCAGTGCCATGCGCTGTTGGTCGACTGTATGGCTATGCACATCCTTGCACGTTGATGCAGTTTTCGGCGCTTCGCAAGCCACTGCAAAGGTCACCCCATACCGCGAGCAGGGACCGCTGTTGCAGTTCTTGTAGCCGTGCTTGGCCGTGCTTGATGGAATCCTTCGGGGCAGTGTTTACACAGATTGCGGCTGGTGACAGCTTCCGTAACACTGGGCCGACAGGTAGTTTGCAGGGTATCGTTGAGGCGTGCTGAGATAGGGTATGCTGTGGTCTGATGAGGGGCAGAGGGAGGGCAGCATGCGGTGTCGGCGATGCGCGACGGAACAGTTCGTCAAGGCCGGGCGCGACCGCGCGGGCCGGCAGATCGACCAGTGCGCGACCTGCGCCCGCCGTCAAACCGATCGCTCGACCTCGGCCTTCCGCGGCTACCGCTTCCCCGACGATGTCATCGCGCTGGCCGTGCGCTGGTCTCTGCGGTTCCGCTTGCCCTATGCCGCCCTGGTGGAGCTGCTGGCTGAACGGGGTGTCCACGTTGATCCGTCAAGCGTGTTCGATTGGGTGCAGCGCTTCACGCCGCTCTATAAGGACGCGGCGCGCCCGCATCGTCATCGTGTTGGCACCCGTTGGGCGGTCGATGAGACCTACATCCGGCTAGCGGGTCGGTGGGTCTACGCCTATCGGGCCATCGACGAACAGGGTCAGGTGATCGATGTCTACCTGAGCGAGACGCGTGACACGGCGGCAGCCACCGCCTTCTTTGAGCAGGCGATCGCGCGGACGGACGTGCGGCCGCACCGCGTCACGACGGACAAAGCGCCGGCCTATCCGCCCGCGCTACGGGCCGTCGTACCGGAAGCGGAGCACATCACCGGCAAGATGGAGCAGCAAGGCATTGAGCGCGATCATCAACACCTCAAAGGGCGCATACGGAGCATGCGCGGTTTCCAGCAGCTCGGATGCGCGCA